>Ga0134128_10002014_pt1 | contig 25463 bp, 48 predicted proteins | sample KB31754_FD_96462 | JGI IMG/M metagenome (GOLD analysis project Ga0134128, IMG submission 96462) | Terrestrial soil microbial communities with excess Nitrogen fertilizer from Kellogg Biological Station, Michigan, USA - KB3-175-4 | ecosystem: Environmental > Terrestrial > Soil > Unclassified ...
GCATTGTCGCGGGCGATCTTGCGGCCGATTTCCTGATTGAAGTTCTCCGGCGATGCCGCAGCGCTCTCACCAGTCACGATGTAGCCGTTGCGCAGCGTGAGCGCGCAGACAGTCAGCGTCGTGGTGGCGAAGACATGGTATTGCTCGGAGACAATCGTCTCGTCGATCTGTGCCGGCGTGAGGCGCGGCGCGTTCAAACCCTTGGCCTGGATCTCGGCTTCAATCTGTGCTTCGTCCTTGGACATCGGTCTGTTCCTTCGATCTGAGTTTCAATCTGGCAATGAAAAGCCCGACCAGCAGTTATGCCGATCGGGCTGAAAATCAGTTCTTTGCGCTTTCTGCAAAGAAGTCAGACGGGCGCCAGCCTATCCCCACGGGAGTAGGAGGCGAGCTTTGCGACCGTATTCATCGCGGTAACCAGTCATGCGGAGCCACAGCCAGCGCAAGGGCGTATGACAATATGGAAGAGGCAGCACCTGGACGTAGCGGCCGGCGCACCTGTCGTAGCCATAAGTTCTCATATTGCCACCAGCCAAAAATAAATGGAGAGATGCATCAATTACGGGAAAATCCCGTAATTGGAGACAGGTGAACGGCTCCAGCGAATCTATCGCGCGCCACGGCCTTCCCGCTGGTTTCGGCTGCATGGCCATATACCAGTGGCGGGATGCGCGCCTGATCTTGGAGCGGCGACCCGGAATCGAGCCGGGCTTGTCACCTTGGAAGGGTGACCCCTCACCTTGAGGACCGCAGCTAAATTAGTGCTTCTCCCTGCTGGCCAAGTTATTCCCCGGCTGGGGCCAGTCCGCGCGAACCTTTCGGTTTTCGCCTCATCTCAGAGGCTCTTCAGGCGCTTAAAGTGCCGGGCCAGATGTCGTCTGCACAGGAGAAGCGTGACGACCCACGCCTCGTTGAAGCCAAAGCTTCGAATTGGGACTGGAAGCAGGTGACTGCAGCTCACGCGAAGCGATCTCGCCGAAGACCTACATCTTCCAGATTTCGTCGCTCGGAACCGAAGCCCCGAGCCGAGGGTGTTCCCGGTGGCCAAACCGGGTCTTGCCTCATATCTATGCCGCGATCTGGCGCTTGCGCTTTTCAGCATCACGTTGCCGACGACGTTCGTTCTGCAGTTCGGCCCATTCAAAATTCTGAAGGCCCTTGTCAAAATCGCAGGCCATCGGCCTAGCGTCTGGGGCTCTCCAATAAGTGGGCGCGTCATTCGTTATGATGACGTCTTTATCCCCCATTTCGACCGTATGTTGCAAGCTGGCAGATATACCAATTTCGTTATGTTGCAACGCGCTACAATTCAAAACGGTATATATTTCAATGATTGCCCGATTTTTTCTCTCCAAAGCATAGTTCCGGCTGAAGCGGACGACATTGCCAGAGACATCTCTGAAACCTTCCCGGCACCACTTGCTGAAGGATTTACCGCCGGCTTTGGCAATCGCCCAATGCCAAAGGCAGTGGCGATCTCGGGATTTGCTGACCAGAACGACCAGAGCGTTCGCCAATTCCCACTTTGTGACATCGGATGTTCGGAGCCGAGTTGAAGCGCCGGCCCAGAATGCCGCGCGTTCCTCGGATAGACGTTCTGATCCCCAACCGTTCATGTCTGCTTGCGAATGGTAGTACTGGATAGCCTGAGCCTTCAGGCGCGCTGGACGGGCTGTGTCCGGCAGCCTGCGGTCAGTCTCGGCGGCTTGGATGAACAACTCTTCAATCTGGTCGCGGGTCATGCTCTTCTCCTGTCGCTCAATAGGTCGCCTTGGCCGGCCATTGGGCCGAAAAGGTAATATGCTCTCTCGTAAAGCATTCCGATGATGGCTCGTCGTTTGCTGGTAATGCCTTCAAGATCAAGGCCGATGTGCTGGATATAGCCGACTGGGGTTTGATCCCAAAAGCCGTACCAGCGATCAAGATCATGCTCCATGATGGCCGGATAGTTCTTCTTGAAGGCTCGAGCCATATCGGAACAAACCCAAAAAATCGTCTCATCCAAAAGCGCTCTGTTGTTGGCGGTCTCAGCCAGCGTTCCGACGACGAAGCGCATATGATCAATACCATGCTTGCGCTTGATCTTCTCAAGGGTAATGGGAGCCCTCGTCTGTCCAATCTGAGGCACGACATTGGCTGGGATGATCTGGATCCCGAACTCATCACACACAGCCTGGACATCAGGGTCGATGGTCATATCCCTGCCGCCCTCTCGATTGCGGCAGCCTTGCACCGCTCCCAAATCTTGACGGCTAGATCGCGCGCTGCCATCACCCGGCCGTGCTGCGGCCATGTAAAACCGCATTCCTGAGCGCGAACCTGATCGAGAAAACGATCGTTTGAGCGCTCCCAAAGCTGTTCGGTCACACGCTTTCGACGCTTGAGGGACTTCGGCACCATCGCCCAATGCTTCTGACAGATCCACTCGTTATGGGTCTCTGCGAGCTTGTCCTTGCCGATCGTGCGGCGGCAGAACGGGACGCAACAGGATATGCGATCAGTCATTTCGGCACCTCGTTACCCATAAACTCTCGGACAGCCTTATCTTCCTCGAAGGCAACGCCGGCCCGAAGCAGTCTATCTTCGAGCACGAACATTCTCTGAACCATCATGAGCATTGCCATATGGAATGAGCCGCCTCGATTGTGGGCGGCCTGTAGGTAGGCTCGGATAATCTTATCATCAATCGTCATGCCGCCCTCCAGAGGATCGCCGGTTGATCGATCGGAATTCGATGCTTGCCGCGCGCCATCGGGTGCTTAGGCGCGCCGCTAGACGTCTTGCCCCAGCACCATAAGTCAGGATATGGCCCCTCGCCTGATTGGATTTCCTCAACGACGTGTTCAACCCAATCCTGATCAAAGGCGATGGCGCCCCAGCAGACAAAGACCTTGTCGGCAGCTTTAGCCTTAGCGACGACATTTGGGAGATTGACGAAATGCAGATCATCCCGCACGCCCCATGCGCCATGATCAATGGTTGCTACGATACGCCGGCATTCAGCAGGATCAGATGTGCAAAAGGGATATAGGTTAACGGCATCGTAGCCGCCAAAGCCGAACTCGCGAAACCAGCGGTTCCACCAATGCGAGGTATTGTCCTCGACAAGCTTCGCTGCCTTTGAAGGATTATGACCAATCACGCAGGCTTGCGGACCAGCGCCCCATCGCCTGGTTAAGGTCAGCCGATTCTTGCCGTGGAATTCAGCATCACGATGCATCTCAAAGCCGAAGAGGTCAGTCATCCTTCAACAGTCCTTTCGGTTATCTGCCGTTCCTTCTTCGCAGACTGCTTCCGCTTGGCTGATGCTGTCCGGCCGAGTGCGGTCAAAATGCTCGTATGATCCCTATGGAACAGTCTGCCCAATTGGGTTGAAGTCAGATGCGGGAATCGATCCGCCGTCTTGATCAGCACTTGTTGCCGCTGGCGGTAATAGAGCCGGTATTGAGTGCCGGCCGTGAGGATTTCATAATTGATCCCCTCGGCCTTGGCCTGCAGCCTGATGAAATCGTAGACCGTCAAGCCCTTTGCCGATGCACGACGGCTATAAAACAGCCGTACATGGGCATTGGCTTCCTTTTCTAGCATGGCGCCGGTAATCCTCACCTTGCTCGTCTTTGGCGCTATACAGACCATTCTGAGGATAATGGCACCGTCTTCCAGTCTCCATTCAGGCTTTAGAGATTTGGAGGTGAGTTCATTCATGCATGTGCCCTCGCCTTCGGGAGATTGAATAGCTCGTCAGCCTTAGACTTGGCTTCGAGGACCGCGCCGTCTCGGACTAGGCTCCCGTTCAGATAAGCAACCATGGCTTCGCCGGCCGCGGCCTTCGCTTCTGCCTTTGTCGGATAGACAATTGGATGGCCGCCCTTGCCGCGGATGATCTCGTTGTCGCAGCGGTGAACTTTGCGGAACCATCCGATATAGCCACCGGGGACTGGTTGGGCGCCGATCTGAAATTCGTTCAAAGGAACCTCCCCTGGCCGGTCGTGTTCAACTCTTCGAATTGCGTTTTAGGGCCATTCCACTTGACCTCTCGCTTTTGCGGCCAACGGACATGGCGGGAAAGCGCAAGCACAAGCTCTGCCTTATCTCGAACAGTATCCATTACCTCCTCCCAAACAGGATGGAGTTCCGATTGGTCGGATGGCTCAAGTTCCTGAAGAATTGGCTCTGCGCGGAAAGGAATGATCACCGCATTGGCGTCCTTCTCGCAGGCCCCGAAGAGGTCCGCATACTTTGGACGCCGACCGATCGCCGAGAGATAGGTCTTCCTCGTGATGTTACGGTCTGGGATTTCGAAGGTGTTCTTCTTGAGCTGCGCAGCGGCCATGATGGGTGTTCCGGTGTCCCCGGCCTTCATCTTGAGCCGGCGTGTGACCAGAGGGGCGAACTCCGCATCGCTCATTCTGGACGAGCTGGCGTCCCGCTCCATCAGCCCAACATGGTCGACAACACCCATGGCCCCAGGATGACGCTTGGCGAAATCTCCGTAGTCTCGATCAAACTGGCGAAGGGTCAGGTTGTCGTCCCGAATGAAAACACGCTCTTGCCAAGTCTCCGCATGGCGACGAGCTGTTTCAAGCTGCTCATATTCGGCATCCGAGACTTTGCCGCGGATCTGACGCCATGCCTGAATGTCCGTGAGGCGCGATAAGGCGCGGTGGGCAAGCTCCTCAGCCTTCATCTCCCCTGAGTTGATCCAGACCGGATGACCGTTCATTGCGGCCCCGGCAACAATCTGCTCAATCAAACTGGACTTGCCCTGCTTGGTGGCACCGCCGATGACGATGAGCTGTCCCGGCATGAAGGGACCAATCATATCCATGAGCGGCTTGACGCCATAGTCGACGCCAGCAGCGCCCTTTCCCTGATAGGCGTTTGCGGTGGAATCCAGCGCCCGACGGGAAGCCTGAGCCAACGTGGTGCCCTGATCTTCGCCAGCAAGAGCCCTTACCACCTGCTCGAACTTGGATTTGATCGCCTCGATCTCCTCCATGATATCAAGCTCTTTGGAAAAGCCGGTGGATTCGATCATCTGGCCCAATGTGATGCAGGACCGCCGTGCTGCCGCTTCCATGATCGCAAATGCGTAATCTGGAGCATTGACGACTGAAACCGCTTCCATCGCCAGTTGGGCAAGGTATTGGGCTATCGTCTTGTCGCCGATCATGCCGTCTGTGATGCTGGGGCGAACGGTAACTGGATTAGCTCGACGGCCGGCCTTGCGAAGATCGAGGCAGGCGCTGAAAATCTCGCGATGGACGGATTCGTAAAAGTGCGATGCTTCCAATGGGATGCGGATAGCGTCGAGTGCTTCATTGTTAACGAGGACTGCACCTAAAAGGGCTTGCTCGGCCGGGATATTGCATGGGATCTCGTTCATGCGAACATCTCCCCTTGGCGCGCATCGCGACGATCAAGCATGCGGAGAACCGTCTCCCCGACGTGGCGCTTATCCCAGACGAACCAGCCGTTGAGCATGGGCGGGGCGCCCTGCCCCGTGAAATCGATCTTCCAGCGCATCAGGTAGACGCGGGCCGGTGGGTATTTCGCCCACAATCCGGCGTGCCCTCCCGCTCCCGGCCATGACCAGTTCAGCAGAAGGCCCATATATTCGACGCCTAGCTTATCGAGCGCGTGCCATATCCATCGACCTTTGCCGTCACGCTCATTGCATTCGGCGAAAGGCGGGTTTTCTAGGATAGCTTTTGACGGAGCTTCCGCGTAATCGTAGAAGCTCTTGATTTCTGCGCCGCACCCACGGTCGACGAGGTCGCTGTCATAGGTTCGCAGCCCATGAGCGCGCAGTTCGCGCCCGATGACACCTGTGCCGCAGGAAGGACCCCAGATGACCGGAAAGTCCTTGAGCCTGTCCAATTCAGCGTGGATGATCGCCCTGATTGGCTCCATCGGCGTTGGATAGAACTCGTCCTTCTCGCGCTCCAACGCGTCGATCTTGACGATGTTGCCTTCAAGGCCTCGGATGGCAACAGGCTTCGATTTCTTTCCGGTGGCGCGGAATAGGCCGCGTGCCGATACTGGAGCGTTCACGCAGCGCTCCCGAATAAATCAGGAGCCGCCGTGCGCTCGTTGCGCTGCTGAAGGAAGGCTTGGAAAGCAGGGCGATATCTACCCGCGTGGATCTCGGCACCGCGCCAGCAAACGGCGATAGCGGCAGCTTCGCCCGCATTATGGTCTGTTGTTTTCTTCCCTGGGAGAATTATGCCTTCACGCTCACATTGCGTGACAATCGCCTCTTTCCAGAGATATTCGATCTTCTCCATGCGGCCCTTCTTATCGGGCTTGGCGAGTTTGATGATCTTATGCGGCGGTTTGAAACCTTTGCCGTAGAACATAACTCGCCATGTCTGCGATGAAATCGTACCCCACGGGATACCAAAATTCGCCACCGTAGAAAGTACAGCCCCATGGAGCATGCAGGATACGACAGTCGCGAGTGTGCCGCCGGGGCTCATCTTCAGCGCGGTTTCCATGATGACGAAATCTGGTCGCTCTTCCCGGATCAAGGCGGTTACCTTAAGCCCCATCTGATCGGCGCAATACTCAATCGACGCCTTATCGGGGAATTCAAGCACCCCACATTTGATGGAGGAGATGTGCTTAGATGTGTCGAAGAACGCCCAACCTGCATGCTTACTGGTATCGAACGATAAAACCTTCATAGGCCCACCGCCGTTCCAGCGTCCATCTGTGCGTTGGTTGGGTTCTTGTCCTTTAGGACGATCTGGTCGCTGGTATAATAGTGGTCGGCACCTTGAGGCATTTCCAAGACGCCGCAGCGGATGGCGGAGAAATCTCGCTTGGTATCGTAGGCGCACCAGCCGGTGTTTTTCGAAGGATCAAAGCCTAGCACGATCATCGGCTAACTCCTCGGGTAGGAGTCACGGCCCGAAGCGGATACGCCAAACGATGATGGTGATTGCAGTAATGAGAACCATCGCCGGCTTTAGCGCCACAGCATGGCATAGAGCCATCAGAGGGACCGTCAGCGGCAGAGATGGGGAACTTGCACTGACCTGCAACCAAATCGATGAAGAGGACCGGCTTCACGCCAGGGATGGCAAATATCGAGCTATCAAAGCCCCTCTGCGATCTTTCGGTAGCCTTCCGCTCCCGTTCGAACCGCAAGGAAACCGCCTTCATTATTGCCGAGGCCCCACTATTGGGCCGCACGCGTTCCGGGAAATATTGGGGATACCGCTTGATGACATCGCCCATCGCCGCAGTGGAGACGTCCATGCTTTCGGCCATAGACGTTATCACTACATTCCGTGACCAAAGGGCTGCAGCCTTCAGCAAGCGCTCCCTTGTCCAGGGCATCCGCTTATTTGCCGAAACTACCAAATCCCTTTGCTTCACCTTGACAACGCGTCTCGGGAATATGTCACGGTTGCGGCCGGTATATCCGGAGATCGCGCCCTTATGAATTCTAAGAGCCGCGGCGATCTGAGTAAGGGTGCAATCCTTCTCCCACATGATCCGAGCTTGTTCGCGGTTTTGGTCTGTCCACTTGAAGGGCCTGCCGAGCATATTGACCTCACGAATGCTTGATTGTTGGGATGAGACGCCATTGGGCAAGTTGGCCGGAGCCGCCCTTGGAAACAGAAATCGTCCAGCCGTACGGCTCGATCTTCCGCCGCAACTGGCTGACCTGAACTTTGAGGATGACATCGGCGCGCTCTGGGCCACCATCCGGTCTACCGCCGTAAATGCGGTCGACAAGCATATCGCGCCGCACAGAAGAACCGACTGATCGTGAAAGAGCGTCAAATATGATGCGATGCGCCGGAGCAGTTATTGCCGATTTGACGTCATCGACTGTTGCGGCCTCTCCGATGGCGTTTCCGCAGCATGGGCAAGAATATGATTGTCTGGAATGGATCGTCATGAAGTCACCACTAGGAGAGAAAGGACCGGATCATTCGCGATCCGGTCAGTTAGCCCGCGCCGGGAGGAGGAGAACGCGAGCCAGGGAGAAGATCAAAGCTTGCCAGCGGCGTTTTTACGGTCGTCATCGCTGAATGAACCCACGGCGCCGGTGGCGGCATAGGATGACGAGCGGCTGACCATGCTCTTCATTGCAGCGCCATAGTTGCCAACAGTCATATTGAGGGTTGAGCCAGCTGCATTGCCAAGACCGGCGCCTTGCGTGAATGCGTCAAAGTCGGCACCAATGAAGACAACATCGAAATTCTTGGAACGCATATCGTCAAGCATCGCCTTGGCAGCGTCTTTTCTAACTTCATGGCTGGAGTTTTCATCTCCATCGGTGACAACCACCAAGGTTGCCTTTTGTGGAGCATCTTTGCGGACCAGCGTCACCAGACTGCCGATGGCATCGAAGAGAGGCGTCATACCGCGTGGAGACAGTTCAGTTGTGTCGATAGCCTTCCACTCGTTCGCCTTGAGAGACTGGCGAACGATCTTGAATGGCTCTTGGTTGTCAAAAGCCGCGACAGTGATTTCGGCCTTCTTGGTAGCCTTCTCCGACGCTAGGCCTTCAACGTATGCATTGACTGCATTGATGGTCTCGGCCCAGCGCGTCTGCATGGATCCTGATCGGTCGATGAGGATATAAGCTTTCATGCTAGTTCCTTTGCTTCGGGTCAGTTCATGCGGCCGGCAGCGCCAGCAACGGCGAATGGGTCGTACCCATCGCTCTCAAAGGGGTCGCCGTCGCCCGCAGGAGGCTCTTCCTTGGAAGCCGCAGCCTCAATCTTGGCGATGATGTCGGGGATCTCTGTCTCGTATTCGGTCTTGCCGGCGTCGTAGGAGTCTAACCAGAGGCGATCATCCGAACTGCCGCCGTCATAGCCAGACACCCGATCCAGACCGAGCAGACCGGCCTTATAGCCCTTGGCGCGGACAAGCTGCTCTTTGTCGACACGGTCAACCTGGGCAAGGAGGTCACCGCCGCTGGTCGACGGGATGAGCCCAAGCCACTCGAGATTTTCGCGGTCAGACTTCAGGCGGTCAACCGGCTTCTGGTCATCCTCGCCGAAGTGACCCTTGAGATAGTGGTCGAACTTCTGAGCGGTGAATGTTGGATCGGCGCCCTTGGCAAGCTTGCGGTTTGCCGACTTCTCCTGTGCGCCTTCACGACGTTTCGTCTCTGCCACCAGTTCCTTTCGGAAATGATGCGCGAAAAGCTTCTGACGCTGTTCAGGCGTCAATTTCTTGTTGTCACCGGCCAGTGCCGTCATCGTTTATTGTCCTTTTGCTCGCCTGACTTTCGCAGCCAGAGCTTCCATTTGATCAAAAATCAGAATTTCATCTGCGAAATCATAGAGATGACCCGACTCTTCACGCTCAATGCGGGCGTTGAGAGCATCACGTTCTTCATGAAGATGATTGAGGTATGCGCGCTTGATGCTTTCGAATTTCTCGATCGCCACGCCTTTGGCTCGTCCAGAGATCAAATGCTTCAAGCCCCAAAATGTGACGCCGCATTCAACTGCTATGTCTCTGTAAGAAGTCTGGATATCTGATGCGAACCGATCATGCCGTTCGATCATATATTGAAGGCATCGAGTCGCCTCGGAGACTCCAGCAGACGAATGCGTCTCTGCACTCGGTAAAAACGCCTCTTCCCGAACAAATTCAGGCAACGCATGAATACCAATGCGCTCTATTTCGGAGATAAGACGGTACAGCCCGTCCGTGGGTTTGAACCATTCTCGAAGAACCCTGTCCCTCGAAAATCTCTCATGAAGGTAGGATTCTGTTTCCTTTCCGCCATCGATCACAGCAAGGATATCAAACCCTTCAGGGTGTGCTGTCGTCATGTTGTACACACGGCGCTGGACATTGACCGAAACGCCGATCTTAATCAGCTTATCCGGGTCATTCCTGCGTGTGATGAAGTAAACTGTCATCGCTTACAGTCCCTTCGCTCTTTCCTTCGCATGGCCAACTTCTTCAGCCAGTGCCAAAATCTTGCGATCGATATCCTCAAAAGGAGCATCGCCGTACCTCGCCTTGTCTGCTTCAACCGCTCTCCTCAATTTCTCGATATGGCGCTCGCAGAGATTGAGGTAACCTGCGCGCATCCGTCCAAAGACCGCCAAACTCGGAGCGGTTTCGCCATTGATAATCCGACGCAGAGCGCGGGCTTTTAGGCCGCATTCCCGGCCGACACGTTCCAGTGCATTGAGCTGGTCACCATTTCCGCGGCTCTCAAGCTCGACCATCTTCCGCCCATACTCGGCGGCGATATCAGGTGAAAACAAATCTACGGTACTCATCACAATTGCCCTGTTTTCGGATTTTCTGTTTGTCTCTTCGTGGACTGACGTTTGTCTGATCATGGCCGCATGTCCTGATAGGTTTCGACTTGTCAGGACGGCGGCGCATAAGAGGACTTCAGCCTCCGCCCACTGGCGAAGACTTGAAATGACGATCACGAACACGAAGCATTGCGCCGCTAAGTTTGGCGACTGTTGGCGCGGTAGCTTCGGTGGTCGTGGAAAATTTGGAGAATGAGGCGCTCACTTCGTCACCTCTCGGTGAGGATTGGGATCGCCTTCGACGGCGCCGGCCATATCGGTCTCGTCTGCCTTGCGGCTCTTAAACCGACCGCTGGCGAACAGATAGACCAGAAAGCCGAACGGAAGAGCCGTACCGAGGATGAGCCCGAAGCACTTCACCATGAGAACGATGTTATCGGGCATTGTCGCGCTCCTCTTCACGAGAGCAACGGCCAGATATGGCGCAGCAGCAGGCTACGGTTGCCGTGACCGAGAAGCTGATGATGACCAGCACGGCGAGGAAAATCTGACAACCGAGGCTCATGGGGACACCTTCTCGATCTTGTAAGCCACGCCATTTGTCTGAAATGAGCCGGCCTTGATCTCGTCTTGTGTGACCCCAGACGACGCGATTACGCCGAAGATTAACCCGGTAAACAGCCCGATGAGGAGCCAAGTCGTGGACTGCCAAAAAGCGTCTTTCATGCCACTCTCCCTTGAAACCGCTTGGTCTGCACCCGTTGATGGCCAACGCCCTCAACGGCTTGTGCTGCTGGGCATTCTGGTTCTGGAAATTTCTCTTCGAACAGCCGCTCAAGATCGGCCAACCATTCGGCTCCGACAGGCTCAGGGTTCACTTCACGGCGCTGGATTTGACGCGCTGCGTCTATACAGGTGGTCATGGGCGCATCCTTCGCTGCTGATCAACGACCATCCACGCCAAGACACCCCCGTCCGCACAAAGCTCATCTGGATCGATCCCCAGCCGCTCGCATTCTTCGCGAGCTTCCATTTCACGCTCTTGCTCGGGTGTAATGTCGTAATAGCCGCTATCAATGAGGCGATCGTTGTAGGTTATGGCCATCGCTCAAACGCTCCCCACATCATCGATCAATGCGGGGCAGACGGATTCGACGGCGCCTGCCCCGCTCTGGACCACCGCAGCCTCGATGTTGCCCAAAGGAGTCCAGGCCTCTGGGCTATCGGTGGCTGCGGCGGTTTTCTGATCTGGATGGACCGGCACAATGAATGGCTGCCAAGCTTTTGGCTGCTCTTTCGTAGCGAACCCAGCCCACCGGCCTTCGTTCTTGTCGGTCTCGGGTATCCAGTAGCTTTTGATGACCTTGCCGCAGATCGTGGCCAGCCAGACGTGATCAGGCTCGAATTCCTTTACGGGAACTCGGGTCACGCCATCCTTGCTGCGAGCAGTACGCATGACGGTGATGTTGTGGCCGCGAGGCGCGGATGAGATGTCGAATGACCACGTCATTGGATCGTCTCCCCATGAACGGAGAGCTGCTCAAGAATGGCGGGATCAATCTCGTCATCCTCAATGATCCACTCATCGGGGCCTTGGGCTGGACGGAAATCCGTCTGGTCCCAATTGCCTTTTCCTTGATTGCACTCATCGCAGAGGATTTGGAGGTTCGATTTGACAAGGCGCAGATGCCAGAACTTCGAGAGGGGCTTGATGTGGTCAACGCAAATGCGGACCGGCTCACCAGCCGCCGTCTTCATCCCAGGCTCAGCTCCGCAGCACTGACATGCTCGGCCATGCTCTTTGAGGGCTTCCATGCGCAGCGTGCGCCAGTCCCAAGATTTGTAGAAATCTTCCTTTGCGGAAATGGTTGGTGGCCGCTTTGTTTTCTTCGTCTCGGAAGAAACCAGTTTAGCTTTTTGCCCATGGATTGGCTGTTTTCTCAGCATATCCATGACCTTTCGGTCGCGATGCTTTCGGAAGCAAGGGACGCACTGGATACCCCTATAGGAACCAACGGTCTTAATCTCGGAGATCGCGTGCTCTCGGCTCGATACAATTATTTCTTGATTGCAGTGCTTGCAATGCATTCCAAGAAGCCGCGCTTTCCCAGCTCTTTTGGTAGTGGATTTGTTGCTTTTGATGCTAAATCGAAGAGCGATATCTTTCACGGCGGCGTCTGTCTGCCAGTACGCTTTGCTAATTGGAGAAAATTCGATCGGTACGGCGATGCCGACAAAAGGAGCGTCCTTGATGCTCATTGGGCAATCTCCTTAGAAATTGCCTCGAGAACCTTCCGACGGGTAATAGACCTAGGCTCGCGTCCCCGCCGAAGCTGGAACACGAAAAGCGGATCATTCGCGAACTTCTTACCGAAGGTCGTCGGTGTGATCTCACGTTCGGCGATAAACGCCTCGACAGTTTGTAGGAAGTTCTCAATCTCAGACATTCCTATTTCATAATAGGTTTCTGCCTATTACACAAGAGGAAATTTCCTATTGGATCAAGATTTAGGAAAATGCGACAAAACGGGCATGGACGCGATAGGAAAAACCATCCTTGAAGCCGCCATTGAGCGCGGCATTGACCTCAAAGAGCTATCGACCAGGCTCGGTAAAAACCATGCCTATATGCATCAATTCATCCATAGGGGCGTTCCCAAAAAGTTACACGCGGATGATCGCGCAGCACTTTCTCAAATTTTGAGAATACCGGAAACAGCCCTGGGTGCCCCCAAGGAATCGACGCTTTACGCTTTCCCGTTGCAAAACCATAAGTCTAATGCGACGATCACCGGAAAACCGGAGGAGATCGGCCCCGCTATACCGCTGTATGGAACAGCCGTAGGTGGCGTCGATGGGCAGTTTGAACTCAATGGTAATATGTTGGATAGAGTAAAGGCGCCAGTCAGTCTGTATGGAGTTCGCGATGCCTACGCAGTGCGCGTTGCTGGCGATTCCATGGAGCCGCGCTACGAAGACGGAGAGACGGTTTACGTAAATCCTGACCGGCGTCCAGTAAGAAACGATTATGTCGTTGCTCAAATCCGCATCGACGAAGATACAGCGCCATTGGCTTATGTTAAGAAGTTTGTACGCTGGAATTCTGCTGTTCTGGTACTTTCACAGTTCAATCCGCCTAAAGAACTTGAGTTTGATGGTAGGTATGTAGAGTCAGTACATTACATTCTTAAAAGCGGTGAATGACTTATCTTCTGCTCTTTGGTGAGACTGTGGAGTGGGTCGCAACCAAGAACCTAGCCCTCCGAAGAGAACTAGAGCTTGGTCGCAAGGGGTAAAATCTGCTCTCTGGAGCCGACCGCCTCGTATTGCGCAACATGCCACCTACCAACGGCTACACATCATGAGAACTTTTTCGGGGTTAGTCCCGACGCTCAGGGCTTCTCATCAGCTTTCGCTGCCAATGACCCTTTAGGCTAGAGCGCATCCCATTCTTTGCCCATGCCATTAACGTGCAGTTGAACCGGTTCGCGAGAAGACCTGCACGCTCCGATGAGTAAGGATTGGCAAAAGCAATGGAAAATGATATCACTGATATCACTGGTTCCGGTCGCCAAACCTATATCACCAGTCACGGCCCCGACGCTTTGATGTAGCGTGCGGGGCCTTTCCATATCTACGTCGCGATTCTCAATCTCGCAATCATTTTTTTCCTATCTAATAGGTAATTTCTTATTTTTCCCTATTTACAGGCGATAGGAAATTGCCTATAACTCTCCTCACACCAAACGGATTTCCCCCGCCACAAGGCGACGAGAGAAACCGAACGGGTAAGAGAGGATGAGGGAAATGAACGATCTTCAAATCCAGAACTGGCTAACCTATTGGGGCAACGCCAAAATGGTCAACCTCGATGCGATCCGCGCTTTTGAGAATGTCTTTCAGGCTCGCAAGTACTGCGAATGCATGCGCATCGGAGTTTTCACGGACGTTACCGACCTGCAGATTTGGAACGCGCTTCAGGCGATGCGCCGGTCTGAACACCTGAACAACGGAGAAATTGCCGTCTCTGGACCGGAAGGCTTCTTCGACGAGCCCTTCGAGAAGAGTGATGACACAGATACCGTCCTAAAGGCAGCTGCACGCGAGGCTGGATGGGCTCTCTCAACTTTGGTGGATGAGATCCGCTTCAATAAGCGCCAGCAGGTTGTGAACATCATCAACAGGCTCTCGGCAGCCTTCGCGTATGAAGCCCGCACAAACCCGCCATCCATTTCCTGATCCCCTTCGGCGTGGACCTTCGGGTCCAGTTCGAAAGCGGATCAATCCACGATGAGGATTTTGAAATGAACAGCAAAGAAATTCAGAAGCGGGTGAATGTTCTGTCGAAGGTAATGCTGCAGAAGGGCCTTCGCGAGCCAGCCGCAGTCATGCGCTTTGAGTGCAACGCCGAGATTGACGTCTATCTCCGCTGGAAGGATGTCACAAAGCACAACGATCTCTATTCGAGCGGCGAATTCAAGTCCTTTACAGCCAATACGCCAGAAGGCGCTTTCGAAAAAGCTGAAGAGTTCCTGATTGGCCTCCCTTCTGCCGAAGAAACCCGAATGAAGCAATTCATCGGAGCTCTCGCCAACGTCATTGAGCTTGGCAAGGATAACGGCGTCGAAGTCGAGTTTCTGAACCCGCTCCAAGCGACGATGAAGAAGCTCTCCGAAAACATTCTGACGGACCAGCGCGCCGCCTAATCCCCACCCCCGAAACGGATGCTCTGAACAGAGGATACGACCGATGGCAGACAACACAATCGATGACGGTGGCTTGGCCTTCCCAGCAAAGCGATATCAGGCGGTCGATATGTTTATCGATGCTGATGGAGCTACGCGCCCCACATTTGCGGATGTTGATCATCCTGGCATGACGCTTCGTGACTGGTTCGCCGGTCAGGCAGACGTTCCTTGGAATGCCGTCATTGAGACTTTGGCGATCAAAGGAAACAAAGCTCCGACTGTCAACGAACTGCTCACCTATCGTGCAGAGCTGAAGTACATCGAGGCAGATGCCATGATATCCGCCCGGAAGGCCGGTGCGTGATGGCAACGCTCTCAACCTGCAATCTCTGCGCTGGAACCGGCAAGACCCTGACGAGGACTTTCTTCCCGTTCGAGAGCTTCGGGTCTGCACGTTGCTACGTGTGCCGGGGTTCGGGATCAACCAAGATTCAAGCATCTGACCAGTGGATTGCCGATCAGGCCCGGTTGCGGCGGATGGCTAAGGCCTCGGTTCGGGAAGTGGAGCGCGTCTGATGGACATGTTCTCACCCGAGACGATTGCAAAGACCGAGCGTTTCACCCGACCGCGCATGAAGGTCTTCCATTACGTCGCCGTCCTGTTTGGGGATGGGACGGTGGATTTCCTCGACATCAACGGAGACCTGTCACCGCACCGTGACGATGCCTTTGAGTACGAGGATCTGAGCGAAGCCGAGTGTGACTGCGCCATCCTTGAGGCGCGTGATTTCAACGCATCTGTCGAGACATTTCAGAGGTTTTTCCAATGATGAACACGTTCCAGATCGAGCATGCCATCGACGCAACGCACCGGCTGAACCGAAAGCTGATCGAGGCGATATCGCTTCCGGTCAACTCTCCAGACCGCCGTAACCGTCTCGCCTCCTGCCAAGACAATCTTGAGACCCTGGCAACGCTCATGGAGCGGGTGCTGGTCGAGCAGGAACAGGACGCTGCGTGATGGGCAAGGTTTTGGTCAAATGCAAAAACTGTGGTGACCCGTTCACTGCCCGAACTGCCGATGTGAAACGCGGCTGGGGAAAGTTCTGCTCCAAGTCCTGCAAAGCCATCAAGCAGGAACAGCGAACCGGTCAGCACGCAGCCCACAAAGCCCGCGCCAATGATCGTCTTTGGGGAGAACCCGAAGACCTCGGATGGGATGCCCACAAGTTTTAGCTCCTAACCCACCAACACAATCTGAAGACGAGGAAGTCATCAATGAACATTTTCCAGAAGATCATGGTCGACGAGGCGAAGGCTGAACGCAGCTTTGGCAATCCCCTCGATCCTGAAGCCAGCCAGCGCCGTCTGACGCTCTTTGCTCAGGTCACCGGCGGCAAGGGCTTCCGCATTCCTGCGACAGCATCGAACGGCAAGCGTGCGGCAAAGAAGGCTGCAGCCGTTGAGCGCGCCGAACGCCAGCATCGCAAGGAACGCGAGATCGGCATTGATCCGGTTTTTCATCATGGTCAGTACATCGATCGCCACGGTGCCAGCGCTGAATGGAAGCGTCGCTCCAAGGCTTGGGAAGCATCCAACGCCTAACCACCAATCGCCATAGGCGCGCGGGCTAGGTTTGAGTGCCTGTGGATTTTCAGAGGATGAGGGAAATGGGAAATCACGACGTAGGCAGAGGAATGGCAGCCGGGGCTAGGGGCTTCTGGGTCGGCAACGGCCACAATGAAGTCCACCAAGGCAAAGCGATCGAAGCGATGGATGCCATCGCAGAGGATTACGAAGGTCTCGACGCCGAGTTTGATGATGAGTTGTCGTCCGACACCGATCTCAGCCGGCTCATGTGCATCGCGTTCGAGGCGACCGAGCAAGACAAGCTTCTTTTGAAGGGTGAATTGCCGGAGGACGTCGATGACGAAACGGCGTGGGATGCTTGGTACGAGGGCGTCTACGCCAGATTTCGAAAGCGGTATCGCTTCTCCTGACAGAACCACACAGCCCCATCAGATTCTCTGAGCAGAGGACAACGGCAATGACCACCCGCGATCTCCAAATCCAATACCTCACCCCCATCGAAGGAAACTGGTTCCTAAAGGACGCCAATATCTCCGTCCTCGGTTTCAAGCTGGTCAAGGACGATCTCCGTCACCAGCACCACGACATGCGGGAACGTAAGAGGGCCAAGGCTAGACGGGCGTATTCGGTTGATGTGGTCTGTGTGCCGGAAGTCGAGGTACATCATGTCTGACATTCAAGCCCGTCTGGCAGACATCAACCGTCGCGCCGCCGCAGCCCAAGCCGCCCGTGACCGCCAGTTCCTTTCGATCATCGCCTACATCTGGATCGTGGCTATAGGCGCTGTCATCGCCGTCTGGTCGCTCCCGCAGGCTGATTACGTCATCCACCAGCAAATTCTAGCCGAGCAGGAGTCGTCTCATCATGGCTAAGATCGTAGACCCCAAGGGTTCTGAGCAATCGATCGGCAATCTCTCTGGTGGCATCATCGGGGCAATCGCCGCAAAGCGAGCCGAGAAGAACGGCGAGCGGATCTGGGATGGCGAAACCATTACCGAGAACGGCGTCTATGCAGGGATCAGCCTGGACGATTACCACGGTAAGACTGATCTACTGGACGGCCCATCGGTATCGAAGAGTGCCCTGAAGTGGCTCATCCCGACACATGGCGGCTCTCCGAAGGCTTTCTGGGGGCGCTGGCAGTGGAACAAGGATCATGTGGACCCGAAGACCACGGACGCTCTGGACTTCGGTAAGGCCACCCACTGCCTCTTGCTTGGCGATGAGGTTTTCAAGGACCGTTTCGTCGTCCGCCCCGATCACCGTATCGAGGACATGGGGCTTCCTGAAAAGGACCGACGTGCTTGGAATGCCAATGCAAACGACTGCAAGGCGTTTCTGGCTGATGCTCAAAAGAACAAACTCACAGTCATCACGACCGACCAGTTTGACCGCATCCGTCGCATTCACGCTGACGCCAGCAAGTACCCGCTGGTGCAGGAAGGCATCCTAAACGGTCGTATCGAGCGCTCCATGCTCTGGAAAGACCCTGAAACAGGGATTTGGCTTAGAGCTAGACCAGACGTTATTCCGAAAGCGGACGGGGTATATGCCGATCTGAAAACTGCCGGCAAGTTCGATGAAGACTTTCTTGAGCGCCAGATTTTCGACGCCGGATATTACCTGCAGGCTGCGATCACCCGCATGGTTTGCCGTGGGCTCAACATGCCATTTGACACATTCGCACTTCTATATGTCTTGAATGACGATGTTCCCGATACGGGACATGTCGAGATTGATCAGTTCGATATCGACCGCGGCGAGAAGGTCGTCCGCTGGTGCCTGCGCACCATCCGCCATTGCCTTGATACCGGCGAATGGCGGGGAGCCCAACCCTTTAACGACGGCGAGCGCCGGATCCAAATGAAGACCTGGGTCAAGGAGCGTCTCGACAACTTCCTAATTTCTCAAGATCGAGAGGCAGCATAATGCAGAAGATTCGCGTCGTTGATTTCGAAACCACTGGTCTGCCAGAGGATGCCGTTCGTGGAATTTGCGAGGTAGGCTTCACGGACCTTTCCGGAAATTGGAGCGTCAGCCCCACCACGGCCTTCCTTGTCAACCCAGGACACCCTATCCCGCCCCAGACGCGCGCTGTGCATCATATCTCGGATGCCGATGTAGTGGGTGCTGTCTCGCCTGATATCGCGCTCCAGCGCCTCATGGAGGGCATGCAGGATGAGGATGTATTCGCCGCTCATAACTCCAAGTTCGAGCAAGCTTTCTTCGGTGGCGGCGGTCGTCGCTGGATATGCACCATGCAGTGCGCCAAGCATCTACTGCCTGATGCCCCCGGTCACTCAAACCAAGTCCTACGCTACTATCTGGGCGTTGATGAGTTTTTCAAGGGCGAAGAAGACCGTGCCATGCCGCCGCACCGTGCCGGGCCAGATACCTTCGTAACGGCCTACATTCTTGACCGCCTCCTTATGCTCGCCAGCGTCGACGAGCTTGTCCGCTTGACCACCGCCCCTGTTTTGCTTCGCGATGTCACCTTCGGCAAGCACAGGGGCGACAAATGGGCCAACCTCCCTTGGGACTACCTCAATTGGGTTGCCAACAAATCTGATCTCGGCACGGACGAGAAACATACCGCGCGTCATCACCTCGGGGGTCGATAATCATGAACCAGCTTGCAGAAACCAATGACCGACTTCCGATGAACGCCGTTGGCATGTCCACCGGATCGACCGGCGCGAAGATTGCTCCACAGAACCTTTCCGAGGTCGTCAAGTTTGCGGAAGTGATGTGCCGAGCTGATATCGCACTTCCAAAGCATCTCCGCGGTAATGCCGGAGCCTGCATGGCCGTGGCTCTGCAGGCTCTGGATTGGCAGATGAACCCATTTGCGGTCGCTTCCAAGTCATACTCAGTCAACGGCACGATAGCCTACGAGGCGCAATTGATCATTGCGGTGATCAACACTCGCTCCGGTATCGAAGGGCGCTTAGAATATAGGTTTGAGGGAGAAAGCGCGGAAAAGGTCTGCATCGCATCCGGCAAGCTTGAGGGTAAAATCCTTGAGGTTCGGTCCCCGAAGTTCAAGGACATAACCCCTAAAAACTCCCCCCTATGGAAGTCCGACCCAGATCAGCAGCATTGCTACTATACGGGCCGTGCATGGGGTCGCCGGCATACACCCGAAGTCATCCTGGGCGTTTATGACCGCGATGAGGTCGAGAGCTTCACCGGCCCTGATCATGCGCGAGACATTACGCCTCAGCCATCCGTCATGCAGCGCCTAAAGGCCGCGCAGCAAACACCACAGGAACCGCATAGCGAGCGAGAAGGCTTTGATGCCTCATTCGTCCAGACCGAGACCGAAAGCGCCCTGACCGGCGAAATCCTGCCCATCAATACCGAATCCGGCTCATCTGTCCCCTCTCGTGAGCCGGTAACAGCAGAGGAAGTGCCCAACGCCTCTGCCGCGTCCGATGATGTATCCCCTGCGTCATCGGACGCAACTACTACCGAGAATGACCGGCTCATCAAATATGCCGGTGATGTTCTAAGGCTCGCCGCTACGAACGGCATATCCCTCGATGTTCTAAAGGACGTCGACAAGGAATGGGCGGCTGAAATCAAGATGATGTCCGAACAGGGCATCAAGAAGGCCCGAGCGATCAGCGATTCCTCTCGCGCCATCTTCAACGACCCGGCTCGGCTTGATGGCATTCTTGATCATTATTCCGAGATGCTTGGGTGCTCGGTTGAAGAGATCGGAGGCTGATGTGGGCAGGGAGAACGTCGAGGGTAGCATTCCACCGGCAATGCGCGTGAAGCGCACAACAATGCAGACTGAGGCCGATGCGATAGATCTGGAGATCTTCAGGATCATTGGCCGAATTGAGCGGTTCGCCGAGACAACCCGCTTCAAGGATGAGGTAATGGATTCGGCCGGACGTCTTCAGTCTGCTCGGTACGCCATTCGAACTCTCATGCACCCAAGCGACAGGGAGCAAACAAATGGCTGAAGAACTAGAGTTCGTTGGCTTCGTTGGGAAATGCATGTCCAGCCCGCAAAGCTATGCCAGTAGTTTCAGCAACTCGTGGTCTACTCCGACCACAAAGCAGATTGCTACCGAAGCCCTTTCGGAGTTGGAATCAGCACGCCAAAAGGATGTTGCCGCGCATGAGCGCAACCTTCCGAAGATCGAAATCAATCGTCAGCTTCGCGAGAGGATCATCGCTCTCATGAAAGAAGCCGGTGTCCCGGATTCCTACAGCGAGCGAGACATGAAGAGTCGCTCACGCTTCCCGAAGAACATTCGTCATGATGCTGGATACCTGGGTGACTTGAACCGAAACGTGAAAATCACCGACGGATTCGATCCAGCTTCATGGACCTATAACAGCCTTAAGGCTCGATATGACGAGTATGCAAAGCAAGCTGAGCAGGAAGATGCGAGGCGCAAAGCAGAGCAAGAACGCGAGGCTGCCTCTGCCCTTGAGAAACGCCGTAACGATCTGAAGCTTGCCGAGATCATCATCCGATATGGCTTGGATGAAGCCATCGATTGGAACGGCGCTCTTGATGCTCTCCGTGGCAAGGATCAGCGCCTCGATCTTGCTGCCGCGATGTATCAGACCCGTGGAGATTGGTCCGATGGCTACTATCGGGTCTCTGATGCAATTGGGCGCTTTATCGTCACGACACCAGAAGATGCGGCGATCCAGACGGATATCCTCTCATGCTTCAACGACGATATCGATGGTCGGATATTCCGAGATACGGAATGGAACTACTCGCGCCTGTTCTCTGAAGCTGCCGATCCTCAATTGTCCAAGGACGTTCAGACGGCCCTTGCGAATGTGGAGGCATCGTCATGAGCGCTATCACTGGACCAATCTCCACTCTCGCCGGCGCGAGCCACGATGTCCCTGACGGACAGATGTGCGACGATCATCCTGACCGTCCAGCCGTAGCCCGTATCCAAGGCGAAACGGATTCCTTCGGCTGCGAGATGGACGATCTTTGTCAAGAATGCATTGACGCTCGCCGCACCTATCGTTGTTCCGAAGCTGGACAGGCCGAAGAACTCGAATGGCGCACCGGCCAATGCGAATGGTGCAAGGGGCAATCCACCGATCTTCGCGATGCTCGTGATTACGAAGAGGGCATGAACGGTCGCGTCTATCGCGTCTGCGGCGCCTGCATCAAACGCGTTAATGACGAAGCTGCAGCCGAACTGGACGCCATGGGTGATGATTACGATCCCCGTGACGATTGGGATGACACCTGCGGAAAGTGCTACGACACCGGTGAAATTTACGACTACGAAGATCGGTGGCGCGGCTATTGCACATGTTCAACCGGCTTGCGCCTAAAAGGCGAGGCTGAGGCGCGTTACAGGGCGAAGTCTGCGGGAGGTGCCGCATGAGCCGCACTGTTTCCGAGTGGATCGGAAAGTCCGACGACCACCGCGCGCCCGGTAGTGTTCGCGAGCGCATCATGGACCGAGAGGGAAACCGATGCCACCTTTGCGGCTGCGAGATCGACGGCAAGAAGTGGGATTTGGACCACGTCAAAGCGCTGATCAACGGCGGGGAGAACCGAGAATCCAATCTCAAACCAGCGCACCGCAAATGCCATATTGCCAAGACGGCACAGGACCTGGCGGAAAAGGCAAAGGTTGCAGCGATCCGCAAGAAGCATCTCGGCATTACCCGACCGAAGCAAACCATTAAAGGTTCCGGCTTCGCCAAATCCGAGAAATCCCTCAAGCGCGAGCCGAAGGCTGAATTGCCCCGCCGCCAGCTTTATCAGGAGCGCCAATCATGACGACAGATGATGAATCCCCCATCCGCCTATCCGAGATCGACCCAAGGGCCGCGTATATAAAGCCCGCAGACGCCAAAAGCTCAGTTTCGGAACTTGTCGAGCGGGTCACGAAGGCGGGATGGCAGACGATCGATACGGCTCCAAAAGAGGAATGGTTCCTTGGCTGGTGTGGATGGCACATCGTTGTGAAGTGGTTCGATGACGGTGAGCGCGTAAAAGGCGGATTTTCCGATGATGCGGATGGCGTCAACCCGGTTTTCATGTTGACGCACTGGCAGTCTTTACCGGTGCCTCCCGGCGAAACCGATGACAACATCCGCCTCCTCCTCTCAGCTCTTGCAGATGCAGAGCGGGAACGGGATGCGCTGAGCGCCAAGCTTGCCGAGGCTCTTGCGCTGGTACCGGGCGAGCCGGTGGCTTGGCAGTGGAGGCAGTCATATGTCGGCACATGGGGAAACTGGAACGAGTGCGGCTTACTGGCCGCTGATCAGCAAAAATGGATTGATCTGGCTAAGAAACTTCCGAATGAAGTTCAAGTTCGCCCGCTTTACACCTCCCCCGCTCGCCACCTCTCGGTAGACAGAGAGGGGCCGCTGGAAGAAGCAAAGAGGGTTTTGGAGCTAGTTGAAGGACGACTCTCCCTTCTCCTCAGCGCCTACCCTGATGAATCGGAAACTTGCGATCATCCGATTGCCACCCGCTACGTGCGCGAACGGGTCGTAGCCTTTCTCTCCAAACTGGAGGCCTCTTCCAATGCCGTATGAGTGCCGGGAGAGACCTATCCCTTATCCGCTGACGTGGGGCGTGCGCTGCCCGTCATGTGAACGGGCTTTCGAATATGAGCCCGTCGAAGACGAGAGCGGCGTCTTCGGCTTCGACCCTGCCGAGTGGCCGACCTGCGAAGATTGCGACGTGATGTTCGATCCTGTCGCCGTCCAAGTCATTGCCATCGACGACGACGCACCTCGGGAAGGACGTTCCAATGCAAAAGCTTGAAGAGCTGATTGCAGCGCTGGAGAAAGCGACGGGGCCGGACCGCTGGCTTGATGCCAAGATTGATGCGGCTCTGCGCGTCGGCGCAGTCAAGATGCGCGGCGGCGGTTATGAATGGGCTTGGAGAAACTTCCCGGTTTGGGCGCACCACAAGCAGCATCAAGGGATGTGCGGCGTGCAGCATGCCAACGGTGATCTTGGGCTGATCTGGGATAGCCTGCCGTTTACCTCATCCATCGATGCCACCGTTGCCTTAGTTGAGCGGATGCTCCCGGAGTGGGCTTGGTACATCGAGCATATCAAAGGCATTCCATCTCGCCCAGTTATCTCGGAAGCAGACATTTGGCTTCCCGGCATAAGGACGCAGCATAGCCCCGTCGAGCGCGTAAGGGCGGCTCATAACGTTCCAGCCATAGCTCTCGTTCTTGCCACCCTCCGCTCCAAGCTCTCTCAGGAGAAGAACAATGCCGATAAGTGAAAAGCCGATCGCTCACCTAGTTTGGCTTCAGGGCCGACGTGCTGCCGATGATGTCGAGGACTACTACGAGGTAGCGCGTCCCGGCGACAAGTCCGTTGACGGCTCTGACCCGTTCCCGGTCTACGCCGCTCTCCCTCATCTCGCCAAGCCCGTAGACCGGGAACGACATGAGAGGGCTATCGAAGCGGCATGCCGTGCAATGCACGAAGCGCAAGGAAGCGGAGACGCTGATGCGCCCCTACACAGCCCTTATCAGAATAGTTGGGACGAACCGGATTCTGTTCGGTGGAAGCAATGGATTGAGACGTGCGAGGATGTCGTCTCTGCCTACCACGCCTCCCTTGGAGCCGGGACGGTGGCGCAGGAGCCGGTGGGCTGGTTCAATCTTCCCAATGATGCGCACGGCTACCAGCAAGTCGGCGTCGAGTTCGAAGGGCTTCCGGAAACGGTGCCTCTTTACGCCGCCCCACCCCCACCCGCAGCGGTGCAAGAGCCGGTGGCCGTGAAGGGTGAGACCCCCTCACCCCAAACAAGTCTGAGTGGTTGGCAACCGATGGAAACCGCGCCAAAGGACGGCAAGCACAGCATCCTTGCTATCCCTGCCGGTGGAGGCTTCATTTACTCAATCCAAGGCTCATTTATGCGGGGCAAGTGGATGAACGCGGCGGATATCAACGCCGAGCCGCTGGCTTGGATGCCAAACATTCTGCTGCCCGATGAATTCTGCCCGTGGACGGATGAGTTCAAGTCCCGCGCGGCGCTATCCGCCACAGCGACGGAGGGCGAGTAAATGGCTGATCGCGTCTACACCGAAGGGTTTCCCGAACGCTGGTCGATGGTCCACCGCGACGATTGCACGTTGCTGGTAAGGCGCGCTGACATGGGCTTCTACATCGTCCCGTCGCAAGCCGTCTGCATGGCTCCGAAACTGATGCAAGGCGAGGCCTGGCTTGAAACGGCTAAAGAGATTGCCCACGCGCTGGCAGGCAGTCACAAGCGAGAACTTAGCCGAATGTTTGCCGAGTTTTGCGATAGCTGCGGCATCGGTCCACCTCACGACGATAAAGATCGGGCGATGACGAACGTCCGGGCAGTTGCCACTTGGACGTGTGATCGGTGCGGCCATGTCAACGTTCGCCCCAAGTCTGAAAACCCCACGCCCGCACCGAGGGACGACAGCCCTCCATCTCGTACTCTCTCCACCGCCAAAAGCGACTCCGCACCCGAGATAGCCGCGCTTAGGGCTGAGAACGAGCGGTTGCGGGAGGCTCTCGTAGATTTGGTCAATGCTGCAGACGATGATTTCGGCGTCCCGGGCGACCATGATGAAGATGATGAACCTGTTGGCGGTGGCCTGAAGGCTGATGGTTCGCCGGACCCGATGGCAATAACCTTCGGCCATATGCGCCGTGCTCGCGCTGCTCTCTCCGAGCAAGAGGAGGCGGGAGAATGAGCTATCCAGCAAGCGCATACGCCGGCATGGTTGCTATCGGCCTACTCTCGTGGGCTGGCGGCTACAATCTAGGAGTCACTAAAGGGCGCGCCATTGAGCAAGACGAGACGCGCACCTTCGTCAACAGCGAAATGACTAAGGCCGGTTTTTGTGGATGGTTCGAGAAATCTCGCATTGCTGAAGACTGCGCCGCCCTCACCCCTGAGCAAGGGGAGGCGAAGTGATGAAC
>Ga0134128_10002016_pt1 | contig 25449 bp, 33 predicted proteins | sample KB31754_FD_96462 | JGI IMG/M metagenome (GOLD analysis project Ga0134128, IMG submission 96462) | Terrestrial soil microbial communities with excess Nitrogen fertilizer from Kellogg Biological Station, Michigan, USA - KB3-175-4 | ecosystem: Environmental > Terrestrial > Soil > Unclassified ...
CGCGCCCAGATGGGCATCATCTACTTCGATGAATTCGACAAGATCGCCAAGCCGGCCGGCAACACCGGACTGGATGTTTCGCGTGAAGGTGTGCAGCGGGGATTGTTGTCGCTGTTCGGCGGCACGAAGATCCGTTTGTCCACCAAAGGCACGGGCACTCCGAATCCTCAGGTCGAGTACATCGACTTCGATACGTCCAAGGTGCTGTTCGCCTGCGGTGGTGCATTTCCCGAACTGGAACGATGCATCGAAAAGCGTTTGCTCGGTACCGGCACGATCGGATTCGGCGGTAACTTGGTCAGTCGTGAAGAGAACGACGCCAAGGCATACGAGTATCTGCTTCAAGTCGAAGACGAGGACCTCATCGCATACGGCATGATGCCTGAGCTCGTCGGACGTCTGCCCTATCGCACTGCGGTCATGCGCTTGACGGTGGAAGAACTCTTCCGCATTCTTGTCGAGCCGCGCAACAGCCTGGTCGACCAGCACAAGGCGCTGCTGCGCATGAAGAACATCATCGTGACGTTTACCGACGATGCTCTCATGGCGATCGCCGAGGAGGCTTCGAAAACGAAAACTGGTGCGCGCTCGCTCCAGCGGATTCTGCAGGAGGTGCTGAGGGCTACCGAACTTCTGGCGCCCGCGGAAAAAGAAATCACGCGTGATGACGTCACCAATCGTCGGGAAAAGAAGATCGAGGCCCGCGAACAGCTGCGCAAGCAGAAGGAAGCAACAAGGGAGGCCGAAGCTCAAAAGGCTGATGCCGGCGAACAGTCCATCGTCACGGTGTTTCTCGATGCCAGCAAGCAGCAAAAGGAGATGGTTTGTCTCAACCTCGCAGTTCCCTCAGCGATGTGGGAAGTCTACCGCGACGGCGATGACAATAGCCACACTCGCCTGATGCAGACGCAAGACAACCGATTGTTCTACGTCATGCGTCGCGGTTTTCAGGGCAATTGCCGAACTTGCAAACATACGACAAGCAACATGTTTGCAGAGTGGATTGTGCCGCACCACGAGGGCGTGCATCCGGTCGAGCTGACTGGTCGGTGCGTGCCTGTCCAGTGGGTCTGCGGCGGTTGTCGAACCGTGCTCAAGGGAAGTACCTTGGACATGGGTGAACCGCGCTGGAAGGACGGACGGGCCGCAGATGCGGTGGTTCCACCGAAGGCGAGCGACACGAACAGCTCGAGCAGATCGGGCAAATAAAAACGGTAAGGAATTCTATGGCTTGAGGGCACTTAAGCAATAGAGTTCATATAAGCAAGTCCATTGCTTGGACGAGGGCCTCGGTGTTAAAACCGAGCCCTCGTCGTTTTTTGCCGCCGGAAACGAAGACGTATAGTAGGATGCGTTTTGTTCAAGCGAAGCAGACAAGTGGTGCATGAAATCCGCCAATTTCTACTTTTGATTGGTTCTGTGCACCGCATGACTACCCGTGGGCTTCAGGACGCTCTGCCGGTTGTGTGCCGCGTGCCGCTTCCCATCGAGCGCTGCTTGAGAACTTTGTGCGCTAGCGGTGCGAAGTTCGGACGCTTAACTCTGACTAGGCATCGCCTGAAAACACTGATCTGATTCTCCTCCAGTTGCTAGAATCCGATCCCTTTCCTTTTCTCTTTTAGAAACGTCAACAACCCCCACCGTATTCGTTCCTCCAACCTACAGCTCTCCTGCATCAATGATGCATGTGATTGTCCACCGTTGAAGCTGATACCGAATGCGGTGCGCTTTTCGCCTGTGCGTTCGCATGGGTGCTTTCGTAATGGAGTCGACTATGAACATAGTCTTCGGCCTGCTGATGCTGGCCATCCCGGGAACAGTCGCCGCGAGCTATTTCCATCTGCCGTCCACGATGGTGATGGCGCTCGCGTGCTTGGGCATTGTTCCGGTAGCCAGACTCATGGGACAGGCCACCGAGCACATGAGTCATCACGTTGGTCCTACAGCCGGCGGATTGATGAACGCAACGTTCGGCAATGCCTGCGAACTTATCATCGCTCTGGTTGCCTTGAAAGCCGGAATGATTGAGGTCGTTAAGGCATCGCTCACCGGCGCCATTCTGGGCAACGTGCTGCTGGTGATGGGGGCATCGATGGTGGCTGGTGGTTTGAAACACGAGACGCAGTCGTTCAACAAGTTCACTGCGATGACCGCCTCCACGCTGCTTACCGTCGTGGCATTCAGTTTGATGATGCCTGCGGCGTTGCACCAGTTTTCCGTGCACACAACCGATTTCGGCAACCAGGGTTTGGCTGTTGCAATTTCGGTGGTGCTCATGGCGCTGTACATCTGCGGACTTCTGTTCAGTCTGGGAACGCACAGCCATCTCTTCCTTCCTAATAGCGGAGCCAAAGTCGAAGAAAAAGACGGCGAAATACCCTGGTCTGTCACCAAGTCGCTTGTTATCCTGGGATTTACAACCGTGGCGGTCGCTGTCCTCAGCGAATACCTGGTTGGTAGCGTTCAGTCGGCGGCGCAGACAATGGGCATGACGCCGATGTTCGTCGGTGTGGTGCTACTTGCGTTCATCGGCAACGTGGCGGAAAATAGCACCGCTATCATGATGGCGCGCAAGAACAAAATGGACATCAGCATCAATGTCGCGCTTGGTTCCAGCACGCAGATCGCCATGTTCGTCACTCCGGTGATCGTTCTGGCGGGACTGGTGATCGGACAGCCGATGGACCTTCTATTTACTCCTGCTGAAATCGCGTCGGTGATGGGAGCAGTGATCGTGTGCTGGATGGTAATTCAGGACGGCAAATCTAACTGGTTTGAGGGCGCTGCTTTGCTCGCGCTCTATGCCATTCTGAGCATCACGTTCTACTTCATTCACTAACTGGCGCTCGGACGGCAGCGGCAAAAACATGCTCGGCAAGATCCTGATGATGATCGTGCGCGAGGAAGAACGCCTGAAGGACGTTCGTCGCCATCGACGAGCGCGCGGCTAGTTCGCAATTGGCGATCGCGCGTTCGTTCGAGTTGACTGAGTCTGCGTGACACCAAGAGCGAGGCGACGTGATACCAAACGGTCTCGCGTCGCCTCCGCCTCCTGGCTTTTCACCCTCGTGGTGCTTCACAAAAAAGCATAAGAATCTACCGGATTTTATGCCTGTAACGGATATATGCATTCTGCGGATAAGAATCCGCCATTTTTTATGCTCTTCACGGATATGTTTGTTCGGGATCGGCTTACTACGCCATGTCGGATTGGATGGTTGAAAAAAACAAAAGGCGCGGCGGCGACGCTAATCGATTAGCGTCGCGCCGTGCCAGTCGTGCCAGCGTTCATAGCCGGCCCACGAATCCCACTGCTTGTCCTTCTCCACCCACTGCGTATTGCAGGCGCGCTTCACGATTTCGATGCGCGCGTCCGGGAGCTCTTTATTGAGCACCATCGCAGTGAGAAAGACGCAGACATCGGAGTTCACGCCACAGAGGCGGAAGCGATCGCTGGGAAACTCCAGGATCTCCACCGCCTCCATGACCTCGAACGAGCCGTCGCTGCCGGAGAAGTCGCGCCCGTAGCGGCGAATCTTGTCCTGCACCACCCACAAATTGAGGTCGTAAGTGCGCAGGAGATTGATCACCGCGTCGAGCGTGTTGCCGCAGATTTCGGCGCATGCCTGCAGAACGATGATGGGCATCCGCGCGGCCATTGCCGCGCGGATTTCATCGAGTACGCCCATCAACGTGTCGGCATCGAGTGATGCCTTGAAACCCGGCTGCATGTCGACCACGACGAGAGTGTAGCGGCTGCAGCTGTTGATGAGCGTGCTCAACATTTCCCTCCTCAGCTGTTAACGTGTCCGACGCATCCTTGGGTGGGCAGGACAGTGCCCACCCTCCACCGACTATGCCTCAGCCTATGTTGCCCCATTCTTCCGAAGCATTCCGCGCTTGCTGGGCGACGACGTCCTCTTCGACATCAGCGAAGCTTTCCAGCTCGCCTTGCGCATGCAGAACCGGCATCTCGCCTTCGTCGCGACGGACGAAGACCTTGTCGTAGAACATCTCGGGAGCGCGCAGGTGGCCTTCGCCTGGAATTCGCGTGCTCCTCTTGAGCTCCTCGGTGGTAACCGAGCGATATCCGAGAGCGATGTACGGACGTTCCGTCTCCGCCCATCGCGCCAGCGCGTCGCGCACCTTCCGGCGCTTTGCCTCCGTTGCGGTCATCGCACCGCCGACTGTGAGCTCATAGTTGAACACGCACAGCAGGTGCACCGCCGTGGTGGCGGCGACGGCATAGTTGCGCACGATGTGACCGTTGGGGGCCGCCGTCATGGCGTTCTCCATGGCCGCGAAGTATTTGAGCTGGGCGCGGCGCAGCTCACCGGCATTCTCCTGGCGCTCGTCGTGGGCTTTCCGGTTAACTTCGTACTCATCGCGACACGCAGCCAGAGCCGCGATCGCTTCATCGAAGTTTAGAACTTGCATTTTCGTACCTCCTGGGCTCGTAAGCCCATAGACCGTAGTTTCTGTTTTTTCAATGCTTCACCAGCGGCGAAGCGCCATGTTGGATTGGGTAGACTTTCCAGTAACGCGCCGACATTTCGTCGAAGTATGCGACCGCGTGCATGGCGGCAGTGCGATGACCTTCCGCGGCCGTCGCCAGCGAGAGTGAGCGCTTGTTCAGCGAAGCCGTCGCCTCTTGCAGCTCCTGCTCGCTCATCTGCACTCCTTGCAGTTGCTGCATCTCCGCCGCGACGATTTTGTGCGCTTCGCTGAAGCGCTCGACGCTGGAGAAACCTGCCTGGGCGACGGCCATCATGCGCCGCATGCCCTCGAGCAGGTGCTCGCCTGAGTCTGGAATCTCCTTCGCAGTACGCTCGAGCTCCACGTTGCGCCACGCGCTAAGCTCGTTGAGCGCAGCCCGAAATGTCGCGAGTGTCTCCTCGACGATCGCCGTCTCGGGGTTTGCCGGCGGTGCCCGGTGGGCAACCGGTGCGGCGCTATCTTCGTTCGGATTCGTCATAGTGACCTCCACATCTATGTTGTGTTTGGTTAAGGCTTAGACTGACGTTTTGGCCGTGTGGCCCTGCTTGAGCGAAATATGCTCGCGTGCGATTCAAAAGTGCAAAATCAAAGATGATGACGCTGGGCGCGTCGCGCCCAGCGTCACCATCCAGGCTCATAGGTCAAAGGCTTGCCATGCTTTGTGATTAGCAGGCCCGTTGACAAAGCCGTTAGTTCAAGTCGTATTGTGCAGCCGCCGCGCGCAGCTCATCCACCGAGAACATCCGACTTGCGTCGGTGAGGACGTGATGGATCTTCGCATCGAGCTTGGCGTTCCACCAAGCGCAGAATGCCATCAGCAACGGGAAGTTGGGAGCAGAATCGAGTTCTTGCCGGACGTAAAAGTTCGCGTTGATGAACGTCGGATGATCCGGGTTCATGTAGAAGATCTTCGCGAGCACGAGTCGGCAGCCTGCCATGCGAAGGATACGTTCCTTGTGAGCCGGGCCGCCCAGCCGCTCGGCTTCGTCGACCAATGCCTTGAAGCGCGGGGCATCATTTTGCGCTGACATGAGCGCGTTCACTTCCTTCACCACGTTGCCGAGTCGGTCGAGCAACTTCCTGCCCAGAAAGCCGCCTTCCAGCGACTCGGACATGAAGAGTTCGGCAATCTCGTCTTCCGTGACAGAAGGCTGTCCGACAGTCGGCACGTCATGCACCGATTTCTCAGGGGAGATAATCCGACCGTCGTCGGTATGGCCGGATTCCGGCTCCCAATCTTCCAGGCTAAATTTGCCGCCGGGGACGATGAGGCCGATAAACTTGGATTTCGCCATTTTTTATTCTCCGTTTACGACGCGTGCGATCTTCCTTCCTGTTCAGAGATCAGGTTCTTTTGACTTAAATTTGAGTGCTGGGTGAAGCTGAGAGATTTAGATCCTGACGTGAACAGAAAAATCGCAAACATCTAGAACCTTGCTTAATTAAGATAATCAGAACAAGTAGCGAGAATTAGTCTGGAAGCGACATTTAAAACTCGCGAGATCGCTCGCGAAAGCTAGGCCACCTTGATGCAAACGATCGAAAGTCGCAGCCCGCACGACTTTGGGCGTGGTGCCCACCAGCGAAAAACGTCGTCGCTATTTTGCGCGAGTTGCGTCAACAGCCTTGCGGTTTTTCCCACTGAGAACGAAATTCTGTCTGAGAACGCAAGCTTTCTTCGTGCTCTCGAATCGATCGACTGTAGGGGCGGCGCAACGCACCGTCTAACGCTGCAGCATGGAAGCTTGCGCTCGCAGACGTTGGTGGCGCGAACCTCGCGCAATCGCAACGCAGCGTAATCTTCCCCATAAATAGACGTATTAATGTGATTCTAGGGCGCGCACTCTGGTATCACTAGGTGTTCATCTTCTCTCTCGTCTGAAGAAGCTCTCTCTCTCAAAAAGCTTATCTGCTGATGCGAACGAAACGTTCCACCGGGCCGCGCGCTCGGAGGATCGTTCACGCGTCTGTCGATATGTAGCGGCGGGCGTAAGCCCGCTTCTCATTTTCGAGAGGAACTCTTCAGATCACAACAACATGGAGCTCTGAAATGATCGGTTGTGCTATCTGCCTCGTGCTCATGGCCGTGGCCGTTTTCGTTGCTACTCGCATCGCGAAGATTCTTCCCGGCGACTTCCGCGTCTGGGCGAGCGTCGCTGGGCTGCTGCTCGGCAGCATATTCCTGACCACCGACCCCAACCATCCGGCGGTCGGTCTCTCGGTCGGCGTCGCCTTCCTGTTCTGCGCTACCGTCGCCATATATCGGGAGCCGACGAAGGCGAAGGCCGCCTGAGCGTCGAAGCGATCGTCAACTCAGCGAGAGGGGCACGCCCCTCTCGTGCTATTCACACGAACCGAAACGCAAGGGGATGGCAATGATTCATCCAGCTTTCATCGCGTTATTCGACGTCATTAGCGTCGGCTTCGTCGCTGCCATGTGTACACTGGCCATCGGCGGTCTGCGCATCTACCGGCGTCAGCGGCACTGGGAAGCGTATGTGCGTCACGCGCTCGTTAACATCCGCGCGAGCGCATAGCAAGTTCTGGAAAAGCGCACCGGGCATTCACGCCCGGTGCGTTCCTATCAAAACTGGAGAATAGATATGCAAAACGGACTAAGTTCTGGTAATCATGTCTCGGGCCGAGCATTCGTCAGCGACGATGCCATCAACTGGCAGCGTTACGGACGAATGTTCGGTCACGTATTGAACACGCTCACCGACGCCGTCGCCAAAGGACAGACCGAGATCATCTGGGTCGTGAGTTCGTATGCGAAAATGAACATGCAGTGGATTTCCGCGCAAGCAGAGAGCGTCGGCATCAAAGCCACGAAGGAATTCGAAGGCTGCTGGTACGGCAGCTACATGATGCACTTCGTGAAGTTCGACTTCAAGGATCTTCTCGCGCGTCTGCGCGCCGAAAAGGCTTCTCGCAATCGCGACAGGCCTCTGGTTCGCCATGCGTACAAGGCTCCGGAAAACTCGGCGTTCACCGGCGGCTCCTGGTTCCCTGAGCACATCGAACTGATGATTCTCTACGGATTGCCCGGACTGGCAAAGACGGAAGCCGCGAAAGCAGCCTGGGAAGCCGCAGCTCCTGACCGCATGCGTGCCAAATACGCCCACATCTTCAAGAAGGTCACCGAGAACCTCGCAGCAAACATCGCGAAAGGCAAGACCAGGACGATCTTTTCGCTCGGACTTAGTACCACTCTCGCCGAGCGTCAGTTCATCGAAGCCGAGGCCGCGAAGCTGGGGATGAAGGCCTGGTACGAGGTGGAAGCGCTGTACGGCTACATGTGGTTCGACTGGGCGGAGTTGGCTAAACGATAAGTGTTCAGTTTTTGAGGAGCAATAAATGCTATGTCCATCATGCGGTAAAGCGAAGCTGATACATGACACTCGTGACGTACCCTACACGTACATGTGCCAATCGACTGTCCTTCCGTCGGTGACTGGTTACTTTTGTTCGGTGTGCACCGAATACCTCCTCCGCGGCGAAGAAGTTGAGCGTGTAGGCGAATTGATGTTGCAGTTTAACCAACAGGTTAGTGCGTCGTTCGTCCGTCGCCGGTGAAGCCAGTTAAGGCAGCTCCGTAATAAGTTCGCCGGGTCTTTCGCATGATCTCTCCGGAAACAGGAGTTCATACGAAAGACCCCTCGATGAATTTCGCCACGGCAAAGCCGTGATTTTCAACAATCCAGATGGGAAAATCAGGAGAAACGAATGTCTACGTTGAACATCGACCAGATCGCCGCCGACGGCGTCACTCCGCACGACAGCCACGTTTGGCAAGCGACCAAACTTCTCCGCGACAACGCTGGGAGGAACGCCATGTCGGACGACGCGGTGCGAGAAGCTGCTGCGAAGTTCGTCGAGGCGCAGGCGTCCGACGGCGAGTGGCAGTTCACCTTGCTCCCGCATGGGCAAGCGCAAAATCCTCAGGTGGAGTTCGAATATCGTGCCCACTGAATGGGGCGAACGCTATCACAGCGCACCGGGCATTGAGTGCGGCACCACGACTAACATCCTTCTCATGGGTGTTATGTCTGCGATCACGTCGTACACGGTGGCGGCCGTTGTCCTCAGCGTCGGCGAGGCCAACAGACGAACACGCCATCTCGCGGGACATTGGAGCGTTTAAAGATGAGCGTGATTACGTTTCCAATCACTCGAACCAAGAAGTTCGCCGAGGATCTGGAAAGGCACCACCTTCTTTGGTGGGCTTTCAGACCGTTCCTGGAATTCACTCTGCCCGCTTTCGCGCTTGTCGACGAATTCGACGAGGGCAATGTCGTCTGCGCGGTTGAACTCGAAACCAACGACGCCGACGATGGATTCTTGCTCGGATTGCCGTCGTACTTGCAGCCATACCACTTCTCTCCGGCTGATTGTTTGTCCGGAGTTCACGAACACCCATTTTTCTCACACCCTAAGGATTGAAGAAATGTCGAATAAATCTCCCTTCGGAATTACATCCGGTGGCATGGGCGCTTCCGGTAGCTGCATCATGAACCGAGTTTCCATCTTGCCGTGGCTGAAGGCGAAAGCTGAAGCCGAGGAAACCGACCTGGAAACATGGCTGACCAACTATGCCGACGGTGTCACCTCCGGGTATGGTAGCCGCGAACAAATTGTCGAGGCCGACTTGATTTTGGCTGCGACCTTTCGGTGTCAGCCGGAAGAGTTTGCCCAAATTCGCCAGATGATTCCGGCGAGCTTCAGCACCATGACTGTCATGATTGCTGTTGGCGAATTCATCACTGACATGGAAAAGAAGTAGCCCTCAAACGGGCTGAATGGCAGTCGGACTGCGAGACAGTCTGACTGCCATTCAACGCATCTCGCTATTGTTGAATGGCATCTTAACTGGAGTGAAACGAATGAAAACTCTCAATAGTCTGTTGCTCACGCTTGCTGTCGCCGCCGCTATACCCGGCACCATCATCGGGGTGCTTGCCCTGGCTGTCTACTCGAGCGGCGCGCAGCTGCACCCCAAATCGCTGTCCGAAGACTGGGTGTCTCCACTTCTGATCTCACTGTACTTCTTGATGTTCATCGTGCAGTGGTATGTCGAGCGCCGCGGTTGGAACAACGGCATCTGCCGCGCCAATGGCATAGCGTGGGAGCTGGCGTGGGTCGATAGCGGCATGGGCCGCTCATACCGCGCTGGAGACAAGCGCCTGATGATCAATAACTGGTTCATCGGCGACTGACTCCAGGTTGGTCGCGTCAAGAAGATGAAGTGAAGCGAAGGAGAAGGCAATGACAGATCGTGATAGCGCTCTGACGCGTTTGCGGCAGCTCTTCGACGAGGCGTTGCCGCTTCGAGGATCATTTCGGAAGAGCTGAAGGCACGCGGCTACACGTTCACCTTCGTTCCGCGGCTAATGATGCAGCATGTCTTTATCCCCTATCCGCTTATCTGTGGAAAACGCAGACCCGGCGGTGGGGCCCTCGCAGTCGAATGAGGGTGCTGGTTGGTTCGGGATAGAACCAACGTGACTTTCTTCCAAGTCACGCAAAGAGCGTTGTGAATGATCTCGCAGAAACGGGCTGAAGCCCGCCGGTACCATGGTGGTATCACGCGAGATCATTCAACAGGCTCTTTGCTGGGGAGTTTTTCGACTCCTCTCCGTTGACGAGACCAACGTCGAGCAACGGAGTTGCATAAGCTTTGTGCACGACAATTCGTGCACAGGGCCCGCTTTGTGCACGAAACGTTTTTGTGCACAGGGCCCGAACAAGGAGTACAAATGTTCTACAAAACTAAAAGAGCTCGAGATAGGCGCAAAGAGTTGCACCCTCGCGTGCATTTTCTTGGTGCCGCGCGGGCCGTTACCCCCAGCTTACATCTCCTGGAAATTCCGGGCGATGGGAAACGCTGGGTATGCCTTGATTCGGGTTCAAGTCAGGAAGACACGATTGCAATCGAACGGCGACTGCCCAACGGGCTCTCGCCGTCCAAACTGAATGCAGTCATATTGAGTCACGTTCATAACGATCACGTGGGCGGTGGCCCACGGCTGTCGAAACTGGGCTACTCGGGGCCGTTCTACTGCACCGAGCCGAGCAACGACCTGTTGAAAACAATCTGGCCCGACAGCGGTGCCATCCAGCAAAAGGATGCGCGCCGCTTCAAGACACCCCTGATGTTTGGGGAACAGGATGCGCGGATGGCCTTGCGGCAGTTACGGCCCGTAAGCATGGGAAAACGCTTTTCTCCTGTACCTGGCGTTGCCGCCGAGTTTTTGAGTGCGTCGCATCTTCTCGGTGCAGCGCAAACATTGCTCGAAATCGACTTTAAGGGTGGTGAGAAACGCACGCTTCTATACACGGGCGACCTTGGTCGTCCGGGAATGCCCTGCCTCGACGATGTGGCGCCTGTGAAGTACGCTGATTACGTGATCTGCGAAGGCACGTACGGTGACAAGCTGCACAACGACCTCGATCCTCTCAACGCATTGGCGGACGCCGTCAATCGCGCCTACGGTCTGGCAAGTTATCCAGACAAGAAGCGCGGTTATGGTGCGATTCTCATTCCGTCCTTTGCTCTCGGACGTGCGCAGACGGTAGCATACTATTTGCGCCTGCTCCGGCAGCAAGGCAGGATACGTCCCATTCGAGTGGCGATGGACAGCCCGCTGGCCATCAACATCACTGAGGTTTATCGCCGGCACATCCACGACTTTAACCGGTCGGACAGGAAGCAGGCGAAACACTGCGATTTGTTCAGTCTTCCCGGAGACATCGAATGTCGAACCTGGGAAGAATCAGCAAAGTTGGACAAACCTCTCAGTGAGCCTACCATCATTGTGAGTTCGCGAGGGTGGGGCAATGGTGGACGCGTTACGAGCCACCTGCTCAGCCGTCTCGAGCACCCGGGCAATACGGTTATCTGGCTCGGGCATCAAGGAGAAGGAACCCCAGGCAGCGATCTTACCGCTGGCGCGAGGAGCATCTACATCGCCAAGCACAAGCTAAACGTCAAGGCGACGATAGAGCACCTGGAGGGATTCTCCGGTCACCAGGATCAACGTGAGATTCTGGATACGCTCAGTCGATTCAAACGACCGCCGAGGAAACTCTTTCTCGTCCACGCTGAAGAGGCACCGGCAACGGTGCTCAAAGCGAAGATTGAGAAACGCCTCGGCTGCGAGGTGGTGATTCCCCATCGGGGAAGCCATTTCGATCTGACTTGAATCTGAGGATGCGGGAGGCGGTGCGGCCATGTGGCTGCCCGCCTTCTCATTCTCCCTGTTGCTTGGAACTAAAACTACTATAGAAAATCGTTTTAATTAAACCAAAAACGAATGAAGCGAGGGGAGGAACTTCACGCACACCGCATGAGGTCCTTTGTGGCCGGGGTCGCTCGTTGCGAGGTGACCTGTGAGCTGGGTGCTAATCGGAAAACCACGTAGTGAATTGGAGACCTGTATTTCATTCTGATCACGTAAGCGTCAGATTTAAGGCATCTAATTCAACGTCTTTCTTGTTTCAGCAGAGTTACGTAACCCCGCAACGCATGCACATTCCCACCAACCCCAGGGCGGCATTGCCGCTAGGACTCACAGGAGGGTAACTGTGGAAGGTCTGATCAAACAGCTGCGGTCGCTGTGGCCGCTGTACGAATCGGTGACGATGAAGGAGCTGATGCTGCGATCGGTTGTTCCAGGCACGCTCGACCACAACACGCGGCTGATGTTTTGCGCGCACCTGACGCTCGAGATCGAATTGGCCTGCGGACACTTCGGGCTGAAGGCGCACCATGTTCGCGATCTGTCGGATGCAGAGCTCGAGTTTGCCATCGGCGAGAAGCTGCGAAACATTACCTTGCCCAACGGCACCTACGAGAAGACGCTCGATGCCTACAAACGCTTCATGTCGGAACAACTTTTGCCGGGAATCGCCTATTTCGTCGCCAAGCTTGGACAGAACGAATCGGTGCAACCAATCGGCATGCACGACCTGATCGACGCGCTGCGCCGACTGAAGGCCGCCGACGATGGCGCGGACAAACTGCTGGAAAGCGGGTACGGCTTCGATCGTGCGCCGTCGATCTACAACGGCTTTGCCGTTGTGCTGCGGCAATTCGTGCGCGACATCGCTGAAGGCACCACTGGCACCGTCACCGGCAAGGCGATCGGCAACTTTCAGTCCGCGATGCCGGCGCTGCTCGATGATGCCAATCCGTCGGACGTCCTCGCCCCCTGGCTGAACCTGGCGGCCGAGGCTGCGGCCGAGGAAGAATCGCGCGACCCCGAGACGGTCAAGAGCGCGATCATGATTTACGTGCAGGAGCTTTCCCGCGTCGCCTGCAACGCCAAGGACCGCATGCATCGCGTGCTAATGGCCGAACGCGCAGAAGATTGACTCGGGAAGCGTCGCGTTGAACTCGCTTTAGCAAAACCGTTAACCTCAACCAAGGAGCGTACGATGGTTCATTGGACTGCTGTTTGCGAATGGGACGATCGCGCGTGCGTAACGCGGGTGGATACACACTCCCAGGCGCGTAAACTTGCTGAGACGATGGCGCAGCAAAAGCCCGGCACACCGATCTATATTCTGCGTGCGGTTGCCGAATACCGCTGCTACGATGCGACCGGCGTGACGATGCCGCGAATGGGGCTGCCGGTGATGTTGCCGGACTCACCGTTTCCGGCGCTTTCCGAAGCCTCCTTCTGGATGGTACTCGGGCTGGCCGACACCTGTCGCCCGCCGCGGCACAAGCACTGGACGCGCGACAGCGCCGAGGCCGAAGCGCTGCGACTGTCCCGGAATAATCCGGGAGTCACGTTTGCCGTGCTGCAGGCCACGGGCTCCGTTGTCGCCGGCAACGTGACCTACCGCTCTCTCCGGTAGCCGCCGGCATCTGTTGAACGCAGGCTGGTAGCCTGCGCTCCTCTACGAATTGCGGTCGCCACGGTGGTGACCGCAATTCCGACTAGGATATCCATGCCTTTGTTGTTGTTGTTGTTGATAGATCTACTAGTATATGTAGCAAAATTGAAAAAACAAAAATTACGAGGGGGATGAGGAAATAGTGGGAACGCGATGGCGATGCCGCCGCGTTCCCAGTTTCTAGAGAAAGGTAGTGAGCCGATCAGTGCTGGCAGTATTCCAGCATGTAGAGCGGCTGGTGCGTCACGACGTTGCGCATGCCGGGCAGCAGAATGCAGCCGGCCGGAGTCGGAGCGCCATTGACGTGGATGTTGCGTGCCACCACCCTCACCATCACGTCATAGATCGTGGGGGCGCCGATGTTCTGGCAAGTCATCCACTTCACTGTCTGCGGGGCGAGGACGCCATTGGGCAATTGCACCATGGGAAACGGCGCCTGCGTGTGCGGGTCGCGATTGAAGCCGCGCACCAGACATTGGCTGGGCACAGCCTCGCCCGCCACATACGCGTGCGTCGGGGTCATGCGCACAGTCGCGACCGAACCAATGGTCTGGGCCTGCGACGGTTGCGCTACGACGACGGCGCCGAGGGCGAGAGCCGCCAGTGCCACAGTGCGAAGAAGGTTTTTCATCGATGATTCCTCAATGGAGTTCGAAGAGAACTAGGAGCCGCTGCGGTAGCCGCGAAATGCGCCTACCGTAGGTGGTTGAGGGTGAGTCGTTGGCTTAGCCGCGAGTGCCCTTGGTGGCTTCCTCGATGAAGCCGCCGGCGAACGGCGCGAAGCCGCCGCCGATAATGCAGGCCAACATCAGCGACCAGAAGCTCATCGAGCTATCCCAACCGAGGTTGAACAGCAGGGCGATGGGCGTGTAGATCACGAGTGTGACCACGAGCTCGGCACCGGTCGCCTGCCACTTGGAGGCGGCGAAGCGGCCGTTCAGCCATTCCTTGCCTTTGCCTTCGAACAGCGCCATGATGCCGAACAGCACCATGATGGTGGTGAAGACGCTGCCAAAGATGTGCGCGCCGAACAAGCTAAAAACGATTGAGACGACAAGCCACGCAACCGCATAGCCGAGCGCCTTACAAATACGTTCAGACATTGTGATTCCTTTTCAGGAGCTTGCGAACGAATCACAGCCACCGGCTGCCCGAGGCAACCGGTGGTGCAATTCAAAGAATGTCCGCGATTACTTGGCCGCCGGAGCGACGGGAATTGCAGTTGCCGGGACGTCCAGCTTCAGCTGAAGGTCCTTGAGAGCATTGGCGGTCATCAGGTTCATGAAGTCCTGCACACCGGTGTTGCCGGCAGCCTGGCCATTGGCGTTGCCGCCCATGATCACGCCCGGAACGACGTTGCCCTTGTACTGCGAGAACGCATTCGCCCACAGACCCTGGATCTTCACGAGAGCGTCGATCTTCTGCTGCAAGGCGCCGTCAGCCGCGAGGATGAGCGTGCGAGCCTTCGCCTGACCTTCACCCTCGAGAATGGCCGCCTGCTTCTTCTGATCGGCCGTCTTCGCCGCGAGGGTAGCGACCTCGAGGTCTCGGTTGGCGAGCGTCAAAGCAGCTTCCTTGTCCCGGGTGGCGTTGGTGAGCGCAACCTGCTTCTCACGGTCGGCCTGAATGAGCGCGACCTGGCGCTCCTTGTCGGCCTGAATCTTCGCGACGTCGGCGTCCTGCTGCGCGGAGACGGTGGCGGCGGCCTTGATGACCTCCTTCTCCCACTTCGCCTTCGCGGCGGCAGCCTGGCCCTGCGCCTCAGCGGTGATCGCATCCTGCTGCGCCTGCTTCGACTGCGCGAGCGCAATCTGGACGCGAGCAACTGCTTCCTGCTGCTGCTTGATCTGGGCCTCGACGACGTCATCATACTTGATGTCGTTCATCGAGAGGTTGAACGTCTTGATGCCGAACTCGCTGAGCGGCGAGTCGGTGGCGTGAATCTGGTGACCGTCAGCGTCGGTCTTGATGCGAACCGCATCGACCCACTTCGTCTCACCGGTAACCGCGTCCTTCACCTGCGTGTGGTACGTCTCGGTCTCGAAGACGCCGTTGTTGATCTGGTCTTCGATGATCGCCAGCAGCTCGTTACGACGAGCAGCGTACGACTCGGTGGAGCTCATCATCGGGCCGGCGGTGTACACCGACTTCTCGATGACGGTGCGGATCAGCGCCTGGTCGATGGCGCTGGCGCCACGGAACTTGTTGTGCAGCGCAGTCAGATGCTGGATGTCCGCAGGAAGCTCCCAGGAAATGCTGCCCGACATGGTGGCATGACCACCGTCGTTGAAGCGAATCTTGAGCGCCTCGTCGGTCGGCTTGCCCTGGTCGGGTTTGCTGGAGAACCAGAAGGTCTCCCGCTGCGGATAGACCGTGACCCTGCCGAACATGCGGAATTTCAGACCCGGAGTGGTCGACCAGTCGAGGGTGCCGGAGATCGGATTCTGGATCACCATGTCGTAACCAGCGTCGTTGGTGACGAACATCTGGCCCCAGAGAATCCAGGTGAGAACGGCGATGCCGGCAAGAGCGGCACCGATACGGAATCCACGCGTCTTCATGATAGAAGTCGCTTGTCCCAACTTTTCGGGATCGAGATTTGGCATGGAACTAGTTTCCTAAGTTTGTTCATTTCTCGCGGCATGGCCAATACCGTCTCTCATGAGTTTCCCCCTCTGGCTTTCGCACGTTTCCAATCAACCGCAACCCGCTCGTGGAGATTCGCCAATCGCGGCGAAAATTCAATCCATTTTGGGTGAGCGGTGCGGGAGGTTGTGTGCGAAAAATCCAGGAATGGGAGAACGAGAAATGCATTGAGAACCTACGAATTGGACCGCGCTCCTTACAACCGGAATCCAAGAGAATAACGTTGATCGAAACGTTAATCCCTTCTAAAAGCGCAAGGCTGACCGCTTGAATACACAATTTCTTAGCCGTCTCTAGCGCAACAAAAGCGATTTAGTTGGCGCTAATTCTCTTGACAATAGTGTTGATCACGCCTGTCGTTGGCAAGACCCGCCCCTATCTTTCGCATAGATCGCTTGACAATGGGTGAGCCCATGCGCGAGATGAGTCCAGTGCGAGCAGCATGCGGTGCAACTGCTTAAACGTTGATCAGTACTGGGATGTGGCCAGTTCTCAACGTACAAGTGCTGCCCTCGAAACGCTCATGACAATAGCATTTCCGGGAAGAAGAGAATCAGATCTCTGCGAGATCCGCTATGTAAAGAGCTTGGCAATATCGTTTCTTCCTGATCATCACCTCTTGCTAGTCTCCATAGGCATTCTCATTTCCTTTTAGTCCCGCAGTTTCCCGCAACAGCAAAGCATTCCGCGATTTACGACTTCAACAACGGCATCTCCTGCCGTACGGGACGACTGCAGGCTTTCGACGGAGACAACAAATCTCTCGTCACCAAATACGGTGGCATCGTCCATCGTGACAGACTCACCTGACGCACCATGGGGGTGCGTTTAACATGGAGAACTAACATGCCCGGTTGGGTAGACCTGTTGGGTTACTTCGTCCTCATTTGGGCCATTCTGGGTGTTACCGGACTGTTGCCCGAAACTATCCTCGGCATCCGCGTCTGGTGGAAGCGCCGGCTCGACAAGATGGTTCCTCCCGAGCAGCGCGCGTTGCTCAAGGAGCAGGACAAGCACAACTCGAAGAAAGAGCAGCTCAAGGAATTTGAGCGCAAGATCGACGAATACAACGGCAAGTTGAAGAGCGCCGTTGCGCGCGCCACTGCCGCCAAGCTCGCGTACGACACCAAGCGCGCTGAGGCCGGCGATTTCGTCAACGAGAAGGACGCGTCGCTGGTCGAGGCGTATCTCAACGAAGTCGAAGCCGCCAAGGACGCCTGGGAGATGCGCAGCGCCATCGCCGAGGAGTACAAGAAGGAATCGGCCAGGCTGAGCAAGGAATACCTGCAGCTCGTGTCCGAGATTCGCACCGGCGAGCTCAAGCTCGATGCCGCCGAGGCTCGCGTTGTTCTTGCCACCGCCAAGCGGCTCGGCAACGACCTCGACGAGCACACTCGTTCGCTGGCAGCCACTTCGTCGCAGCCCAACGAGAACATGGAGATCATCGACGAAGCGCTCCACACCGAGGAGGCGCGCTCCGAGCGTCTCGCCGGCACCGACGGCAATGAGGCCCTCCAGGAGAAGCGCAAGCAGAAGCGTCTCAACGAGCTCGCGAAGGAGCTGGGCATCACTCGCCCCGCCACCGAGAGCGCCGGTGAGGACACCGCTGCTCTGCCGCCTCCGAGCGAAGTCCCGATGCCGACCATCGCCGTCTCCGAGAAGGAGAAGGTGGCGGTTCCGGTGAACGACAAGAAGTAACACTGGGCACTGATTGTAGGGGCGAGGCATGCCTCGCCCCTACAGATTCTTTTTTGATAGGTGCACCATGAGCGATCTTTACAGATTGCTGGAGGTCCTGCCGGATGCGACAGACGACGAGATAGAAGGCGCTCACCGCCGTCTCGCCAAGCAATATCATCCGGATAGAAATCCCGGCGACAAGACAGCCGAAGCTCGCTTCAAAGACATGCAGGGCGCCTACGACATCCTCGGTGATGAAACGATGCGCGCGCGCTACGACCGCGGTGATTTGCGTCAGCATAAGCCGCCTCGTATCGATGTTCTGCGTGTCGGTCTCGCCGGATTGATCAACGGCGGCAACTACGAAGTCGGCGGTTTGCGCCTCCTGAAAATCGAGCCGAGCACCCGCGTCGGAAAAATCCTCGCCGTGCCTGGTGCGGAGTTTTACGTTCGCATCGAGCTGCAGCCCGAGCGCTGGTTTACCGTCAGCGGCAATGACTTGCGCGCGTGCGTTCTCCTCAGCGACGAACAGATGGCCAATGGTGCCACCATTCGTCTTGCGGTGCCGCACGACAAGAAAGCCGTTCGTATTCGCGGCGGCAAAAGCAATGGCGACGTCGTGACGTTTCCGCGGCTTGGATTGCCTCTGGGCGACGGCAAATTCGGCAACCTCATTCTGACGCTGAAGCTGAAGGATGAGCACGGTTTCAACAACGACAACGAAGTCGATGAGGCGGCCTTGGAGTTCAATGAAGTGAACTTCCCAAAGTACGCATCACTGATCAAAGAAGCTCGGCGCATCGTTGATACCATCACCGGTCGCGAGCCCACGTAACGATTCGCCAACAGGGCCGACACGCGCCGTCCTGTTGCTTCGCAAATTTCCCTGTCCTTGAAAGAAAAAGAACATGATGAAACGTTCGCTTATCTGTGCCGGCGTGGCCCTTTGCTTGGCTCTCGGCACCGCGACAATTGCTTCCGCTCAAACATCGTCGCCCGGCAGCCCCGGCTCCGGCGTCACCGATCCGACGATTGTTCCGCCCGGGCTTCTGCTTGCCAAGCCGATGCCGGTACCGACCGTCACCGACCATGTCGTCGTGCGTGCGGATGCGAATCGCACAGCGATCGACGTGTCTGTCGGCACCATCATCGAATTCCAGCTCAACGACGTTCCGAATCCGGGCTGGATCTGCGACGGCAAGCCCATCCGCGGCACATCCGTGGAGCTGGCCGGCGGAGTCTACAAAGCAGTCGCGCCCGGCATCTCGCAGGTAGTATTCTCCTGCCATGCGCCTGCACCGAAGCCTGGCTTCGCCACGAGCAACGTCGTGGTGCCCATGGTCTTCCAGTTCGACGTCCACTGACGTCCATCGGGTCGGCAGGTTGTGACGCCAGAAAGCGTCACACCTGCCGAGCCAAGAAATTTCAGTGCTTCAGTCATTTCATTCTTGGTGTCGTTCTCTTATAACGTTTAGTATGTTCATTTCAGAAGCGAGAGAATGAATGGGGTAAGTTCTGACTCACCCCATTCATTCGATCGAACATCAGTTCTTCGAACCGCTCACCATCGCGAATGGATCAGGGGAGCCCGAGTGCCTTACCGATGTTGCCGACGAGGTCGTAGTGAGCAAGCACCCAGCACCAGAACTCGAGGAACCAGAGAGTGCTGCCGGTGAGGAAGCCGCCGACGAGAGTGACGACGATGCTTCCCTGGAACGACCAGATGAGGCCGAGCACCATGCTGACCAAGTAGAACACTGCTACGCCAAGATTGATGAGTACCGCAGCGGCACGCATGTATCAATCCTATGTTGGCTAGCCGTTTGCAAACGGCTAGCGGGGTTGGTCAATCGGAGAAGCAGGATAGCGCGTGACTATCCTGCTGCCGTTATTCAGAAGGCGTTAGCTCGAAGAGCCGCAGCTGCTGGAGCTGCTGCCGCAGGACGAGCTGCTGGAGCTGCTGCTGCAAGACGAGCTGCTGGAGCTGCTGCTGCAGGACGAGCTGCTCGAGCTGCTGCACGACGGTGCGGACGAGCTGCACGACGGGGCAGACGAACTGCACGACGGCGCCGACGAATTGCACGAGCCGATCACCGGCGGGGGAACAACCACGACCGGCGGCGGCACGTACACCGAGGTGCAGCTGCCGACGATGACGCCAGGGCCGGGACCATATACCGGGCCGCCGACGACCACGACGGGGCGACGGAAGGCGAGAACGGTGGTGAGCACGGCGATGATGGTGAAGAGGATCACCAGGAAAAGCAGGAAGCCGGGAGCGCCCGCGCTGGCAAGCATCGCAGTGATGACGGCGCCGACGGCAATCCAGAACAACGAAAGGAAAACGCGCATTGTTGTGCCTCAGGGTGCTGGTTGCTCCTGCTCAGGCGCACCGAACCTGTGCAAGCAGGAGTGAATAAGAGTGAACGCAGACCATCCGCATTCACACAACGTTGGGCGATGCGAATCGCGTCGCCCTGTTAGCTGCTGCTGCCGCAGGACGAGCCGCTCGAACTGCTACCGCAGGACGAACTGCTGGAGCTGCTGCTGCATGAAGAACTGCTGCTCGAGCAAGACGAGCTCGAACTCGAACAAGATGAACGGCTGCTGCTGCAGGAAGAGATACCGATGCCGATACCGCCCCCACCGCTTCGATAACCGCCGCCACCAGAACGATGACCGCCACGCTTTCCGGGTGCTGGGCGCTTCTTCGCAACAGATCGCGAAGGCGCGCTATTGTGACGAACCGGCGCAGGCTTGGGCGCAACTGGAGTTGGATACACCGCTGAGGACCGTCGGGGTTCGACGTGCCTCGCCGGCGGATCGACGGGTGCAGGTTTCGAATCGGCGACCGTGGCCGGAGCAGCCATCGTTCGCGTCACCGATGGTGACTTGGTGGTGCTCGATTTTTTCTTCCGCGTGGACATCACGATCAAAACGACAACCAGGATGAACACGCCGATAGCGACGACCGGGACAACAGTTTCCATGTGACCCTTCTGTGGTGGAGTTGCAGCGCCGAGTTAGCCCGCGCTTGCGATTGCATGCGTGGAGCGGAATTACTGGTAGCTGTGTGGCGCTGTGGAACGGGAAAAGAGAATTTGTTAGCGGAGAAAATAGGTGTTCCAAAGTGTGCGAATTGACAAGGGAGCAAAACAACTTGCAACCGACTCTTTTGACAATTGCTTACAGATGCATCTGCGCTAATTGGCTCAGCATCAGCGTTTCCGAAGCATCTCAAGTGGTTTGAGTTTCTAATAACTGACATCTCTCGCGACGGATGCCAGTATTCATGCCGTTTTCAAGAGAGTGTCCGTTTGCAGCTTGTAAAGGGGCTGCATTTTGAGATCTCTGAAATGCGCATGAACACTCGTTGCCAAGCGGATTGTCGTCATCGCGTATATGTGCGGGGCGGCCTGTTTGATGGCGACTGATATATCTGAACACGCGTGTTCAGATCCTTGGAAACGGGCTGTTCGCGAGCTGGTTCTGGTAGGGGCGACGCACCCGAGCGGGCAGCTCGGCATCGTGACGGATGCACGCGCTGCTCCCTCGCGCCTTCCCCCTCCCCCTGTGGGCCAGTTTCTTTTCGGCGGAGCGGGCCACTGCGCGCTGTGCTCGCTGTGAGGCGCCGGTCCGGTACGTACTTCCACTTATCCAGGCGTTTCTCTCTATAAAAGAAGTACCTAGTATCGGATTAATACCGATTCATTTCTCTACCGGTTCGCGAAACCTACACAGCCCCCCAGCAATTGCCAATTCAGCTCCACATCTAACCGCTTCTGCGGGCTGCTGTTATTCGCGCCTACGACTTTTGAGAACCGAAAGGATCGATCAATGGGTACATCGACGAACAATCGCGACCCTCATCGTCTTGCGACGGTGGTTGGAGGTCTTGTGCTGCTCGTTTGTGGTGGGGCCGCCGCCTTCTTTGTCGGCACCTACCATCCCACCTGGCCTGGTTACCTCTATGCCCCGGCTTTCGCGATAATCGGCGCGTGGCTCTGCGCCAACTCAGTCCGTTCGAGCGACTATGAGTTCGTCGCCGTCGCGTTTCCGCTGGTTGCTGCGATCTGCATTGAGGTGCACACGCAGCCGACAGCAATCCTTGCAATGTTGCTATCGGGACTTGCCTCGTTTGCAATTGTTTGCGCCACGCTGGGCGGCGGCGTGCTTGCTATCGCCTACGACGAGTAGATAGCAAGTCGCACAATCGAAAGGAAAATCATGCTCGTAATGGAAGAAGGCGGCGTCAGTCGCCATGGGCTTCGGGAAACGCTGGCGAAAGCCGGCTGGGACTCGGGCGAAATCGCGGCCGTGATGGCAAACCTGCACGTCACGTATGACGACCATGCGAACTACGAATACACGAGCGACCTGCGCGTCGCACGTGAGGCCGTTGCGGAGGAGATGTCGGCGTTTCGTCTCGTGAAAAAAGGCGGCTGCTGTGGCGAGTACGAGAAGAGCATCGTCGCGTTGCGCTCAGACGGAGAGCGCAGCCGAATTCTCGTCGGCTTCAACCACGGGCACTGAATCCACAGCGTGGCTGAATGGCCGTCTCGTACCGCCATTCAGCCAGGCATCCTTCAAACGCTCTCAGAAGGAGCAACTGTCAATGTCCACTTCAGTACAGGCGGTCACGGAAGCGTATAGGTTCGTCACCGCGAAGGGCACCAACTATGTCGTCTTCACCGACGGCAGCGCGAAGCGCATCCAGCGACCGAACGACCTGTTCGATCGCGACAGCGAATATGCGCGGATCGTCTTTGTCGATCAGCGCTATCTCGCCGAAGTATGGAAACACGATGAGTACCCCGCCCTCGTAGCGGCGCATCCCGAGATCCCGGCCACAAGTCGCCCGGCTGTCGGACTTGCGCCTGTGATGCTGACTGAGGACCGCGTCGCGACCTTCAATGGCCAAAAGATCTCCCTGCCGCTGAGCGAAGAGGGCAACATGCTTTTCGGCACTGCCATTGTCAGCATCCGCGATGCGCATCCTGACATGGTCGCTGATGCAGCGGAGGTGAGCCGCGTTACCAGCGGATTCGACGAGCCCGCTTCCGATCTCGGACTGGTGTTGATCGAAATCACACCGTTCCTCGATCCGGACATCGACGTTTCCGCATATCTCAGATAGGTCAGACATGCTGGAAACGTTCTTGATCCGGGTCGGTTCGACTTTCGGACTGATATCGATCGGCTGCCTGGTTCTGCTGGCTGATTTTGCGTACGCCTGGTTCGACACCGAGCCGACGGCGCGATCGCTGTTTTTGGTGCCGTTCGTCGCGCTAATGGCCCTGAGCTGGAATGCCGGCGTGCTGATCGCGATAGTCACACGCAAACACTGAACGCTACACAGGCTCCCGGCACAGCTCGGGAGCCGCTCTCTAGTTGGAAAGTGAAAGAGATGAAAGCTTCTTTGTCGCAGTTCGCTGGACAGCCAATCCTGGTTGTCGAGGCGGGCGGTACGAACTTCCGCGCCGGCTGGCTGATGGTCGATGGTGACGGCAAGCTGCAGATCGTCTATCACGCCAAATATCCGAGCAAGGATCTCCGCGGCGTCGCGGATGGGATTCAGGCGTTTCGGCGCGACCTGCAAGCGCAGCCCGTGTCAGGATATTCGAGCGGACCGCTCCACTTCTGCGCGGCGGTCGCCGGGCCAGTCGAGGATGGACGCAGCCTCTTGACCAACCTTGGCTGGGAGGTCAGCGCGGAATCGCTTGCTGGCGTCGTCGGCAGCCAGGTCGAACGCATTGCGGTCGTCAATGACATGACGGCGATTGCCCACGGCGTTCGCCAGCTTCCGGCGAGCGATTTGCTCACTCTCAACGAGGGCGTCGCGCGTCCCCGCGGTCCTGTCGGTGTGATTGCGGCCGGCACAGGCCTGGGCAAAGTCTCGCTCAGCTACGTCGCAGAACTAGGCCGGCACGTCGCCATTCCCTCGGAAGGCGGGCATGTCGCTTGGGCGCCGTCGGGGACGCATGGAGCGTTCGGCGATCTCCAGGAGCAACTCCTGGCGTATCTGCACCAGGAATTCCAGCACGTGAGCGCGGAGCTGCTGCTCAGCGGTCGCGGGCTCGGACATATCTTCGATTACCTGGTGTCGGCGACTCGCTGGTACGACTCGGACCGCACCGATCTGCACACCCATTTGGCATCTCGCGTCGAACGCGGCGATGACGTCGGCAAGCAGGTCTCGGAAATGGCTGCGACGGATCCACTGGCTCGGATGGCGATGCGCATATTCGTCGACATCTATGGTGCCGAGGCGCGCAACCAGGCGTTGAGCGTAATGTCGTCGGGCGGCGTCTACGTCGCCGGTGGCATTGCCCCGAAGCATCGCGATGTATTCGTCGCCGAGCAACGCTTCATGCAGGCGTTCCTTGAAACCGGCTTGCCGCCGGGGCACCATCGGATGCTCGAGCAAATGCCTGTTCGCATGGTCTTGTCCGACGATGTTGGGCTCTACGGCGCCGCTTACTGCGCGCTGTTCAACGGCTAATCGCAGGAGTTGTTCATGACTTCGTCATCGCGACCTGAGATCAAAGTCACTACGCTGCTGATTGCCGTGCAAGCCGTGATTACCGTCGCACTCGCGTTCGGTATGGCGGCGATGGTAGACCACTTCTTCGTCGGCAACAATCACTACACGCATGAATTGCTGTGGGCATTGCTCCCGAATGCTCGAGCCGTGCTCATCGGCTTCGCAGTAACACCGGCGTTTCTCGTGCTCAGCGAGGTCATCCCGTACATTCGGGAACGGTGGCTGAAGCTGCCCACCGAAAACGTCAACAACTATTCGGTTCCGACCTCCACCTTCGGCTATGTTCTTCGCGCCCTTCTCAGCGGCTCGTCGGAGGAGATTCTGTTCCGAGGGCTAATTCAGGCGACGCTCGGGCTGTGGGTGGCCGCGGCGCTTTTTGCGCTGCTCCACCTCGTCAGCAAGAAGGCGTGGCCCTATGCCGCGAGCACGTTCATCTACGGCGTCTTTCTCGGCCTTGTCTACATCGTCGCCGGCAATCTCTGGGCGCCGATGATCGCGCACATGATCAACAATTTCGTCGGGATGCATCCGGCCATCAACGGCTGGGCAGACCGATTCCTGCTCAGGAAATAAGGGAGGTCTACGCCTTGGTTACAGGACCGGCCGCGCTGTTGATTTTGGCAATCGCTCTGATGCCATTCATCGCAGCGGTTTCGGCTCTGGCTCGCTAAGCGGCGAGCTGGATAAAACTTTCTTGCAATTGCGCTCCAAAGGAAAAGCGAAATGTGTGAGAGCGACGACACTGTCACAGTCAGCGAAACGCTGACATCCACCGGTGGCAACCAACCGTTGGTCCGTGCGATCGGCGGCTTGTTGACAGGCTTGGTCGAAAGCGGATGTTCGCTGACCAAATTCAAATACGAGGGAAACAGCCGCAAAGGCTTCATCGAATACACGGTGAAAGGCACAGCAGAGCAGGTGAGATTGCTTGAGGCGGCAACGTCCGGCTGGGCACACTGACCGACCGGCTGACCGATTGACCGATTGAATGAAGGGGGGTAGGCGACGTGCAAACGCACAATGTCTCCTCTCTTCATTTGTTGAAACGATTTCTACTATAGAACATCGTTTATCAGGCAAAAAAAAAGGAGAAACGCAGGCAATGACGGTGTGAACGTCATCGCCTGCGCCTAAGTATTGGAACGCGATCAGCGTTTGCGGTCGAAGTCGAAATCGATCGC
>Ga0134128_10002017_pt1 | contig 25439 bp, 20 predicted proteins | sample KB31754_FD_96462 | JGI IMG/M metagenome (GOLD analysis project Ga0134128, IMG submission 96462) | Terrestrial soil microbial communities with excess Nitrogen fertilizer from Kellogg Biological Station, Michigan, USA - KB3-175-4 | ecosystem: Environmental > Terrestrial > Soil > Unclassified ...
GACCGGTCAGCAGGTGGGCGAAGTGTGGATGCCCGCGCCGCAGTCGGGCTCGCCCATGACCTATTCCTATGACGGCAAGCAGTACATTATCGTCGCGGTTAGCGGCGGCAATTACTCGGGCGATTATCTCGCCTACAGCCTGCCGGCGGCGAACTAGGCCTTAGACAAGAGCACGGCGGGCCGTCTCGCGACGGCCCGCCGCATTCATGCAAGGCGCGATCTGGACTATAGGATTCTCATGAAAACCCGTCTGCTCATCGCCCTTTCCGGTGCGGCGCTCATGGCCGCCACCGGCGCCGTGATCGCGCAAAGTTCCACCCGCTCGATCTGGGACGGCGCCTACACCGCAGCCCAGGCGGCGCGCGGCAAGACCGCCTATACTCAGAATTGCGCCCGCTGCCATGGTTCGGCCTTGGAAGGCAATGACGAGATTCCGGCACTCAATGGCAGCCATTTGATGGTGGATTTCGACGGCCAGACGGCGGCCGATCTGGTACATCGCATTCAAAGCACTATGCCGATGGACAATCCCGGCTCGCTCAGCGGCGCCACGACCGCTGACATTGCCGCGTTCATTCTGCAGACCAATGGGCTGCCGGCTGGAAATGCGGAACTGCCGTCCGACAGTTCGGCCCAGTCGCTCTTTCATTTCGACGCCGTGAAGCCGGCCGATCACTAAATCAGGCTTGCGCGCTGGCAGGCGACGCTCCAAAAGCGTTTGGCCCTGCGTCGCCGGGCTGGCACCAATAATAGATCAACACGATCGCCGCGATGAGGCTTGCCAGCCCCAGAAGCGGTCCAATGGTGAAGGCGAAGGCCACGGCGCCAAGGATGCCGAAGGGCCCGATCAGCAGCACGGCAAAAAGAGCATACAGCGCCGCTGGAATAACGCCGATCCATACCAGACTGCCATTGCGACCGATATCCTGAAGGCGGCGCGCACCCATGCCGGCCATGGGCAGGAGCAGCGCCAGCGATACCAGCGCGCTGATGGGCAGAAGGAAAATAATCCGTTGCACGATGCCGGCAGCAAGCTGGACCACCACGCAGGCCAGCACGAAATACCAGAAGCGCTCGCGTCCCACGCGGCCCTTCATGTCGAAATAATGATTGGTGATGGTATCCTTGAAATTCTCGACGATCGCGTTCAGGTCCATCCGGTCCCCCAAAACCGTTCGCGTGCGCGGGGATGCTAGTCCCGCCTATCCGGTTTGGGAAGCGGGCCGGCCGCGACCTGCGCATGGCCGCAGAGCTTGCTGCACCAGCAAAATAGGCTAAGAGAGGCGCGGAGACGGACAAGCGAATGACCACTAGGATTTTCATCGACGGCGCGGCCGGCACCACGGGTCTGGAGATCCGCGAGCGTCTGGCCCGGCGTAAGGAACTTTCCGTGTCGGCCTTGGGCGAGGCGGAGCGCAAGGATGAGGCTGCCCGCGCGCGCGCGCTGAACGGCGCCGATCTTGTCATTCTATGCCTGCCCGACGCCGCCGCGCGCCAGGCCGTCGCGCTGATCGACAATCCCAAAGTGCGGGTGATCGACGCTTCGACCGCCCATCGCGTCAGCGAGGATTGGGCCTATGGTTTCGCCGAACTCGATCCCGGCGGTTATGAACGCATTGCTGCCAGCATGCGGGTCGCCAATCCGGGCTGCTGGGCCACTGGATTTCTGGCGCTGGCGCGGCCCTTGGTGCGCGCGGGCCTGCTGCCGGCGGATTTTCCCGTCACCGTGCATGGTGTCTCCGGTTATTCCGGCGGCGGCAAAAGCATGATCGAGGAATTCGAGAAGGCGGATTCACCGGTCTTCGTGGAAACGGTCCAGCGCAGCTATGCGCTAGGGCTTTCGCACAAGCATATCCCCGAGATGCAGAAGCATGCCGGATTGAGTCATCCGCCTTTGTTCGCGCCCACCGTGGCGCGCTTTTATCGCGGCATGCTCGTGGAACTGCCTTTGCAGCTTTGGGCGCTGCCGGGCGCGCCCAAGCCGCGCGATTTGCAAGCGGTGCTGGCCAATGCTTATGCCGGCCGCCCGCTGGTGGAAGTTGCAAGCCTGGAAGAAGCGGCGGCCATGAAAACGCTGGACGCGGAACTTCTGAAGGGCAGCAATCGCCTGAAGCTGTTCGTCTTCGGCAACGAGGCTTCCGGGCAGGCGCGGTTGGTGTCTTTGCTGGACAATCTGGGCAAGGGCGCCGGCGGTGCAGCTGTCCAGAATCTCAATATCATGTTGGGTCTACCGGAGACCGCGGGTCTCTGATCCATGCTAAAAGCGCGCATGGCGCGTCTGTGGCTGGGAGTGTTTGCGGTGGTGATCCTGGGCGCGTTGGGCGTCGCCCGGTGGGTGGCGCGTCCGCCTGCGCCACGCGGCTATTCGGGGATCGAATTCGCGCGGGTGACGGAAGCGGCAGCGTTGCGCGCACCGCTTTTGTCCACGCGAGGGGCGCTGGTCGCGGTCGTTGCCGAGAAAAGCCCTGCGGCCCAAGCCGGCATCAAGGCAGGGGCCGTGGTCGCCGCCATCGACGGCATCACGATCGCGTCGGCGCGCCAGGCTTCGCAGATCGTGCGCGCGCATAAAAAAGGCGATCGCGTCGCCTTCACTTTGTTCGATGAGGCCAAAGGCCCGATCCGGCCCAAAATTGTTGCCGTGACCTTCGACGACGCACCGCCCGTGAGCGAGACAATCTTTACCGTCGAGTCGCCGCGCACTTTGGTGAAGGAGCGTTTCGCGCTGCCTGGCATGGTCGCCAATGCATCCTGGTCCAGGCGCTTGACCCATGGCGTCAGCGTGCGACCGCGCGCCATGCCGCAATTGAGCGCAGGTTCCTGCTCCGGCGTGGCGCCGGAAAAATGGCAAGTGCGGGATGGGGCCGCCGGTCTGATCCACCTGGCATCGGCGGATGGCCGGTTGCACGCCATTTACAAGCTCGTGCCGCTTTCGGTTGCGGAGCGCGGCGATCCCAAAGGCTATGTGCTGGGGCTGATCCACGCCATTTTCCGCAGTCCCGTGATGCCGGCGCCCAGCGAGGACCGCGCGTTCGGCGTTTCCAGTTTCGGCTTCGGCAATCGCAATGGCTTGGCAGGGTTTGCGCTGTGGCGGATGAATGGCGCGGTCCTATCGGTGTGGATCGCGGGGGTTCCCGCCGGCGATGTGAGTTGGGCGATGCCGGTGGCGGCCAGTGCGCTTCTGTCGCTGCGCTGCGAGTCGCAATTGGCGCCGTCGCCGCGGCCGCGCGATCCCGCACTTACCGAGACATCGCTCTCGACACACTGCCTAAACGGCAAATGCGAGGACAGCGATTTCGCCGCCACCTATCTGGACAAGTTCCGCCTGGGCTATGTTCACGCCCATGATGGCACGGTGTTCCTGGTTAATCCGCGCAAGGATCTTTGGGCCAATGGGCAGGAGGGGCCGGGCTTCTATCGCCAGTTGGGCGGTGAGAATGAGAAGCTGGAGCCGGGAAGAACGAACTGACAGAAGAAATGCCAAAGCATTTCTTCTGTCATCCCCGGCAAGGCGCAGCCAGCGCCGAGGGGTGAGGTTGGCGGCCAAGCCAACCGAACGCCGCGAAGGCCGGTGGGGAAAAGGCGCTCACGCGCCTTTTTCGCCGGGAATGAAAGCGCAATAACGGCAGGCGTGCCGTTATTGTGCTTTCACCTTCACATACTCACCCGGCGCGTCGCCCAGTACTTTCAATTTGCCATCGCCGGGATGACGCGCAGCAATCTTGTCCCCCGACAGTTTCGCCAGCCATTTGTCCCAATCAGGCCACCAGGAGCCGGCATGTTCGATCGCGCCTTTGCGCCAACCTTCCAAAGTCTCGGTCTTCTTGCTGTTGGTCCAATATTGATACTTTTTGGCTGACGGCGGATTGATCACGCCCGCGATATGGCCGGACCCCGCCACGATGAAACGGACAGGGCCGCCGAACAGCTTGGTTGCCTTGAACACGGAATTGGCAGGGGCGATGTGATCCTCCCGCGCCGACTGCAGATAGACCGGCACTTTCACTTTCGAAAGATCGAGCTTGATGCCGTCCAGCACCATCTTGCCCATCGCCAGCGCATTCTCCTTGTAGCATTGGCGCAGATAGGAGAGATGCAGCTTCTCCGGCATGCGCGTGGTATCGCTGTTCCAATAGAGTAGGTCGAACGGCATGGGCGCCTTGCCCAGCATGTAATTGTTGATCACAAAGGACCAGATCAGGTCGTTGGCGCGCAGCATGTTGAAAGTGCCGGCCATCTTGGCGCCGTTGAGCACGCCCCCGCTTCCCTTCATCTGCTCTTCCAGCGCCTCGAGCTGGGCCTCGTCGACAAAAACCGAAAGGTCGCCTGCCTCGCTGAAATCGGTCTGCGCCGCCCAGAAGGTAGCGGAGTGAATTCGCCCGCTTCCGAAATTTGAATCTTTCTTCATCGCCATATAGGCGAGGGTGGCGGCCAAGAGCGTGCCGCCGATGCAATAGCCCACGCAGTTGGGGTCTTCGACGCCGGCCGCATCTTTCACCGCGTCCAGCGCCGCGAAGACGCCCTCGCGCATATAGTCCTCGAAGCCCATCTGGGCCAGTTCGCTGTCAGGATTGGCCCAGGAAACGACAAAGACGGTGTAGCCCTGATCGACCAGCCAGCGGATGAAACTATTCTCGGGGCGAAGATCCAGGATGTAGAATTTGTTGATCCAAGGCGGGAAGATCAGAAGCGGGCGCTGGTAAACCTCCGCCGTGGTGGGATTGAACTGTAAAAGCTCGATCAGCCGGTTGCGGAATACGACCTTGCCGGGCGCGGTGGCGATATTCTCGCCGATCACAAAGCCGTCGGCGGACTGGCGGATGGACAGCTCGCCGCGCCCCCGCTCGATATCGGCAATGAGATTGCCAAGGCCCTTGACCAGATTGTCGCCGTTGGATGCCAGCGTGGCGCGCATCACTTCCGGGTTGGTGAGCGGAAAATTGGTAGGCGCGAAAGCGTCCGCGAACTGGCGGGTATAGAACTCCACACGCCGCCGCTCGCCGTCGGGAATGCCGTTGAGATTGGCAACCATGCCCTGCAACGAATTGGCGGCGAGCAGATAGGATTGCTTGATGAAATCGAAGATCTCGTTCTCTCGCCATTCCGCGTCGCGGAAGCGGCGATCTCCGGAGGCCGGCGCGATGACGGGCGCGACCTCTTCTCCCCCCAGCATGCGCCGCGCGGTCGCCTCCCACAGGCCGGTCCAATCGCGCCAGAACTGAATCTGGGATTCCAGGACGGTGCCGCGGTCCTCGCCCATTGCTTTGAGCAAAGCGAAGAAGGCGCCCGACACATTCAGGGGATCGAGCGGACCCGGATTCTCCCGCCCCGTCCAACGTTTCAGGAAATCGCCCAGCAGCCGCTGGCTCTGCCCCGCCGCCACCAGCATGTTGTGGGCGAATTTCTCCCGGTCGAGCTGGGCAAGCCGGCCCGACAGCGAAGGTTCCGCTGGGGAGCGCGCCCCTGATTCCGGGGCTGATGCGGTCTGCTTTGGCGCCATGGTGGTTATAGCGAGCTTGGAACTGGTGATAGCGCGGACCGCTCGGGGCGGCAAATCGTGGTTGGACGAAGCTGTAATGACTGAAATGTGTCAATAATTCACGTATTTAGCGATGGCCGTGCTTGGAACAAGAGGCGTGCCGCGGTATAGGGTAAACGCTGGCGTGGCGCATGTTGGGGTCAAGGGTGCGCGCCGGCAAGGATTACTGTCCGGGAACCGACCGCATGACCATGTCTTCCGCACATCTGCGCCAGATCACCTTGGCCATGGGCCTGGTCCTGGGGGCGGCGGGTTGCTCCACCATTTCCGACCTCGATCCGACCGGGCTTCTGAGCGACAGCAGCGATAATGCCCCGGCCAGCCAGTTTCCGGACCAGGCCGCGCCGACCGCCTCCGACACGGATGCCGGGACGACGCCCGACCTGGCCAGCCTGCCGGCTCGGCCGGCGCCAACGGCCACCCCCGGCGACCGCCAGCAGGCCACGCAATCGCTTGCCAGCGATGGCGCCCAGGCGCGCTACAGTGGAGACGCGCTGCGCGGCGGCACAGAGGCCGCGGCGCCGCCACCGACCGCAAGCGACTCCGCGCCCAGCATCGCCCAGCGGGTTCTCGGTAGTCAGGATGCGCCGCCCACGGCATCCGACGCACCGCCCACCGCGTCCGACGCGCCGCCAACGGCAGCCCCAGTTCCGGCGCCCCAGATCGCAGCCGCTCCGCCGCCCGCCGCGGCGCCTCCGGCACCCGCATCGCCGCCGGCGGCATCTCTGCCGCCGCAGATGCCGGCGGGCGCCCAGCCGGCGGTCGCTGCCACGGCTCCGGTCCAGACTGCTGCCCTTCCCGGCGCGCCAGTCGCCAGTCCGGTCGGGCCTTCCGCCAGTGCGCCGGCTGCCGCGCCAAGTGCCGCTTCAGGCGCCCAGCCTGCGGTTCCCGCCAACGCACCGGCACGCGGCGCTGCCATGATGGCGCAGCCGACCGCCTCGGATGCCGCCCTGGGATTCAGGCCGTCAGCCGCGCCGCCGCTTGATCCGTCCGTTAGCCAGTTTGTTTCGGCGCCTATCGTGGCTCAATACCGGCAAACGGCGTCGAATTCCGTCACAGTCAATGCGGGCGCCGTGCCCGCGGTACCGGCGGTGCCCGCCAAGGGCACGCGCGCCAGTTCCGATGACGGTTCGGTGGTCGCCAATCTCGACACTGTCGCCGGCAGCCGGATTGCCATGATGAATGGCGGCGTGACGCCGACCGCCGTGGTCTATTTCGCCGGCGATGGCGTCAAGCTCAGCAAGGCAGCGCATGCGCAAATTCGTGCCGCAGTCGCGGCGTTCAAGGCCAGCGGCGGACGGGCAACTGTGCGTGTGATCGGCCATGCCTCCAGCCGCACTGGCAACATGTCGGTCGAGCGGCACATGGAAACTATTTTCGCCAAGTCCCAGGCACGCGCCAGCGCCGTGGCGCGGGATCTAATCCATCAAGGTGTTCCCGCCGACAAGGTCCTGATCGATGCGGTCGGCGACAGCCAGCCGGTCTATTTCGAATCCATGCCCAAGGGCGAAGAAGGCAATCGTCGCGCCGAGATTTTCGTGCAGAGCTGATCTCTGGGCGCGGGACTGATCCTTAAGGAAAAGGCCATAAAATCGTTGCGCGCGGGAGCCAAATCCTCGATTCTGGCTTTGCTCTCAGGACGTTTGTGATGAACACCGATTTCTACCGTATCAAGCGGCTGCCGCCCTATATTTTCGAGGAAGTGAACCGCCTCAAGGCGCAGGCGCGGGGCCGCGGCGAAGACGTCATCGATTTCGGCATGGGTAATCCCGACATGCCCACGCCGGATTTCATCATCGACAAGCTGTGCGAGACGGCGCGCGATCCCCGTTCCAACCGCTATTCGGCGTCGCGCGGCATCAAGGGCCTGAGAAAGGCGCATGTCGCCTATTACAAGCGCCGCTTCGGCGTGACGCTGGATCCCGACCGTGAAGTGATCGCGGCGCTGGGTTCGAAAGAGGGCTTCGCCAATCTGGCGCAGGCGATCACGGCGCCGGGCGATGTCGTGCTGGTGCCGAACCCGGCCTATCCCATTCATGCTTTCGGTTTCATTCTGGCGGGCGCGGCCATCCGCCATGTGCCCGCGACGTCGCCGGAGGAATATCTCTCGGCGCTGGGACGCGCCGTTCGCCATTCCGTGCCGTCGCCGGTGGCGCTGGTGGTCAATTATCCGTCCAATCCCACGGCGCAAGTGGTGAACCTCGATTTCTACAAAGAGATCGTGAAATTCGCCAAGAAGCATGAGATCTGGGTGCTATCCGATCTCGCCTATGCCGATATTTATTTCGGCGATGTGCCGCCGCCTTCCATTTTCGAAATCGAAGGCGCCACGGAAAGCGCCATCGAATTCCAGTCGCTGTCCAAGACTTTCTCCATGCCGGGCTGGCGCATGGGCTTCGCGGCCGGCAATGAGAAGCTGATCGGCGCGCTCGCCCGCATCAAATCCTATCTCGATTATGGCGCCTATACGCCCATCCAAGTGGCGGCGACGGCGGCGCTAAACGGACCGGAAAGCGTGGTGGACGAAATCCGCGCCATCTACAAATCGCGCCGCGATGTGCTGGTGAAAAGCATGGCACAGGCGGGCTGGAACATTCCCGCGCCGGAGGCCTCCATGTTCGCCTGGGCGCCGGTGCCGGAGAAATTCCGCGAAGCCGGTTCGATGGAATTCGCCAAGCAGCTTCTCATCCACGCCAAGGTGGCGGTGTCGCCCGGCATCGGCTTCGGCGAGTATGGCGAAGGCTATGTTCGCGTGGCGCTGGTGGAGAATGAGCATCGCATCCGTCAGGCGGCCCGCAATGTGAAGAAATTTCTCGCCCAGGGCACCAATCACGCGCCCCGCGACCTGGCGACGATGCGGGCTTGAAAGCGTTGAAGATGGGGGCGCCTCTCAAGATCGCGATCGCGGGCCTTGGCACCGTGGGCGGCGGCGTGATCAAAGCGCTGGCTAACCAGGAGAACGGTCTTTCCATTCGCGCCGGACGACCGTTCGCAATAGTCGGGGTGAGCGCGCGAGACGTGAAAAAGGCGCGCGGATTTCCCATCGAGAACTTCACCAGCGACCCGCTGACTTTGGTCAAATCGGACGCCGATGTCGTGGTCGAACTGATCGGCGGCGAGGACGGTATTGCCCGCAAGCTGATCGAAGCGGCGCTCGCCAACGGCAAACATGTGGTGACCGCCAACAAAGCGCTTTTGGCAAAACATGGCGCCGAGCTGGCAGCGACCGCCGAGCGCCAAAATCTGCAGTTGAAATTCGAAGGCGCCGTCGCGGGCGGCATTCCCATCGTCGCCACCCTGCGCGAGAGCCTGGTCGCCTATGAGATCCAAGCGGTGAAAGGCATCCTGAACGGAACCTGCAATTATATCCTCACCGAGATGGAGGCCACGGGCGCCAGTTTCGCTTCGGTGCTGAAGGAGGCACAGAAGCTGGGCTATGCGGAAGCCGATCCCACGCTGGATGTCGGCGGCGGCGACACCGCGCACAAGCTGGCGCTGTTGTCGGGCCTGGCCTTCGGCGTCACCCCCGAGCTTTCCGCCATGACGGTGGACGGCATCGAACACATCACGCCCGCCGACATTCATTTCGCGTCCGAGTTCGGCTTCCGCATCAAGCTTTTGGGCGTGGCGCGGCGCACCGCCTCGGGCATCGACCAGAAAGTTCATCCCGCCATGGTCAGGGCGCGTTCGCCCCTCGCCAATGTCGATGGCGCCGCCAATGGCGTGCTGGTGGATGCGGGTGAGGCTGGGCCTTTCTTCTTTTCCGGCCGGGGCGCGGGCGAGGCGCCAACCGCCTCGGCCGTTGTCGCCGATCTGGTCGAGATCGCGCGGGGGTCCTACACGCCGGTGTTCGGGCGTCCGGCATCGTCGCTTCAACCTTTCAAACCGGCTTCGGCGGGTGCGGCGCTCACGCCCTGGTATCTGCGTTTCGAAGTGCTGGATCTGCCGGGCGTGCTGGCCGAAATCGCCGGCCACCTGTCGCAAAGCGGGGTTTCCATCGAAAGCATGATCCAGCGCGGCCGCGAGCATGGCGCGCCGGTCGCAATTGTGATGATTACGCATGAAACCGACCAGAGCACTGTCGAACGCGCCTTGAAGGCCATCGCCGGCTCGGACAAAGTTCGCGCGCGGCCCTGCATGATTCCCATGGAGGCGGCGTGAGCCGTCCCGGCATAACCAGCTGCACCCGGCGGCCCATTCTGGAGATTTGATGACCCTGATCCGTCCTCCTTCCATCGCGCAGCCGCTGGATCGCGCTTTTGCGCTGGAAGCGGTGCGAGTCACGGAAGCCGCCGCCATCGCGGCTGCCTCCCAGATCGGGCGAGGCGACGAGCATGCCGCCGATCAGGCCGCGGTCGAGGCCATGCGCGCCGCGTTCAATAGACTTCCTATCGATGGCACGGTGGTGATCGGCGAAGGCGAGCGCGACGAAGCGCCCATGCTTTATATCGGCGAAAAAGTCGGGCAGGGCGGCCTGGCCGTCGATATCGCGCTCGACCCGCTGGAGGGCACTACGCTGACCGCCAAATCGATGGCCAATGCGCTGGCGGTGATGGCGATGGCGGAGCCCGGCACCATGCTGCACGCCCCCGACACCTATATGGACAAGATCGCCATCGGCGGCGGCTTCGCGCAAGGGCTGATCGATCTCGACGCCGAACCGGGCGACAATATCAATGCGCTGGCCAAGGCCAAAGGCGTCAAGCCTTACGAGATCACGGCCTGCATCATGGACCGGCCGCGGCACGAGGATTTGATCGCCAAAGTGCGCAAGGCCGGCGCGGCGGTGAAGCTGATTACCGATGGCGACGTCGCCGGCGTGATCGCCACCACCGACAAGGCGACCGGTGTCGACATCTATATCGGCCAGGGCGGCGCGCCGGAGGGCGTGCTGGCAGCAGCGGCGCTGCGTTGCATCGGCGGCCAAATGCAGGCGCGCCTGGTGTTCAAGAAGGAAGACGAAAAACGCCGCGCCGAACGCATCGGCATCAAGGATTTCAACCGCAAATACGCCATGACCGATCTGGTCTCGGGCGATGTGGTGTTCTCCGCCACCGGCGTGACCGACGGTTCGATGCTGGCGGGCGTTCACCGCGATGGCGATTATGTCACGACGGAAAGCGTGGTGATGCGTTCGGCCACCGGCACGGTGCGCTGGATCAAGGCGCGTCACCGCCGCAACCTTGTCTGAGGCGCCCAGGCCGGGCGCGGCTTTCGGAGTTGCCAGGAGCTTCTCGGGGCGCCGTTGGCGGCTGGAAGAGGGCGACGAAACGGCGATCCGCCGATTGCAGCAGGATCTCGGCCTGTCGCCTGTACTGGCGCGGCTTCTGGCGTTGCGCGGCATTCCGGCGGCCGAGGCGCTGGATTATCTCAATCCCACGCTGAAGAAATTCCTGCCCGATCCATCGGTATTGGCCGAGATGGACCAAGCCGTGGCGCGTGTGACGCGCGCGCTGGAAAATGGCGAGCGCATCGCCGTGTTCGGCGACTATGACGTCGATGGCTCGGTCTCGACGGCGTTGCTGGCGAATTTCCTGAGCGCGCTGGGAACCACGCCGCGCATTTATATCCCGGATCGCATGCGCGAAGGCTATGGCCCGTCGGCCGTCGCCATGGAAACGCTGGCGGCCGAAGGCGCGTCGCTGGTGGTGACAGTGGATTGCGGCGCTTCGGGCGGGGCGGTCTTTGAGGCCGCCCGCCGCCTCAATCTCGATATTGTGGTGCTGGATCATCACCGGGTGGAGGCGCGGCCCGATGCCGTGGCCCATGTCAATCCCAACCAGCCTGCCGATCAATCCGGCCTCACTTTTCTCTGCGCCGCCGGCGTGACTTTTCTTTTTCTGGTCGCGCTCAATCGCGCTTTGCGCGATAGCGGTTTCTATGCCGAGCGCCAGCTTGTCGAACCGGATCTGCGCGAGCATCTGGATCTGGTGGGATTGGCCACGGTCTGCGATGTCGTGCCGCTGGTGGGCGTCAACCGCGCTTTTGTGCGCCAGGGCCTGGGGCAATTGTCGAAGCTGTCGCGGCCGGGGCTCGCCGCGCTGGCGGCGGTGGCGAAAGCCGCCCCGCCTTTTACGGCCTATCATCTGGGCTTCGTCTTCGGCCCGCGCATCAATGCGGGGGGCCGTGTGGGTCGCTCCAGCCTGGGTGCCGATCTGCTGACGACTGCAGCAGCGGACGCAGCGCAAGAATTTGCAGCACAGCTCGATCTTCACAATCGCGAGCGCCAGGGGATCGAGAAGCTGATCCTGGACGAAGCTGTCGCGTTTGCCGCCGCCCAGGACAATGTGCCGTTTCTCCTGGTGTCCAACGATGGCTGGCATCCCGGCGTGGTCGGTATCGTGGCGGGCCGCTTGAAGGAACGCTTTGCCAAGCCATCCTTCGTGGCGGGCTTCGAAGGCGGCATGGGGCGCGGCTCCGCGCGTTCGATCCCGGGCATCGACATCGGCCGCATGGTTCGCGCCGCGCGAGAACAGGGTCTGATCGAAGCGGGCGGCGGCCATGCCATGGCGGCCGGATTCTCCCTGATGGCGGATCAGCTCTCGGGTTTCCGCCGGTTCCTGGAAACGCAATTCGCGGGCACCGAGACGGCCTATGAAGAAGCGGCCAGCCTTGTTCTGGATGCCGTCTCCTCGCCGGCTGCCGCCGCCCGCAGCCTGGTCGCCGAAATCGCCCTGGCGGGACCTTATGGCGCGGGCAACCCGGAGCCGGTGCTGGCCTTCCCGGATGCGCGGGTGGTCTTTGCGGATGTGGTGGGCGGCCAGCATGTGAAGGTCCGACTGGCGGGCGGTGACGGGGCCCGGCTGGACGCGATCGCGTTCAGGGCCGCCGGCACCCCTTTGGGTGAGGGACTTTTGAAAGCGCGGGGGCGGGCGATCCATACGGTCGGGCGGCTTAGAGCCGATGACTGGAACGGTCAGGATCGGGTTCAACTGCACATTGAAGATGCGGCAGCAAGCGTTTGATCAAAATAAAGAAAGTTGGCGCGCCCTAGGGGAGTCGAACCCCTTTTGCAAGATTGAAAATCTTGAGTCCTAACCGATAGACGAAGGGCGCGGCCGGAAGCGGGGGCTATACCGGCCAAGGGGGCCTATTGCAAGCTGGATCAGTGGCTTCGCGTGCGCTGAGCCAGGGCGGCGGCGAAGAACCACCCGTGGCCCGGTCCGCCAGACATCGGAGCGGCGGCTGATTTTCGAAGTCCTGTTCGAGCAGCTTATAGTTCTGAAGCCCCGCAAGAAGCGTCGGATGAAGCGCCAGTTCTTTGCCCTGCTCATAGTCGCGGCTGCGATGCCTCTGCCGCTCCTGATCACCGGGGATCACTGGTGGGCTTTCATCCTGGCCACTGGCGCGATCGCGGCGGCTCTGCGCCTGCTGCTGGGGCAGGAATGGTTGGATTGTGCGGGCCTCAAACTGCCTCCAATCCACGCCTTGTCGGCTGTCGTGGCATTCGCCTTGATCGCGCTGGGAAGCAAGATGCTTCTCCACCGTGTCTATGAGGCGGCTGGGCTGAGGGCGACCACGCCGCCCCTTGAAGACCAGATCGGATTTCTATTTCAGGCCTTCAACGAGGAAATGTTTTTCCGCGCGCTCCTGATTGGGTTGCTCGTTCAATATTTGCCTTCTGCGCCCTTGATTTCGCTTGGGGCGGCCTTCCTCTTCGCAGCCGCGCATTTTCTTCTGTACCGATTTGGCGCCTTGCACATGACGCTTTCGCCGATGGCGCTTGCAACGCTGTTCTTGGCCGCTGTGGCGATGAACAATTTGTATTTGGCTTTCCGGCATGTCGGTTTTTCCTGGGCCTTGCATGCCGGGTGGAATGTGGTGTGGCTGCCTGCAACTTTTTATGATGCGGCGAGCAACCGGCAACTGTATGAACCGCAGATTTTTGACCGTGTCTTAGGGACGCCAACTGTCGTCGCTGCGGCCTTGGTGTCGGCAATCCTGAGTTTCGCACTCCTTGCGCGAGAGCGAGGCCGCCAAACCGCCTAGCCGCGGAACTGGGAACCGTAAGCCGCTGAATTTGAACCCGGACCAGCGGAATTGGAACGCATCGGCAGGGGAAATTGTTAACTACCCCGGAGTGGTGCAATCGAGCTTTCCGAGGCAAAGGAGCGCGAGATGAAAAGGCTTGTTTTGTTAGCCTCTGTGATGGCCCTGCTGCCGTTATTAGCTAGCTGCGTCTATCGCCCATATCCGTATCGCGACTATTATGGCGACCGGTACTATGACCGCTCCTATGGGCGCGACTATCGCGATTATAGAGACCGCGACCGGTACTATGATCGCGATGGGTATCGCAATGGCTATTACGACCGCGACTATTATCGCTGAATTTATTTAGCACTTGGTCAGCGCAACTTTAATTCCAACCGCACCGTGCCCTTGGCCTCTTCGCCCGCGTCGTTGGTGGTGAGAAACACGCGAGCCGGATCGATCGTGCCCTTGGCCAGAAGTGCGTCGCGCACCGCGGTGCCGCGCGTTGAACCCAGCGCCGCGAGCTCGGTGTTGGGCGGCAGGAAGGATTTGCGCAGTTCGCCGCGCATCCATTGATTTTCGAAGGCCAGCTTCTGCTGCTCCTGGTCCGCCGCCTTGGTCGTATTGGCTGGTGCGTGCGCAGCTGGAAATTCGGGTGACTTTTTCAGGGTCGCTTCATAAAGATCCGACAAGCGATCATGCTGGTCGTCGGCGCTCAAGGCCGAAACATTCGCCGGCTGACCGCGCTTGATTTCGCGCGCCATCAAGAGCGCGTCGATGCGCTTGTCGGCCAGGCTGTCGGCGTCTTCCTTGCCGGCAGGCCCGGCGGGAATGTCGAGTTGCAGCGCCGGCCGTGCGTCCAGTGCCTGCGCCAGGGCGCCGAGGCTGTCGGCGGCGCCGGCCGGCAAGGCCGAGGAGCCGGGCGCGAAATCTACGAATTGCGCCTTGTCCGCGCCGGAGAAGAGTGAGCCGATCAGGCTGAAGGGCGCGGTCACGATCTTTTCCAGAATATTGCCCAAAATCTTCCAGACGATGGGGCCGAAATGAAAACTGGGGTCGTCCAAGGAGCCCGCCACCGGTACATCCAAATCGATCACGCCATTGCGATCTTTGAGCAATGCCGTCGCCAGCCGGATCGGCCAGGTGACGCGCTCCTTGCTATCGGTCGCGGTGCCCCATTCCAGCTGGTCGATGGTCACATGATGGTCGGCGTTCAGCGCTCGGTTGACGATCTTGTAGGTGAATTCGGTCGAGAGCTTTCCCTTGGCGATGGCGTAGCCGGCATAATGGCCGGAATAGGGATTGAAGATGGGAAGTTCGATATTTCGGAAGGCGACCTTGATATTGGTGTTGCGGTCATAGCCCAGAAGATTGGCGGTGCCCGTCACGGTCACAGGAGAGAATTGGTCGATCACCTGGCCCTTGAGATCGATCGTGGCGATGGCATCGGGAGCGGTGCCAATATTGGTGATCGTACCTTGCAGGGCATCGATGGGCGCCTGGAAATTCGGATCGATGGAGAAATCCGCGAAATTGATCGATCCGCCCTCAATGTCCAGCCGCTTCAGCCGCACCGGAAGCGAAGGCTTTGCCGGCGCCGGCCGGGGCGGCGGTGCGGCATTGGCGGATGGCGGGGTCATCAGCGCCGCGAAATTGAAACTGCGGTCCGGCAGGATGGCGATATGGCCCGCCGGGCGCGACAGGCGCGCGCGCGCGATCTCCACCTTCTCCGGTCGATAGTCGATGCCGGCGATACGCAAAGCCCGCCAGCCGAGCAGGAGCTTGTTGTCGGCTTTCTCATAAAGGGCCAGATCGTCGATAGACGCGTCGCCTGAGAATTGCGTTTTCGATTTCTCGCCGCCCGATAGTGTCAGCGCGCCGGACACATCGAGATCGCCGGATCTGAGATCCAGCGCCGGAAAGTTTGGCGCATAAGGCAGCGCGGCTTTGATCGGGAAATTGGCCAGCGCAAGCTTAAGATCCACGGCTCGGGTGGCGGGGGTCACACTACCTTGCGCCATGACGTCCGCCTTGGCATTCAGGCGCGCGGTGACTTTCAGATTGACCGGCTTCTCCTGATCCGTCCCTACGTCGTTGGCGGTGACCGCCAAGGCCGAGATATCGAATTTGGCGGCGGGTGTGACGGCGCGGTCTTCGAAATGTACGGAGGCGCCTGCCAGTACGGCATTCGCCAATTGCACGTTCCACGGCATGGGGGCCGGCGGCGGCGCGCTTTCCGAAGCGCTCTGGTCCGGCAGGAAGCGGATGAGGCTGACGGCGTTATTTTTGTCGCGGCTGACAGGCAGATCCAGACCCGCCAGGCTCAGCGATGCAATCGCGACCTCTCGCCTAGGATAATCGATTTTGAGCTGGTCGAGGACAAGATCGGCAAGGCTGATCGTCTGACCCTTGGCCACGCCGCTTCCCGCCAGCGAAACGCCATGAAGCGTCAGATGCGGCACTGTGACATCGCCAAGGCCAGCATTGCGTTGCCCGCCGGCAAAACCTAAATGGCCGATGCTAAGATCGGCGTTGGCAATGGTCACGGCGCCGTGGAGCATGTCACGGCCGTCCACCATGAGATCGCTGAACGCGAAACGGGGTATTGCCAGATCGAGCCGCAGGCCTGGCGGACCATAGGCAAAGTCATATTGACCGGTGAGACTGGTCTGGCCGCCCAGCAGTGCCACCGGCAAAACCGGATTGAGGAATTTCGCGATGGTGGCGATCTGAAGCGCGGCGACGCTGAAGCGCCCCTTGGATGCGATCGGTGCCATGGAAAGCGTGCCGCGCCAGGAAAAGGCCTCATTGCTGCGGCTTTTGGCATCCAAGGTGAATTCGCCGCCCTTGTCCGCCTTGGTATAAAAATCGCGCAGGATGAAATTGATCGGCGTCAGGATTTCCTGTGGATGATCGGCGAGGCTTTGGTTGGAAAAGGCTACGCGTCCCTGATCGACGCTGAGAAGATCGAAGCGCAAGGCGGGGGCCGGCCCGCTATCGGGTTTGGTTGGCGGCACCAACTCGATCAGGTTGAGCGAGCCGTCGGGGCGGATCACCGCCTGCACGAAAGGCCGGTCAAGCCGCAATTCGGTGAAGCGGTAAGCGTCTTGAAAGACGGAAAGCGGCGAGAAGCTCACACGCAGATGGCCAAGCGCCACCATTGGGCCGTTTGGGCCGGCAATGGCGATGTCGCTGGCATCGAGCGACAAGGTGACAGGGTTGAATTTGATCTCGCCCAGCGCGAGCTCTTTGCCGAGATTGGTCTTGACCCAATGGGTGGCTTGGCTGCGGATCAATCCCGGCGCGAGAAAAAAGCCGGCCAGGAGGTAGAGGCTGTAAAGAATCGCCAGGGCTCCAACTGCGATGCCCCATTTGCGATGGCGGGAGCGTTTCAGCTCCGGGCCTTGTGTTCGATCTCCACTCATGAATCCCGGCATGCAGGTAAAAATGATCGTCGACAAATAGAGCGTTTGCGATCTGGCATTCCGCCGCGAACGTGAAATAATGGGAAACTATGATCCGGACCCGGCGGCATGACAAGGCGCGGATAATTTCGGTGGCGGCATGCCTGGGCCTGCTTTTCGGTTGCGTTTCGCCACAAAAACTTCAAAAGGCGCGGACGGATTATTCGACATTTTCCGCCGAACAGCGGGAAAACAGCATTGCGCAGCGCTGCACCGATGCCGGCGCCATACCGGGGACTGAGGCTAATCTGGAGTGTCGGTTGGGCTTGAGCAAGCCGCCGCAAAATCCGCCAGCGCGTTGATCTATTTTGGCGCAATTCTGACCGGCAGAGGGATGTTGCAAGCGTCGATGGCGCCCGCCGCGCGCAAGAACCAGTCATTGTGCCGATTGCGCCGGGCCTCGACATAGGCCTTGAACGAAGCGGTGTCGGTTTTTAGGGCCTGCAGCTTGAGCCGTTCGTTAGCGGGGAGGTCGGACGCTAGATGGATGCTGCGGATCTTGGTGTATTGCGATGGGTCCCGATAAAAACCCATATAGGCGCCTTGCGCGCCGCCACCGCGGGGCAGGGATGACAGCAACTCCATGCCCTGGATCACACGGCCGACCAGTGTGATGTTGCGGTCCAATTGGCGCGGCGCCTGGCCGGTCACGGCGTAGAGTTCCACGCCGGAGCCGGAATCCGGCGCATTGTCGCGACCCGCGCCGACCATGCCATAGCAATGGAGCAGCCATTCGTTCTTGCCGTCGCTGCCGGCCGGGAAATCGCCATCGAAGCCGGTCTCAGGCGCATAGGTATCGTGATCGGGCAGGCGGGTCATCGATGCGGAAGCCGGTTTTTCGAACTCTACGAAGCCTTTCAGCTTGGCTTTCGCCGCCTTCTTCGCTTTATCCTCCTGCGACCATTGCACCACATAATTGTCCTGGGAGCGGACGATGGCGCTGTCGTCGAAATATTTCTCATGCGCCAGCGATCGGATATTCGCGACCGTCTTGGGCGCGAACCCCGGCGCCAAGAGGATCACCACCCGGCCGCCGGGAATGTCCATGTAAAGCGTGTCGGCGGGATCGAGCGTCTGCCAGTCCCTGGCCGGCGCAGCCGCCAGGATGCCGTCCGGCGTAGGGTGGGACGCGGCGGCCCCCAACAGCAGCGGCGCCAAAAGCGCGAGAGAAGCGGCGCGACGCATCAATAACCGATGGCGGCGCCGGCCTCGACGCGGCCGTCATTGGCGCCAAAGAGCATGCGTTTGCCGTTCTTGGTGCCGATTACAATACCTTCGGCCTCGCCCCAGGGCACATCGTCCTGGAATTTGTAACCGCTCGCCGTCAATTCCTTGCGCACATCCGGCGCCACCGCGCCTTTTTCCACATAGACCACGTCCGGCATCCATTGGTGATGGATGCGAGGATAATTGATGGCCTGCTGGATGTTCATCTTATGATCGATCACGTTCAGGACCGCTTCCAGCGTGATGGTGATGATGCGCGAACCGTCGGGGCTGCCGATCACCATAAAGATCTTGCCGTCCTTGGTGACGATGGAGGGGCTCATGGAGGACAGTGGCCGCTTGCCGGGCGCGATGGCGTTGTTCTTGCCCTGGATCAGGCCGAACAGATTGGGCGCACCCACTTTCGAGGTGAAATCGTCCATCTCGTCATTGAGAAAAAAGCCGGTATCGCCGGCGATCACATTGGCGCCGAAATTGTTGTTGATGGTGTAAGTGATCGAGACCGCATTGCCGTCCTTGTCCACCACGGAATAATGGGTGGTCTCGTTGTTCTCATGCAGCATGGCGCCGGTGCGGATTTCCTGCGACGGCGTGGCTTTGACGGGGTCGATCTTGGCGCGGATACCGGCGGCATGGTTGGCAGAGAGAAGCTTATCGACCGGATTCTTGATGAAGGCGGGATCGCCCAGCGAGAAATTGCGGTCGACATAAGCCCGCCGCATCGCTTCCACCATCAGATGCACGCTTTTGGCGGAATGCGGCTCCATCTTGTCCATCGGATAAGCCGACAGGATGTTCATGATCTCGCACATGGTGGTGCCGCCGGACGAGGGTGGGGGCGATGAAATGATCTGATAGCCGCGATAGGAACACGTGACCGGCTTGGTCTCCTCGACCGTGTAATTGGCAAAATCCTGCATGGTCAGAAGGCCGCCATTGGCCTTGCTGGCTGCGACCACGCGTTCGGCGATATCGCCCTTGTAGAAGACCTCCGGTCCGCGCGCGGAAATCTCGCGCAAGGTGGCGGCCAATTGTTTCTGCACCAGCGTCTCGCCCACTTTCCAGGGCTTACCCTTGTTCAGGAAGATGGCGGCGACGTTGGGCTGTTTCTTGAAATATTCCGTGCCCCATTGGAGCAGATTGACGTCGCCCAGTTTCAGCACAAAGCCGTTTTCGGCCAGCTTGATGGCAGGCGCCATCAATTGCTCGCGCTTCATGGTGCCATATTCGTCCAGCATCTTCTGGAAGCCCATCACCGAGCCCGGCACGCCCACCGCCTTGTGGCCGAACAGGCTGAGATTGGGAATCACATTGCCCTTGGCGTCGAGATACATATTCTCGCTGGCCGCCGCCGGCGCCTTCTCACGGAAATCGATAAACGTGTCCTTGCCATTGGCGAGATGGATGGTGGCGAAGCCGCCGCCGCCGATATTGCCGCAGCAGGGATGCGTCACAGCCAGCGCATAACCCACGGCCACGGCGGCATCGATGGCGTTGCCGCCGGCTTTCAGCACATCCGCGCCCACCTGGCTGGCATAATGCTGGGAGCTCACCGCCATGCCGTGCTCGGCCTCGACCGGCGGAGGCGAGACGGAGGGCGGCGCCATGTCGGCATTGTCGGCCAGCGTAAGCGTGGGAGCGAGAAGAAAGCTGGTGCCGACCAGGATGCTGAGAAAACGCCGCATGAAACTCCCCTTGCTTGCCCGCTTTGCCGTCCGCGCAAGCCTATCGTTCCGAACTTTCGAAAGAAAGGTGGCGGCAAGGCCGTTCATGCCCTGCCGCCCATGCTTTCGGTGAAATCCGCGTCAGTTGCCGATTGCCGCGCCGGCCGGCGAACGGCCGTCATTGGCGCCGTACAGCACGCGCTTGCCGTTCTTGCTGCTGATGATGATGGCTTCGTCGGTGCCCCAGGACCGGTTGTCGGTGAATTTGTAGCCGGCGCCCTCAAGTTCTTTGCGGACCTCCGGCGTCAGCGTGCCTTCCTCGACATAGACGGTATCGGGCATCCATTGATGATGAAGGCGCGGCGTGTTCACCGCCGCCTGCGCGTCCATCTTGTGATCGATCACGTTCAAGATGGATTCTAGGGTGATGGTGATGATGCGCGAGCCGCCCGGGCTGCCTGTCACCATGAAGATCTTGCCATTCTTGGTGATGATGGTGGGGCTCATGGATGACAAGGGTCGCTTGCCGGGGGCAATGGCGTTGTTCTTGCCCTGGATCAGGCCGAACAGGTTGGGCGCGCCGACTTTCGACGTGAAATCGTCCATCTCGTTGTTGAGGAAGAAGCCGGTATCGCCCGCGATCACCTGCGAGCCGAAGCCGCCATTGATGGTGTAGGTGACGGAGACGGCATTGCCCATCTTGTCGACCACGGAATAATGCGTGGTCTGGTCGCTTTCATGCGGCTCAACACCCACTTTGACTTCGGAGGAGGGCGTCGCCTTGACCGGATCGATCTTGGCGCGAATGTCAGCGGCGTGCTTGGCCGACATGATCTTGTCCAGCGGATTTTTCACAAAGGCGGGATCGCCCAGCGAGAAATTCCGGTCCACATAGGCGTGGCGCATGGCTTCCACCATGTAATGCACGCTCTTGGCGGAATGGACCGGCATCTTGTCCATAGGATAGCCGGACAGGATGTTGAGGATCTCGCACATCGACGCACCGCCGGAGGAGGGCGGCGGCGAGGAGATGATGTGATAGCCGCGATAATCGCAATAAAGCGGTTTGCTTTCGGTCACCGTATAATCGGCGAAGTCCTGCATGGTGAGGAGACCGCCATTGGCCTTGGAGGCCGCCACCACGCGCTCGGCAATGTCGCCCTTGTAGAAGACGTCCGGACCCTTGGCGGAGATTTCCTTCAAGGTCGCGGCCAACTGCTTCTGAATCAGGCGGTCGCCGGCCTTCCAGGGTTGGCCATTGTTGAGGAAGATCGCCGCGACATTGGGCTCCTTGGCGAAGCGTTCATTGGCAAAGCCATAGATGCGGACATCACCTTCCTGCAGCACATAGCCCTGGTCGGCGAGCTTGATGGCCGCCGCCATCACCTGGGGGCGCTTCATGGTGCCGTATTCATCCAGCATCTTCTGGAAGCCCATGACCGAGCCCGGCACACCCGCCGCCTTGTAGCCGACCAAGGACAGGTTCGGGATCACATTGCCGTTGGCGTCGAGATACATGTTCTCGCTCGCCCCGGCCGGCGCCTTTTCGCGGAAGTTGATGAAGGTGTCTTTGCCATTGGCGAGATGAATGGTGGCGAAACCGCCGCCGCCGATATTGCCGCAACACGGATGGGTGACTGCCAGGGCGTAGCCGATCGCCACCGCCGCATCGATGGCGTTGCCGCCCGCCGCGAGAATGTCGGCGCCCGCCTGGGACGCGTCCCGCTGGGCGCTCACGGCCATGCCGTGCTCGGCTTCCACCGGCGGGGGATATTTTCCGGCCGTGCTGTCGCCATTATATTCCGAAATCTGCGGGTTCCCGGCCGGCTGCGCCATGCCCAGCGTGGGTGTGACAAGAAAAGACAGGCTGGTCAGCAGGCTGGCTAGACGGCGCATACGCGTTTCCCCTCGAATTCTTGTGGTTCCGCCAAACTTAACGGCCCCCTTGAGGCGGCGCCAGCGCCCGCCCGCATGTCAGCCGTGTCAATTTGACCACTGGCGGCAAGCGAGACCCGCCCCCTAGGAGGGCCTCTTTTCCACGGGAATCAAGGATATGCGCATCGACAAAATCGCCACGGGCCGCAACGCTCCCGATGACGTGAACGTCATTGTCGAAGTGCCGGTGGGCGGCGAGCCGATCAAATACGAACTGGACAAGGAGGCGGGCACCCTTGTGGTGGACCGTTTCCTCTACACGGCCATGCGTTATCCGGGGAATTACGGCTTCATTCCCCACACCCTGTCCGGCGATGGCGACCCGGTGGATGTGCTGATCGCCAATTCCCGCGCCATTGCGCCCGGCGCGGTGATCAGCGTGCGCCCGGTGGGTGTGCTTTTGATGGAAGACAATGCCGGCATGGACGAGAAGATCGTGGCTGTGCCGTCCCAGCATATCAGCCAGCGTTTCGATGGCATCGCCAATTACAAGGACCTTCCCGAGATCACGCTCGCCCAGATCGAGCACTTCTTCGCCCATTATAAAGATCTCGAGCCCGGCAAATGGGTGAAGATCGTGCGCTGGGGCGACGCGGCGGAAGCCAGACAGTTCATCACCGACGGCATCGCGCGGGCACGTTCTTAAGCCCCCATCTGTCTCTTTCGCGCAAGCGCTCAGAGACATCTTCCCCCGCCAGCGTTGGGCTGGCTGATCGCCAGCCTACCGCCGCGCTGGGGAGTGAGGGCGATGACCAAATCGCCCGAACGGCCTGGACCTAGCTTTGGCCGCCATGTCACATTTCCTCGAGAATCTTTCAGGGGGCGGGCATGAAGAAGATTGGGTTGGTCGCTGCGGCGATAATTCTTGCTCCAGGCGCGGCGTTTGCCGGACACGGCAAGGCGGGTCTCTGGAATGTCTCCACCACCATGGACATGGGCGGCATGCAGGTATCGCCCGAGGCAATGGCAAGGATGAAGGCTATGGGCGTGAAGATGCCGTCGGCGCAGACCTTCAGCTCCCAGATTTGCATGACGCAGGCCGAAGTGGATTCCGACAAACTGCCGCCCATGGGCAGGAACGACACCGGTTGCACCAACCACATTGTCAGCCAGACCGGCACTGCGATCACGGCGGAGATGGTCTGCAATGGCGAAATGAAAGGCACCGGTCGGTTGCAGATCGCCTACTCCAACCCGGAACATTATGCCGGCACCTACAGCTTCAAAGGTGCGGTCCACGGACACGACATGAGCACCACCTCTTCCTTTAAAGGCGATTGGGTGAAGGTAGATTGCGGCGCCATGAAGCCGCGCAAGCCCTGAGGACGAAAGTAAAGCGTGGCTCCTGACATTGCCGAATTGACCGAACTGCTCAGGAGCGCGCGCCGTGCCGTGGTTTTCACCGGCGCCGGCATCTCCACCGAATCCGGCATTCCCGATTTCCGCTCGCCCGGCGGCATCTGGACCAAGATGATGCCAGTGCAGTTCCAGGACTATGTCGCCGATCCGGAAGCGCGCCGCATCTCCTGGGAGCGCCGCTTTGAAATGGAAGAGACCTGGAATGCCGTCAAACCCAATGCCGGGCATCTGGCGGTGGCGGAATTGGTCCGGCGCGGCATCGTGGCCGCCATCATCACCCAGAATATCGACAATCTGCATCAGGCGGCGGGCGTGCCGGAAAGCCAGGTGATCGAGCTTCACGGCAACACGCGCTATGCCAAATGTCTGACCTGCGGCGTACGCGCGGAAATTGCCGACATCCGAGCGCATTTCGACCATCACGGCGAAGCGCCGGATTGCAAATTCTGCGGCGGCATCATCAAGACGGCTACCATTTCTTTTGGCCAGGCCATGCCGGAGGCGGAGATGACCAGGGCGCAAGAGGCGAGCCTTGCCGCCGATGTGTTTCTGGCGGCCGGTTCCTCGCTGGTGGTCTACCCGGCGGCCGCCTTTCCGCTGGTGGCCAAGCGGGCGGGCGCCACCTATGCCATTCTCAACCGGGAAGAAACCGAGCAAGACCCCTATGCGGACTTGGTCTTGCGCCGGGAAATCGGGCCGACTTTGAGCCGGGCCGTTGAGGCTTTATAAGCAGGTTACCCCTACCTATATGTCCGGTAGATTGCCCCATCCAGAATCTGGAGTGTCCCTTGCGCCGCGCCGACGAAGAACCCGAAGAAAAAGACGACGAGAAGTCCAAATCGCCGGAGCCGCAATCCTCCGAAATCGCCAAGGCGCTGTTCAAGTCGCGCACGGTTTTGATCTTCGGAGAAGTGGACATGAAGATGGCCGAGCGGGTCACCGCCCAGCTGCTCGCCTATGCCGAAAGCGACGGCGACATAAGGGTGATCGTGAATTCGCCGGGCGGCCATGTGGAGTCGGGCGACACCATCCATGACATGATCCGCTTTGTCGGTAACCGGGTGAAGATGATCGGCACCGGCTGGGTGGCGAGCGCGGGCGCGCATATTTATCTCGGCGCCAAGCGCGAGAACCGCTATTGCCTGCCTTTCACGCGCTTTCTGCTGCACCAACCCTTGGGCGGGGTGCGCGGCCAAGCCTCCGACATCACCATCGAGGCGGAAGAGATCATCAAGATGCGCGCGCGGCTCATCAAGGAAATCTCGATCGAGACGGGCCAGCCTTATGAAAAGGTCGTGACCGATACCGAGCGCAATTTCTGGATGGGCGCAGACGAGGCCCTGAAATACGGCCTGGTAGCCAAGGTCATTACCAACGCCAGCGAAGTTTGAACGGCGTGACCGCTCGCTTGGGCTCGCGGCATTGCTCGCTCAAAACCGTCCACTGGACGGTTTTGTCGGCGAATGGGCGCCCGGCTGTTAAGCAGGGTCACACGTTGCCCGCAGCCCCTCGCTTAAGCTCGGGGCATTGCTCCCTCAAAACCGTCCACCGGACGGTTTTGCCGGCATAAATGCCGACCGCTTCGCAATGGTGGCGCGGCGCGGTCGTTTATCAGATCTATGTCCGTAGCTTCTGCGACAGCAATGGCGACGGGCAGGGCGATTTCGCGGGCCTGATCGCAAAGCTCGATTACATCGCTTCGCTGGGTGTGGATGCGATCTGGCTGTCGCCGATCCATCCATCGCCCAACCGCGACTGGGGCTATGACGTCTCCGATTTTGAGAACGTGCATCCCGATTACGGCACGCTGGAGGATTTCGCGGCGCTGATCAAAGCGGCGCATGCGCGGGGCCTCAAAATCCTGTTGGACGAAGTGCTGGCGCATACATCCGACGAACATGCCTGGTTTGCCGCCAGCCGCGACGGCGATCCGGGTAAACGGGATTGGTCAAAAAAAGATTGGCCAAAAAAAGATTGGCCAAAAAAAGATTGGTATGTCTGGGCCGATCCCAAGGACGACGGCACAGTACCCAACAATTGGCTGTCGGTGTTTGGCGGCCCGGCCTGGGCCTATCAGCCGGCGCGGCGGCAATATTACCATCACAAATTCCTGCGCCAGCAGCCCAAGCTCAGCTGGATGAACCCTGAGGCGCGCGAGGCGGCGTTGAAAGTGCTGGATCTCTGGCTGGAACGCGGAGCGGATGGCTTCCGGCTCGACGTCGCCAACGCCTATCTTCATGACGTCGCGTTGGCGGATAACCCCGCTATCCCGGCCGCGTC
>Ga0134128_10002018_pt1 | contig 25409 bp, 20 predicted proteins | sample KB31754_FD_96462 | JGI IMG/M metagenome (GOLD analysis project Ga0134128, IMG submission 96462) | Terrestrial soil microbial communities with excess Nitrogen fertilizer from Kellogg Biological Station, Michigan, USA - KB3-175-4 | ecosystem: Environmental > Terrestrial > Soil > Unclassified ...
TCCAGCAATGGCCTCGCGGAGAACATCCTCGTCACGGCCCATGTGCTCGGCCACGCTGACTTCTCACGCAACAATATGCTCTTCCGGCGCTGCCAGGAGCAGGTCAGTGAGCACATCGTGGAGCACGCGGCCAACCATGCGCGCCAGATCCAACAGGCGATCGAGACGCATGGCGTACATCGTGTCGAGACCGTGCTCGATGCCGCGTTGGCGCTGGAGCAGCACATCGACGTCGATCAGTCTTTGCGGCGGCCGCGTTATTCGGAATACATGGACGACAAGCGGACACCTGAGGAGGACGAATTCCGCAAGCGCTTTGCGCAACTCGAGCCGGCGGTCGCCAGCACGGGCGTGGAGCCGAAGAAGCGGGCCCCCGTCCCGCCCCATCCGGAGCGTGATCTGCTCTGGTTCGTGGCCCAATACGCGCCGGAGATGGAGAGTTGGGAGCGGGATATCTTCCTGGCGGTGCGCGAGGAATCGTTCTATTTCTATCCGGTGTTCGCCACTCAGATCATGAACGAGGGCTGGGCGTCGTATTGGCACGCTCGGCTCCTGCGGGAAGCGGAGTTCGTGCCCCAACAGGCTTATCTTGATGCCATCAAGTGCCACTCCGACGTGGTCCGGCCGGTGGCGGCGGATCAGCAGGTGGCGCTCAGCATCAACCCCTACCATCTCGGCTTTGCAATGTGGGAGAAAATCGTCGAGAGCGAGGGGCTCGAGGCGGCGCGCAACATCATGATCCAGGACGATGACTTCGCCTTCGTGCGCAACCACCTGACGAGAGACCTGGCCGAGGAGCTGAGTCTCTTCCGCTACAGCGCCCGCAGCGATGGGCAGATCAAGGTGTTGGAGCACGACCTGACGGCGCTGCACGAGGCGATTCTCGGGCCGAAATACAACTTCGGTGCGCCGACCGTCTGGGCGAAGCACGTGCGCAACGACGGGACGCTGGAGCTGGTTCACGACTATACGCTCGACGCGCGTGGGCTCGACCTCGAGCGCAGCCGCAAAGTGCTGGATTATCTGCAGCGGGTATGGCGGCGGCCGGTGCAGCTCACCACGACCAATCAGGCGGGCCTCGCGCTGGAGCTGACCGCGCCCTAATCGCCCCAATCTTCTTCGTCGTGCGAGGTCACGATGGAGACGGGGTCGCTGGCCGGAAAGCTCTCCGCCAGCGCCTCGTCCAGTTGTCGCTGGATCTTCTCTTTTTGCGATTCCTTTTCGGCTGCTCGGCCGGGTTGCTGCGGTTGCGAGGGCTCAGGGGGCGCTGGTGATTCGATCATGGGTCACCTTATCGCAGACAATCGTCCTCGTGGAATACGACGCGCTCGGCCGCCCTGGGCTCCCGCTCGTGCTGCTCCTCGAAGACGGGCCGGTCGCTGCCTGGATCTAAGGACGGATCATGCAGCGGGATCTCACTCTGCTGACAGGGCGGACCGGCTTTGGGTCTGATGCGGGGCTTGGGGGTGCTCATGGACGATGCTTCCTCGCGCGGCGCGCTGCGAAAGCCGCATTAAGCGTGCCGGGCTGCAAATCAGTGACCGGCGGGAGTACCCTCTACCGTCTCCATCGTCTGCTAGCCTTTTGCGGGGAGGCGACTCATGGGCCATACGACCTCGGGCATCCGAAATATCGCGCTGGTCGGAGTGGCCGGCGCGGGGAAGACGCTGCTCGCGGAGAGCCTGCTGCTGCAGGCAGGCGCCATTCGAGCCAAGGGGAGCCTCGCACGCGGCAGTACGGTCTCGGACTTCGACCCGCAGGAGAAGGCGCTGCAGCATTCGCTCGATCCGGCGATCCTGACCTTCGATTGCGACTCGACACGCATTCACCTTCTCGACACTCCCGGTTACCCGGACTTCCTCGGCCGCACGTTCTCCGTCCTCGAAGCGGTGGAAGCCGTGGCCATCGTCGTCAGCGCGACGAGCGGTCCTGATGCGATCAGTCAACGGCTCATGGACTTTGCGCGCGATCGCGGGCTCTGCCGGCTCGTGGTCATCAACAAGATCGACAGTCGCGATGCCAAGGCGGCGGATGTGCTCGCGCAGATACGCGAGGCCTTTGGAACGGAGTGTCTGCCGCTCAATCTGCCCGCCGACGGCGGGCAAGCCGTGGTGGATTGCTTCTTTCAGCCGCACGGCGCGCCGGCGGACTTCTCTTCCGTGGAGACCGCGCATACCCAGCTCATCGACCAGGTGATCGAGCTGGACGAGCAGCTCATGGCCATCTACCTGGAGCAGGGCGAGGAAATCTCGCCGGAGCAGCTCCACGACCCTTTCGAGCAGGCCCTGCGCGAGGGCCATCTCGTTCCGGTGTGTTTCGCTTCGGCGGAGACGGGCGCGGGTATCGCCGACCTGCTTCGGATCTTCACGCGGCTCATGCCGAATCCGAGCGAGGGCAATCCTCCGCCCTTCCTCAAGGGCTCAGGGGACCGGGCTCAGCGCGTCAGTGTCGCGCCGGATCCCGGCAAACACGTGATCGCGCACGTTTTCAAGATCACCATCGATCCGTACGTCGGCAAGCTCGGCGTCTTTCGGGTCCATCAAGGTACCGTCCGGCCCGGGGCCCAGCTTTTCGTGGGTGATGCACGCAAGCCCTTCAAGGTCGCACATTTATATAGGCTGCTCGGCAAGGAGACTGCCGAGATTCCGGAGGCGATCCCCGGAGACATCTGCGCGATCGCGAAAGTGGACGACCTGCATCTCGATGCCGTGCTGCATGATTCCCATGACGAGGACCAGTATCACCTGAAGCCTGTCGCCTTCCCGCCCCCCATGCTGGGCATTGCGATCGAGCCGGAGCGGCGTGGCGATGAGCAGCGCCTGGCCGACACCCTGCACAAGCTCACGGCCGAAGATCCCTGTGTCCGGATCGAGCATCACGCCGCCGTCAATGAGACCGTCCTCTACGGCACCGGAGAATTACATCTGCGGACGCTGTTGGAACGAATGAGTCAGCGCTACGGCGTGCACGTGAAGACGCACCCGCCCAGCATTCCCTACCGGGAGACGGTTACCCGCCCCGCGGAAGGTCACTGCCGGCATAAGAAGCAGACCGGCGGCGCCGGTCAGTTCGGCGAAGTGTTCCTGCGCATCGAGGCGCTGCAGCGCGGCGCGGGCTTCGAGTTCGTGGATGACGTGGTGGGAGGCTCGATTCCGGGGCAGTTCATACCCGCGGTGGAGAAGGGCGTACGACAGGTGCTCACGGAAGGTGCCCTCGCGGGATTTCCCCTGCAGGATATCCGGGTCACCGTCTACGATGGCAAGCATCATGCCGTGGACTCGAAAGAAGTTGCCTTCGTCTCGGCCGGGCGCAAGGCCTTTCTCGATGCGATCCACAAGGCCAACCCGATCGTCCTCGAGCCCATCGTGCACCTGGAGATCATCGCTCCTGCCAGCGCCATCGGCGACATCACCGGCGACCTCGCCACCAAGCGGGCCCGAATCAACGGCAACAACTCGCTGCCCGGCCAGCGAGCCACCGTCTCGGCCCTGGTGCCGCTCGCTGAGATCTCCGAATACCAGACGCGCCTCAAGGCGCTGACCGGAGGACAGGGGACTTACTCCATGGCGCTCAGCCACTACGATCCGGTGCCTGCGCGCCGCCAGCAGGAGCTGGTGCATGCCTACAGGCCAAGGGCGGAGGAAGAGTAGCGTCCGGATCCGGCGTCAGCGCCTCAGGTTCGCGAGCGCCGCCTAGGTATGCGCCGTGTTCGCAGCGGACGGATAGCCTGCCCCACCGAAATAACATTCGATGGCTTCTATCCTCCCGTCTTTCAACCGCAGGTATTCGACGTTCCGGAAAGACTTGCCGTTCTTCGTGTGGCAGAGATATTTCACGAAGGCTTCATCGCCGGCTCCGAGCACGCGCTCCAGATCGGATGCTTCGATGAGGGCGCTCTGCGTGTCCCAGCATTGCTTCTTGAAGGCGCTCTTGCTGATGTGATCGTCAGGGGCCGCGCTCGTAAAGGTGAAGTTGTCGGCCAAGAGCATGTCCACCAGTCTCCAGTCCTTCTGCACCCATCCGCCGTAGTATTTGCGGATGATCTGCTCGTTTGCCGCGCTCAAGCCCGCCCGCGCGCGCGCGCTGGCCGCCGGCGGCAAGGCCGCGCGAGCGACGAGCACGCCGACTCCCGTTCCGAGCAGGGCCCGCCGCGACACCGGGAACTTCGTCATGACTCTCTCCTCCGGAGCTCGCTCAGCATTACTATAGTTCACCAATAAGTGAAGTATCTGCCATGGACGCAGCGCTGTCAACTCGCCCCGAGGGGCAGAGCGGGCGGATCACGTGGGGAGGACTTCCGCAGAGAGAGGGATAAACCTAAACTCAGCCCGTGCGTTTGGCATGGCGAGTGTGCGCGCGCCTCGCTCAGGGGTGAACGGGCGCCGACGGAACGTATCGAGGAAACAGGCAAATGAAGTATCGACCCTCGCGTCTACGAATATCCCCCCTTGCGGCTATCGCCGTCATGACCGCGGCTCCGTGTGCGCTCCTCGCGATGAGCGTTGCCCGGGCGGACGATCTTTTCGGGCTGTACTTCGGCGCGGGGTATGGCCAGGCGCACGTCAGGGCCAAGCCGGGGCCAATCATCCCGCAGAGCACCGGGTCTCTCGGCAGCTTCGATATGACCCACTCGGCGTTCAAAGCCATGGTCGGCCTCCGCCCTCTGCCGTTCGTCGGCGCCGAAGCCGCCTACATCGATTTCGGGAAGGCCTCGAGCATTACCGGGGAGCAGGTGCCGGGCGTCCCCGGCGCAGTTGCAACCTCGGAGCGGGTCTCCCAGAAGGGTGAGGCGGCCTTCGCCTTGCTCTATCTTCCCGTCCCCATCCTGGATGTCTATCTGAAGGGCGGCATATCCAGGATCACGACCGAATTCGCTGCCACCTTCACGGGATTACCGTCCGGGCCGCTGAGCGCGGCCAGCGACTCCACCGACACGGCCTTCGCGTATGGCGCTGGCTTGCAGTGGAAGCTCGGGCAATGGGCGGTGCGGGGAGAGTACGAGCGCTTCAGCGCCGCCGGCGCAAACCCCAGCCTGCTCTCGATCAGCATGACCTTCTGGCTGCAGTAGCATCCGGCGGCGGTGCCCCGTCCGGATAGCTGCCAGTGCCTTCAGCCGTGGTGATGATGCTCCGGCGAGTGCCCCGCAGCCGTCGTGTAGGGGCCCAAAGTCCCATCGGACCACTTGGGCGCCACCACGAAAAAGGTCGTGACCGGCTCCACGTCACTGGTGGTCGAGAAGACCGGACCACCGCTCACATTGGCGCCCCAAACGGATGCGTCGGTGGCGGGCACGAAAAACATCACATGGGGATACCAATTCGCGTGCGCAGGCGGCGTGGAATCAAGGATGTATTGATCCTTGGATAGCATGTAGGCCATCGATCCCGGCGCCGGCATGCCGATCTCATGGCTGGCGAACGCCTTCTTGGTCCGCGCGGCCATCTCGCCCCTGGAAACACCTGCCAGCACCCAGCGGGTACGGTTGAGGTAGTCCGGGAGCACGGAGCTCGCGGCAGCCGCATTCCAGCACTGCGGTGTGCGAATCCTGGGGTTCCAGAATTGCCCGTTGTCGAAGTCGTTCGCCCACGACCGCTCCACGAAACACACGAAGCCGTTGCTGCCCTTGACCGCGGTCTCGTAGCCTTGCCTGCCGAGCGTCAGGACGGTGGCCTTGGCGGCAATCGATGGCGGAGCGGCACTACGGGCGAGCGCGATTTCGCTCGTCTGATCTGCGCTGAGATATTGCGTCAAGGGCGCCATCTTCGGGTACTCGGCCGGAGCCGGTGCCGACCACGCGGGCAGAGCCCAGAGGGCCAGCGCCAGCACCGCCAACCCGCGCCCCGGCGAGGCGAGCGAGCGGTTGCTGTCACGAGTCAGGTCTGTGATCGAGATCTGCATTTTCATCTCCTGGCGGCAGGCAGCTCGCATACTTCACCGATGAGTAAAATATCTGACATTGTGCCGCCAAAGTCAATATCAAAACAACTCGAAACGACGATTGCCGCACGGGTGCGGCCCGGCGCGCATCGGCAAAAAAACAGCGGGCCGGCTGGCCCGCTGCGGGAATGTCCCGGGGATCGGGACCGGTCTTAGAAATCGATCTTCAGATTCGCGAACACGAACCGTCCCAGCGTGTCGTATACCTGCGGGTAGGTGTTGCCGTTGAAGAACGGCGGCGTCAGGCTTGCGGTCGGCAGGATGGGCGGGTCCTTGTCGAGGACGTTGTTGACGCCCACCTGCAGGTACACGCTGCCGAGGATCTGGTCGCTGCCCACCAGATCGAGGTAGTCGCGCGTGCCGATGTACTGGATGCTGGAGCCGAAGGCGCTCGACAGCAGCGGCGAGGGATTTGCGAGCTCGATTTCCGCGTTGCCGACATGGCGCCAGCGCGCCTGCAGTCCAATCCCATGCCAGGGAGTCGCCCAGCTGGCGGTGAGCGTATGGCGCCACTTCGGCAGCGGGTTGGTGCAGGCGGAGCCATAATAGCCCGCGCAGTTGTAATCACCCGAGCCCGGGTACGGCTCGACGTCGAACGAGGCGGTATAGGTGCCGATGAGATTGACGCGCAGCGATCCGAATGGACCCATGCTCTGGGTGTAGTTGAGCGCCACGTCCATGCCACTGGTCTTTTCAAACCCCAGGTTGAGCAATGGATCGCTGATGTAGCCCTGGTTCGAGAACCAGATGGAGCCTGCGGGGTCCCGATGCACCATGGAGCAGAACTGCGGGTTGTCGTCGAATACGCACTGTTTGACGATGAGGTTCGCGCCGTAAGTCGAAATCAGATCCTTGATCTTGATGCTGAACACATCCACCGTCGCGTTGAACGCCGGAAGCGCCGAGGGGGTGGCCACGATGCCGAAGGTGTAGGTGTCGGCGATCTCCGGCTTCAGCTTCGGGTTACCACCGACCGTGCCGTTGTACTGACCTGCGGGGTTGGCGGGCGTGCCGAACTTGCCGTATTGCGTCGCACTGAGCCCGCTGCGCTGGCACTGTGCGACCGTCGCCGCAGCCGGCGAGCTGGATGAGGAGCCTGCACACGGATCCGTCGAGCCGTCCAGGGCGACCCGGTCGGAAGCAAACAGCTCCGCGATGTTCGGCGCGCGCACCGCGCGGTTGTAGCCGCCGCGGAAGCGCAGGCTCGAGGTGGGAGAGTAGTCGACGCCGAGCTTATAGGTGCTGGTCGTGTAGCCGACGTCATACTTCGAGTAGCGGAAGGCGGTATCGACCGAAATTTCCTTGATGAGCGGCTTGTCCTGGATGAGCGGCAGCCGCGCCTCGATGAAGCCTTCCTTGACGCCATAGCCCGCGTCCAGCACCGGTGTAACGGTTCCTCCCGTCCCGGAGAGCAGACCCTCGAGCTCGACCAGGTCCGGGTGCACCGTCATGAACTCCTCGCGGTATTCCACACCGAAGTTGAGGCCCAGCCCCGAGCCGGCGGTTGGCAGCTTCCAGCCCGCATCGGTCAGGTCGGCGGTAAAATCGGCGTGGTAGACCCGCTCCTCGGTGGAGTCCTCCTGCAGGTTCGAGGTCCCCATGTAGGCGACCGCCGCGGGATTCACGGGGCCGGTGCCCCATATGTTCCACGGCACGCAGCCCGGGGCGCCGTTGGCGCCGGCGTTGTTCGCCGCGCAGACCACATTCTGTACGCCGGTTGCCGGATTGATCACCGGACTGCCGCTTTTGTCGACTTCGGCCTGTGCCTGGAGCGCATTCGCGATGTTGGGTATCAGGAGGTCCCCGACGCCACGGTCGTTGTCCAGCGTCACGCCTTCCTGGGCGTACACGTCATACGACATGTTCTCACTGAGCTGTCCTTTGCTGCCGAGCACGAAGCGGAAAGAGGTATGTCGGGTCTCCTGCTGGCGGGTGCCACCCTCCACGTTGCGGCGGCCCAGGAGGACCTCCACGGTCTGCGTGTTGCTGAGGGCCAGGCTGTGGCTCGCGCAGCCGAGGGTTGCGGCTTCCTGGTCGGACAACAGCGGATTGTTGCAATTGATCGTGTTCTCGCCGTCCCGCTGCCCGGTGTATGGATCGGTCCCGGCCCCGGTGCCGATGAAGGCGCCGCTCGGGGCGATCTGCGCTACCGACTGATCGTCCATGAACATGATCTGGCCATAGACCTGGTGATTGTCGTCGATGTTGTAGTGCGCGAAGGCGCCAGCGTTCCAGCGCTGGTCAGGGCGCATGTAGTAGTTGAGGGCGCCGAAGTTGTACGCATTCTTCGCGGAGGAGTAGGGTACGAACCGGCCGGTGGTCGGATCGACCGTCAGGCTGGGACTGAAGAACGCGGGTGCGGATGAGGCCGGATTGGTGGGGTCGGTCGACTGAAAGCCGGCGTTGAAGAAGCGGCCCGTGGCGCTGGTGCTCGAGCCGGCGCAGGAGATGGGGCCCAGCCCCGGAACGGAGTTGTCTTTCTGGGACGCCAGCGTACACAGGCTGAAGTCCCGTGTCGCCTCGGTCACCGCCGCGTTCTTGCGGTACCCGACGTAGGCCACCGCGTTACCCTTGCCATCGGCGAAGTTGCCGCCGAGGATCATGGTGATGTCCTTGGTGGTGCCATCGAAAACGGAGCTCGGAGCCGTGCCATAGCCGTGCGCCGGCGCGAATTGGCCGAACCAGCTGTGCTGCTCGTGCTGATACCCCGAGCCATTGACGTCGATCTCGAATCCCTGGAAATGATCGTTCATGACGAAGTTGACGACGCCTGCGACAGCGTCAGCACCGTACACGGCAGCAGCACCGCCTGTGAGCACGTCCACGCGCTCGACGAGAGCGATCGGGATGTTGTCGAGGTCCGCGGCGCCCGCGAGGGAGGGATTGACCGTGGGCTCGCCGGGCATCAGGCGTCTGCCGTCGATCAATACCAGCGTGCGCTGCGGACCGAGGCCGCGCAGGTTGACCGTCGCCGTGCCCGTGGACCCATTGGATGCCATGGCACCCTGATCGGCCATCACCTGCGGCAGATTGTTCAGCACATCCTCGACCGAGGTGACGCCCTGGCTCGCGATGTCCTTGGCGCTGAGGGCCGTGACCGGGCTGATCGAGCTCAGTCCCGGCTGCACGATGCGCGAGCCGGTGACCACGACCTCCTGCAGAGAGGCCGTCAGTGGTAGCGCTGTTGCGGGTGTCGCCGCCGCCGCCGCGGGGGCGGGCGGATTGGCCGAGGTCGGCGGCGTGGCTGCCTGGTCGGCAGCCGCCGCAATGACGGGCAGGGCGACGGAGGCTGTCGCGGCATTGGCAAGCGCAAGGCGAATGGCCCGACTCAGAAGGGTGTTCTTCGACATCAGATTGCTCCGGAGCTTGTAGATATGGTTATGCGTGCCGAGGACGGCATTCCTGTGTGTGCTGGCGTCAGTCAGCCCTCACGCCGGCGGCGATCTCACCGTGGTGTGGCGGCGCGGGATCGATGACCTGACAGCGAGCGCCGCGCGGCTCGGAGCGAATCTGCCGGACGATTCGCTGACACTGGCGTACCCCCAGCGCGACGCCGTAGCGAAGGTGCAGGAGCTTGGACAGTGTTGGGCCGTCCCAGCCGAGCGTGGCGAAGCCGAAGTCGCGCGGCGCACGGCGTAGATCCGCTTCGAGCCGGCTCCACTGCTCCGGGTCGAGCGTGGACGGCCGTCCAGGGCGCTGGCCGTCCCGCAAGGCTGTCAAACCCCCTCGCATGAAGCGCCTGACCCATCGCTGGACTGTTGAGTCGTCTTCGCCGAACAGCGCCGCCACCTGTCGGCACGAGTGTCCGGCCGCCAGCAACAACAGGCCATGGAGCCGATGGCCGTAGCGGGACTCTTCGGTGCGCGCGATCTCGTGCTGGATGGCGATTCGCGTCACGTTGGCATCTTCTATGTGTAACTTGCGCATCGGCCTTACTCAGAGACGAAACACAGGTATCTCAGCCATTACGAAGTGACGGAGAGCCTCTTGTGGCTAAAAGGGGACGGGGATTGCCGCGTGCCGAGCCACGGCATCAGAGCGTACCGACCGGTTGGTATGGAGTCAAGCGGCGAGGAGGCGGAAGGGGCGCGACATCCTTGGGAGCCCCTGCGCGTGGCGCCGGCCTGCCGGCTGCCGTGAAGCTTGACAGGGGGTGCCCCGTTCTGGATAGTTCACTTTATGGTGAACGATAAGAGCCAGCGCCTGGACCGGGTGTTCTCCGCTCTCGGGGACCCTACCCGCCGTGCCATCCTGGCGCGTCTCGCCCGCGACAGCGCTCTATCCGTCAGCCAGCTTGCCGAGCCTTTCCAGATCAAGCTGCCGGCGGTGATGAAGCATTTGGATGTCCTGGAGGATGTTGGGCTGATCCGCCGTACCAAGGAGGGAAGGACCGTCACGGTGGAGCTTTCGCCGCGGCCCCTCAAAGCCGCCATGGACTGGTTGCAGCGCTATGAGCGCTTCTGGGAGGCCAGCCTGGATCGGCTCACGCACTATGCGGAAAAGAAGGAGCGCGAGACGCAGGGGCAGGATGAGTGAGCCAGGTGACGCTCGTCCGCCGGATCGCGGCCCGGCCGTCCATCGTATTCGATGCCTTGATCACCTCGGAAGGCATGAGGTCCTGGTGGGGGCCGGACGAAGGGCCGGTGCTCTCCGCTGCCTCCGATGCGACGGTGGGAGGCCGGTTTTGCGTGCGCTTCCGGAAGGCCGATGGCACGGAACACGAATGCACGGGTGAGTTCCTGGAAATCGATCAACCGCGCCGCATCGTCATGAGTTGGCAGTGGATCTCGGGCGGGCCCGTGCAGGAACGGGAGCGGGTGTCGCGCCTGGAGCTGCGTCTGCGGCCGATAGACACCGGCACGGAGCTCACCCTCATCCATGCTGCTCTCTACGACGAGCCGTCCGCCAGCGAGCATGACTGGGGCTGGGGAGGCGCTTTGGACAAGCTCCTGCGCCGGTTCGCGATTTCGCCGCCACAGGCCTCCCGGGGCTGAGCGAGCCTCGGATTCTGCGCGCTCAGTCCGCACGGACGGCGGCGTGCCACGTGCGTCCGACCGGACAACCGACCTGTTCTTGCGGTTATACTGACCGAATGACCGGACGGCATCAGTAACCGGCGGGCGAGAAACGGTATGGCAGCAGCGTTGGGACGGCGGCGAGTCGGCCGCAGACGTCGTAACGATCCGGAGGGACTGCGCGCGCGCATTCTGGATCAGGCGGCAAAGCTCTTTCAGGAGCGCGGCTATCACTCGACCTCGATGCACGATCTGATGCATGAGACGGGCGTGTCCGCGGGTGCGTTGCACCATCATTTCCCGACCAAGAAGTCCCTTGCGCTCGCCGTGCTGGCCGATCGCGTGCGGCCCATGGTTCGCCAGGCCTGGATCGATCCTGTGAGGAATGCTCCAGCGTTGGGAAAAGGAGTCGCCGAGGCATTCGGAGGCATCATCGGCAGCATGCGGACGCGGGCGTCCATTCAGGGTTGTCCGCTGAACAATCTTGCGCTGGAGCTGGCCCTCACCGACGCCGATCTGCGGCGGGGGGTGGAGAGCATTTTTGCAGAATGGCGGGCCGTGCTCGTCGAGCGCATCGGCGGCACGCGAGGCGGAGGGAGACTCGACGACAGCAGCCGTGCGGCGGCCGCCAATTTCGTGATCTCGGTCTATTCGGGCGCGATGAATATGGCAAAGGCCGCGCAGAGCACAGCCCCGCTCGCGGACGCTCTCGGAATACTCGCGGATTGGCTGGATGAGCACCGGCTAGCGGCCTGAAGCTGCTTGACAGGCTTTTACCGCGAGTGCAAAGTGGAGACAAACAGGTCATCCGGTCTGTTCGTCGATGAGAGCCGCTTCCATGCCGAAACCTGCGCTGTGCGCTGCTTGCCTCTGCGTTCTTGTGGCAAGCCTGCCGGCTGCCGTCGCGAGCGCGGCCGATGCCACCTCCCCCGGTGCAACCGATGATGCCCAGAAGCATGGCTTCGATTTCCTCATGGGGACCTGGAGCGTGCAGAACAGGTTCCTTGCCAAGCGGATGCAACACTCGCACGAATGGCTGAAGTTTCAGGCTACCGGCATCGAGCAGCCGTTGCGCACGGGCACCGGCAACATGGAGTATTACCTCACGAGCCAGTGGCCGGACTTCATCGGCATGGCGCTGCGCCTGTATGACCCGCAGGCCCACGAATGGACGATCTACTGGAGCGACAACCGCTTCAGCCGCGGTGTGCTGCAGCCGCCTCTGACCGGATCATTCCATGGCCGGATCGGCGTATTCGAGGGTGCCGATCACTTTGGCACGCTTCCGATCACGGTGCGCTTCACGTGGCAGGTGATCGATCGCGACCACGCCCATTGGTCTCAGGCCTTTTCCAGCGACCATGGCCATACCTGGGAAACCAACTGGACGATGGCTTTCACCCGTATTTCGGAGGATGCAAATGCGACGAGCCGTCCTGGCGCTCTGCACGCTGCTCATCGTTAGCGCACCGGTATTTGCGGCGACTGCCCCCGGTCCCGAGTGCGGCGGCGCCGGGTCGATGGACGACACGGAGCAGCTCGGACACTTCGATGTGATCGAGCTGCGCCGCTACCCCATTGCGCCCGGACAGCGGCCGGCGTTCGCGAAGTACTACGATGACTGGTTCCCCGCGGCCTTCGAGCAGGTCGGAGTGCTGATATTCGGGGAGTTCTTCGAGCGCGGTCAGTATAACTTCACCTGGATCAGAGGCTTCCATACCATTCAGGACCACGCCATCGCTCAGGCCCAGTTCTACTACGGGCCCATCTGGCGCGAGCACAAGAACCTCGCCAACAGCCTCCTTCCCGGTGTGGACGACAATGTGCTGCAGCTGCACGCGCTCAATTCGCAGACCGAGGTTCCGGCGATGCCGGCGGTCGATCCCGTCAAAGAGCCGCAGGGCGCGCAGGGCATCGTCGTCGCCGAGATCTACGCCGTCAGGAAAGGCGACATACAGCCTTTCTCCGAGCGCGCGCTGAAGGCGTTCTCGCGCTACGAGGTGCCGGGCGTACGGGCTGCCGGAGTGCTGGTGACGCTCGATGCACCAAACAACTTCCCCCAGCTCCCGGTCAAGACCGACGGACCGTACCTCGTGGCGCTGCACATCCTGCGCGACGAGTCGGTGCGCAAGGACACCTTTGCCCCGCTGCTCGCGCGCACCAAGCAGGAGCTGACGGCGAGCGGAATGCTGCAGCGCGCGCCGGAGGTGCTCGTGCTGGACACGGAGCACAACTCCCGCCTGCGCTGGCTGCCGGCATGCCCATGAGCGCGTGTCGCAGGCTCCCAGCCGCGGAACCACCGGGACGCGCGCCGGGTCATGGATCTCCTGATACCCTTTGACGGTCGGCGCGAACCACTGTACCGGCAGATCTATGACCGGCTGCGCGGCAGCATATTGAGTGGGCAGCTCGAGGGAGGCAAGCGGCTTCCCTCGAGCCGCGACCTGGCAGACCAACTCGATGTATCGCGCAATGTGGTCATGCTCGCCTACGAGCAGCTCGAGGCGGAAGGTTACGTCGTCGGCCGCAGCGGTTCGGGCACGTACGTATCGGAAGGCCTCGCCGGCCGGCGCGACACGGCCACCAGAGGACATGCCTGCATCGAGCTTTCGCGCTTTGGTGCATTTGCGACCGCCCGCGGGCATGCGTGTATCGAGCTGTCCCGCTTCGGCGCATTTGCGGCGACGCAGGGAGCGCAATTCAACTTCCCGCAGCGGGGGTTGCATGGACTCAACTACGATTTCGCTTATGGTCAGAGTGACCTGCACTCGTTTCCCTTCGAGATGTGGCGGCGAATGCTCATGCGCCACGTCAGGAACCCCTCGAGAGCATTGGACTACGGTCCGCCGGCGGGCAGCTGCAGGCTGCGCGAGGCGGTCTGTGCTCACATCAACCGCTCCCGTGGCGTGGTCTGCGACGCCTCCCAGATCCTGATCGTCGGCGGCTCTCAGCAGGCGCTGGATCTCGTGATCCGCGTGCTCCTCGAGCGTGGGGACGAGGTGGCGATAGAGGAGCCGGCTTACCAAGGTACCCGCGAGGCGCTCAGGGCCGCCGGCGCACACCTGCACCCGGTTCCCGTGGATGGCGCGGGCCTGGTGACCGACCAGCTCCCGGCGAGCGCGAGAGCGGCCTTCGTGAGCCCATCGCATCAGTTTCCGACCGGCGCCATCCTCTCCCTGCCCCGCAGGCGGGCACTTCTCGACTGGGCTGCGCGGACGAACGCTGTCATCATCGAAGATGACTATGACGGGGAATTCCGTTACGAGCAGCAGCGCCTCGAGTCATTGCAGGGATTGGACTGTGACGGCAGGGTGATCTACATAGGCACGTTCTCGCGGACGATCTTTCCGGCGTTGCGATTGGGCTACCTCGTCCTGCCAGCGGGCCTGGTTGCCGCATTTTCCGCCGCCAAATGGCTCAGCGACCGGCACACGGCGAGCCTGGAGCAGGAAGCTCTAGCCGACCTCATCCTCTCCGGACTCTACGAGCGCCACCTGCGACGGGTCCGCCGCCGGAACGACTCTGCCCGTGCTGCGCTTCTCGATGCTGTCCACGAGCATCTCGGCGAGCGCGTCACGATCACGGGCGATGGCGCTGGCGCGCACGTGGTGCTGTGGCTCGACGGCGAAGCCTCGGAAGAGGAGGTGATCGCCGCAGCTGCCGCGCGCGGTGTGCGTGTCTATGGCATCTCACCGTATTTCGCCGCTCGCGCGCCGCAGCCCGGAATTCTCCTCGGCTATGCTCGACTGAGTGAAACCGAGATAAGCAATGGCATCAGACAGCTTGGAACAGCGATGACTGCCGCGCGCAAGTAGACGCCCGACGTCGTGCACACAAAAAAGCAGCGGGCCGGGTGGCCCGCTGCGAGAGTGTCCCGGGAATCGGGACCTGTCTTAGAAGTCGATCTTCAGATTCGCGAACACGAACCGCCCCAGCGAGTCGTACACCTGCGGGAACGTGTTGCCGTTGAAGAACGGCGGCGGGATGCTGGCGGTCGCCAGGATCGGCGGATCCTTGTCCAGCACGTTGTTGACGCCCAACTGCAGAAACACGCTGCCGAAGATCTGGTCCGAGGCGATCAGATCCAGGTAGTCGCGCGTCCCCGTCCACTGGATGGATTTGCCGAACGGTCCGGCGAGCAGCGGCGCGGGGTTTGCGAGGTCGAGCTGGGTGTTGCCGACGTGGCGCCAGCGGGCCTGCAATCCTATCCCATGCCAGGGCGTCGTCCAGCTGGTCGTGAGGGTATGTCTCCATTTCGGCAGAGGGTTGCCGCAGGTCGCACCGAAGTATCCCGCACAGTTGTAGTCACCCGAGCCCGGGTACGGCTCCACGTCCAAGGAGGCGGTGTAGGTGCCGATCAGGTTGAAGCGCAGCGAACCGAAAGCACCGACGCTCTGGGTGTAGTTGAGCGAGATGTCGGCCCCGCTCGTCTTCTCGAATCCGAGATTGAGCAACGGATCGTTCACATAGCCTGCAATCGAGAACCAGAGCGAGCCCGCCGAGTCACGGTGCACCATCGAGCAGAACTGTGGGTTGTCGTCGAACACGCACTGCTTGACGATCAGGTTCGCGCCGTAGGTTGAGATCAGATCCTTGATCTTGATGTTGAAGACATCCACGGTTGCGTTGAAGGCCGGCAGCGCCGCGGGCGTGAGCACGATGCCGAAGGTGTAGGTATCGGCGATCTCCGGCTTCAACTTCGGGTTGCCACCGACCAGGCCGTTGTACTGACCGGCAGGGTTGGCGGGCGTGCCGAAGCCCGGGGACGTGGCGGTGGCGCCGTATCCCGCAGCCGTGAGGCCGCTGCGCTGGCACTGCGCCACCGTCGCCGCTGCCGGCGAGCTGGTGGAGGAGCCGGCGCAGGGATCCGACGTGCCGTCCAGGGACACTCTATCAGCGGAAAACAGCTCCGCAATGTTGGGCGCTCGCACCGCGCGGTTGTAACCGCCGCGGAAGCGCAGGCTCGAGGTGGGCGAGTAGTCGAGGCCGAGCTTGTATGTGTTGGTACTGAATCCGACGTCGTACTTCGAATAGCGATATGCGAGGTCGATCGAGATTTCCTTCACGCCCGGCTTGTCCTGGATGAGCGGCAACCGCCCCTCGATGAATCCCTCTTTGACTCCAAAGCCTGCGCTCAATGGCGGGTCAGGGCTGCCGGTTCCGGCGAGCTCGAAGTTGATGAGAGCTTCGTCCGGCTGCACCCTGGTGAATTCCTGCCGGTACTCGAGGCCGTAGTTCAGGCCGAGCCCCGAATTCGCGCTCGGCAGCTTCCAGCCCGCATCGGTCAGGTCGCTGGTGAAGTCCACATGGAAGATCCGCTCCTCGGCGGAGTCCGCCAGCAGGCCCGGGGCCGCCATGTAGGCGACCGAGGCCGGGTCCACCGGGCCTGTGCCCCAGATGTTCCACGGCACGCAGCCCGGGGCTCCGTTACCTCCGTTGGCATTCGCGGCGCAGACAATCTTGCCGCTGAGCGGGTCCTTCACAACCGTGAGCGCACTCTGAATATTCTGCTTCAGAAGGTCGTTGGTCTGGATGCCCATGTCCAGCGTCACACCTTCCTGGGCGTATATGTCGTACGACATGTTCTCGCTGAGCTGTCCTTTGCTGCCGAGCACGAAGCGGTAGGAAGTGTGCCGCGTCTCGGACCGGCGATTGCCGCCCTCTACGTTGCGCCGGCCGAAGAGCGTCTGCACCGTCTGCGTGTTGCTGAGTGAAGGGTCGTGGCTCGCGCAACCGAATGCGCCCGCCTCCTGGTCGGACATCAGCGGGTTGTTGCAGTTGACCACCCACTCGTCGTCCGGCTCGCCGGTGGTCGGATTGGTGCCGAGCCCGGCGCCGATGAATGCGCCGCTCGGCGCGATCTGCGCGATGGAGTCGTCGTCCATGAACATGATCGAGGTGTAAAGCTGATGATTGTCGTCGATGTTGTAGTGAGCGAAGGTGCCGGCGTTCCAGCGCTCGTCCGGGCGCATGTAGTAGTTGAGCGCGCCGAAGTTGTAGGCGTTCCTTGCACTCGAGTAGGGTACGAACGTGCCCGTGGCCGGATCGACCGTCACGGTGGGCGAGAACGCGATCGGTACGGACGAGAGTGGATTCGTGGGATCGGTCGACTGGAAGTCGTGGTTGAAGAAACGGCCGGTCGCCGAGGTGCTCGAGCCGGCGCACGCCGGAGTGCCCAAGCCCGGGACGGACGTGTCCTTGGAGGTTGCGAGGGTGCAAAGGCTGAAATCACGAGTCGCCTCGGTCACCGCACCGGTTCTGCGATAGCTGACGTAGGCCACCGCGTTGCCCTTCCCGTCGGCGAAATTGCCGCCCAGGATCACGGTGATGTCCTTGGTGGTACCGTCCATGACCGAGCTCGGAGCCGTGCCGTAGTTGTGCGCCGGAGCGAATTGGCCGAAGTAGCCCTCGTGCTGGTCGTGCTGGTAGGCCGAGGCGTTGGCGTCGATCTCGAATCCCTGGAAGTGATCGTTCATGACGAAGTTGACGACGCCCGCGACGGCGTCCGCTCCATAGACCGCGGCAGCACCGCCAGTCAGTACGTCCACCCGCTCGACAAGTGCAATCGGTATGTTGTTGAGGTCCGCTTGACCTGCGACGGCCGGAGTGTTCGTGGGCTCGCCAGGCATCAGGCGCTTACCATCGATCAGCACGAGAGTGCGCTGTGCACCCAGGCCACGCAGATCCACCGTTGCCGTGCCGGTGGACGCATTGGACGCCATGGCGCCCTGATCGGCCACGACCTGCGGCAGATTGTTGAGGACATCCTCGACCGAAGTCACTCCCTGGCTGGCGATGTCCTTGGCGGTAATGGCGGTCACGGGGCTGATCGAGCTCAACCCCGGTTGCACGATGCGCGAGCCGGTGACCACGACCTCCTGCAGAGATGCCGTGAGGGGTGCAGGCGTCGCGGGCGTCGCCGCCGCAGCGGCAGGGGCCGGCGGATTGGTCGCGGGCGCCGGCGTCGCCTGGTCCGCGGCCGCCGCGATGGCAGGTAGTGCGACAGACGCTGCCGCCGCATTGGCGAGCGCGAGCCGGATGGCTCGGCTGAGGTAGGTGTTCTTCGACATCAGATTTGCTCCCGAAGCTCGTAGATGTATTTTTGTGGGCCGCTGACGCGCCCGAAGTCACGCAGCCGACTGCGCGCCGTTGCGCAGGGAAAGACTCAGTTCCCGGAAGATCCTCTGGCACTGGCGCACGCTGAGCTCCAGCCCAAAGCGACAGCGCACGTGCTTTGCCAGCGAAGGCCCGTCCCAGAGAGCTGCCGTGAGTCCACACTCCTGCGGGGTCTTCAGCAGGTCCGCCTGCAGCTCGTTCCATTGCTGCACGCTGAGCGTGCGCGGCCGCCCGGTTCTCTTACGCTCCCGCAGTGCACCCAGTCCGCCCCGCTCGAAGCGGCGGACCCAACGTTGCACCGTGGTGTCGTCCTCGCCGAAAAGCCCTGCCACGTCGCGACAGGAGTGGCCTGCCGCCAGCAGCAGCAGTCCGTGGAGTCGATGGTCATACCGGGACTCTTCGCTGCGCGCGAGCTCCTCCTGAATGGCGCTCCGCACGATCTCCGCGGCTTCGATCTGTAATTTACGCATTGCTCATCTCGGTAATGCAGCACGAATAATGTCGTGCTCCGGCCAAAATGAATCCGCAGGGGCCGCAAAAGTGCGCCCCCGGGGCTCGCTGTCAAACACATTCCTGCTCAGCGAAGTGTCAGTAACTGACACATTGCTATATGGTGAAGTATTGCGTCGCGAAAGCGGCGCTGTCAAGCGCATCCGTCGGCCGTTGCGTTGGCGCAACGTTCGGATGCCCGCGGGCGCCCGGCATGCGGTGGGGCGCTGCCGGTGTAAAAAAAGGCGGCGGGCCGGATGGCCCGCCGCTCGAATGCCCCGAGGCCGGAGCGGTCCTAGAAGTCGATCTTCAGATTCGCGAACACGAACCGTCCCAAGGTGTCGTAGACCTGTGGATACGTATTGCCGTTGAAGAATGGCGGCGGCAGGCTCCCGGTCGCCAGGATCGGCGGATCCTTGTCCATCACGTTGTTGACGCCGACCTGCAGGGAGACGTTGCTCAGGATCTGGTCGCTGGCGATCAGATCGAGGTAGTCACGGGTTCCCGTGTACTGGATGGCGGTGCCGAACACGCCCGAGAGGAGCGGCGAGGGGTTCGCGAGCTCGATCTGGGTATTGCCGACGTGGCGCCACCGCGCCTGCAGTCCGATGCCGTGCCATGGGGTCACCCAGCCGGCCGTAAACGTGTGCCGCCACTTCGGCAGCGGGTTGCCACAGGTCGCACCGAAATAGCCTGCGCAGTTGTAATCACCCGAGCCCGGATACGGCTCGATGTCCAGCGAGGCGGTGTACGTCCCTATCAGATTGAGGCGCAGTGTGCCCAGGGCGCCGAGCGCCTGCGAGTAATTGAGCGATACGTCGACGCCGCTCTCCTTCTCGAATCCGAGATTGGCCAATGGATCATCGACATAGCCGAGGGACGAGAACCAGATCGAGCCCGACGGATCGCGATGCACCATGGAGCAGAACTGCGGGTTGTCGTCGAACACGCACTGCTTGATGATCAGGTTCGCGCCGTAGCTCGATATCAGATCCTTGATCTTGATGTTGAAGACGTCGAGCGTCGCGCTGAACGTGGGCAGGAAGGATGGCGTCGCCACGATGCCGAACGTGTAGGTATCGGCGATCTCCGGCTTCAGGTTCGGATTGCCGCCGGTCCTGCCGTTGTACTGGCCGGCAGGGTTGGAGGGCGTGCCGAAGATTCCGTATTGCGCGGGGGAAAGCCCGCTGCGCGCGCACTCGGCGGGCGTCGCCGCGGCCCTGGAGCTGGTGGACGAACCGGCGCACGGATCGACCGAGCCGTCCAGGCCGACGATATTGTCGGCGAAGAGCTCGGCGATGTTCGGCGCGCGCACTGCGCGGTTGTAGCCGCCGCGGAAGCGCAGGCTCGAGGTCGGAGAGTAGTCCAGACCGATTTTGTAGGTGTTGGTCGTATAGCCGACGTCGTACTTCGAATAGCGGTACGCCATGTCCAGCGAGATTTCCTTCACCAGCGGCTTGTCCTGGATGAGCGGCAGCCGCGCCTCGAGGAACGCTTCCTTGACGCCGTAGCCCGCATTCATCGCGGGGGACGGTCCGCCGATGCCGGTGAGCAGGCCGTTCAGGATCACATAGTCGGGCTGTACCTTCATGAACTCCTCGCGGTACTCGGCGCCGAAGTTCAGGCCCAGGCCTTCGCTCGCCGTCGGCAGCTTGAATCCGGCCTCGGTCAGGTCGGAGGTGAGATCCGCGTGGAAGACCCGCTCTTCGGCGACGCCCTGGATGATCGAGGGGGTCTGCATGTAGGCGACCGCCGCAGGGTCGACCGGGCCCGTGCCCCAGATGTTCCAGGGCACACAGCCCTCGCCGCCTGCGCCGCCGGTCAGAGTGGCGTTGCAGACGATCTTGCCGCTGACCGGGTCCTTCACGGCATAGAGCGCATTGGCGACCGAGTTCCTGAACAGGTCGCCAGTCTGGACGTCATTACGCTGCGTCACGCCTTCGGTGGCATACAGGTCATACGACATGTTGCTGCTGAGCTGTCCCTTGCTGCCGAGGACGAAGCGGTACGAGGTATGCCGGGTGTCGAGGCGGCGATTGCCGCCCTCGACGTTGCGGCGGCCGAGTATCATCTGAACCGTCTGCGTGTTGGTGAGCGCCAGGTCGTGGCTCGCGCAGCCGATGGTCGCGGCTTGCTGGTCGGACATGAGCGGATTGTTGCAGTTGATCGTATCCTGGCCGTCCGGCTGTCCGGTGTACGGGTCGACGCCGTTGCCGGTTCCGATGAACGCGCCGCTCGGAGCGATCTGCGCGATCGAGTCATCATCCATGAACATGATCGAGCCGTAGACCTGGTGGTTATCGTCGATGTCGTAGTGCGCGAAGGCGCCGCCGTTCCAGCGCACATCAGGCCGCATGTAATAGTTGAGCGCGCCGAAGTTGTACGCGTCCCTCGCGGCCTTGTAGGGGATGAAGGTCCCGGTGGTCGGGTCGACCGTCAGGGTGGGGCTGAAGAACGCCGGATCGGAGGAGAGAGGGTCGGTAGGATCAGTCGACAGGAAGCCTGCATTGAAGAAGCGTCCGGTCGCGTTGGTGCTCGAACCGGCGCATGCAGGATTGCCCAGCCCCGGAGCGCTGATATCTTTGGAGGACGCGAGCGTGCAGCGGCTGAAGTCGCGATCCGCCTGAGTCACCGGATTGGTCTTGCGATACCCGACATAGGCCACGGCATTTCCCTTGCCGTCGGCGAAATTGCCGCCGAGGATCATGGTGACGTCCTTGGTGCCGCCGTCGAACACCGACGGCTTGGCCGTACCGTAGCCGTGCGCCGGGGAGAATTGGCCGTACCAGCTGTGCTGGTCGTGCTGATAGGCCGAGCCGTTGACGTCGATCTCGAATCCCTGGAAGTGATCGTTCATCACAAAGTTGACGACGCCTGCGACGGCGTCAGCGCCATATACGGCGGCGGCACCGCCCGTCAGAACGTCAACACGCTGGACCAGGGCGATCGGGATATTGTCGAGGTCCGCTGCATTGGCGTTTTGGGCATTGGTCGTCGGCTGGCCCGGCATCAGGCGCTTGCCGTCGATCAGCACGAGGGTGCGGGGCACGCCCAGCCCTCGCAGGTCGACCGTCGCCGTTCCGGTGGCGGCGTTCGAAGCCATCGCGCCCTGGTCGGCGACCACCTGCGGCAGATTGTTCAGCACGTCCTCGACCGAGGTGACGCCCTGGCTGGCGATGTCCCTGGCGCTGATGGCGGTGACCGGGCTGATCGAGCTCAAGCCCGGTTGCACGATGCGCGAGCCGGTGACCACCACCTCCTGTAGAGCAGCTACCGGAGCGGCTGCGGTGGCCGGAGTGGCCGGAGCGGCCGAAGGGGCTGGAACGGCCTGTGGATCGGCTGCTGCCGCTACTACGGGCAGTGCCACGGACGCGGCCGCGGCGTTGGCGAGCGCAAGCCGGATGGCTCGACGCAGGATCGTATTCTTCGACATCAGATTTGCTCCCAGAGCTTTGTAGGTATGTTTCTGGACGCTGAGCACAGCGCCCTCGTGTTGGTCAGCGTCAATCGTCCGTGCCGGTCCTTGTGGAGAGGATCAGCGAATTGCCGTACAGCGGCGCCGATTCGCTGGTCCGAAGTCCCGTTCTGCGTGGAGCCAGGCCGATCTGCCGGAAGATCCGCTGACACTGGCGTATCCCCAGCTCGACTCCGTAGCGCAGGCTCAGGAGCTTGGACAGGCTCGGCCCGTCCCAACGCGCCGAATCGAGGCCGAATTCCCGCGGATCCCTGTGCAGATCGGCTTCGAGGTCGCCCCATTGCGATGGATCGAGCGTGCGTGGCCTTCCTGGCCGCGCCCCCTCGCGCAACGCGGTCAGTCCGCCCCGCGTGAAGCGGTGTACCCAACGCTGCACGGTCGTATCGTCCTCGCCGAAGAGCTCGGCGACCTCCCGGCATGAGTGGCCGGCCGCGAGCAGCAGCAGGCCGTGCAGGCGATGGTCATAGCGGGATTCCTCGCTGCGTCCTATCTCCTGTTGCAGGGCTATCCGTATTGCTTCGGCGTCCTCGATCTGGAGTTTGCGCATCGAACCTCTCGCAGGTGGAGAACCGGCGTTCTCAGCGATATGCGGCGTCTGTTAGGTCGCGGCGCTCGGCTGGTGCAAGAGCGCCACACACTGGCGGGCGCGCGGGCTGCTCACGCCGGTTGAGAGTTATCTGGTTGATTCGTCGCGGCCAATCCTCCTTGCGCCGCGATTGCACTCCCGTGCGTATCTCCGAAACCACTGTTTGCGCGAAGTCTAGTGCGCAGTGTGAGCGTCACAAGAGCCGCTTTGCGCAGGCGCGATGCGGCCACTTGCGCACAGCCACCGGGCTGGCGTTTGCGGTACCGTCGGTTCAGAATCGGCGCGAGTGGAGCGAGGGCGAGGCGTCAGTGATCTTGCAGCATGAGCGATATGTCGTCCCGGTGCCGATCATCGAAACCCAACGCCTGCGCCTTCGCAGGCACCGTTACGAAGATTTCCCACAGTGCCTCGCCATGTGGGCGGACCCGGAGGTGACCCGCTTCATCGGCGGGGAGCCGGTCGGCGAGCAACGCACCTGGGCCCGGCTCCTGGCGTATATCGGCCATTGGGCGCTCATGGGGTTCGGCTACTGGGTCATCGAGCGGCGAGACTCCGGTGAGTTCGTCGGTGAAATCGGTTTTGCCGACTTCAAGCGAGACATCGCCCCTGCGATGAGGGGGAGCCCGGAGCTCGGCTTCGCCCTAACTCCGCGATTTCATGGCAGAGGGTACGCCACGGAGTCCGCGAAAGCCGTAGTGGCCTGGGGCGATGAGCACTTGAATCAGCCGCGCACTGTCTGCCTCATCGATCCGCAGAACGTGGCATCCCGCCGCGTCGTCGAGAAATGCGGATACGAACCCTTCGAGCACGGTACTTACGGCGGCCGCTCCGTGCTGTTTCTGGTCCGTGGAACGGCCGCCCCGCCTGCATGAATCCTTCGCGCCCGGTCAGCTCTTCTTGCGCGTCACGTGCGCGATGAAGTTCGTGCGCCAGGTCCTGCCGCCGTCGATGGACAGCGCCTGCTCGACGCGATAGGAGTCCGCCTCGACATCGAAATACACGTTGCGGACGAACGCCGTTCGCCCCGCATAAGTGTCCTGGTTGTAAAATACCCCGCGTCCATCCTTGAACCGGCCGATCATCGGCTTGTCCAAGACTCCATCGCCACTGTCGGCCCAGTACAGGTACCACTGGTGCACGAGCGGTCGGTAGAGACTGAGTCTCAGCTCCTCGATGGTCCCCGCAGGAGCGTGCACCTCGATTTGCTGAAGATTGGCGCGACCGCCCCACACCCTTGCCGCCATGACGCTGCCGTTCCATACCTCCCACCTGTCCGCCGCGCCGGGCGAATGCTGCCGATGCGAGATCCGGGCCTTCCAGTTGCCGAGGACGAAATCGAAGTCATGCGATGCCGCGGGCGCGGCTTGCAATGGCTGCATGCCCCAAAGAAGCGCGAGCATGTAGGACCAGAGCCAACTCGCGGCGGCGGTGCGCATTCGGACTTCCCCGTTGCGTGCGGCCGGGCGACCGGATCGGCGCCTTCAATTGCATGGATTTTGTACGCGGGAAATCTAGAATGAGAGGCGTGCTCCCGCAATGGCCACTTTGTCACCGGCGCGACTGCCAATCCGTCCCGGCAACCTCCGGGGGACTACGCGGGGAAATAACCACTTTGCACCGACCCATATGGCCACCTCAGAAGATTTTGCGCTGACGCGGTTGCCCGCCAGCTTCATCCCTCCGATCACGCTCGATACCACGAGCGAGACGCCCCTCTATCGTCAGATATCAGTGTGGTTTCAGCGGGCGATCCTCGCCGGACAGTTGCAGCCGGGCCAGAGGGTACCCTCGACCCGCGCTCTCGCCAAGGCGCTGAGAATCTCGCGAATCCCGGTGTTGAGCGCCTATGAGCTGCTGATCGCCGAGGGCTACTTTCAGCCCTTCGTCGGCGCGGGAACCTGCGTCTCGCAGTCGATTCCCGACGCGATGTGCCGGGCGGATCGCGAGAGCCTGCCGAATACGACATCGATCGAGACCGAGTCGAGTGGCAGGCGAGCAGTCTCGCGCCGCGCTGCCGACATGAAGGGATCGGCGCAGGCCTGGCTCGACCCGTGCCGCGGCTGTACCGATCTCGACCACTTTCCGATCGGGGTCTGGTCGAGGCTGATCAACCGGCATGCGCGCAAGATCTCGCGCGACATCATGGGGTACGGCGACCCCATGGGGTATGCACCCTTTCGCGAGGCAGTGGCCGAGTATCTGGGCGCGTTCCGCGCGGTGACGTGCGACCCATCACAAATCCTCGTCACCACCGGCGCGCAACAGGGGTTGATGATCAGCGCCCTGACGCTGCTCGACCCCAGGGACGAGGTTTGGATCGAAGAGCCGGGTTATCCCGGAACGCAGTTGGCGCTGCTGGCCGCCGGCGCGCGGATGGTGCCCGTGCCGGTGGATGGGGAGGGATTGATCGTCGAGCGCGGTATCGGGATGGCGAAACGCGCCCGCGCGGCTTTCGTGGCGCCCTCGCATCAGTTTCCGCTGCGGACTACCTTGAGTGCGGCGCGGCGGATGGAGCTCCTCGGCTGGGCGGCACGCGCCGGCGCCTGGATCGTCGAGGACGATTATGACAGCGAGTTCAGGTTCTCCGGCAACCCGCTGGCCTCGCTCCAGGGTATCGACACCGAGGGACGGGTCATCTACGTGGGGACGCTCACCAAGGTCATGTTCCCGAGCCTCAGGCTGGGATATATCGTCGTGCCGAAGGATCTGGTGAGCGATTTCCTCAATATCAGGAATGCCAATGATACCTTTGCCACCTCCGTGCTGCCGCAGATGGCCATGACGGATTTCA
>Ga0134128_10002019_pt1 | contig 25401 bp, 30 predicted proteins | sample KB31754_FD_96462 | JGI IMG/M metagenome (GOLD analysis project Ga0134128, IMG submission 96462) | Terrestrial soil microbial communities with excess Nitrogen fertilizer from Kellogg Biological Station, Michigan, USA - KB3-175-4 | ecosystem: Environmental > Terrestrial > Soil > Unclassified ...
GAAGGACGCGCGGCCGGCGTGCTGCGCGAAGTGATCGTCGTCGATGGCGGCTCGCGCGATGCGACGGTTCCGCTGGCGCAGGCGACGGGCGCGCATGTCGCCGCATCGCCGCGCGGCCGCGGGGTTCAGCTTGCGACCGGCGCCGCACTGGCCGGCGGCGAGTGGCTGCTTTTTCTCCACGCCGACACGGTTCCGGCGCGCGGCTGGTCTTCGGCACTCGCCGATTTCATCGCCGTACCGGCCAATCGCGGCCGCGCCGGATATTTCCGCCTGCGCTTCGACGACCGACCGCCGGCGGCTCGGATCCTCGAAGCAGCGGTGCGCTGGCGCTGCCGCCTCCTGGCCCTTCCCTATGGCGATCAGGGTCTGCTGCTCTCGGCCGAGCTGCTGCGCGCGCTGGGCGGGTTTCGGCCGCTGCCGCTGATGGAGGATGTCGATCTCGTGCGCCGACTGGGCCGCGGCCGACTTTCCCTTCTCGACGCCGAGGTCGTCACCTCCGCTGCGCGTTACCGCCGCGACGGCTATGTCGCGCGGCCGCTGCGCAACCTCTTCTGCCTCGGGCTCTATTTCGTGGGCGTGCCGCCGCGCCTGCTGCTCCGGCTCTACGGCTGATGCGCCGCCAACGCCACCTCGTCGTTTTCCTGCGCACACCGCGGCTCGGGCGAGGGAAGTCGCGGCTCGCCGCCGGCATCGGGCCGCTCGCGGCGCTGCGCTTCCAGCGCGCGACGCTTGCACGGCTGCTGCGCCTGCTCGGCCGCGACCGGCGCTGGCGCTGCCACCTCGCGGTGACGCCCGACCGCGAGGCGCATCGCCGCTGGGGGCAGGGCACCGAGCCGCGCGGCCAGGGAAGCGGCGATCTCGGCCGGCGCATGGCACGCGTGTTCCGGGAGCTGCCGCCCGGCCCGGCGCTGATCATCGGCTCCGACATTCCCGAGATCACGGCCGCGCATGTGGCGGCCGGCTTTCGCGCGCTCGGCCATAGCGAGGGCGTGTTCGGTCCGGCGGTCGATGGCGGCTACTGGCTCATCGGCCTCAGCCGCCGGCGCGGCGTGCCGCATCGCCTCTTTGCCGGCGTGCGCTGGTCGACGCGCCACGCGCTCGCCGACACCTTGGCGAGCCTGCCGCCGGGCTTTCGCGCGGCGATGCTGGAGACGCTGGAGGATGTCGACGACGCGGCGTCCTATCGGCGCTTCCTGGCGCGCCGCCTCAGCCGCCGCGCGGCAGATGCTCCTTGAGGCGCGGCATCAGCTCAGCAAGGTTGCAGGGCCTCACCCGGTTGTCGAGCTGATGCTTGATGATGTCTTCCCAGCCGTCGCGGCAGGCGCCCGGTGAGCCCGGCAGCGCGAAGAGATATGTGCCGCCGGCAACGCCCGCGGTGGTGCGGCTCTGGATGGTCGAGGTGCCGATCTTCTGGTAGCTGAGCCAGCGGAAGAGTTCGCCGAACCCGGCGATCTCCTTCTCATAGACGGCGTGGAACGCTTCGGGCGTGACATCCCGGCCGGTAACGCCGGTACCGCCCGTGGCGATCACCACGTCGATCGCGGGATCGGCGATCCAGGCCTTGAGTTGGGCGATGATCGCGTCCTTGTCGTCGCGCACGAGGCGCTTCTCGCCGACCTTGTGGCCTGCCGCGGTGATGAGCTCGATCAGCGTGCGGCCCGATTTGTCGTCGGCTTCGCTGCGCGTATCGGAAACGGTCAGGACGGCGATGGTGACGGGGAGAAACGGACGCTTCTCATCGATTGTCGGCATGGCGACTATCCGGCTCGGTCGTGCTGTCGAGCGCGGTATAGGTCGGCCATTGGCCGGCAGCAAGCGCATCGAGATCGGGCGAAGGCTGCCCGAGGCGCTGGCGGTATATCCAGTAATTGGCCAGCACGCGCTTGGTGAAGACGCGCGTCTCGCGCGACGGAATGCTCTCGATGAAGAGCAGCGGGTCGCGCCGCATCTCAGGCGTCGCGCGCCAGTGCTGCACCGCGCCGGGCCCGCAATTGTAGGCGGCGGCGATGAGCACGAGATTGTCGCCGATATGATCCCGCTCGATCAGGCTGACGATATATTCCTGCGCCAGTGCCAGGTTGAGCTCGGGCTGCGCCAGCGTGGCGCGCTGTGCCGCCTGTCCCAGCGCCACACCAGCGCGCTTCGCCATCGCATGCGCGGTCGCCGGCATGAGCTGCATCAGCCCGACCGCGCCGGCATTGCTCTCGACATGCGGCAGGAATTGCGATTCCTGACGCATCACCGCAAACAGCAGCGCACGGTCCACCGTGAAGCCGCCGATCGGGGTCCAGTGCGGCACCGGATAGAGCGCGTGATCGCGATGCCGGCTGTCGCCCTCGCCGGCGCGCGCCGCGAGCTGCAAGCTCAAGCCCGGCATGTTGGCGCGCTCCGTGACCGCGACCAGCGCCTCCAGCAGCGCCGCGCGCGCATGCGGCGCAAGGCCGCGCAGCTCCGTCTCGGCGCGGCCGGTCTCGCCGACTTGCAGCAGGGCGAGCGCGCGCCTTCCGGCGGGTGCCGCCTCGAGCATGTCGGCATCGGTCTCGGTGAAGGGCGCGTTTTCGAAATCGAAGTAGGTATCGACGCCGAGCGTCCGCCGCGCGATCAGTCCATAGAAGGTACGCGGGTGCTCTGCGGCGATGCCGAGCCAGTAGTTGAAGAGTTCAGGATGGCGGCTTCTCAGCTCGACGCGCGCCGCCCAATAGGCCGCCGCGGAGACCAGCCATTTGGATTGGCCGGGCGTGCGCACCACCGCCTCGAAATGCTGGCCGGCCTCGGCGTAGCGGCCGAGCCGCCAGGCGGCGAGACCCGCATGCCAGTTGGCGGCGCCGGCATAGACGGGGCTGTGCGTCGCGGCGCTCACCATGAGCGCCTCATGCGCTCTTCCGGTGGCGAGATAGCCTGCGGCGATGACGGTGCGCAGCTCGTCCCGCTGGGCGCCGCTCAGCAGGTGCTTCGCGTCATAGCCCGCCAGCGTGAGCTCGGCCTTGCGCGGCTCATGCGCGGCAAGCCTGCGGATCTCGGCGCGCAGCTGTCGCGCCTGGCGGCGCTCGGCGGCGGAGAGCCGGTGCGCGTCCGCCGCATCGTCGCTGTCGGCATCGACGCTGCGCGGCGGCAAGCTGACCGCGGCGGGGTCTCTCGGCGGCGGCGCGCCATCCGGCCGATGCGCCAGTGCCAACGCATGAATGGCGCGCGCCTCGGGCTCGTCGGCGTGATGTTGAAGCCAGCGGCAGAGCTCGCCATAGCTTGCGCGATAGTGCTTCGAGAGATAGCGCTGCGCCTCGACGCTGCCGAGCAGCAGTGGATCGCCGAGCTTGCGGATCTCGCGATTTGCCTCGGCCCAGCGGTCGGCGCTCTGCAGCGCGAAGATGCGGCGATATCGCTGCGCATCCTCCGCGGTGAGCACGGTGGGGAGATCGGTTTCGCGAAGCTGCTCGGTGCCGGGTGTGAGGGCCGCGGTGCGGACAGACTCCGCCCTTGCGCTGCTGCTGGGAAGCGTCGCCACAGTGCCGGACAAGATCGCGAGCGCCACAAGAATTCCACAGCGCGCCCAAGAGTTGCCCGGCCGGAGTTGATATCTCCTGCCCTGCATGGGAACGCCAATAGACTACTGGCTCAGGGCCTGGCAAGCGAAAATGCTGGTTAAATTTGAGGCAATTTATGGCAACCCTGAGGTGATGTTGACGGATTCCCGTGACTTATTGCCCGTCCTTCAATTTGGTCTGGAGCGCGAGCAGGTCCTTCCACGCCTCACCTTTTCGAGCGGGGCTGCGCAACAGAAAGGAGGGGTGATAGGTGGCGATCGCTGGAACGGGTCCGTCCAGTCCTTCGCCCTGCAGCGTGAACCAGCGGCCGCGCAGACGCATGATGCCGTCGGCGCGCCCGAGCAATGCTCCGGTGGCCGTGCCGCCGCAGAGCATCACTGCTTTCGGGCGCAGCAATGCGATGTGGCGCCAGACGAAGGGCAGGCAGGCGGCGATCTCCTCGTTGGTCGGCTTGCGGTTGCCGGGCGGCCGCCAGAACAGGACATTGGTGATGTAAGCGTTGCGGTCGCGGCGATAGCCGATCGTGGCGAGCATGCGGTCGAGCAGCTGGCCGCTGCGGCCGACGAAAGGCTTGCCCAACCGGTCCTCGTCGGCGCCCGGCGCTTCGCCGATCACCATGAGCTCGGCGTCGGCAACGCCCTCGGCGAAAACCGTGTTGGTGGCGGTGCGCTTCAAGCCGCAGCCGTCGAAGCTGCGCACCGCGCTTTCGAGCTCCGAGAGGCTTGTCGCGGCCGCTGCAAGGCGCCGCGCTCCCGAGTCCGTCGCTGCGGCGGGCGTCGCGGCGACTGGCGCCGGTGCGCGTTCCGCGGCGGGCGAAGGCGCGGGCGGCGGCGCGCTCGCGCGCTGCGGCGCCAGCCGATCGAGCGCCTGCTCGGCGATCGCCTCGTCGGCGCCCATCGCCACGTACCAGCGCAGCAGCTCCAGCGCTCCGTCCATCAGGCGAGCCTAGCCCGGATTTGTCCGTGGGAGAAATCCGGGCTAGCGCAACCGCCGCGCCCTTTGAATTGTCGTCGCAACCGAGGCCGCGTGCGCCAGCGTGTCGCCACTTGGGCTCTGGCTCTTTGATGAGCATTCTCTATAGTGCGCGACTGAGGACGTGACCGCACGCCGGGCCGCGATGCGCCGGAGCCGCGGGGCGGGACTCGGTAGCGCCGCGGGCATTGAGGGCGATGGACAGCGAGCAGCGGGTGAAGTTGGGATCGGCGAGGTGCGGCGCCGCGGCTGCGGCGTTGCTTCTCTCTTGCTTAGCGGGCTGTGCGGCGCCCAGCGATCCTCAACAAGCCGGCGGCAGCCCGCCGGCAGCTGGCTCGATGAGCGCGCTCGGCAGCTACCTCGCGGCGCGCCACGCGCAGCAGATCCACGATTACGGCCAGGCGGCCGCGTATATGAATCATGCGCTGGCCGACGATCCCGCCAATTTCGATCTGGTGCGGCGCACTTTCACGCTGCGTCTCGGCGAGGGCGAGGTCGATGCGGCCGTGCCTCTGGCGCAACACGTCGCCGAGATCGACCCCGCCTCCGGTCTGGCGCAGATCGTTCTGCTCCTGAAGCAGATGAAGCAGGGTGACTTCGAAGGCGCGGCGGCGCGCGCGCAAGCGCTGCCGGCCGAGGGTGCGCAACAGCTCTCGGCGCCGCTGCTGCTCGCTTGGTGCGAGCTGGGCCGGTCGCGGCCGGCGCCGGCGCTGCAGGCGCTCGACGCGCTCGATCGGCTGAAGGGCGTGAAGCTGCTCAAGGACCTGCATGTGGCGCTGATCAACGACGCCGCCGACCGCATCGACGAGGCCGATAGCGCCTACCGGCAAGCGCTTGCCGACCAGCAGCATCCGACCTGGCGCACCGTCGAGCTGGCGGGGAATTTCTACGAACGGCATCAACGCAGCGAGGAAGCGCGCCGCCTCTATGAGCGGATCGATGGCGGCGAGCAAGGCGCCGAGCTGGCCGCCTCGGCGCTGACGCGCATCGCCGAGGGCAAGGTGCCGCCGCGCATCATTGCCAATCCCCGCGACGGTGCCGCCGAAGCGCTCTTCGATCTCGCCAGCGTGCTCGATCAGGCCGAGACCCTCGATGCCTCGCTGGTCTATGCCCGGCTTGCCCTCTATCTCCGGCCCGACTTTCCGCTGGCCCAGCTCCTCGTCGCCGAGATCGACGAGGATCAGCAGCGCACCGCCGATGCGCTCGCGCAGTATCGAGCGATCGACGCGAAATCGCCGCTCGGCTGGACGGCGCGGCTGCGCGCCGCCACCGATCTCGACGCGCTCGGTCGTACCGACGAGGCGGTAGCGGATCTGCGGCGCATGGCGGCGGAGCGTCCGCACAATCCCGATCCGCTGGTCGAGCTCGGCGACATCCTGCGCGGCCGCAGCCGCTTCGGTGAGGCGGTCGAAGCCTATGACGCGGCGATCGGCCGTGTTGCGAAGGTAGAGCCGCGCGATTGGCGCCTCTTCTACAGCCGCGGCGCGGCGCTCGAGCGCGCGGGCCAGTGGCAACGCGCCGAAGCCGACCTGCAGCAGGCGCTGCAGCTGCAGCCGGATCAGCCGCTGGTGCTGAACTATCTCGGATATTCCTGGATCGACCGCGGCGAGCATCTCGACCAGGGGCTCAAGATGGTGAAGCGGGCGGTCGAGCTGCGCCCCGATGACGGCTACATGGTGGACAGCCTGGGTTGGGCTTATTACCGCCTCGGCGATTTCCGCGACGCGACGGAGTTTCTTGAGCGCGCGATCGAGCTGCTGCCCGAGGATCCCACGATCAACGACCATCTGGGCGATGCCTATTGGCAGGATGGCCGCTTGCTCGAGGCCCGCAATCAGTGGCGGCGCGCGCTGCAGTTCAAGCCCGAGGCCGACGAAGTCAAGACGATCGAAAGCAAGCTCGATCACGGCATGGCCAAACTGCCGGCGAGCAAAGTGACGCGCGGCGGCTGATGGCGGCCGTTCGCTTCGCTCCGGCGAAGCTCAACCTCTATCTCCATGTCGTCGGCCGGCGCGCGGACGGCTATCACCTGCTCGACAGCCTTGTCGCCTTCGCCGATATCGGCGATGACGTCGCGGCCGAGTCTGCGCCGGCGTTGTCGCTGTCGGTAAGCGGACCGCAAGCGCCGAAGCTCGCGGGCCCGAACTCGGACAATCTCGTCTGGCGCGCGGCGGAGCTGCTCGCCGCCGAAGCCGGCCGGCCACCTGCTGCAGCGCTCCGACTGCTCAAGCGCCTGCCGATCGCCTCCGGCATTGGCGGCGGCTCGAGCGATGCGGCGGCGGCATTGCGCGCGCTCGACGAGCTTTGGCACCTCCGCTTCGACGAGCGATCGCTCTCGGCGATCGGCGCGCGCCTCGGCGCCGATGTTCCGGTCTGCCTCGTGGCGCGTGCCGCCTGGCTTGCCGGCATCGGCGAAAAGATCCAGCCGGCGGCATCGCTGCCGGCCGTCGCGGCGCTGCTGGTCAATCCGGGGACCGCCCTGGCGACGCCGGCGGTGTTCAATGCGCGGCAGGGGCCGTTCTCGGCGCCGGCGCGCTTCGACGCGATGCCCGGCGACGCGGCCGGGCTCGCTGCGCTGCTTGCCGAACGGCGCAACGATCTCACCGAGGCGGCGATCGGCCTCCTTCCGGAGATCGGCCGCGTGCTCGATCGCCTGGAGCGGCTCGAGGGCGTGCTGCTGGCGCGCATGAGCGGCAGCGGCGCCACCTGCTTCGCGCTCTTTGCAACGCGCGCGGGGGCGGAAGCCGCGGCGCACCGGCTCGCCGCCGAGGAGCCGGGCTGGTGGACTGCAGCGGCGGCGCTCTGCTGACGGGGGCGACCTCGTCACTCGCCGATGAATGCCGCAAGGCGATCGTAGCAGAGCGTCTGCTCGCTGCGGCTCGAATGGGCGTTGGCGCCGCTCGGGCTCGGCGCAAGGAAGAGGCGCGTCGGGCCGAGGCGCGTCGGCTGGGGTCCGAACTGCGGCTCGGACCGTTCGCCGGCAATCGCCCGGTGGAAGCGGCGGTAGCCGGTAATGCCGAGGAAGCAGGCGATCTTCGGTGCGTGCTGCTTCAGGCTCGCCTCGAGCCGCGCGACGCCTGCGGCAAACTCTTCGTCGCTCACTTCGCTCGCGCGCACCGTCGGCCGCTTCACCAGATCGGTGAAGCCGAAGAAGCCGTGCTCGAGCAGCGCCCGATCGTGCTCCGATCTGAGCTCCGCCACGCCGAGCGCTGTGCGCGCAGCGCGGCTCAGCGTCGAGCGCGACAGCGCCGGCCAGAAGCGATTGCCCGGTCGCGCGAAATAGTGCCCCCGCGTGGCGGAATAGATCGATGGATTGATGCCGACGAAGACGACGGCAAGCCCGTCGCGCAGCAGATCGGGAAGTGTGAGCGGCGTATCGCGCGTCAGGGCTGCGCCTTCACCGATTGCTGCAGCTCCATCGTTCGCGCCTCGGCCTGCTTGAGCTCGCCCGGCGAGAGCGTCTGTGCGAGCCGCGCTGCGGCAGCCTTCGAGCCCTGGTCGCCGCGCGCCGCCGCGATGCTGTACCAGCCATAGGCGTCGATCGGCGACTTTGCCACGCCGTCGCCATGCTCGTAGAGGAAGGCGAGATTGTACTGCGCATCGGCAAGGCCCTGCTCCGCGGCGCGTCGGAACCATTGCGCCGCCGCGGCCATGTCGCGCTCGACGCCGATCCCCTTGGCGAAGGCATAGCCGAGGCTGAGCGTGGCATTTGCGTTGCCTTGCGCCGCGGCCTTGCGATACCAGGCGATCGCCTGCACCGCATCCTTGTCGACGCCAAGCCCCTTCTCGCACAGTACGGCGTAATCGTACTGCGCTTCGGCAAGGCCGCTCTCGGCGGCGGCGCGCAGCAGCGGCGCGGCGCGCGCATAATCCTTGGTGACGCCCTTGCCGAGCGCGTAAAGCGTGCCGAGGCGGTATTCCGCAAGCGCGTCGCCCTTCGCCGCGCGCGGCGCGAGCCAGGCGGCAAGTTGGGCCGGATCGGTCGGCTCCGTCGCGCTCGGCGCGGCTGGCGGCAGCAGTGCCACGGTTTTTGCCGGCGGCAGCGCCATTTGCACGCCCGAGCCTGGCGGCGGCAGCGCGAGCAGGATGAAGCCGCCGAGCAGCACCGCCACCGGCGCCAGCAGGGCCAGCGCGAACCAAAGGCGCGATCCCGCCGGAGCGCTCGTCTCGGCGGTGCCGCCCGGCAGCAGACTCCCCGGCGGCAGCACGGTGGTCTCGCCGGGGCCGGTGCAGGCGTGGCGGATGGTGCGCTCGATCCATTGCTCGATCGGCACGCCGGCGGCGCGCGCCGCCTGCTCGGCAAGCCTGAGGCTCGGCGCGTCGAGCGTCGCTTCGCTCCAGCCCTGTTCCGGCGGCATGGCCGTGCTCATGGCTTGCCGCGCTCGGCGCGTGCGCGCCGCCGCGCGTCGTCGTCGGCGAGGCCGAGCGCCATCACCGCCTGCGCCAGATTGGCGGGATCCTCGGCATCGATCAGTGCATAGGCGTGCTCGGCCGAAAGCGCTCGGCGCTCGATGAGCTGCCGCACGCTTTGCGGCAGGGCCAGCAGGCGGAGCGCGCGCGTCACCTGCGCGGCCTGACGGCCGACGCCGCGCGCGATCTCGTCGGCGCGGAGGCCGAATTCCTGCACGAGGCGAAGATAGGCGCGTGCCTCGTCGAGCGGCGGCAGGCCGCCGGTGCCGAGCGTGTCGGCAAGCGCCGCCAATGCGCGCTGGGCCGCGCCGCTGGCGACGGGGTCGGCGGCCGCGCGCTCGATCGCGCTCGCTGCGCGGACCACCCCGCCCAGCCACTGCCGTAGCGGCAGACCCGCTTCGCGCGCCGCCGCTTCCGCCATGCGCCGCGCCTCGAGCGACAGGAGCCGCGGCTGCCAGCGCGCCGGTTCGGCGTTCATTCGACGGGTCTCGGGCCTCGCAGCATGCCCGAAGTATAGCAAGTTGCCCGTCGGTTGAGAGCGGTCATGGAGAGTCGCGCGTCGAGAAAAACGTCACGGGGAGGGGGCGATTGACGCGCCATTCCCGTCGCGCGTAAGGTGTGCGCTTTGCGCAAGGACGCGCTGGGGATGGCGAGGCTGGAGGACGCGGTGAAGCGCCTGGAGCGGGCCGTGATGCGGCTCGAACAGGCATCGCTTCAGCAGGGTGATGCCGACGCGGCGCGGAACGGCCCGCTCGCCACTGCTCAGTCCGACTACGCGGCGCTGCTCGAGACGACCGAAACCGTGGCGGCGCGGCTCGATGCGGCGATCTTGCGGCTCGATCGCGTGCTGGAGGGCTGATGGCGCAGGTGACCGTTACCATTAACGGGCGCGGCTATCCCGTCGCTTGCGATGAAGGCGAGCAGGCCCGCATCACCGAGCTCGCTCGCTATGTTGATGCGAAGGTGCGGGGATTCGCGCGCGAGCTTGGCCAGATCGGCGAGGCACGGCTGCTCGTGCTGGCGGCACTGGTGCTCGCCGACGAGCTGGCGGATGCCCAGGCGGAGAAGAATGGTGAAAAATCCGCCAATGGTGGCGTCGCGGAGGAGGGCCAGCTCGCCGCCGGCGTGGAAAATCTCGCCGAGCGCATCGAGGCGATTGCGGCGAAGCTCGAAGCGGCCCACATTTAGGGTGAGGATGGGGCTGCGCGGTGCGTTAGGTCGCACGAACCCCGGGGCCGATATGTACCTCTAGGGGACTGTCCCTGCCGGGGCCCTGGTCTCGGTATATGGTTCCCACCTGCGTAAGCGGGCCACGAGGGTTAAGCAATGCCGACGGCCGTAGCGGCTCCATCCTCACTCCACTCTTCCGACGCGATCTCTTCCGACGCGATCGCCCGCTCGCCCGCACCGAACGGCTCCGGCGGTGTTATGTTGCGTGCGGTCCGGCGGTGCGCGCCGCCGGCGGGAAGGACCGGATAGACATGAGATTTCTGCTCTGCGGCGACATCGTCGGTCGTTCCGGCCGCGAGGTGGTGATCGCGCATATGCCGCGGCTCCGGCGCGAGCTCGCGCTCGATTTCGTGATCGCCAATGGCGAAAACGCCGCGCATGGCTTCGGCATCACCGAGACGATCTGCGGCGAGCTCTACGCCGCCGGCGTCGATGTCATCACCACCGGCAATCACGTCTGGGACCGGCGCGAGATCATCCCCTATATCGCCGGCGACCCGAGGCTGCTGCGCCCGATCAATTTTCCGCCGGCCACGCCGGGCAACGGCTATGCGCTGCTGGCGCTCGCCGATGGGCGCCGCTTGCTGGTGGTGAACGCGATGGCGCGGCTCTTCATGGACGCGATCGACGATCCCTTCGCCGCGCTCGACGGTCTGCTCGCCGAGCACGCCCTGGGCGAGGTCGATGCCATCCTGGTCGATTTTCATGGCGAGGCGACATCCGAGAAGATGTCGATGGGCCATTTCTGCGATGGCCGCGTCTCGGCGGTGGTGGGTACGCATAGCCATGTCCCCACCGCCGATCACCAGATCCTGCCGCGCGGCACCGCCTACATGACTGATGCGGGCATGTGCGGCGATTACGACAGCGTCATCGGCATGCAGAAGGAAAGTGCCGTCGCCCGCTTCGTGCGCAAGATGCCGGGCGAGCGGCTTCAGGTCGCCGAAGGTCCCGGAACGCTGTGCGCCGCCTTCGTCGAGACCGACGATGCGACGGGCCTTGCCCGCCGGATCGCGCCGCTGCGCCTTGGCGGCCGGCTCCAGCCGCATTGGCCGCTGGGCGAGCTGGCCGCCGCCGAAGCCTGAGACGCCGCGCGCGCCCGGCGATTTTTCCGCTGCGCGCTGTCGAAATCGGGCGGTCCCGCGCGTCATTGGGGCGGCGGCGAAGAGGCCGCCGATGAGCGAGGGAGAGAACACCATGAAATACATGCTCCTGGTCTATTCCAACGAGGGCGCGCTGCAGGCCGCGAGCGAGGCCAATCGCAACGAGATGATGGCCGCCTATGGCGCCTATGCAGAGGCGCTGAACAAGGCGGGCATCGCCTCCGGCATGGACCGGCTGCGGCCGTCGAGCGCGGCCACGATCGTGCGCAACGAAGGCGGCAAGGCCAAGGTGCTCAACGGACCCTATGCCGAGACCAAGGAGCAGCTCGGCGGCTACTTCATCATCGACGTGCCGGATCTCGACGCGGCGATCACCTGGGCCTCGCGCTGCCCGGGCGCGACCTACGGCGCGGTCGAGGTGCGTCCGGTCTGGACGATGTGAGCCGCCGGTGCCGATTGAGGCAGAGGCGCCGGCGCGCGCGGCGGTCGAGGCGGTGCTGCGGTCGAGCTATGGCAAGCTCGTCGCCTTTCTCGCCGCGCGCACCGGCGATGTGGCGGCTGCCGAGGACGCGGTCGCCGAGGCAGTCGCCACTGCGCTGGCTCACTGGCCCAAAGAGGGCATGCCGCGCTCGCCCGAGGCGTGGCTCAGCGCGGTGGCGCGCCGCCGGTTCATCGACCAGGCGCGACGGCGGCACAGCGCCACCGTCGCCGCCGATCATCTGCGACTCATCGCCGAAGAGCTCGCCGCGGACAGCGAAACGGAGATTCCCGATCACCGCCTCGCGCTGATGTTCGCCTGCGCGCATCCTGCGCTCGACGCCGGCATACGCGCGCCGCTGATCTTGCAGACGATCCTCGGCCTCGATGCTTCCCGCATTGCCGCCGCCTTTCTGATCTCGCCGGCGGCGATGGGGCAGCGCCTCGCACGCGCCAAGAGCAAGATCCGCCAGGCCGGCATTCCCTTCCGCGTGCCCGAGCGCGCCGAGCTCGGCGAGCGTCTCGATTCCGTGCTCGAGGCGATCTACGCCGCCTTCGCCGAGGGCTGGTCCGATCCCACAGGCAACGAGATCCGGCGCCGCGAGCTGGCCGAGGAGGCGATCTGGCTCGGCCGCCTCGTCACCTCGCTCATGCCCGATGAGCCGGAGGCGCTGGGGCTGCTGGCGCTGATGCTTCATGCCGAAGCGCGGCGCAAATCGCGCCGCGATCCCTCCGGCGAATACGTGCCGCTGGCGGCGCAGGATACCGCCCTCTGGGACGATCGCCTCATCGACGAGGCGGAGGCGCTGCTGCTGCGCGCTGGCGACATGGGCGTGATCGGCCGCTTTCAGCTCGAGGCGGCGGTGCAGTCGGCCCATGCCGTCCGCCGCCGCACCGGGCGCAGCGACTGGCCGGCGATCCGGCTGCTCTACGACGCGCTGTGGACGGTCACCCGATCGGCCGTGGTGGCGATCAACCGTGCCGTTGCCATCGCCGAGACGGAGGGGCCGTCGGCGGGTATCGCCGCGCTCGATGCGCTCGCCGGCGATAGCCGCCTCGCCGAGTACCAGCCTTACTGGGCCGCGCGCGCGAGCCTGCTCGCGGCGCTTGGTGCAGGTGACGCGGCGGAGGAGGCGCTGACGCAGGCCATCGGCCTCGAGCACGACCCCGCGGTCCGACGCTTTCTCGAACGAAAAAGGTTGCGCTAGGTGCGCCGCATCGCATCGAGTGCACGGTAGAGCGGCTCGAGCCGCTCGCGAGTGAAGCTGTGCAGAGCTTCGGGCAAGGGCGGGCGGTTGGCGGGATCGCCGGTGAAGAGGCGCCGCCCGAGGTCTTTCGCGTGATAGCGCGCCGCCTCACGCAAGCGCGCGATGTCGCTTGGCTCCGGCGCGATGCCGATTGCCGGCGCGATCCGCGTCCAGAGGGCCTCGGGCAATTCGCGATAGTCGACGATCAGCAGCTCCGCGGCCGCGTTCGCCGCGGCTGCGAGCAAGCCGGCGAGTGCCTGCGCGCGGAAGCTGGCGGCATCCATTGTCATCGCTTGACCCGGCGCGATGCCGAAGAGCCGCTCGGCCTCGGCAGGGCTGCGCTGAAGCGCGCTCCAGCCCGGCGGATCGGCCTCGATCGACGCCATCACCTCGAACGGCGCGCGCTGCAGCCAGATCAGCCGCGCCTTCGGGAATGCACGGCGGAAGAGCGATAGCCGCGCGACGTTCCAGCTCGAAAGCTTCAGCACATAGTGGCGCTCATCGCCGAAGCGGCGCCTTCCAAGCGCCCGCACCAGCAGGCGCAGCAGCTTTGCCGCCTGCTCGTCGTCGAGCGCCGCCGGATCGGCGAGCAGCAGCGTGTTGATCGGCCGCGGCTCGGCGATCGCCAGCACCCCCGGCAGCTGACCGAGAAGCCGCGAGACGAGCGTCGAGCCGCAGCGCCCCATATGGAAGATGATCGCCGCGGGGTCGAGAGACGGAGTGCGGTCGAGCGCTTCCAAAACGTCGATCCCGGTTCGGACGAGCCGCGCCGCCGCGCCGCCGGCCCAGCGCTCCACCGTCTGGTCGAAGAAGGGTTCGCTGAAGCGCACACCGCCGAGGTCACCCCAGTCGATGGCGCCGCCGGGCGGTCCCAGATCGAGGGCTACCGGCGTGAAGCCGGCCAACGCCGCACTCTCCATCGCACGCCTATTCGGCCGCCAGGGGATAGAGGCGGTCCGAGCCCTCGACATAGAGCGCTTCGCCTGCGGCGAGGAGCGCATTGTTGCGTGCGCGCACCGCCGCCTCCGCCTCGCCATAAAGAAAGGGCACGAAGGCGTAGCGCTTGCCGCTGGCGATCGGCGTCACCTCATGCAGCATGCCGCAGGAGAAAACCACGGCGCCGCCCACCGGCGGACGGTAGGCGCGCGAGCCGAACTCGGGGAAGACGAGATCGCAGCCCTGATAGCCGCCATTGAGGTTGATCGAGACCGCGAAGCGCCGGTGCTCGGCGCCGGCATTCACATTGTCGCGGTGCCGGAAGAAATGCCCGCCCTCGGCGGCGTCGTAGCGGGAGACCAGATAGCGGTCCATCCGCGTCGCGACGAAGCCGAAGAAGCGCTCGATCGTCGGCAGCAGTCGGCGCACGATCTGGTCGCGCATGCGGCTGCGCAGCTCCGGGTCGACGATGACGAGATCGCGTCGACGCTTCAGGCGATGGTCGATCCTTGTCGACGTCTTGCCCTCGTGATCGAGCAGGAACCCCGAATCCTCGCCGCCCATCGCTTCGAACAGGCGGACCAGCAGGTCGCAGAGCTCGAAATCGAGCACGCGCGGCACGACCAGAGCCGGCGCCCAGAGCGGCACGCCGGCCGACTCGTCGATCGGCGGCAGCTCGCGCAGCAGCCGGCGCAGTACCGCGGCATGGCCGGAGGGGTGATCCCAGGGGATGTCGGCAATGGCGCGCTGCAGCGGATCGAGCACGATGCTGTGCGGAGCTTCGCGCGCGCCATAGGTGGCGGTGATCGCGCCGTCGTAATCGGCGATGAACGCGAGAGCGCCGCCGCTGATGGCACTGAGCTGCCCCAGCGCCTCCGGCGAGGGGGGCTCGGTCAGCACGCCATAGAAGACGAGATGGTCCTCGCGGAAGAGCGCCGCCTCGCGCAGGAGGTCGGCCAGGTCCTGCGCGGCGCGCGGGTCGCTGAGCGCGCCCAGAAACGCCAGGACGACCCAGCGCCCGGCATCGACATGCAGCGAAACCGAGCTGCCGGTCACCGTCCGCGCGTCGAACCACGGCACGGGATCGCCGAGCCGCACTCTCGCTAAGCCCTTGTCTTCCTTAACCATTGTGGCCATCCTGTGCTGGTGGCGGCCACGCGCGGTTTTGATAGTCCCGCACAACGGTTAATTTTATCTATCAAATGTTATGGGTCGGCCCTTCGGCGCTCCCATATGAAGCCGGTGAAGGAGGCACATCGCCGTGCGTGAGCCTGCTCTAGATTCGCCCAAGCGCCCGCCGCAGCGCGCGCTGATCGTTTTCGCTGCCATCATTGTCGCGGCGCTGCTGGCGATCGGCGTCTATACGTGGCGCTCGCTTGGCCCGGTGGAGATGGATTTCAACGGCTATGTGGCGTTGATTCTAGGCGCGCTCGGCACGATCGGGCTTGGCTGCGGGCTGATGGCGCTGGTGTTCTTCAGCCATCGCCACGGCTATGACGACCAGGTCGGCGGCGGTGGCGGAACGCCCGACGGGCGCTAGCGCTTGGCGGCCTCTTGGGCCTGTCGCGCGGCCGCGCTGACCTTCTGCCAGAACCGTGCACGGCGCCGGTCGCCCTCGGCTTCGGCGTCGCGGATCGTCCAGCCGAGCTTGCGCTCCACCGCGGGGCCGAAGCCCTTGCTCATGCGCTCGGCGTAGAACTGCACCAGCGTTTCCTCCGGCTCGAAATAGGGATCTGCCATCGCCCGCCTCTTTGGTGGCCTCGCAGAGGTGAACGCTGCTGTGCTACCCATGGTCCCGATATGCCTGCCGGTGCGGCGCTGCTGCCGCTCTTCTTTTATGGCCTGCTGCTGGGCTGGTCGGTCGCCTGGCCGCCGGGCCCGATCAATGCCGAGATCATCCGCCGCGGTCTGGCGCGAGGATTTCGCCATGCTTATGCCGTGGGCCTCGGCGCCGCCAGCGGCGATGCCGGCTGGGCGATCGCCGTGTTGCTCGGTGCCGGCGCGCTCATCGGCTCGGCCGAGGCGCGCCACCTCCTGACACTCATCAGCACGGCGCTCCTGCTGCTCTTCGCTGCTATCTATCTGCGCGGCGCCTGGCGCGGCATCATCGATTGGCGTGCCGGCCGCGTCGCCGAAGCCGGTGGACGCTTCGACGGCGGGCGCGGCGGCTACTTGCTGGGGCTGGGGCTCGCGCTGTCCAGTCCCTGGAATATCGCCTTCTGGCTCGCTGTGATCGGCCGGCCCGAGACATTGCAGGCCGGCCCGGCTGGCGCGCTCGTCGTCGCCGCAGCGGTGCTGCTCGGAACCAATCTCTGGGTGCTGCTGTTAAGCGCGGCGGTTGTGCTGCTGCGCCTGCGCTTCGCCAACGCTGCTTGGCAAGTGATCGCGAAGGGCGCGACCGGGTTGCTCATGGCCTATTTCGCCGCTGCGGGCGTGCGCCGAGTCGCCGGCTTCTGACGCCGCAATGCTGCCATATTGCGGGTCTAAGACGCGCCGGCTCGGTCAGCCGATTCTCCGCCGCGGCGGGTGTTGGTCATTTCACAAGATATGGTATGGTCCCCGGCAGAAAATCCAGGAATTAGCGATTCGCCATGGCTGGCCATTCCCAGTTCAAGAACATCATGTATCGCAAGGGCGCGCAGGACAAAAAGCGCGCCAAGATCTTCACGAAGATCATTCGCGAGCTCACTACCGCCGCCCGCACCGGACTGCCGGAAGCCAGCGCCAATCCGAGACTGCGCGCGGCGATCATCGCCGCCAAGGAAGCCAACATGCCGAAGGACACCGTCGAGCGCGCGATCAAGCGCGGCGCCGGTGCCGATGACGGCGAGAATTACGAGGAAGTGCGCTACGAGGGTTATGGTCCCGGCGGCATCGCCATCATCGTTGAGGCGCTGACCGACAATCGCAACCGCACCGCCAGCGAGGTGCGCACCGCCTTCACCAAGGCCGGCGGCAATCTCGGCGAGAGCAACAGCGTGAGCTTCCTCTTCGAGCGCTTCGGGCAGGTCACCTATCCCGCTTCGGTCGCTTCCGCCGACGAGATGTTCGAGGCCGCCGCCGAGGCGGGTGCAGAGAATGTCGAAAGCGGATCCGAGGAGCATGTCGTCACCGTGGCTCCCGAGGCACTGAACGAGCTGCGCGACGCGCTCGAGCGCCGCTTGGGCGCCGCAGTCTCGGCCCGCCTCGTGTGGAAGCCGAAGTCGCTGACGCCGGTCGAAGGCGCCACTGCCGAAGCGCTGTTCAAGCTGCTGGAGACCCTCGAGGACAGCGACGACGTGCAGAATGTCTACGCCAATTTCGAGGTGTCGGACGACGTCATGGCGCAGTTGAGCGCCTGAGCCGGCCGGAGGGGAACCGCGTCATGCGCCTCATCGGACTCGATCCGGGGCTGCGCCACACCGGATGGGGCGTGATCGATGCCGTGGGCAATCGGCTGAGCCATATCGCCGACGGCGTCGTCCACTCGCGTGATGGGGAGGCGCTCGCCATTCGTCTCGTCGATCTCTTTCGCCAGCTCAACGACATCCTGGAGAGCTACGCGCCGGATGCCGCCGCGGTCGAGGAGACCTTCGTCAATAAGAACCCGGCCTCGACCTTGAAGCTCGGCGTGGCGCGCGGCGTCGTGCTGCTTGCGCCGGCCGAGCGCGGTATTCCGGTCTTCGAGTATTCCGCCAACCTCATCAAGAAGTCGGTGGTGGGGGTCGGCCATGCCGACAAGCAGCAGGTCGAGATGATGGTGCGCCGCCTCCTGCCCGGCGCGGCGCTCGAATCGCCCGACGCCGCCGACGCGCTTGCGGTGGCCATCTGCCACGCGCATCACGCCTCGACGCTTGATGCATGGAAGTCGAATGCCCCCCTTTCCCCGTCGGGGACAGGAAAAGGCGCGCGCAAAGCGCCTCATGGGAAGGAGTTGCGTCGATGATCGCCATGCTGGCGGGCGTGGTCGAGCAGGCGGCTCCGGAGGGCGTGGTTATCGACGTCAACGGCGTCGGGTATCTGGTTTTCGCCTCGGCGCGGACGCTGGGGCGGCTCCCGTCGCGCGGCGAGCCGGTGCGCCTGCTGATCGAGACACATGTGCGCGAGGATCACATCCATCTCTACGGCTTTGCCGACGAGGCGGAACGAGGCTGGTTCAGGCTGCTGACCACGGTCCAGGGGGTCGGCGCCAGGCTCGCGCTGGCGCTCCTCGGCGTGCTCGCACCCGATGCGCTCGCCACCGCCATCATGGCGCAGGACAAGGCGGCGCTGGCGCGCGCCGACGGCGTCGGCCCGAAGCTCGCCCAGCGCATCGCCAACGAGCTCAAGGACAAGGTCGGCGGCATAACGCTCGGTCCGGCTGCCGCGAGCGCTCCGGCCGCGCCGGCGGGAGCGGCTGCCGATGCGGTCTCGGCGCTGGTCAATCTCGGCTATTCGCGCACTGACGCCTATGGTGCGATCGACCAGGCGGCGCGCCGGCTCGGCGCCGGAGCCCGCATCGACGCGCTGATCCGTGCCGGGCTGCAGGAGCTCGGACGATGAGCGAGGAGCGCGTGGTCATGCCGGAGCGCCGCGAGGAGGACGCGGCCGAGGCGTCGTTCCGGCCGCTCACCCTCGACGAGTTCGTCGGTCAGCGCCAGGTGCGCGACAATCTGCGCGTCTTCATCCAGGCGGCCCGCGGGCGCGGCGAGCCGCTCGACCACGTCCTGTTCTTCGGACCTCCCGGCCTCGGCAAGACGACGCTCGCCCAGATCGTCGCGCGCGAGATGGGCGTGGGCTTCCGCGCCACCTCGGGCCCGGTGATCCAGCGCGCCGGCGATCTTGCCGCGCTGCTCACCAACCTGCAGCCGCGCGACGTCCTCTTCATCGACGAGATCCATCGGCTCACCCCTGCGGTCGAGGAGATCCTCTATCCCGCGATGGAGGACTTCCAGCTCGACCTGATCATCGGCGAGGGGCCGGCGGCCCGTTCGGTGCGCATCGACCTGCCGGCCTTCACGCTGATCGGCGCGACCACGCGCTCGGGCCTCATCACGAGACCGCTGCGCGAGCGCTTCGGCATCCCCATGCGCCTCGTCTTCTACGAGCCCGACGAGCTCGAGCGCATCGTCAGCCGGGGAGCGCGCGTGCTGGCTATCGATCTCGCGCCCGAGGGCGCTGCCGAGATCGCGCAGCGCTCGCGCGGCACGCCGCGCGTCGCGGCGCGGCTGCTGCGGCGCGTGCGCGATTTCGCCGCGGTCGCCGGCATCGGGCGCATCGATCGAGCCGCCGCCGACCAGGCGCTGAAGCGGCTCGAGGTCGACGCGCGCGGGCTCGACGCGATGGACCGCCGCTATCTTCTGGCCATCGCCGAGAATTACGGCGGCGGCCCGGTGGGCGCGGAGACCATCGCCGCGGCGCTCGCCGATCAGCGCGACGTGGTCGAGGAGGTCATCGAGCCCTATCTCATCCAGCAGGGCTTCGTGCAGCGCACGCCGCGCGGCCGCATGCTCACCGATCTCGCCTACGAATATCTCGGTGTACGGCCGCTGCGTCCGCGTACGACGCAGCTCGACCTCCTCGGTGAGGATGACGAGGAGGCGCGGGCGTGATGGAAACGCTGCCGCGCGAAGGCGTGGTCGAGGCCGGCGCCTATCTCTACCCCGTTCGGGTCTATTACGAGGACACCGACGCGGCGGGCCTCGTCTACTATGCCAATTACCTCAAATTCGCCGAGCGTGCGCGCACCGAGATGCTGCGCCGGCTCGGCGTCGAGCAGGACCGGCTGCGACTCGAGACCGGGCTCGCCTTCGTCGTCCGCCGCTGCACGGTCGATTACCTGCAGCCGGCGCGGCTCGACGACGATCTCGTCGTGACGACCCGGCTCGCCGGCATCGGCGCGGCGACGCTCGATCTCGATCAGGAGGTGCGCTGCCGCGACGCGGCGCTCGTCCGCCTCGCCCTCCAGATCGCCGCGATCGGCCGCAGTGGCCGACCGCAGCGCCTCCCGCCGACGCTTCGCGCGGCGCTCCTCTCGCTGAACCAAACAACCAAGATGGTCTCTGCCCATGCAAGGTGATATCAGCTCCGTCCCGCTCGCCGGGTCGGTAGTGCCCCACGATCTCTCGATCGTGAGCCTGTTCCTGCAAGCCGATCTCATCGTCAAGATCGTCATGTTCCTGCTGCTCGCGGCCTCCTTTTGGTCGTGGGCAGTGATCTTCGACAAGATCATGAAGCTGCGTCGGCTGCGGCGCGACGCGGAGAATTTCGAGGAGAGCTTCTGGTCCGGCGGCTCGCTCGACGACCTTTACGAGCGTATCGGCACGCGGCCGCTCGATCCGATGTCGGCGGTCTTCGCCGCGGCGATGCGCGAATGGCGGCGCAGCGCGGCGAAGGGGCTCGCCGCGTCCTCGGCCTTGCGCACCAATCTGCAGGAGCGCATCGAGCGCGTGATGCACGTGACCCTGAGCCGCGAGATGGAGCGGCTCGAGCGCTTCATGCCCTTCCTCGCCACCGTCGGCTCGACCTCGCCGTTCGTCGGATTGTTCGGCACGGTCTGGGGCATCATGAACAGCTTCCAGGCTATCGCCGCCTCGAAGAACACAAGCCTCGCGGTGGTGGCGCCAGGCATCGCCGAATCGCTCTTCGCGACGGCGCTGGGACTGGTCGCGGCGATCCCCGCGGTCATCGCCTACAACAAGTTCTCGACCGATTTCGGCCGCTACGCCGGCCGGCTCGAGGGCTTCGCCACCGAGTTCGGCGCCATCCTGTCGCGCCAGCTCGACGAGAAGGGCTGAGCCATGGCCGGCGGCATCATCAACGGCGGCAGCGGCCGCCACCGCTACAAGCCGATGGCCGATATCAACGTCACGCCGATGGTCGACGTGATGCTGGTGCTGCTCGTGATCTTCATGGTCGCGGCGCCGCTGCTCACCGTCGGCGTGCCCGTCGATCTGCCTCAGACCAAGGCGCCGGCGATCAACGAGCAGAAGGAGCCGCTCGTGATCACCATCAATGCGCAGGGCAAGCTCTACCTTCAGAACAGCGAGATCGGCGATGACGACCTCGTGCCGCGGCTCCAGGCGATCACCCACAACAACCCCAACGCCGACATCTATGTGCGCGGCGACCGCGCCATCGATTACGGGCGCGTGATGCAGGTCATGGGCATGGTGGGCGCCGCCGGCTTCAGCAAGGTGTCGCTCATAACCGATCAGGCGCCGGACAAGGCGAAGCACTGACGCATGAGTGGGTTGGGCGGCATGCCACGACGGGCCTTCGCCTATTCGGCGGCGTTCCACGTCGCCGTGCTGGTAGGGCTTTGGGCGCTCGTACATTTCCACCTCTTCGAGCGCCGCATCGACGAGGAGCAGCCGATTGCCGTGCAGCTCGTCAACATCGCGCCCGAGACGCGCGCGACCCGGATCAATCCGGCACCGCCGGCCCCGGAAAAGAAGCCGGACCAGAAGGCCGAGGTCGAGCCGCCGAAGCCGAAGCCCGAGCCGCCGAAGCCCGCGCCGCCGCCCGAATCGAAGCCCGAGCCGCCGCAGGCGGTGACGCCGCCGCCACCGCCGCCGCCACCGCCGCCCGAGGCGAAGCCGAAGCCGCAGCCGCAGGAAGCCAAGGTCGAGCCGCCGAAGCCGCCGCCGCCGAAGCCGAAACCGCCGAAGAAGAAGGACGACGACCTCGCCTTCGATGCGATGCTGAAGAATATCGCCAAGCACGATCCGACGCTGCAGCCGGTCGACAAGCCGCAGAAGCAGGTCGCCGCTGCGCCGCCCCAGCGGTCCTCTCAGCCGATCGCGCCGCTCGGCGCCCAGCTCACGACCAGCGAGCTCGATGTGGTGAAGCAGCAGATCGAGCAGTGCTGGAACGTCCCGGCGGGAGCGCGCGACGCCAAGGACCTGACACCCGAATTCCGCGTCTACATGAATCGCGACGGCACCGTCCAATCGGCGACCCAGCTCAATCCCGAACGCAACGGCGACCCCTATTTCCAGGCCGCTGCGGAAGCCGCCGCGCGCGCTCTGCGCAACCCGAGCTGCCAACCCCTGAAGCTGCCGCCTGACAAGTACGATCAGTGGCAGACCTTCACGATCACCTTCGACCCCAAGGATCTCTGAGGATTTTCGCATGATCAGCCTGAAGCCGTCCTTTGCCGGCCTGCGCCTCGTCCTTGCCGCGCTTGTGCTCGTCGCCCTTTCGGGTGCGGCGCACGCGGAGCTCCACCTCGATCTGACCCGCGGCAAGATCCAGCCGATGCCGATCGCGATCCCGGATTTCGCCGGGACCGACGCGGCGGCGCAGCCGGCGCGCGATATTACCCAGGTCATGTCGGCCGATCTCGAGCGCTCCGGCCTCTTCCTGCCGCTCGACCCGCATTCCTTCATCGACAAGGACGCGGCCTCGCATACCCCGCCGCGCTACGGCGACTGGCGCGTTATCAACGCTCAGGCGCTGGTCACCGGCAGTGTCGAGGTGCAGAGCGACGGGCGGCTCGCGGTCGAGTTCCGCCTGTGGGACGTCTTCCAGGAGCAGCAGCTCACCGGGCTGCGTTACACGACCACGCAGCAGAACTGGCGGCGCATCGCTCACATCATCGCCGACGCCATCTACAAGCGCATCACCGGCGAGGACGGCTATTTCGATACGCGCATCGTCTACGTGTCCGAGAGCGGGCCGCAGCTCCATCGCATCAAGCGGCTCGCGATCATGGACCAGGACGGCGCCAACCACCGCTTCCTCACCGATGGCCGCGCGCTGGTGCTGACGCCGCGCTTCTCGCCCTCGACCCAGGAGATCACCTATCTCTCCTACGCCGGGCGTCTGCCGCGGGTCTATCTCTTCAACATCGACACGGGCCAGCAGGAGGTGCTCGGCGATTTCCCCGGCATGACTTTCGCGCCGCGCTTCTCGCCCGATGGCAACAAGGTGATCATGAGCCTTGCCGTCAACGGCAACAGCGACATCTACACGCTCGACCTGCGCACGCGGCAGGCGACCAAGATCACCGACAGCCCCGCCATCGACACCTCGCCCTGCTACTCGCCGGACGGCAAGCAGATCGTCTTCAACTCCGACCGCGGCGGCTCGCAGCAGCTCTACGTCATGAACGCCGACGGCAGCAACATCCACCGCATCAGCTTCGACGGCTCGGCGCGCTACGGCACGCCCGTATGGTCGCCGCGCGGCGATCTCATCGCTTTTACTAAAATCTCCGGCGGTCAGTTCTATATCGGCGTCATGCGCCCTGACGGGTCGGGCGAGCGGCTCCTCACCCAGGCCTTCCTCGTCGAGGGGCCGACCTGGGCGCCCAACGGCCGCGTCCTCATGTATACGCGCCAGACGCCGTCGGATGCGCGGGGGCACGGCGGCAGCAGCCGCCTCTATACGATTGACTTGACCGGCTATAACGAGCGCGAGGTGATTACACCGCAGGATGCCTCCGATCCTGCGTGGTCCCCCTTGATTCCCTGAGTAACTGTAAGTATAGTCGCGCCGCTTTTGCCGACCGCGGCTGGCGTACGCCTGCGAACGCCGGCTGGAGCGAGCGGGGCCTCCGGGGCTACGCCCACCTAGCAAACATCGACCTACCAATCCCAGGCTTATTCGAGGGAGTACAAAATGAATCTTCGGTCCATGACTCTGCTTGCGGCCGTGCTGCTCGTGGCCGCCTGCGCTGGAAACCAGGAGAAGACCGGTGCGGCGACCGGCACCGGCGGAGCGGCGCCGGCGAGCACGGCAACCGCCGTGCAGCCGGGCAGCGAACAGGATCTGGCGCAGAACGTCGGCGACCGCGTCTTCTTCGACTTGAACAAGAGCGACATCAAGGCCGAGGGTCGCACGACTCTGCAGAAGCAGGCCGAGTGGCTGAAGAAGTATCCGAACGTCACCGTGACCGTCGCCGGCAACTGCGACGACCGCGGCACGCGCGAATACAACCTCGCCCTCGGCGAGCGTCGCGCCGCTGCGGCCAAGAAGGCGCTGGTCGCGCTCGGCGTTCCCGCCAACCGCATCTCGACCATCAGCTACGGCAAGGAGCGGCCGTCGGTGGTGGGCGACAATGAGGCGGCCTGGGCCCAGAACCGCAACGCCATCACCTCCGTCAACTGATCGATTCGGTTCCAACCATCTTGCAGGGGCGCCTGCCTCTCCCCGCGACGTTCGCGCCGCGGGGCAGAGCGGGCGCCCTTTTTTTGCCTAAAACGCCGTATAGCTTAACGGTGTTTCGCCGCGCGGTTTTTCGCGGCGGTTTCGGCCGCCGGGCGGCTTTTGGCACGAGGATTTTGACGACGATGCGACGAACGGCCTTTGCCGTTGCCTGCTTGGGGCTGATGTGTCTGCTCTCGGGCGGCGCCTTCGCGCAGGAGAGCAACGATCTGCGTCCGCTCCTCGACCGGCTCGACCGGTTGGAGCGCGACATGAACCTGCTGCAGCGCCAGGTCTATCGCGGCACCGGCCCCAACGGCGCGCCGATGGCTCCGAGCCCAACCGACGGCCAGGGCACGCTCAGCTACGAGGTGCGCATCAGTCAGCTCGAGGATCAGTTCCGGCAGATCACCGGCCAGATCGAGGAGATCAACTACAATCTCGACCAGTTGAAGCGTCGGGTCGATACGCTGTCGAGCGATGTCGATCAGCGCTTGACCGCGCTCGAGCATGGCGGTGCCGCCCCCGGCCAGCCGCCGGGCGCTGCACCGCCGCGGCCGCTGGCCGGTGGGCCGCCGCCGGGTGCTGCGACTCCGGCCGCGCCGCCGAGCGCCTCCGGCGTGCTCGGCCAGCTCCCTGCCGGTCAGCAACAGGCAGCCGCGCCCGCCGGGGCGGCAGCGCCGCCGCCGTCTGCGACGCCCCAGGCTCAGTACAATTACGCCTTCGGCTTGCTCCGCCAGGCGAACTACCCGGCGGCGGAGGCCGCGCTGCGCGGCTTCATCCAGCGCTATCCGAATGATCCCCTGGCCGGTAATGCCCAATATTGGCTGGGCGAGACCTATTTCGTGCGTAAGGATTACACCAACGCCGCCGCGGTCTTCGCCGAGGGCTACCAGAAATATCCGAAGGGTGGCAAAGCGGCCGACAACCTGCTGAAGCTCGGCATGTCGCTCGCCCAACTCGGCCGCAAGGCCGACGCATGCCGCGCCTTCGTCCACCTCGATCGCGAATTCCCGACGGCTTCGGCAACGGTCAAGGAGCGGTCGAACGATGAGAAGAAGCGGCTCGGCTGCTCCTGACCCCAGGCTGGATGGCTCCGCGCGGCAATAGCATTGATACCCAGGCGGCGACGCCGCTCGGTGCCGCGGAGTTCGGCGCCTTGATGGCGCCTTTCGCTCCCTTCGAGGGGGCGCCCCGCCTTGCCGTGGCGGTCTCCGGCGGCGCCGACAGCCTGGCGCTCGCGCTCCTGGCGCATGGCTGGTCTGCAGCAGCGGGAGGCGACATCGTCGCGCTCACGGTCGATCACCGCCTCAGGCCCGAATCGGCCGGCGAGGCCGAGCGCGTCCGAGCCTGGCTCGGCCAGCGCGGCATCGCGCA
>Ga0134128_10002021_pt1 | contig 25380 bp, 18 predicted proteins | sample KB31754_FD_96462 | JGI IMG/M metagenome (GOLD analysis project Ga0134128, IMG submission 96462) | Terrestrial soil microbial communities with excess Nitrogen fertilizer from Kellogg Biological Station, Michigan, USA - KB3-175-4 | ecosystem: Environmental > Terrestrial > Soil > Unclassified ...
GCCGCCCCTCGTCCGGGCGGCGCGGGCGCACGACCATCATCCTCAGGGGACGCGGAGCGGCTCGACCCAGGCTTGGCGGCCGCGATCGTCGACGACCACCGCCCGCAGGTAGCCGCCGGCGGCGTTCGCCAGCGGGAAGCTGGCGCGCCGTCCCTGCGTCCGTGCCAGCTCGCGGCCGTACTTCCCGATGAAGGTGAAGCGGTGCGGCCCCGCCGCGCGGTCCGAGACCTCGAGCTCCAGCGTGGTGGCGGTCCGCTCGATCCGTTTCAGCAGGACGCCCGTCGAGGCGTAGAAGTCGCCACGGGCGAGCGCGTCGCGGATGGCGGCGGGATCCTTGCGCGCGCGCACCATCACGAAGCCGAGGTCGCCCACGAACACCTCGTCGCCGCGCGCCCGCGCCGCGTCCGCGTCGTCGTAGTGATGGGCGTCGTCGGTCGCCGTCCCGTACAGCGTGGCGCCCGTCGAGAGCACGGCGTCCCAGATCGCCTCCGTCGACGGATGCCCGTCCGTAGGTTCGTTGTTCGAGTCCCAGGCCTGGTTGGCGACCTCCATCAGCGTCAGGCCGTCGGCCGCCAGGGCGGTGACGAGTCGCGCGTCGGCGGCGTAGTGAAAGTTGGGATGGTTGAGCTGGGCGATCCCCCCCAGCTCCTTGGTGACCGCCAGGGCGCGCCGATACCGGCCCAGCCGATCGTCGCCGCCGGGCCATCCCCAGGGGACGAGCCCGGCGAACGGCGGCCTCACGAACAGCGCGTTCACGTGCAGGAGGCACCTGAGCCCCGGCGGCGGGGGCGGCGTGCAGTGCCGCAGGTTCTGCGTCAGCTCGACGCCCGGGATCACCAGCATCGAGGCGGTCGACGGCGGCGCGGTGACCCGATCGTGATCGGTGAAGACGATGAAGTCGTACCCGCGCGCCGCGTACCAGCGCACGACCTCCTCCGGCGGCGTCGCGCTGTCACCCGAGCGGTTCGAGTGGAGGTGCAGCTGACCCTTGAGGAACCCGTCCTCGCCCCCGCGCACGTCTGCCGGCGGCGGGAGGGGCGCCCGTTGGTGGCGTGAGCAGGCGCCGACGAGGAGTGAGAGCGCGACGGCGCGGAGGCGCGCGGACATCGGTCGACCAGGATACCGCGCCGCCGACCGCTCGGCCGCGCACCCCGCTAGATTCCGGCGCCGTCCGCGAACAGGTCGCGCTCCGGGCGGCCCTGGGTCACCCGCGCCCCGGCCGGAACGTCGTCGCTCAAGCAGACGTTGCCGCCGATGACGGCCCCTTCCCCGATCGTCACCGGGCCCAGGATCGTGGCGCCCGGATAGATCACCACGTCATCCGCGACCAGCGGGTGCCGCCGTTCCCCGCGCGCGAGGAACCCGTACGGATCGTCGGCGCTGCGCCCGCCCAGCGTCACGCCCTGATGGAGCCGGACGCGGGCGCCGATCCGGCAGGTCTCCCCGATCACCAGGCCCGTCCCGTGGTCGATGAAGAAGTGCGGCCCGATCTCGGCGCCGGGGTGGATGTCGATCCCGGTCGCGGCGTGGGCCAGCTCGGAGAGCATCCGCGGCAGGAGCGGGACCGAGAGGGCGTAAAGCTGGTGCGCGATCCGGTGCTGCGTGATCGCCTGGATCCCCGGATAGCAATGCAGCGTCTCCTCGAGGAAGGTCGCCGCCGGATCGCTGGCGTAGGCGGCCCGGAGATCCGACTCGAGGAGGCGGCGAATCGCCGGCAGGCGGCCGAGCAAAGCGTCGGTCGCCTCCGCCGCGCGCGCCCCGCAAGCGGCGCAGGCGGTCGTCGCAGCGGCCTCCGGGTGCTGGCAGACGATCGCCAGGGCCCGGCGGATCTGCTCCCGGAGCGCGGCCTGCAGCTTCCCGAGCTGCGCCGTCACGAACGCCTCGACGCCGTCCGGCGCCGGCTCGGCGGCGCCGAAGTGGCCCGGAAAGAGCACGCTCCGCAAATCGGCGGCGAGCGCCGCCACCGCCGGCCGCGACGGCCAGAGACCCGACCTCGGCGCTCCACGCCGGCCGGTCAGCAGCGCCTCGTTCGCGGCACAGAGCTGGCCGGCGATCCGCGACAGAGGGTCATGGCAGGGCGTGGTGAGCAGCGCGAGAGACTTCGAGGCCGCGAGCATGTGTCTTTTATACTAGACGTTGCGTTATCATTCAAGACAAGCCTTCCGCTGCGGTGGTTGCCGCTCTGTTCCGCCTTCGGGGCTCGATCCATGATGGGGAATGCGGCCGCCAGCCGGATGTGCGTTGGTCCTCACCGGGCTGGTCGCCGTCGCCGCCGGGTGCGCCCATCCCCCGCCCGCCCGTCGGCCCGTGACGCCCGCCGGCCCGTCGCTCCGCCTGCTGACCTACAACGTCAACTTCGGTATCGCCGGCGACGAACCGACCATCGCCGCGATCCGAGACGCGGACGCGGACCTGGTCCTCCTGCAGGAGACCAACCGCCGCTGGGAGCGGGCCCTCCGCGCCGCGCTGGCCGGCGCTTATCCGCAGATGGTCTTCAGGAACCGCGGCGACGCCGGCGGGCTCGCGGTGCTGTCACGCCTCCCGCTCATCGAGATCGAGTTTTTACCGCCGGTGCCCGAGGGGTGGTTCGCCGCCGCCCGCCTGGTCGTGGAGACGTCGTTCGGGCGCGTGCAGGCCCTCAGCATCCATCTCCACCCGCCGGTCAGCGACGGCGGAAGCTTCGTGAGCGGCCACTTCACCACGCCGGCCATTCGTGTCGCCGAGATTCGTGGCTTCGTCGCCCGGCTCTCGCCCGAGTATCCCACGCTGGTGGCCGGCGACTTCAACGAGGAGGAGGACGGCGGCGCGGTGAAGGTCCTTCTCGACCGAGGGATGCGCTCGGCGCTGGCGGGCTACGCGCCCGAACAGCCGACCTGGCGCTGGAAGACGGTGCTGGGGACGCTGCACCGGCAGCTCGACCATGTCTTCTACGACGCGCGGTTGCAGGCCGTCTGGGCGGAGGTCCGAACGGCGGGCCGCTCGGATCACCTGCCGGTGATCGCCGTGCTGGTGCCGACCGTGCAGACGCCGCTTCACCGCTGAGCGTCGCGCGGACTCGGGCATACTGGGCCGATGCGGTTCCTTCGTCTCTCATTGGCGATGGGTTGTCTCGCCCTCGTCGGCTGCGGCGGAAAGAGCGGTGGCGCGACCGGCACCGGCGGCGACACGGGCGGAGGCGCCGGCACGGGCGGCCGCGCCACCGGCGGCGCGGCGCCCGGAACGGGCGGGGGCGGTCAGAGCGCCAGCGGGGGGGCGTCGGCCACCGGCGGCGCGGGCATCGGCACGGGGGGCGGCGGAGCGGGCAGCGGCGGTGGCGCGACCGGTCAGGGGAGCTACGCGCTCGGCCCGCCCAAGCAGTGCGACAACCAGTTCTTCGTCCAGGGATGCCAGACGGGCATGGCCGACACGACCTGCGGCGGCGTCTGCTCGGCGGCCAACGCCTGCGAGGACATCTCGCAGAAGCCCCACGCCGACGTCGGGTTCCTCTGTCCGCGCTTTGCGCTCCAGTCTTCGGAGATGGCGCAAGCGGCGATCGACGACTTCGGCGCCTCGCCGCCGTTCGACTACGCCATCGTCGGGCACGACGTCGATCAGAACGGGCTCGACGGCAGCGCCAAGAGCTCCTGCTGCCAGTGCTACCAGCTCATCTACGACCTGCCCGAGAACGAGGCGCGCGTGAACGGCAACGGCGCCTCGGCGATCGACATCCCCCGCCCGCTCATCGTGCAGTCCTTCAACACCGCGGCGGGCGGCGGGCAGAACTTCGACGTCTTCCTGGGCGCCGGCGGCTTCGGGGCGAACAACGCCTGTGATCCGAATTTTTCCCCCCTCAAGAGCCAGTCGGGCCGCTACCTCTACTCGACGTTCCCCGAGCAAGGGGAAGCCAACGCCGGCGGCGTCAACGCGGCCACCCAGCTCGCCGGCTGCAAGGACAACAACAACCTGGTCACCGCCGCCACGCTCTCGTCGTCGACCTGCCAGGCCAACGTCCAGAGCGCCTGCAGCATGTTCGCCTCCTCGACGCTGACCGCCGAGGCGCTGTCCGATTCGATCCAGTCCTGCCAATCGTCGAACGACCCTCACGACTACCGGCACCTCAACTGGCAGGTCTACGCCAAGAAGATCGAGTGCCCGCCGCACCTCACGGAGGTCACCGGCTGCAAGCTGGCGCCGCAGGGGCTGCCGGCGGCGAACCCGAACGTTGCCACGCCCACCGAGGCGGCCGCCGATTCGAGCTTCCGCTCGATGTCCGGCGGTGGCTTGCCCTACACGACCACCACCATGCAGGACTGCTGCAAGCCGACCTGCGCCTGGCAGGACTGGGTCACCGGACAGAACGGCGGCCTGACGGCGGTGGGGCAATACAACTCCTTCTACAGCTGCGATCAGGCCGGCCTCCCCGTCACCGAGTGAGCGCGCGCCACGGCCGAGCCGGCGCATCGTCGATGCTTGCTTCGCTCGAGCTTGCTTCGCCCGAGCTTGCCTCGGCCTGCCCTGCCGCCAGATTCGGATCATGGAAACAACCACCAGGGCGCGTCGGGGAGGGCTGGTGGCCCTGACGCTGGGCGGGTTCTTGTTGCTGGGATCGGCGCGCGCCGCGCACGCGGATGAGCCCGTCACGGCGGCCGACGCGGACGCCATGGCGCAAGCGGCCGCGCAGCAGGCGGATCAATATCGGCAGCTCGGCGGCGTCGCCTACAAGACGGGCCTCGTGCAGCGCGCCGAGGCGGAGGCGTCCCGCTACTCGAGCATGGCGGAGGAGATGTCGGCCCCCCCCATGACCATCACCTCGCCCGAGGCGGACCACTACGCGCGCCTCGCCGACCAGTACAAGCAGATGGGCGGCGTGGGGTACAAGACCGGCCTGGTCCAGCGCGCCGAAGCCGACCAGCGGCGAGCCCAGGAGGAAGCCGCCGCCGCCGCGACGCCGACGGAGCAGCCGCCGGCAAGCTGGGTCGACCCCTGGGCTCCGCCCCCGACGAGAGCCAACCTTGGGACGAGCCGGCCGAGGGCTATCAGAGGTAGCCGGCGCGGTCAGGACGCAGGCCCCTCGCCTTTCTCGCCCTCCTTGCGCAGCACCAGGGCGCGCGGCAGCGCCGGGACGAACAGCAGGACCGCCGCCGTCGTCGCGGCGTTGAGCAGAACCAGCGTGTTGAAGGAGAAGTGCGCCTGGTCCATCAGCTTCGAGCCGACGACGTCGCTCATGGCGATGCCGAAGTTACGGACGCTGATCATGAGCGCGAACCCCAGCGCCTCGCAGCCGGCCGGCGTCGAGCGGACCGCCAGGTCCATGAGCGCCACCTCGGAGATGGCGCCCACGGCCCCGATGAGGACGTGGATGATGTAGGCGTTGGAGGCGTCGTAGACCAGAAAGAGCAGCGTCGCGGCCGCGTTGGTGAGGATCGAAAACACGATCAGCACCCGCAGGTTGAAGCGCGTGCACACGACGGCGTAGAGGATGGCGAAGACGATGCCCGCCCCCCCCTCGAGGCTGGCCAGGCGCCCGATCATCTCCTTGCCGAAGTGCAGGTCGTCGCTCTGGTGGTAGGTGAGCGCCGTGTTGAAGCCAGGAACGACGTAAACGAGAAAGAGCATCGCCACCGCCAGCCAGAGCGTCCGCGAGCGCAGGATCTGAGACAGCTGGGACTGCGCCTGGACCAGCACGGGGTTGCGCACGCGGGCCATCGCCAGCCCCAGCACCAGCAGGAAGACCGCCAGCATCGCGAACAGCGACAGGCCGATATTCAGCATCCCGTGGATGAGGACGCTGACCGTCGCCGCCGCCGCCAGGACGGCCACGCCGATCCAGAGCGCGGCCGAGGGGCGGTAACCGGCGGCGCCCGCCGCGGCCGCGACCCGCGGCGGCCGTGCGGCGATGGGACGTTCGCGGAACCCGAACAGCGCGACGGCCACCATGGAGAGCAGCACCACCGTCCCCAGGCCGGCGGTCAGGCCCAGCGCCCGCTCGGCCAGCACGCCCCCGAGCAGCGGCCCCAGCACCTGCGACACCGCGGTGACCACCTGCCGCAGCGACGAGATCCGGCCCGGGATGCCGAACAGCTGCCCGGCCTCGACCTGCAGCCCGCCCATGGCCGTGCTGGCCAGGACCAGCCCGCAGTTGAGCAGGATCGAGGTGGTCAGGAACCCGTGGTAGTCGTGCGCCAGCCCCAGCGCCCCCCAGGCGGCCCCCGCGAACAGCCCGCCCAGGATCAGGTAAACGCGCCGCCGTGAGCCCTGGAGGGGGAAGGCGTCGGTGAGGACGCCCGCCAGCGGCTTCAGGTTCCAGGCGAAGGTCGCCCAGAGGAAGAACTCGCTGACCTGCTCCTTGCTGAAATGCAGCCGCTCCTTGAGGTGGAAGAGGATCGGGAAGTTCCCCATCACCCGCTGCTGGCCGAAGGTGGTGGCGAACACCGCCACCGCGACCATGAGCAAGTAGCCGCGCCGCGAAGCCGCCGGCCGCGCGCCGGCGTCGAGTGTCGCTGCCTCGGGATCGATCATCGGGCGGAGAGACTACCGCGTCCCGGTCGAACGCGATCGCGTCGGCCCACGCCGGAGCCGCGGAAGTGCGCCGATCCCTGCCCTGCGATCTCAGCGCCTGGGGGCCATGTTCGCCTCAACCAGGAGGACGACCATGACGACGTCCACCTCGGAAACCCCTCCCGCCGGGTGCTCTCACCGAAGCAGTCTGACCGATCGATTCGGCGTTGGGGCGGCGTTTGTCCTATCTTCCGTTCGGATGAGACGGACACCTCCGCAGTCCCGCGCGCCCGGTCGCGCGGCAGCGGCGCTGCTCGGCGCCGTCGTGGGACTCTCGACTGCCGCGGGAGCGGCGCCCCCGGCGCGCGGCATCCCGCGGCTGGTCACCGCCGACGGGCGAACGCGGCTGGAGGTCGACGGGCGCCCGTTTCTGATCCTCGGCGGCGAATTGGCGAACTCCAGCGCGGGGAGCCTCGGCGCGGCGAAGGCGGCGCTCGGCCGCCTCAAGGGGCTCGGCCTCAACACCGTGCTGGTCCCGGTCTCCTGGGAGCTGGTCGAGCCCGCGGAGGGGAAGCTCGACTTCGCGCTCGTGGGTGACGTCATCCGCGAGGCGCGGCGGGACCACCTGCACCTGGTCCTGCTCTGGTTCGGCAGCTGGAAGAACGGCATGTCGAGCTATGTCCCCGGCTGGGTCAAGCGCGACGAGAAGCGCTTCCCCCGCGCCGAAGCGGCCGGCGGCCGCGGCGTCGAGGCGCTGTCGGCGTTCTCGGAGACCAACCGCGCGGCCGACGCCCGCGCGTTCGCGGCGCTCATGCGCTACCTGCGCTCCGTCGATGCCAGCGCGCACACGGTCCTCATGGTGCAGGTCGAGAACGAGGTGGGGATGATCGGCGAAGCGAGCGACGGCAGCCGGGCGGCGTCCGAAGCCCTCACCCGGCAGGTCAACGACGATCTGGCGCCTGCCGGTGCGCCCGCCGACGGGCACGCCGGCACGCAGGGGGCGGACGCGCCGAAGGTGCGGATCCTCGTCGCCGGCAACGGCCCGGCCACCGAGGAGCGTTTCCAGGCCTGGCACTTCGCCCGCTACGTCGACGCCGTGGCGCGCGCCGGCAAGGCCGAGTACCCGCTGCCGATGTTCGCCAACGCCGCCCTCAACGCGCCAGGGCTGGCGCCGGGGAAGTACCCCTCCGCGGGACCGCTGCCGCACCTCTTCGACGTCTGGAAGGCGGGCGCCCCGACGCTCGACTTTCTGGCGCCCGACATCTACTTTCCCGGCTTCGCCGTCTGGTCCGAACGCTACCGCCGCCCCGACAACCCCCTCTTCATCCCCGAGGCGAAGAACGGCGAGGAGGTGGCGGTGAACGTGCTCTACGCCGCCGGCCAGCAGGCGCTGGGCGTCTCGCCGTTCGCCGTCGACGCCATCTCGGCGGGCGCCGGCGCCGGGCTCACGCGGTCCTACCAGCTGCTCGCCGAGCTGGCGCCCACGCTGCTGGCCGCCGCGCCGGGCCGCACCGCCGGCGTGCTCGTCGACAAAGACGCGCCGACGACGACGGTGACGATGGGCGGCTTCAAGCTGACCGTCAGCCACGACTACACGTTTCCCTGGGCGTCGCCCGCGCGGAACGACCCAACCTGGCCGCGCGGCGGCGGCCTCGTCATCGCCCTCGCCGACGACGAGTACCTGGTCGCCGGGAACGGCATCATCGTCACCTTCGCGCCGGCCACGCCCGGCGCTCCGCTGGTCGGCCTCGAGCGGGTCGACGAAGGTCGCTTCAAAAACGGCCGCTTCGTCGCCACCCGCCGCCTCAACGGCGACGAGACGCACCAGGGGCGACAGGTCCGCCTGCCGATGGGGGACCTGGGCCTGCAGCGCGTGAAGATCTATCGTTATCACTGAGCGCCCCTTGCCGCCGGCGGGCGCCGACCCAGGTTTTGTCGGCCTGCCGCATGTTCCCCTGGCTCTGGATCTACGCGCCCGTGACCCACTGGCCCTGGAGCGGCGCCGTGCGCGAGAACGTCTCGCCTGACACCTTCTTCGGCGGCATCAAGCCGGAGGCGGGCGACGGCGAGATCGAGCAGCAGGTCTTCGACCGCGCGTCGTACGGCCGCCAGCTCGGCTGGCTGACCGACGTGGTGCTGGGGGCGATCGATCCGAACGCGGTGGCATCGGCGGCCGCGCGCGCCGCGCTGGAGAGCCTGCGGAACCTGGCCGGAGAGATCACGCGCATCAAGGTCGAGAACCGCACGGACCGTGTCGACGCCGCGATCGCGCTGCTCGATCGGCTGGCGGCCGAGAGCCCCGACGACCTCCGTCGGGTGCTGGCGCACTACCACTCCTGACGGTCGCTCAGGGAGTCGGCCCGTTGCCGACGGTGAAGTTCGGGGAAGTAGCCGAGGGGCGCCGCAGCGAACGCGGCGCCCCTCGTCGGCTCGGGGCTACCCGTGCGTGCCGCCGTCGCTGGCGCTCCCGGTGAAGAAGTAGTAGTCGGCGCTGTAGGGGGCGCTCGTCTCGGTGCCGACGGTGCCGGCGCCACAACCGGTCGCGGGCGCCACGCCGCCGGCGGTGTCGAGGCGCTGTACGTAGGTGACGTCGCTGAACACACCCGAGCCCGAAGCCGGCGTCGCCTTCAGGAGCAACCAGGGGATGGCGGTGCTGACGGGCGCGTTCGCCTGCTGCACCTTCGCCCCGTTGATGACGCTGCCGTCGGTCGAGGTCCACTCGGGGCCCACCCCGTGCGTCCCCACCTTGGTGAACATGTCGTCGTAGAGGATCGCGTCCGGCCCTTTGAGGACCCACGAATAGCTGACCGCGCCCGCGTCGCCACCGGCGTCTGCCCCGCCGCTCGCCGTGCAGGTGTAGACCTGCGTGCCGATGCCGTGGTCGTGAATGGCCAGCGTCGTTCCGGCCGGCGGCGCCAGCGCGGCCGGCACGCCCGCGGGCGGCGTCAGCCAGGCAGCCACGCCGCCGCCGGTATAGAAGTAGTAGTCGGCGCTGTAGGCGACGCTCATCTGGGTGTTCACGCTGTCAGCGTCGCAGCCCGTCGCCGGCGCGAGGCCGCCCACGGTGTTGACGCGTTGAACGTAGGTGACGTTGGTGAACACGCCCGTCCCGCTCGTCGACGTCGCGCGCAACAGGAGCCAGGGGATGGCCGTCGTGTCCTGGGTGCTCGACTGCGCGGTCTTGCCGTTGACGACGCTGCCGTCGGTCGACGTCCACTCCGGCCCCATCCCGTGCGTCCCCACCTGCGTCCCGCTCGCGTCGTAGAGCTTGGCGTCGGGCGCTTTGAAGACCCAGGCGTAGCTGACCGCGCCCGCGTCGGCGCCGGCGTCTGCCCCGCCGCTCGCCGTGCAGGTGTAGATCTGCGAGCCCACCCCATGGTCGTGGATGGCCAGCGTCGCGCCGGCCGGCACCGCGAGCGCCGGCGGAACAGCCGGAGCGCCGCCCGCGCCACCCGCGCCACCACCGCCCGCGCTCCCGGCCGCGCCGCCCGTTCCGGCGCCCGCCGCGCCGCCCGTTCCGGCCCCCGCTGCGCCGCCCGCTCCTGCGCCCGCTGCGCCGCCTGTTCCGGCGCCCGCTGCGCCGCCGGTCCCCGGCCCCGATCCACCGGTCGCGCCGCCCGTCCCCGGAACCCCGCCGGTCGCGGAGCTGCCCCCCGTCCCCGTCCCGCCGCTGCCGCCGGTCGCCGTCCCGCTGGGACTCGAGCCACATCCCACCGCCAACAGAAGCATTGCCGTGAGCCCATACCTGATGGTCGTCTGCATTCGGATCCTCCTCGTCGGCGGGGAGTACGGCCGAGACGTCGTTTCGTTTCTCGGCCGCCGGCGACTTTGCGCCCGCGGCGCCCGGGTCAGGGGCAGCCGCTCCCCGCCCCGACCGCGCCGCCCGCCGCACCGGCCACCTGGTTCCAGCGATTCTTGCCGCAGTTTGTCGTCGCGAATCAGGCATTGGCGCGGTTGTCTTCCCCCGACCGCCGTGAGATCCCAGCGCTCGGGGGGAAGGTCATGGATCATCAGCGCCAAGGATCTTCGCTGGTGCGCACCGCCGCGATCGCCGTCGCGGTGCTGGCGGGCTGCTATCTGGGAGCGCGCTTCGACACCTGGCTCTGCTTCCGCGAGCGAGGTGCCGGGATGTTCTTTCCGCCGTACGCCATCCTGGCCGCCGCGATGCTTCGCGCGCGCCCGCGAAGCTGGTGGATCTTCATGATCGCCGCCTGCGCAGGAGGCTACTTCCCGCACCGACACGCGGGCGCCACCGTCGGCTTCGTGCTCGCGTCCGAGGTGCTCAACGACGGCAGAGCGCTGCTGGCCGTCCTCGGATTGCGCGCCTTCGATCGCCGGGCGCGGATGGACACGGTTCCGCAGATGGCGGCCTACCTGGCTTTGGTGGTCTTTTTGGCGCCAGCCGTGGCCGCCCTGGGGGGCGGATATCTGTTGGTCTTCTGGCGCGGAGGGCCGGAGACCTTCTGGATCGCCTGGCAGCAGCGGTGGCTCTCGAACGCGATCACCGGGCTCACGCTGCTGCCGATCCTCTCGCTCGACCTCGGCGTCTTCACCTCCGGACGACGCCTGTCCCGGCGGCGAATCGCCGAGGCGGCCCTTCTCGTCGTGGCCCTCTGCATCGCCGCGGGGTTGGTCTTCGCGCGTTCATACGACCGATCCCACACCCACCAGGCCCATCTCTACTGGGCGTTGCCCGTCCTGCTGTGGGCCGTCCGCTTCGGACCGCGCGGTACCAGCACGGCCCTCCTCGGCGTCGCCGCGCTGTCGATCTGGGGCGCCGTCGAAGGACGAGGGCCGTTCGCCGCTCACGCCTCGGCCCAGAACCTGCTCGAGCTGCAGGTCTTCCTGTTGGCGGTGTCGGTGCCGCTGTTGCTGCTGGCGGCATCCGTCAAGCAGCAGCGGCTGATCTCCGCGGCGCTCATCGACAGCCGACGCCAGTATCGCTCGATCGTCGAGGACCAGACGGAGATGATCTGCCGCTTTCTGCCCGACGGGACCTATACCTTCGTCAACCGCGCCTACGCCGACACCTTCGGCGTCGTGCCCGGCCAAACCGGTGGTTGCAACCTCTGGACGCTGGTGCCGCCCGGCATCCACCGCAGCCCGGAGGAACTGAAGGTGATCACGGCCGACGCGCCCGTCGCCACCCGCGAGGTGAACATGGGGGCGCCCGGCGGCGCGCCGCGCTGGCTGCAGTGGCGCGACCGCGGCTTCTTCGACGAGCGCGGCGCGGTGGTCGAATACCAGTCGGTCGGCCGCGACGTCACCGATCGGAAGATCGCCGAGGACGAACGGCGCGAGATCGCGGCCCGCCGTTCCGCGGAGGCCGCCCTGCGCCAGGCCGACCGCCGCAAAGACGAATTCCTGGCCGTGCTGGGGCACGAGCTCCGCAACCCGCTGGCGCCGATCGGGATCGCGCTGGAGATCCTGCGCCAGGCGCCGCCGGGCGGGCCCGACGCGCTCTGGGCCCGTGAATCGATCGGACGCCAGCTCGGCCACATGACCCGCCTCCTCGATGACCTTCTGGACATCGCGCGCGTCACCCACGACAAGATCCAGCTGCAGCTCGAGTCGGTCGAGGTCGGGCGGGTGATCGCCAACGCCGTGGAGGCGACGCGGCCGCTCGTCGACTCGCTGGGCCACCTCCTCGAGGTCCAGCTCCCCGACTGGCCGCTCTTCGTTCGCGGGGACGCGGTACGGCTCACGCAGGTCGTGGCCAACCTGCTCAACAACGCGGCCAAGTACACCGAGCGCGGCGGACGGATCGAAGTCCGCGTCGAGCGCGAAGAAGACAAGGTGCGGCTCTCCGTGCGTGACAACGGGATCGGCCTCGACGCCGACGCGCTCGGCCGCATCTTCGATCTGTTCGCCCAGATTCCCGCGGGACGCGAGCGCGCGCAGGGGGGCCTCGGCATCGGGCTGGCGCTGGTCAAGCGGCTGGTCGAGCTGCACGGCGGAACCGTCGAGGCCTGCAGCGACGGCCCGCGGCGCGGCAGCGAGATCGTCGTGCGCGTACCGGCGGCCGACGACGAGCTCCCGGCGCGCCGGGCGCCGCGGACAGCGGCCGACCAGGCGCGACGGCCGTCGCTGCGCATCCTGGCCGTCGACGACAACGTCGATCTGGCCGAGGGGCTGGCGGCCGTCCTCGGGATGTGGGGCCACACGGTCCGCCTCGCCCACGATGGCCTGGCGGCGCTCGAGGTGGCGAGCACCTTCGCGCCCGAGGTGGTGTTCGTCGATCTGGGCCTCCCGCGGCTCTCGGGGCTGGAGGTCGCGCGGCGGCTGCGGGCGTCGCCCGGCCCCGTGCCGCGCCTCCTGGTGTCGATGTCGGGCTTCGGCCAGGAGCAGACGCGCCGGAGCAGCGACGCGGCCGGCTTCCACCACCACCTGGTCAAGCCGGTGGAGATCGATTCGCTGCGCACGCTCCTCGACGGCTGCCGGCGCGACGGTGCCCCCGGCGAGACTGGGCTCTCGCGGCCGAGCGTCTGACGGGCCCTACCAGCCCGCTTTCATCATTCGTCACATCTCGCCAGTGAATCCACCTCCCTGACCCTCGGGGCCACTTGCCACCAGGGTGAATCGGCCCCGCGGCGCCGCGGCGGCATTCTCCCGCAGGGGCAGCTGCGGTCCTGAACATCCGCGGAATCAAGTCTGGTGGTCGCCGCGCAACCCGGCGCGGTCGGCGCCGACAACCAGGACATGCGCGGAATCAAGTTGGCGGGAAGGCAGCAGCTGCGGCTGCCCCTCCAGGTGGCACAAAGGTGGGGCGGGCCACGGAAGGGGGCGGGGCGAAAGCCGCGAGGCCGACCCTCGGTGCCGCACGACACGCGGGCGAAGGTCGACCCCCGATACCCGCTGCAGGTCACGATCCGAGCGGTGCCCGGGCTTCCCTCGCTGAGATCGGCGCGGGTGTTCGGAGCGCTCCGGCGCGCCATCGGGCGGGCGTCGGTCGATCGATTCCGCGTGATCCACTTCTCCATCCAGCAGGATCACGGACACTTCATCGTCGAAGGGGACGAAGCGCGCCGGGCCCGTGGCGGCATACACGGGCTGGCCATCCGGCTGGCGCTGGCGGTCAATCGCGCGCTCGGCCGGCGCCAGGGGAAGGTCGTCGGCGATCGCTACCACGTCCGGCCTCTCACGACGCCGCGGCAGATGCGGACGAGCATGGTCTACGTGCTGCTCAACTTCCGGAAGCACCTGAACGCGCCCGCCGGCATCGACCCGCGGAGCTCGGGTCCCCATTTTTCTGGGTGGCGCCGACGCGCCCGACTTGATTCCGCGGATGTTGCGTCCGGAGCGGGCGGCGCCGTGGGCGGCGCGGCGGGGGCGGCCACGGCTGCGCCTACGACGTGGATGGCGACCACTGGTTGGCGTCGCGCTGGCGGCCTGCTGAGCCCCGAAGAGCGGCCGGCTGCTTCCCTGCGCTCGCGCCTGACCTGCCGCCCACCGCCAGGCCCCAACTTGATTCCGCGGATGTTGCGACGGCCCGCCGCGAGCGGCCGATCGAGGGGCACCTTTTGAAGCGCGCGCGAACTCGGTCAAAGACTCGAGCACGGAGGACGCCGCGGCGATCGCGTCGATCTACCGCCCTTACGCGGCCTCGGCGGCGAGCTCATTCGAGGTGATCCCGCCCGACGCCGCCGAGATGGCGCGGCGCCTCGACGCCGTGCTGGCGCTCTGCCCCTGGCTCTGCGCCCTCGACGACACGGGCGCGCCAATCGGATACGCCTCCGCCTCGCGCCGCGCGGAGCGCGCCGCCTGCCAGTGGTCGGTCGACGCGGCCGTCTACGTCCGCCAGGGCCACCACCGCCGCGGCGTGGGCCGGGCGCACGACGTCGGCTGGTGGGCGCAGCGACTCCCCGCCTGGCCGCGCCACCTCGGCCGCAGCACCTGACTGCCGCTACGGCGCGCCGCCCGTCCGGGCCATGAACGCCGAGAGCGCCGCCCACGACGCGGCCGGGTTCGTGATGAGACCCAGGTGGGATCCTTCGATCTCGACGATCTCGACGGAAGGGACCAGCGCCCGGATTTCATCGGCGCAGCGGGGGCGGACGACCCGATCCGTGCGGGTGCGCAGGTAGAGGATGGGGACCGGGCAGGCGAGCAGCGCGGCCGTCGCGTCGACGGTCATGGCCGCGTGGACGCGGGCGGCGATCGCCGCCGGCCCGGCCAGCGCGTGAGCCTCGCCCATCAGCCGGCGCAGCTCCGGCGTGGACTGCCGCCCGAGGAGCGCATTGAGCTGCGACGCCGGCGGATAGAGCCTGAACAGCCACGGCCGGGCCAGGGCTCCCAGCACGGTCGGCACCCACGACGGGCGGCGCACGAAAGACGAGGCGAGGATGACGCCCTCGAGCCCGGGCGGATTCTCCGCCGCCGCCCGCAGCGCCAGCGGCCCGCCGAACGACCAGCCGAGCAGGTGGAACGGCCGGTCGCGCGGAAGCAGCGCGCGCGCCAGCGGCAGGAGCGCGTCGTAGCCCTGCCCCTCGCCCGGCGGGTAGGTGATGGTGAGGGTCTCGAGGTCGTCCGGCGCCGTCGCCACCAGCGGCCCGAAGACGATTCCGCTCCCTTCCATCCCCGGCAGCAGGACCAGCATGCGCCGCGCTGGCATCGCCGGCCTGTCAGTGCTCCGTCGGGAGGCGGCGCGCGTTCCACTCCAGCATGCCGCCCGCCAGGTTGCGGACGTGGCCGAACCCGGCCTGGCGAAGGATGGCGCCGGCGGTCGCCGAGCGCGCGCCCGACCGGCAGACGACGACCAGCTCGCGCCCGAGATACCCGGCCAGCTTAGGGAGGCGGCGCTCGAGGACGTCGAGCGGCACGTGCAGCGCCCCCGCGATGTGCCCCAGCTCGCCCACGAACTCCTCCGGCTCGCGCACGTCGAGCAGCAGCGGCGGCGACGCCCCCGCGCGCGCGGCGGCCAGCGCCTCTGCCGAGACGGCCGGCGTCGCCGCCACCTCGGCCACCAGCGGGAAGTGGACCTCGCCGGCCTCGAAGCCCGACTGGTTCACCTGCAGCGACTGCTGGATCTTGTCCGGGAAGGGGAGCCCCAGGCTCCCCATGAGGCGAACGTAGTCGTCGCGCGTCCGTCCGGCGAACCGCGGGCTCTTCCGCTTCTCGTCGCCGATGGTCGTCGACCGCTGGCCCTGGTAGTCGTGCGCCGGCCAGACCACCGTCTCGTCGGGGAGCGCGAACAGGCGCCCCACCACAGCGTCGTACTGCTGGCCGGCGTCGCCGCCCGGGAAGTCCGTCCGCCCCGAGCCGCCGATCATCAGCGTGTCGCCGGTCAGCACCGCGCCCGCCACCCGGTAGCAGACCGAGTCGGGCGTGTGCCCCGGCGTGTGGATCACCTCGATCCGCTCGCCGCCCAACGTCAGCACGTCGCCGTCGACGACGTGCCGGTCGACGAGCGGGCTCGGGCTCTCGCGGTGCATGACCACCGTCGCGCCCAGCAGCGCCTTGGCCTGAAGGTTGAGCATCAGGTGATCGGCGTGCATGTGGGTCTCCAGCACCAGCCGCAGCTCGAGCCCGCGCCGGTCGAGCAGCATCCGGTAGGTGCCGAGCCGCTCGCGGACCGGATCGACCAGCGCCGCCTCGACCCCGGCCGTCAGGAGGTAGGTCTTGCAGTTGGTGTCGTTCAGCTCCTCGATCGCCAGCGCCATCGCTCTCACCATAGCGCGAAGGTCGCTGCCCGCCGTTCGGCGCCGCCGCGAAGGCCCGACCTGCCGCCGAAATCAGGCGGCTTCGCAGTTGCCGCGGGCGCGCGGCGGGCCGAGGTTCCCGAGGTGCGACAGTGAACGTAATCCTCCTACGGCGGTCCGACGGGAAGTCGGGTCCCGACCCAACGTTCTAGACGATGACGATGAGCCACGAGACAATGAGCTCAATTCCCATGCTCGCGACACCGAGGAGAGGGTGATGCCCGACATTTTGCACCGCGTGGGGATGACGGGACCGGCCGCGCAGGTCTACGAAGCGATCGCCACCACCGAGGGCCTGTCGCACTGGTGGATCACCGGAACGACCGGCGATGCGCGCGTGGGCGGCGTCGTGAAGTTCCAGCCCCACGGCGGCGGGTTCGACATGAAGGTGATCGAGTCGAGGCCGGGCGAGATCGTCCGCTGGCAGTGCGTGGGCGGACCGCCCGAATGGATAGGCACCAACCTGACCTTCCGCTTGGTCGCCAAGGGTCCCGAGACGTACGTCCTCTTCACGCACGCCGACTGGCGCGAGCCGGGCGAGTTCATGTACCACTGCAGCACCAAGTGGGCGGTCTTCCTCATGAGCCTCAAGAACTGGATCGAGCGTCACGAGGGGCGACCCCACCCTTACGACGTCAAGATTCACCCGGGCGACTGAGGCCGCGCGCGCCTCACCGCGCCCGGTGAAGCACGACGTTCCCGAGGTCGTTGGAGCTGCCGGCGATCCAGATCTGCGACGAGGTCAGCCACAGTCCCTGGTAGACGCCCGGCGGCACGTCGGGAGCCGGCTGGAACGCGCCGCCGCCCTGCCCCTCGACCACCGCCTGACCGGCGATCCAGACGTCGCCTCCCGCGCTCATCACGTTGAGCGACCCTTGCGCGCTGCCGCTCGGGGGCTGCACCTGCGTCCACGTTCCGCCGCCGAGCTGCAGGATCTGTTGTCCTTCGCCGACCGCCCAGCCGGTCGTGCCGTCGGTCCAGATCCCGAAGAACCCGAAGCCGGGAAACGGCGTCGCGGTCGTGGTCCAGCTGGTCCCGTCGAAGTGCGCCAGGCCGTCCGGAAGGCCCAAGGCCGCCCAGACATCGTTCGGCGCCACCGCCCAGACGTCGCCGTCGAAGCGATCGAACATCGTGCTGGCAGGAAAACCGGGGACGATCGACCAGCCCGTCCCGTCCCAATGGAGGCTCACCCCGACGCCCACGGCCCAGACGTCGCTGCCGCTCGTCCCGGAGACGGCGCCGAGCGGGCTCGTCGTCCCGGTCGCCGCCGCGGACCACGCGCTGCCGTCCCAGTGCAGCGCCGTGCCGGCGAACCCGACGGCCCAGACGTCCGTCGAGGAAGCGCCCCAGACGTCCTCCAGGCCCGCGGCGCTCGGCAGCGGCGACTGCGTCCAGGCGCACCCGTCCCAGTGGAGGACCGCGCCGCCATTGTCCGCGGCGACCGCCCAGACGTCGGTCGGGCCGTCAGACCAGACGCCGGTGAAGCTGGGGGGCGCGGGATTGCCGGCGAAGAACGTGTCGACGCACCAGGCGCCCATCATCGTCCCGGCACAGGTGGTGAGCGCGGCCCCGGCGCAGACCGATCCCGGCGCGCCCCCGGTCGACGTTCCGCTCGAGCCGCCGGTGTTGCCGCCGGGCGCCGGGCCGCTGCCGCCCGCGCCGGCCGCGCGCCCGCCCGTCCCAGCGCTGCCGGGGAGATTGCCGGCCGCGCTCGAGCCACCGTTCGCGGGCGGGGCGCCGTTGGTCGTACCGCCCGTCCCGGCCGGCGACCCGCCGCCAGCGAGGCCTCCTCCGAACGCGCCCGCCGAGCCGCCGGCGCCGCCTTGACCGCCGGTCCCCGCCGGCCCCGGCGCGCCGTTCGACGACGAACATCCCACCGCCCAGAGCGCCGCCAGCGCCGTCCCCGCCAACCTGCCGCCGAGCCGCATCGCTTCCCGCCTTCAAGGTGGTGCGGGCCCGGCGCGTTACAAGCTCGACCCCAGGTGATCGTCCTATTTTGGCCGGCCCTTCACCCGAAATGCGGCGCGCTGCTCATTGCACGGCGTGCCGCACGCCCCAGTAGAGGAGGCCGTTGATGTCGGCGATCCCGACTTGGACGATCCAACTTTGCAGGTGGCGCAGGCCCGAAAAATCGTCGACGCCGGCGCCCAGCCGGAGCTTCCCGGCCAGGAAGTAGGCGCCCACCTCGGCGCCCGGCGTGCAGCTGCCGAACCAGGCGCACTGGACCTTGCCGAAGGCCTCGAGCCCGGTGACCAGCAGCGTGTCGGGCGCGAAGAAGAGACCCGCACCCGCGGACTGAAAGGTCTGGTGCGTGCTCCGCTGCCAGATCCAGGGCGAGATCGGCGTGATGAGCGCCAGCTGGCCCCCTTCGGGTCCGAACGTGGGACGGTAGGCGACGCGCCAACCGGAGTGAACGAAGTCCCCCGAGACCTCGTAGGGGAGCAGGTGAAAGAGGAGGCGCGTCGGCGTCAAGCGCCGGTCGGGGATGCTCGAGGGGTCGAGGTCGGCGGGGGTGATCGGGCGCAGCGGCTCGGTCTCCAGCACCATCTGCGCGACGGCGGTGACGTGCTCGCCGAGCGGGTAGCCGTCGATGTGCTCGATCTGATCGAGCCGCTCCGCGGCGTCGATCTCGGCGTTGCGCAACCAGCGGCCGGGGTGGCGCAGGAACCCCCGCTCGTCCCCGTCGGTGAAGTAGAGATCGGCGTCGACGCGCGCCGCGGCCAGCGCGCCCCGCAGGTGGTCGACGACCTCGGTCAGGGTTTGCTCGGCGACCGGCTTGTCGTGCGGGCCGCAGCCGGGCGGCAGCGTTCCCGCCTGCCCCTGGCAGGAGAGGACGTCGACCAGCACGCGCTCGAACGGGATCCGCGGCGGCGACTCGGCTTCGGCCAGATGGTCGCGCTCCGCCAGCCAGGCGTCGAGCGTCTTGCCACTCGGGTCGGGCGTCTGGCGCAGCTTGGCCGCCAGGTCGGGCGCGACCGCCCGCCGGAGCTCGTCGTCGAGCAGCCGGCGGACCATGTACGAGGCCGCCGCGGCGCCGGTGGCGCCGAGCCCCAGCCGGTCGTGAAGAGCGCGCACGCTGGTCACCAGGTGCGCCGCCTCGTCCTCGCTGAGCGGCCGCTCGGCGGCGTTGATCTTCCACTGCTCGCGCGCGGCGTTGACCAGGCCGTCGTAGACCCCGACGTAGAAGTCGTGCTCGCGGAACGGCTCGGCGAAGAAGGCGCCGAAGTTCGCCAGGTACGAGCCCATGAGCGGGTGAAACCGCGAGCTCAGCCGCGGCAGCGGCGTGGGGGGCGGGATCTTCTGGCCGTTGGCGTCGCGGCCGATCGGCTTATAGAGGTAGCGGGCCACCGCCTGCAGCTCGTACTGCTGCGAAACCTCGACGAAGGTGGAGATGAAGTCGAACGTGGTCGAGAGGCCGACGCGCTCGGTCTCGGGCCGCTCGGGCGGCGGCGGCGGCGGCTTGACGTAGCTGCGCGCGTGGTCCGGATCGACGTAGAGGTAGTGCACCTGCTCGGCGTCGGCGGGGGCCAGGATCTGTCCCGTCAGGCTGACCGCCAGACCGAGCGGGACGTTGTCGAACACCCCGCCGTCGATGAACTGATCGGCGGTCGGCTGCCCGCAGGCCGCGCGCCCGTGGTGGCCGCCCTGGTCGGCGCAGTGCCGGATCACCTGCGGCCCGAAGGCGATCGGGAAGGCGCTCGAGGCCTGGATGATGTCGATGATCTGGTCGTCGGTCATGAGACCGTCTCGCGACGGCAGCGTCAGGTACTCGCCGACCTCGTGGTCGTGCTTGTCGAGCTGCCGGAACCGCAACCCCTGCCTCCCGGTGTCGAGGCCGAACGTCGAGACGAAGCGCTGGGTGGGGATGTGGATCCCGTCCTCGCCGGACCGGGCGTCCGCCGACTTGATGACGATGTCCGCGGGGCGGATCCGCGTCACCGTCACCCCGACGGTCAGCGGGCAGCCGGCGGGAAAGCGCGTTTGGTCGTCGAGCGCCTGCCGCAGCGTCGCCTCGGCCCCCGCGAAGGCGCCCCGCGCGAACAGCCCGTCGCCGGGCGCGTAGCCGTCCTTGCCGCCGCGCGGAAACAGCCCGTGGATGCCGACCGGGATCCACGCCTTCCAGAACAGATTGTCGCGCGGGGTCTCGCGCGCCGAGAGGTCCGGCCGCTGGCACCACTCGACCGCGCTCAGGAAGGCGTTGATGTTCCCGGCCGAGGCGCCGGTCACCGTGGTCAGCGAGACGCCCGGATCGTTCTCCAGGATGCGCAGGAGCGTCCAGTTGATCCCGCCCTCGTACGCGCCCAGGCTGACGCCCCCGCGCACGGTCAGGCTGTAGCGCCGCGGCGCCGCCGCGGCGCTCTCATCGGCGCGCGCGATGCCGGCCGCGGCGCCCACCAGTGCCAAGGCCAACCCCCAACGAGCCGGGCCCGAGGCGGCAAACACGCCTCACTCATACACCACCCCGGCGGCCGAGGCGCGTTTTGCGCCGCCCGCGTCAGTTGAGGATGATCGGCGGCGGCGGCGGGGGCGGGGGCGGCACCGGCGGCGGCGTCGTCGTCGGCGTCGGGGGCATATTGGGCGTCCCGGGCGGCGGCACGATCGGCGGCTGCGGCATGCTGGTGTCTGGCTGGATGCAGGCCGACAGATCGAAGAACAGGAACTCCAGCGCCTTGGCCTGGCCGGAGAGGCTGGTGACCTTGCAGGCGCTCGGGAAGGGCTTGCTCGGATCGGAGTCGTCTCCACCACCGTTGGCCACGGCCTTGACGTGGATGTCCGTGAAGACCACGCGCCCGCATTGGTTGTCGGGCGTGGCCTCGACCGGCGTGTTGAAGGTCATGTACTGCGTCGCCTGCCGATCGGCCGAGTCCTGCGAATCGTGGGGCACGTAGATCCACTGCTGGGTCGGCGTGTTCGGCGTGGTCACCGTGTGCTGGCTGGAGTAGAGCTGCATCGTTCCCGGCGTGCTGGTGGCGCCGACGCTCGTGAGCCAGCCGTTGAAGGCCATCCCCTTGGGGAAGGTGGTGTCGATGGTCGCGGTGACGGGGCTGAGCAGCTTGTCCCCCCCGCCGTCGTAGTTGGCGGTGGCGGGCCAGGGGGCCGGACCTTTGGTCAGCCACGGGTAGTGGTCGTGATCGATGAAGAGCCGCCCGCCGGCGTCGCCGTAGCGTTTGACGTTGGCGTAGTAGGGCTGCTTGGTGCTCTGGAAGGTACCGCCCTCGCAGGAAAGCATGAGGATGTCGAAGCCGAGCAGCTTGTCGGGGCTCGACCACAGGGTGGTGGCGTTGGGGAACGTCGCGCCGCCCAGGGCCGCGGTGAACTGGTTGGCGCCCGCGCCGTTGCCGCTGGCGTCGCCGCCGACGTACAGGTTGATGCGGCCGGTGCCGGCGTCGGTGGTGAACTCGGAGTCGGCGAGGCCGATCTCGCGCAGGAAGCACTCGAGCGCGTCGGAGCCGCCGGTGGTGACCGCGATCTTCGGGATGTGCCCCTCGGATTGCGTCTTCGGCAGCCGGGTCAGGTTGACGTCAGTGATGGGATTGTCGACACAGGAGGTGACGGTGGGGATGCTGACCTGACGCCGCCACTTGCCGACCTGCATGACGAACGGAATGTTGCTGCCCGACGGGACGCCGGTCAGGTGGAAGGCGCCCGTCGCGTCGGTCAGCCCGGCGGCGATCGGCTGGCCCGAGACCTGCGCGCTGCACTTGTCGCAGGAGACGCCCTCGGGGATGGAATCGAGGGCCGCGTTCGGAACGTACACGGTGACGTTGTAGAGCGGCACCTTGCCGGCCGGGTCGTAGACCTTCCCGGACAGCGAGGTGGTCGCGGTGCCCGTGCAGGTCGCCACCTGGCACTGCAGGCCGGTGCAGCCGCCGCCGGTCGAGCCCGGGCAGACGTTGGCGTTGCCGCCCGCGCCGCAGGTCATGCCGTTGCTGCAGGTGCCGCAGTCGAGCGTGCCGCCGCAGCCGTCCCCGATCGTCCCGCAGTACTGGCCTCCCGTCGGCGTGCAGGTGACCGGCTTGCAGTTCGGATCGATGCAGAGACCGGCGACGCCGCCCGAGCCACAGGCCATGCCGCCCGGGCAGGTGCCGCAGTCGAGCGTGCCGCCGCAACCGTCCCCGATCGTCCCGCAGTAGAGCGTCCCGGTGGCGGGATTGCAGGTGAGGGGCACGCACCCGGGCGCGTGGCAGATGCCGGAGTTGCACTGGTCGCTGGCCGTGCAGCCGCCGCAGGTGAGCGTGCGCCCGCACCCGTCGCCGATCATGCCGCAGTAGTTGTCGCAGGCGATCGCCGGGCAGCTCGCGCCGCCGATGCAGATCCCGTCGGTGCAGGTGTAGCCACTCGGGCAATCGCCGCAAGCCAGCGAGCCGCCGGGGCAGCCGTTCCCGATGTTCCCGCAGTAGGTCCCGCCCGGCTGCATGCAGGTGGTGACGCTCGGAACGCAAGGGACGTCGGGCCCGCCGCCATCCATGCCGGTCGAGCCACCGTTGCCGATGATCCCCGACCCGCCGTTGCCCGTCAGCGCGGAGCCGCCCGTCCCGCTGGTCGACCCGCCCGACCCGGTGATGCCGGTTCCCCCGCTGGCGCCCGTCCCGGCCCCGCCGGGCTGCTGCTTGACCCCCGCGCAGGCGGCCAGCCAGGCTGCCGAGCAGACGACCAGGACAGCCGGCCAAAATGGGCCTCGGGGGCGAAACGCGGTACCCATCGGAGGGTGTGTGTCCCGCCGGGCGATCCACGGCTCGGGAGGGGCCCTCGGGTTCTTCCTTATTTGGATTTGGCGTTGGTTCGGACGGCGGCCCCGGAACGGACCGACCAGGCGATCGTCCCCCCCGTGAAACGGCAGCTTCGGCCCCCCTCGGGGGCGGGCGCCTCATCGGCGATCGGGTATCCGAGGGGTCCGGAAGTGCCGCCCTGGGCCAGCCAGGCCTCACGGATCTCGCCGGTTACGAGGTGGGCGCCGCTCGCCGGGGACCAATAGATCGAAGCGTCGAACGGCGTCCCCAGCCCGCGCCAGGGGTGCCGGCCGGGAACGGGCGCCGGCGGCGAAACCCCGGGCCGGACGGCGACGGTCGACGCCACCGAACCGATGGCGATCCCTCGAAAGTCGCGGTACCAGCCCCCGGTGGCGTCCTGCACGGGCCGCGCGTCGAACACCGGCCGGCCCAGAAACCCGCTCTCACCGCCGGCCAACCGGTACTTCTGATCGACTGCCGCGCGCCCCTGCGGCGCGGGCGCCCGGGCCGGCGGCACCTGGAACGGGCGGATCAACCGCTCGACCAGACGGCGGACGGGCGACCGCGGCATGGCCTGCGGCGGCAGGCCGTACACGACCACCTTCCCGGAGAGCGTCGCCCGGACGACGAAGCCGCCGCTCACGGTCGGCGGGGTGAACTTGGCGAACAGGTCGCCGCCGTCGTCGTGCCAGAGCTCGCGCAGCGTCCGGGCGTCGAACGCCGCCAGCCGGCCCGGGACGTTCTGCCACTGCGGATCGCCGAGCGGGTACGAGACCCAGAGGATCCCGTCCCGATCGCCGTTCGCCGACAGCGAGCTGAACCCACCCGACATCCCTTCGACGGCGCGCACGGACGACGTGACCGCCGGCGTCTCGTCGAGGTGCCGGGCCGCCGGATGGTAGCGAAATGCCTTGAGGTCGTCGCGCGCTGGCATCTGGTAGAGGAGCCCCCCGTCGGGGCCGGCCAGGGACCAGAAGACAGGCGCGCCGTTGATGTTGGGGCCGCAATCCTCGCCGTCGCCGTACCGGCTGGGGGCCACGTAGCAGCCGGGGACCGCCGCGGTGTCGCAGTTGGTGGGGAACGCCGAGCGCGTCTGCTGCGCGCAGGCGGGGGCGCTCGGATCGGCGTGGTACGCGTTGACGAAGGCCTGCACACCTTCGGCCGGATGGGCGGGCGTCGCCGGGGCCTCGACCGGCGCCAGCGTGCGCGCGTCGAGGACCTCGTAGCGCCCCTCCTTCCCGCCGCCGACGATCAGGCCGGGCGGCAGCCAGACCGGTCCGCCGGAGCCGAGATCGCAGTCCGTCCGATCGAGGGTCGCGTGGTTGGGCGGCTGGTGCGCGGCGGCCAGCGTGAGGCCCGGCGGCGCGCGCGAGGGCTCGAGCGCGACGAACGCGTCGCCGAGCGCGCCCGGCCCGTTGCCGGTCATGAAGACGATGCGGTCGCCGGCGCCGACGAGGCCGCTCCCCCCCTGCCAGATGCCGGCGTGTCCCGCGTCGGCGCCCGGGGAGAAGGCCGCCGCTTGGGCGAGGTCGGTCGCGCGGTATCCGACCACCCAGCCGCGATAGGGCGACCCGTCCGGGCAGTCGCGGTCGCAGGCCAGGCTGCCGAAGCCGGCATAGACGACGCCGCTCGAAAGCAAGAGCGCCGGACGGTTGCGCTGGCACTCGGCGTGGAAGGCGAGCGGCTCGCCGGCGGGGCTGCGCAGGCCGGTCGGCGCGATGCGGACCGGCGGCAGGCGGTCGCGGAGCGTGGCCGTGGTGAGATCGACCGCGTGCAGGTAGTACTGGTGGTCGGCGGCGTTGCGGGCCACGGCGTAGAGCGTCCGGGTGGCGGCGTCGATGACCGGCGTGCCGGTGATGCCGACCCGCTGCGAGGGCGTCTCGCCGCAGATGGACGGCTCGACAGGGCCGCTCGGCTCGAGCTGCCGCGCCGCGAGCGCGGGGGTGGCGGGATCGTCTCGGTCGTCGTCGAGGTCGAAGGCGTAGACCCAGTTGGTCTCCGTGGCCACCAGCAAGAGGTTGCGGCGACCGTGCGCGGCCGTGGGGACGTCGTGGAGGATGAGCGGCTGGGCGACGATGCCGCCGTTGACGTCACGCTCGTAGCGCCGGACGAGCCCATCGGCCTCGACCCGCGCGGGCGTCAGCACTGTCTCGGTCAGCACGGTGCCCGAGCGGGCGCTGTCGTTGTGCTCCGTGAGGACGTCGGCGACCGGCTCAGCTCGGGCGCAGCCGAAGGCAGCGACGACCAGCAGCGCGGCCAGGCACCGGGTAGGTCGGGGCCGCTGAGCCATACTGAGGGTCATGAAGCTGGAGCTGGTGAGCCACACGCTCTGCCCATACGTGCACCGGGCAGCGGCGATGATCCACGAAAAAGGTGTCGCTTTCGAGCGCCGCTACATCGATCTGCGAGCCAAGCCCGATTGGTTCCTGGCGCTCTCGCCGCGCGGGAAGGTCCCCCTGCTGCTGGTCGACGGC
>Ga0134128_10002022_pt1 | contig 25372 bp, 21 predicted proteins | sample KB31754_FD_96462 | JGI IMG/M metagenome (GOLD analysis project Ga0134128, IMG submission 96462) | Terrestrial soil microbial communities with excess Nitrogen fertilizer from Kellogg Biological Station, Michigan, USA - KB3-175-4 | ecosystem: Environmental > Terrestrial > Soil > Unclassified ...
CGGAGATACTTGCCCGCAAGCAAACCACCGCAAGGACACAGCATGGCCTATTCCATATGCGGGCTCCCCGTGGCGCCCTTCAAACCATTGTTCGGGTTGCCGAGCGAGGAACTGGCCAAACACCATGTCGTCCGCATGACGGCGGACGCTCCGATCGGTTATCCGTGTCGCGTACTTCTGGTCGACGCGTCTCCGGGAGATACGTTGCTGCTCTTGAACCACGAGTACCAGCCCGCGCGCACTCCCTATCGCGGCCGCCATGCGATTTTCGTCAATGAAGCGGCCACCGAACCCGCCCGCTTCTTTGACGAAATTCCGCCAGCACTGAGAATTCGCAAAGCCCTCTCGGTGCGCGCCTTCGACCGCAACGACATGATGATCGACGCCGATGTTGTTGCCGGCTTCGATGTCGAAGAACTCGTGTTGCGTTATTTCAAGAACCCGGCGATCGCTTATCTTCATGCGCATAACGCCGGGCGCGGTTGTTTTGCCGCACGGATCGATAGAAACTGAGGCGACGGTTGGCGTCGCTTCGTGAGTTCAAACAGGATGATCGCGCAAAAAGTAGCGCTCAGGTACGTCATGAGCGGCAGGCACTGAATCGTTCCGGAGCTCGAACGCGCGGCCGCGACGAATCCCGCAGGCGGATGGGAAACGCCGTCGAGGAAAAAGCAATTGCTCACGGAGTGTCAGGCTGCCCGCCGGCGGCTTCCCGGCCAAGTTTTTCGTCACAGCGCGGGTCGCTGCTGCCATGAAGCATGGGACGTGCAGAATTTGCGGGCTGCCATTTAGGCCATCCAGTCTTTTGGCGTCTTCAGAAAGGCCGGCTTCATCAGCGGCAATTCCGCGAAGTAGCTCAAGGCGTCGCGTTGTCTCAACTCACCGTGGCGGGCACGGCCTTTTCGCCGATCCAGGTGTCGATCGGTTGTGCCTCCGAGTAGAGGAATCCCTGCACTTGGTGGCAACCCATCTCGCGCAGCAGGTCGCGTTGTGCCGCGGTTTCCACACCCTCGGCAATCACCTTGATGGATATGGCCCGTGCCATGGCGAGGATTGCGCGGATCACGGCGCTGTTGTTGCTTTCACCGTCGGTGAGGTTGGCGATGAAGGAGCGGTCAATCTTGAGCGCCTGCAGTGGATACTGGTGCAGGTAGGACAATGAGGAGTAACCGGTGCCGAAATCATCCAGCGAGATGCTGATGCCGGCCGAGCGGAACGCGTGCAGGATACGCCGGACCGCCGGCGTGTTTTCCAGCAGCGCGCGCTCGGTCACTTCCACATGGAAGCGTGACGGGGGCACAGCGTAATCGGCCAAAAGATCGAGCAGGCGCTGGTCGAGATGTGGATTGTGGAAATGTCGCGCGGACAGGTTGACGCCGACGAAGGCACCGCTGTTGCCGGCAAGCGCATTGGCGTCGTGGCAGGCCTGCTCGAAAATCTGCCAGTCGATCGCCTCGGACACCCCGGTGTCTTCGGCCACGCCAAGGAACTCGCCCGGCAGCAGGATGCCACGTTCGGGATGGCGCCAGCGCATCAAGGCTTCGTAACCGATCACGTCGCCACTTTCGAGGTTGATGATCGGCTGGTAATACGGAACGAATTCTTTGCGCGCCAAGCCACGACGCAGATCGTTTTCAATCTCGAGTGCCGACATCGCTTCGCGGCGCAAGCCGTGATCGAAGACGATGTAACGGCGCCGACCCTGCGACTTCGCGCGGTACATCGCCGAATCGGCATCCCGCAGCAATTCGTCCGAGTTCTGGTAATGCGACGCAACCAGCGTGATGCCGATGGACGTGGACGTGAAGATTTCCCGTGAGGCCAGGTGGAACGGCGCGTTCAGTTTCTCGATGATGCGCGTGGCGACAAGACTGGCCTCTTGGGTGGTGCTCACGTGTTCCAGCAAGACGCTGAACTCGTCACCGCCCAGGCGCGCCACCACGTCGTGGGCTTTCACGCAGGCACGAATGCGTTTACCGACCTGCACCAGCAGGTCGTCGCCAATCAAATGTCCCATCGAATCGTTGATGATCTTGAAGCGGTCGAGGTCCAGAAACAACACCGCGAAGCTTTCGTGTCTTGACGAATGAAAACGATCCAGCGCGCGATCGAGGCGTTGCATCAGGTGCGCGCGGTTGGGCAGGCTGGTCAGTGAGTCGTGCAGCGTTTCGTATTTAAGGCGATTCTCGATGCGTTCGCGTTCGATGATCTGCGCGCGCAGGTCGCGGGTGCGGTCGTCGACGCGATGCTCGAGTTCGGCGTAAGCGCGCCGCAGCGACTCCGCGGCGCGGATGCGTTCCAATGCCGTGGCGATGTGGTATGAAACAAAGGTGAGCAGTTCCTGGTCGCGCGACGTGTAGAGTTTGTCCTGTGAATAGCTTTGCACGGCCAGTGCGCCGATCGTGTGCTCGCCGCATACCAGAGGCACGCCCAACCAGCACACCGCGTCATCGTTGCCCATCGTGACTTCGCCGGAATCGTGCAGCGCGACGAGGGTATCCACATCGGCCAGGAATGCCGTGCCGCGCCGCATCACATATTCGGTCAGGCCATTGCCGAACTTGCGGGTTTTGACTGCGCCTCCGTGTTCGTCCACGTAGTACGGGAATGTGAGTTCGGCGCCGTCTTCCGTTACCAGCGCGATGTAGAAATTGCGGGCATCCAGCAGGTCGCCGACAATGCCATGCACCGCGCCAAAAAAGTTTTCGATGCTCTCGGTGCTGCTGGCCAGTTCGGCAATCCGGAACAGCGCCTTCTGCAAGCGCTCGCCGCGCTGGCGTTCACGAACTTCCTGCTGCAGGGCTTGGGTGCGCTCATTGACGCGGTGTTCCAGTTCGGCGTGCGCGAAACGGCGCTCCAGCGCAGTCTGGATGTGCTGGGCCACGTAGATCAGCAGGGTCTTGTCTTCCTCGCTGAAGTGATGCGTATCGTCATAGCTCTGCACCACCACGCAACCGACCACTTCGGCGCCGTGCAGCAATGGCACACCAAGCCAGTCCAGGCTTTTTACGCCGGTTGAATGAAAGGGGCCGCTGGCCTGCTGCATCAGTTGCTCCTCGCAACCCATCAGCGGTTTGGCATCGTTGATCACGTACCAGGTTGGGCCGTGCAGGATATCGCGCATCGGCAACTCAGCATCCGGAGCGGGAACATCCAAATCGGCAACATCGGCGAAGTAGGGAAACCGCACGCTGTCCTTGTGTGCGTCATAAAGCGCGATGAAGAAATTCTCGGCATACATCAATGTGCCGACGATCCGGTGCAGCGCAGTGAACATCCGGGCGATATCGGTGTCGGCCGAACTGGCCTGATCGGCAATCGCGTACAGCGCGTGCTGCAGCTTTTCGGCACGGCCAAGGTGGGCGTTGGATTCCTTCAGTGCATTCTGTCGTGCCAGCGCATCGGTGCGAGCCGTGATGAGCTGGGCGGCCGCGCGCAGCAACGGGCTGCGATTGCTGTGCGGCGTGGCGATCAAGACTTCGTGACGCGACAAAGGAATCTGGAATTGACGTCCGGACGATTCCATGAACGCAGGTTTTGCGTTGCGCGCGCAGCGCTGGATCAGGCTACCCGGTGCGAGTTCGCGCAGCAAATCGCAGGCCGCCGTGGCAACGGCGTCCAGGTCCTGTGCCGCCCAAAGTCTGCTGCTGGCCCGCAGCATGGCTGCAGCCGGTGCTTCCGCGTGCTTGGCGGTCACCGATAATTTTCGGACGTTGCTTGCCATTAAAGTGCCCCTGCTCATGTGACACAAGCGTAACCTCGGGCATTTATGAACATGCGTGTTTAGGTCGCAGATTGCACGCGATTTGTGTGATTTTTGGTTACGTGCGATGCGGTGACACGGCAGCTTCAGCGCTTGAGGCCGCGCGCTATCCGGAAAAATTCGATCTGTTCTGGATCTCGCAGAACTGTCACGATTCGAAGGATCCGTTCATGGGCCGGTGGACATGGCGGCATTCAATCGTGCTGTCTACGCGGCCTTGAAGTCAGGTGACGTATACATTGTGCTGGATCACGTGGCTGCACCGGGCTCGCCCGCCAATGTCACCGATACCCTGCATCGCATCGAGCCGTCCGTGGTGCGCCGCGATGACACCAGCCCGCCGAAAAATTGTGGATGCGAAAGGACACGAGTCAATGGCAACGCCAGCGGAGGCACGGAGCAATCGACGCTTCATCGCCGAAATGCTGGGCCAAAAAAACGCCTGGAAGACTATCCCGATCGTGTAGCCCCGAACCTGGTAATGCATGAGCCCCGGGTGCTGCCGTTCGGGGGCACCTACACGGGTCTTGCGGATTTCCAGCGTTTCTACGGCAAGGTGCGCGAGTACTACGATTTCGAGACGTGGCAACTCATCGACGTAGTGGGCGATGACGAGATCGTTTTCTCGACTTCGCAAGTCCGGGTGGCCAGGCGCGACACCATGATGTACATCGCCGCACGCTTCCGGTTTTCAGGCACGACGCTGGTCGAGGTTCGCGTTTTCATTTGCGACGCGAGCACAAGCCAGAACAATCAATAGTCGCAGCGTCTGAATCTCGAATTCCCGAACGGATAATCACGAGGACAGGAACGATTTTTGCGGTGATGAGAGACAACACTTTCGATCCGGAGAAACTCGCACGGGGCAGGGGCAATATCGCCGAATTCCAGGCGGCGCACGCCGCGCGACCCGGCTACCGCGGAAGCATCGTCGTTGATGTCGGCGCAGGCAGGCAGATAGCGCTTACGCTGTGGCATTCCGAACAAGAAGCCGAAGCCGCGCGTATCGCGCTAGGGCCCGTAATCCAGCATGCGCTCGTGCCGCTGATGGCGAAGTCATCCACGCTCGTCGGCGTGTTGCGGCCGCGACCCCACGCGCGCACGGTGGACACGCTGCAGCCGAGAAACGCCGCACACGCAGGCCGGCTCATCGGGCACGACAGGCGCAACTCGCGGAAGCCTTCGGGAGAGATCATCCAGCGCCGGCGACGGGGGGCGAACGGTGCGCGGCATGGCGCGACCGAAGCAAGCCGGGCTTGGGTTTGCATCCTCGTAAATTGACGAGAATGTCTATTATGTCAAATTATATAAAACGATTCGCGCGACGCAACCGGTTCTAGTGCGCGAGGTCATTTCCGGCTCGCCCCCCGCCTCCAGCCCTGCTCCGGCACTCAGCGCTCGAACAGCGCCATCCGCAGGCTCTTGCGAAGGTCGTTCATGCCGAACGGCTTGTACAGCACCGGCGTGCCCTGGAACGGAGCCGGCAGGGTTTCCATCACATGGCCGGTGACGAACACGAATTTCTGGCTGCGCTCAAGCATCGCCTCGGCAACCGGATAACTCAGTTCGCCGTTCAAGCTGATGTCGAGCAAGGCGACATCGAACTGTCGCGACGTGGCGAGTTCCAGCGCATCGTCGAACAACATCGCGGTGCCGGCAACCTCGCAACCCATTTCAGCCAACGATTCCTGCATCAGCATGCTGATGCGCACGTCGTCCTCGATGATGAGCACGCGCCGGCCCTTCATGTCCTTTTGCAGATTGCTGATCATCCGCTATCCGCGATTTCTTGCAACGGAGCCCGGATTGTGCACGACAAACCCTCCGGTGCGAAGTCCAATTCGATCTCGCCCTGAATTTCCTGCGCCAGACCTTCCTCGATCGAGCGCGTGCCGAAGCCGCGCCGGCGCGGCGGTTCCACCGCGGGGCCGCCGCTTTCCTTCCAGCGATGGCAGAACCTTCGGTCCGCGCCGCCGGAGATCTCCCAGCGTACATCCACCTGACCTGTCTGGTTGGACAGCGCGCCATATTTGGCGGCATTGGTGGCCAGTTCATGCAGTGCCAGCGACAGGCCGACCACCGCGCGGGCGTTGATTCGCACATCCGGCCCGTCGCAGCGGATGCGCGCCGAATCCCCGTTGTCGCCATAAGGCCCGAGCGCCTTGGCGACCACTTCGCGCAGTGCGCCGCCGCTCCAGTTTCCCGCAACCAGCATGTCGTGCGCCCGCGCCAAAGCCACCAGCCGCAGTTCCAGCGCGTCGCGCGCCTCCTCCATGCTCGCCGACTGGCGCAGCGTCTGCATCGCGATCGATTGCACGATCGCCAGCGTGTTCTTGACGCGGTGGGTCAGTTCCTGGGTCAACAGTGCCTGTCGTTCCTGTGCGCGGCGCAGTTCGGTGTTGTCGCGGAATATCTTCAGGTAACGGTCACGCTTGTGTCCGACCATCGGCAGCATCAGGCCGGAGCCCCAGAAGCGCGTGCCATCCTTGCGCATGTGCCAGCGCTCATCGGCGGCGCGGCCCTTATCGCGGGCGCGCGCCATTTCCTGCTCCAGCACGCCTGCCGCACGATCTTCCGGGGTGAAGAAGATGCTGCCCGGTTTGCCGACCGCTTCGCGTTCGGAAAATCCGAGCAGGCGTTCGGCACCGACATTCCAACTGGTGATCCGCCCTTCCGCGTCGAAGGACACGATCGCATAATCCCTGGCGCTATCCATGATCCGCTGCAGGCGCGTTTCGCTTTCGCGCAGCGCCGCTTCGGAAAGGATCATTTCTGTGGTTTCAAGCGCGGTGACGAAGACGCCTGCGACATTCCCCATCGCATCGCGCAGCGGGCTGTAGCAGAAGGTGAAATACGCCGAGGCAAGCGTATTGTCGCGTTCGGGGATCATCTCCAGGTTTTCAGCGAACACCCCCTCGCCGGTGGCCATTACCCGCTCGGCAAGCGGGCCGATCTCCGGCCACACATCGCTCCATGCCTGCCGCGCAGATTTGCCAAGCGCATCCGGATGCTTGGCGCGCAGGATCGGTATGCAGGCATCGTTGTAGAACTCGATGAGCTCCGGACCCCACCACATGTAAGTTGGAAACTTCGAATCGAGACAGATCGCCAGCGCCGTCCGCAACGGTTGCGGCCATTGTTCCACCGTGCCCAAAGCTGTCTTCGACCAGTCCTTGTGCCGGATGAGTTGCGCCATCTCGCCGTGCGCGGGAAGAAAATCGAAACCGCGGTCGCGATCGCGAGGTGTTCCGGAAGCGCGTGTGCGTCGTTTGAAGATGGTCACGGCACCCCTGCCCCCGGCATTTCGTGCCTCTCAGTGGCGTGCTTGGGTAGGTGCCGCATCCATCAATTCCTGATCAAACCGTGCTTTGCCGCATGCCCGGATTTCGTGAGCGGCAAGCGCTGCTTCGCTTCCATGCGTATTCGCAAGCCCCAGCATCGCCACCGCTTCGTGACGAACAGGTGACAACGTGAGTAGCGACTGGCCAACCCGGACGAACTCGCCCGTATGCTGGCACTGCCAAACCCGTCTTCCAGGCGAACGCCCGGATGACACCATTCAGGAAACATTCGCCGATGCCGAACATGCCGAACACGCGCACCCTGCGCCAGCGTTACCAGCGGATCGCCCCGTTTTACGATTTGCTGGATGGCGCCTTTGAATACGGGCGCTATCGACACATCCGGCCGCTGCTTTTTCGCGGGCTTGGCGGGTGGATTCTGGATGCCGGCGTCGGCACCGGCCGCAACATGTTGAGCTATCCCGCGGGGTCCGACGTGGTCGGTGCGGACCTCAGCCCGGCGATGTTGCGGCGCGCCGAGCGCCGACGCGCGGCATCGCGTGCACGCGTGCAGCTCATGGAAATGGATGTCATCCAGCTTGCATTGGCGGATGCGTCGTTTGACGCCGTGGTCGCGAGTTTTCTGTTCTGCACCCTTCCCGATGCATCGCAACTGCCTGCTTTGCGGGAACTCGCGCGCGTGATGAAACCAGGCGGCGCGATCCGGCTGCTGGACTATGTGCGCCCGCATCGCGGCACACGGCGTTTATTGACGAGGCTGTGGCAACCTTGGGTGCACTGGGCGTACGGCGCAAGTTTCGATCGCGATACGGAGCGGTACATTCCGATGGCCGGCTTGCGCGTGCACCGGGCGGATTTCGTGGTGGCGGATTTGATACGGTTGATCGAAATTGAACGGCAACCGTGATGGTTCGTGCATGCGCGACTGCTATGCCGATGCGCCTACGTCTTTGCCGCAAGCAGCCGCTGCATCGTGGAGGTCAGCGCATCCATAGAGAGGGGCTTGCCGATGTGCGCGTCGAAGCCGGCACGCAACGCGCGTTGCACGTCGTTGGGACGGGTGAAGCCGGTCATCGCGACCAGCGGCACCCGCGCGCCCTTGGGCAGCGCCCGCAGACGCTGCGCCAATTCGTAGCCATCCATGTTCGGCATGCCGATGTCGGCGAACACGATGTCGTAGCGCGTATCTTCGACCAGAGCCAGCGCCTGTGCGCCGTCCCTGGCGACGTCCACGCTGGCGCCTTCCAGCTCCAGCAATTGCGCCAGGGTCTGCAGGGCCTCGACCGCATCGTCGGCGATCAACACCTTGCGGCCTTGCCAGAGCCCCCCTTCCTGGGCCTCGCTGGCTGGCAATGGTGGCGCGTTGAGCGCGTCGTATTCGTAAAGCGGCAGCCACACGCTGAAAGTCGAGCCGTGGCCGATGCCTTCGGATTGGACGTTTATGCGTCCGTTATGCCGTTGCACCAGTTGCTTGACCAGTGCCAGCCCGATGCCCAACCCGCCCTTGCCGCTGAGCGCGCGATTGGGCGCCTGCCCGAACATTTCGAAGATGCGCGGCAGAAAATACGGCTCGATGCCCTGCCCGGAATCCTGCACGCTCAGGCGCGCGAGATTGTCCTCCACCGACACGCGCACCAAAATCCTGCCGCCGGCGGGCGTGAACTTGATCGCGTTGCTCAACAGGTTCCAGACGATCTGTTCCAGCCGCGCGGGGTCGGCGCGCACGATCACCGGATGTTCCGGAAGCTCGCAGGATAATTCGAGCGCGGCGGTTGAGGAATCGGCGCTGGCGACATCCACGATGCCGCACGCAATGGCGCCGATATCCACCGCTTCCATGTGCAGCACCAGTTTGCCGGTGCGGATGCGCGAGATATCCAGCAGATCGTCGATGATCTTGCTCTGGCCGCGGATGGCGCGCCGGATCATCTGCAATGCCAGATCCATTTGCGGCGAAACGCTCGTCCTTGGCAGCCGTGACAGCAGATCGGTATTGACGCTGATCAGGTTCAACGGGTTCTTCAACTCGTGCGAGATCACCGCCAGGAAGTCATCCTTCAGGGCGCTCGCAGCTTCCACTTCGCTGCGCAATTCACTGCCGGTGCGCGACTGCTGCCTTGCCGCGTCGGAATCGCGCAATTCGCGGCGGGTGGTGTTGCGCACGATCTTGACGAAGCCGTGGCCGTTGTCGTCGATGCGGCTGAGCACGCCGCTGCAGAACACATGTTCGCCCTGCATGGTGAGATGCCAGCGCGCCACCTCGATGTGGCCGCTTTCGGCGGCTTCTGCCAGTTCGGTTTGCGGCACATTGGCAGCGACGTCTTCCGGTGTGAACAGGCGCTCGAAATTCTGATTGAGCATGGCCTCGCCCGGATAACCGAACAGCGTTTCCGCACCGGAGTTCCAGGCGGTGATCCGGCCGGCATCGTCGAGCACGATGATGGCGTAATCGTGCGTGGCCGCCGCGGCAAGCCGCAGCTTGTCCTCGCTGGCGCTGATCTGCTGCTCGGCATGGTGGAGGCCGGTGACGTCGAAGAAAGTGAGCACCGCGCCATCGATGCGGTTTTCCGCGGTGCGATACGGCAGCACGCGCGCGATGTACCAGCGCCCGTCGACGCTGCGCACCTCCCGTTCGGCCGGACGCAGCGCCTGGAATGCCGCTGCGGCATCGTCGGCGAGATGCGGATATTCCAGGCGGCTGGTGATATCGAGCAGGCTGCGGCCGACGTCGCCGGTGATCAGGTTGAACAGATCCGCCGCGCGTGGCGTGTAACGCTTGATGCGCAGCCCGGCATCCACGAACAGGCTGGCGACATCGGTGGAACCGATGAAGTTCTGCAGATCATCGTTGCTCTTGGCCAGTTCCTCCACCTTGGTCTTCAACTCGTAATTGACGGTGGTCAGTTCCTCGTTGACCGACTGCAATTCCTCCTTGCTGGTTTCCAGTTCCTCGGTGGTCGAACGCAGTTCCTCGTTGAGCGCCTGCAGCTCCTCGTTGGAAGCCTTCAATTCCTCGTTGGAGGTTTCGTACTGCTCGGTGGTGGTTTGCAGGCGCTCGCGCGTGCGTTGCAGTTCTTCTTCCATGTTGAGCAGCACGCTGCTCTTGTCCTGGCCCGGGATCGGCTCGAGGCTGGGCCCGAGCGCGTCTTCCACTTCATCGAACAGCACCAGCACGAATTCGGCATTTGCTTCCGGGTCGCGGAACGGTCGCGCAACGATATTGACGAAACGCGCGGGCTTGCCATCCTCCTCGATCTTGACCCGCGCCTCGACGCTTTTATTGGTGTGGATCGCCTGGAACAGCGTGCTGCGCAGATCGATGCGCAGGGCCGGTTCAATCACCGCCACCAGATTGTGGGTGGGCTCGCCGCCGCCGAAACGCAGGTAGCGCCCGGCATGCTCGGAGGCATGCACGATGTTGGAGTCGCGATCCACGATCACGCTGGGCGGCGCGTAGAACTCCAGCACGCGCTGATGCACGTCGGCGAACGAGAAGCCGCGTTGATCGCGGGTTGCCCGCGCGCCCTGCCCTGCGGGCGCGGGTTTGCCGTCTATCCGTAGCGGCAGCGTGGCGAGGCGGGTGCCGCGCGCCAGGGCGCGCGCACGATAGATATGGTGTTTCTTGTCCACCACCTCGAAATGCTGGGCGGCCGCGTCCGCCGATTCCGAATTGCCGAGGAACAACCAGCCACCGGGGCGCAATGCAAAATGGAACATCTCCAGCAGCCGGCCTGGATTTCGCGATCGAGATAAATCAGCAGATTGCGGCAACTGATCAGGCTGGTGTTGGAGAACGGCGGATCGCGCAAGACGTTGTGCAGCGCGAACAGCACACGATCGCGGATCCCCTTGTTGACGCGATAGCGGTGCTGCTCCTTGGTGAAGAACTGGCGCAGCCGCGCCGGCGCCATGTCGGTGATGATCGATTCCGGATATACGCCCGCGCGCGCGGTCGCAATCGCCTTCTCGTCGATATCGCTGGCAAAGACCTGATAAAGGGGCGGGGCATTCAGCGTATCGGCGTGGTCGGCCAGCAGCATCGCGAGCGAATAGGCCTCCTCGCCGCTCGCGCAGCCCGGCACCCATACGCGCACCTGTTCGGGTGGACGGGTTGCCTCGAACAGTTGCGGAACGATTTCGCGTTCCAGCGCTTCGAAAGCTTCGCGGTCGCGGAAGAAATTGGTGACGCCGATCAGCATGTCGTCCAGCAGCGTCTTGTTTTCATCCGGATGCGTGCGCAGGAATTCGCGGTAGCCGGGCAGGTCTTTCACCAGGTTCACCTGCATGCGCCGCTCGATCCGGCGCAGCACGGTGGCGCGCTTGTAATGGCGGAAATCGTGGCCGGAACGCGCCGCGAGGATCTCCAGGATTTCCTGCAAGGCGTGCTCGGCTTCCGAGCGCGTATCCACCAGCACGGGCAGCACCGGCTCGGCGTCGGGCTCGGGTCTGGGCAACCGGATTTCGCGCGCATTGCGCCACCACCCGACCAGCTTGTCGGGTATCTCGGCTACCGGCAGCACGAAATCGATGTGCTCGCTGGCGATCGCGTTGCGCGGCATGTCTTCGTATTCGGCATCTTCCGGCGTCTGCGCGAAGGTGATGCCGCCCTGCTCCTTGATACGCGCGATGCCGACCGCGCCGTCGGCGCCGGTGCCCGACAGCACGATGCCGACCGCCTTGTCCCGATGGGTGTCGGCCAGCGTGCGGAAGAACAGATCAATGGCGACATGATGGCCGCGCGGACGCTCCGCCGGGGTCACGCGCAGATAGCCGTCGCTCATCACCAGATCGTTGGCGGGCGAGATCACGTAGACGTGATTGCGCTCCAGCGGGGTGGCCTCGCTGACCTGCGTGACCGGCATGCGGGTGGCGGTCTGCAACACCTTGTCGGCCATGCTCTCGTGCTTGGGCGACAGGTGCAGGATCACCACGAACGTCATGCCGTTGTCTTTCGGCATGTTTTCCAGAAACCGCTTGAGTGCGACCACGCCGCCAGCCGAAGCGCCCAGGCCGACTACCGGAAACTTGAGGTCGGAACGCAGGTGCATATCCGCATTATGCGCCGTGCCGGTTTGGTGGTCGGTCATGCCGAGGCTCAGTCCCTGCCGGGCGGCTATCATGCCCCAATGGGCTGTAAGCGCAAGTTATCGGGATATTTTATTCCCATCCCTGCGTCTCCTTGAAACGGAACGGGTGCGCTATTTTCAGCCTTCCCTGCGAAAGGCAGGGAGTGGGCTCAGGTGCCGCAACCGTCCATCAGTCCGCCGGCAGGCGCAGCTCGAAGGCCGTGCCCTGCCCCGTATTCTGCGCGCTCAGCGAGCCGCCGTGCGCGAGCGCGATGCGCCGCGCCATCGCCAGGCCGATGCCGCTGTGGCGGTCGCGGCGGGTGGAGAAAAAGGGATCGAAAATGCGCGGCAGGTGCAGGGGATCGACACCCGGGCCGTCGTCGGTGATGCGTATCCTGATCTCATCGCCCATGCGATCCGCCTGCAGGGCAATGCGCTTGCCGCCGTGATCGAAGGCATTGCGCAGCAGTTCGGTGAACAACCGCCGCAACGCGGTCGGGTCGCCGTCCACGTGGAACTCGCCCATCGGCGCATCACTGATGATCTCGCCGCGGTCGCTGAGCATGCGCGCGGCCTCGTCCAGCATCCCGATCGGGTCGACACCGTGCTGGCGCTGGTTGATCGTGGCGGTCAGGTAATCCTGCGCGTCACGCAGGATGCGCGCACAGCGCATGCAATCGCCGCCGATGCGATCGAGCGCTTCGGCCGCCTTGTCGTACTGGCCGCGGGCCAGCATCAGCTTGGCCAGTTCCGTGCTCATCGCCGCGGCGTTGAGCGGGTTGACCAACTCGTGCGCCAGATCGCCGATCACCTGGGCAATCCCGGTATCCGGCGCGAGTGCCGCCCGCTCTGCGGTTTCCCCTACGGCTGAGGTGCGGGATGAGTTCATGTGGCTTCCCTGCGGATGGTCCAGCGATTATGCGCCAGCCGGCCGGCGAAAGCACAGCCGCCGGAATGTGCCTGGCGCAGTCGGCATCGTCTTCGTCTCCGCGTTGCGAGCTGAAAGAAATTCGCGCGTGCGCAAAAAATCCTGCCCGGTTCCCTCGCGGCCGCACTGCGGAGTTAATGCAGGACGCGGCTCGGCGCATTCCAAATTCGTGGCACGCTACTTGCGATAGCGCGGCCGTTGACGCGCTCAGGGAGGAATGCGCAATGGAAACCCTCATCATCGCCGACCGCGACGTGGATCAGGCGCAGGCGACCATGCTCGCGGTGCGCAATGCGGGCTTTGACGATCCCATTTTCTATGTCCGCAGCGGCGCCGCGCTGCTCGCCCGGCTTTCAGGTTCCGCACAGAAAGCCAAGCCACCTGCCGCGATCTGGATCGGGCTCGAACTGCTGCGCGACTGCGGGCCGGAATTGGCCCGATGCCTGCGGCTCGCGGAAACACCGATCGCATTGACCGCGATGCTGTCCAGCGACAGGGAACGCTCGCAACTCGAACAATGCGGCTTCCGCAACGTGGATTATGTGGTGCGCCCAATCAAGCCATCGGATGTGCTGCGCCTGCTGGGCTTGCGCGGCAAATCGAAAACTCCGGTGCAGGGCAATCCCAAATTGTTGTGGGAGCCCACGCCGCTGGCCGACCGGCCGCCGGGTCTGCAACAGCAGGCAGCTTTCGCCGCGAGAGCCGCCGGTCAGTTCGCGGATATGCATGCGGCCAAGTGAGCGTGCTCACCATTCGCCCCGGGCTGACCCAGGGCGAACGATGAGGCGGTTCCGCCGCAGGGCTCAATGCGGCGAACTTCCGCTCTGGTTCCGCGAGGAACTTGAAACGCCGCTGGAGGTAGCCGAGGTACCCTGCGAGGAAGCCGTCGAGCCGAGCGAGCCGCTCGCCATCTGCTTGTCATAGGGCCAGTCGCCGCGCGACTGCACGCGAATTTCGTTGCGTACGTCCTTGACACCGCTGCATTCGCCGGCGAGATCCTCGATGCGGTGCTTGATCCAGCGCTGCTCGACGTTGCCGCTCAGCGTGACCACACCATCCTTGACCTCGACCGAGACATCGCTGGCGTCTATGTCATCGGCATCCATCAACTGTTCGTTGAGATCCTCGCGGATGCGGTCATCCGAACGCGTGTAGTTTTTCGGCCCGCGGCCGCGAAAACCCTGCCCGCGGTTCAAATCGCTGCCGTACCGGTACGGTTGGGTACGTTGCAGGCTGTCATAGTCACCGCGATAGCCGCGCGCCAAACCGCCCTCGCCGCGTGCGCCGAACTGGCCGGAACGGTCACCGTAATCGCCATAACCGGTGCGTCCGCCCGCGCTGCCGTAATCTCGGTAGGCCCCGGAACGGGTGCCGCCCGCGCGCAGCTCGTCGTAATCGCCATAGTCGCCGGGGCGGCTGCCGGCTCGAAAACTCGCCTGCTCGCCACCGGAGCGGTAACGCTGCGCGCCGCCAAAGCCACGCTCGCTGCCGCCCTGCCCGGCCCAGGATTGTTCGCGCGGGTTGTCGCTGTCGCGCCAGAAACCCGATTGCCGTTCCGAAGTGCCATAGTTGTCGTCATCTTCGTTCCACGATTCGCTGCCGCGCGCGTATTCGCGATCCTGATCGCCGAACGAACGCTGGTGCCGCGACTGCCCGCTCGCATCGCGCCCATACCATTCGCCGCCCAGGCCGCGCATGCGCTCGCCCCCGCCTGCATACCGCTCGTTGCGTCCGCCGCCTTCCCGGCCTTGCTGGTATTTTCGTTCCATGGTTGCCTTTCTCCGATGTGGCGCATCCTGCGCGTTGAAGCCGCCCGTCCATAGCCTGCCCATTGCATGCGTTCATCCATGAACGCGGAATCAAAACGCGGCCATCCCTGGCTGCACCATTGTTTTGCGTTCATCCATGAACACGAATATCAGCAAGCAGCCGTCCCTGGCTGCAGTTCTCTGCAAGAGCATCACCCGAGCCTCAGTCAAGCATCGCTCGAGCATCTCTCACCCGTTCCATTTTTCTAATCATCGACTTGCTCCTCCACCCTGCCCGCCGCCGCTGCCAGCATTGCCTCGCGGCAAGCGACGATTTGCAATCCCAGCGCGGCCTGATCCAGCCGGCTGGCCTCCAGCAGCGGCAGGATGCGTTGCTCCTCCTCGCGCACGTGATGTCGAAAATGCTTGCGGATCACCTTGACCCGCGCCTGAAACAGCCGGTCGGACTTGTGCGACGTGATCAACTCGATGAGGAAATATTTCTGCGATACGTTCTCGACCGCGGCTTCGTCAAGCAGTTCCCGGCCGTGTGCATCCAGCGCCGCACGCGCGGCTGGATGAAATACCTCCTCCTGCACGCGCATGTGCACCGACAACGCCATCGCGATCTGACTGAGCAGTCGCGCGCGCTCGGGCGCATCCGCCGCCAGCGCTTCGTAACGCGAAAACAGTGTCTCGACCTGGGTGTGTTCCTGCTTCAACAACTCGGTCGCGTGCAATCCGTTGTTCATGCGCGAGGCCCTCGTTCCCTCGTGGCCGCAGGTCGCAAGTCGCGTGCCAAGGAGCCGGGCGGATTTCAACCGGATTGCGCGAAGGAGCCCGCGCCGCATTTGGCGCGGTATGCTGCGCGCCGACGGGCGGTTGGCAAGGAAAAAATGCGCGCCTTGTAACAAGCAGGCGGTCGTCGTGATCTCGACCTACAAAGATCGCGACAAAAAAAGGCGTTCCCGGCGAAATTCTTTCCCGGCGTTTGTAGTGTGTGCCGCGCGCACGACCTGGTGCGGCGAACCGATCCGCTCGCGCGCCCTATCTTCTCGCACGAAAGAACTCGCGCAACAGTGCGGCGGATTGTTCGGCGAGCAAACCTTCGCGTACCTCGATGCGGTGGTTGTGGCGTTCGGAAACCAGCGTGTCGAACACGCTGCCGGCCGCGCCGGTTTTCGGGTCGCGCGCCGCGTACACCACCTTCGCTACCCGCGCGTGCACCAGCGCCATCGCGCACATCGCGCAGGGTTCCAGGGTCACGTACAAAGTGGAATCGGGGATGCGGTGATTGCGGAGCTTCTGACCGGCTTCGCGCAGTGCGCCGATTTCCGCATGCGCACTCGCATCGGCCAGGGTGATGTTGCGGTTCCAGCCTTCGCCGACGATCTCGCCATTCAGCACCAGCACCGCGCCAACCGGCACTTCGCCCTCGGCGTCGCGCGCGTGCGCCGCAAGCTCCAGCGCGCGTCGCATGCAGGTCGCGTCCTCGGGCGAGAACGGCGTTGGCGGGATTTCAGCGGCCATTTTGGAGGCAAGCAAGGACGCGAGAATTGTATCTGGGCAGACTCGGTGCCAAGCGCGCTAATTCCGGCGCAACCCGGAATGCATCTTGATCTTTGCCCCGAAAGCACCATGGATCCCGGCGTTCGCCGGGATGACAAGCCGTCAGCATCACTCCCACTCGATGGTCGCGGGAGGCTTGCCGCTGATGTCGTAGACGACCCGCGAGATGCCGCGCAGTTCGTTGATGATGCGCAATGACACGCGTTCCAGGAATTCGTACGGCAGGTGCGCCCAGCGGGCGGTCATGAAATCGATCGTCTGCACCGCGCGCAAAGCGATCACCCATTCGTAGGCGCGGCCATCGCCGACCACGCCGACCGACTTCACCGGCAGGAACACCGCGAAGGCCTGGCTGACTTCGTCGTACAAATTTGCGCTGCGCAGTTCCTCGATGAAGATGCGATCGGCCTGCGCCAGCAATTGCGCGTACTCAGGTTTGACTTCGCCGAGGATGCGTACGCCCAGCCCCGGGCCGGGAAACGGATGGCGATACACCATCTCGCGCGGCAGGCCCAGTTCCACGCCGATGCGGCGCACCTCGTCCTTGAACAGTTCGCGCAGCGGTTCGAGCAAACGCAAGTTCATTTTTTCCGGCAAGCCGCCGACGTTGTGGTGCGACTTGATCACGTGCGCCTTGCCGGTGCTCGAACCCGCCGACTCGATCACGTCCGGATAGATCGTGCCCTGCGCCAGCCACTGCACGCCTTGCAGCTTGTGCGCTTCCTCGTCGAACACTTCGACGAACAACTTGCCGATCACTTTGCGCTTGGCTTCCGGGTCGCTGACGCCGGCCAGCGCGGCATAGAAGCGTTCGGCGGCATCCACGCGGATCACGCGCACGCCCATGTGGCGCGCCATCGTGTCCATCACCTGGTCGCCCTCGCCCGCGCGCAGCAGGCCGGTGTCCACGAATACGCAGGTCAACTGGTCGCCGATCGCTTTCTCGAGCAATGCGGCGACAACGGATGAGTCCACGCCGCCTGACAAACCTAGCAGCACCTTGTCGCTGCCGACCTGCGCGCGCACCCGCGCGACCGCGTCCTCGATGATGTTGGCCGAGGTCCACAGCGTGGCGCAATCGCAGATGTCCACTACGAACCGGCGCAGAATCTCCGCACCGTGCTTCGTGTGCGTCACTTCGGGGTGGAACTGGATGCCGTAGCGACGGTTGGCTTCGTCCACTGCGGCAGCGATCGGCACGCTCTCGGTGGATGCGATCAGTTCGAAACCCGGCGGCAGCGCCGTGACGCGGTCGCCGTGCGACATCCACACATCCTGCGGCGCATCGTTGATTTCCAGCCCGCTCAGCAGTTTCGATGGGCGCACCGGCTTGATCTTCGCATGACCGTATTCACGCGCATGGCCGCCCTCGACCTTGCCGCCCAGTTGCAGCGCCATCGCCTGCAGGCCGTAGCAGATGCCGAGGATTGGCGTGCCGAGCGCGAACACCTGGTCGGCGATGCGCGGCGCATTGGCCTCGATCGCCGATTCCGGGCTGCCCGACAGGATCACGCCTTTCGGCGCGAAGCGCGCAATCTCATCCGGCGCGTGATCCCAGGCCCACACCTCGCAGTAGACGCCGATCTCGCGCACCCGCCGCGCAATCAACTGCGTGTACTGCGAACCGAAATCGAGGATGAGGATTTTGTCGGTATGGAGGTTTTGCATGAAGTGGAAGTGGGAAATGGGGAAAGCGGTTTCGACGGCAAGCATGGTGGCTACGGGAATGCGATTACCAATGTTTACGCGGAACTTCCATTTCCCACTCCGTGCTCCTCACTTCAGCGTTTAATCCATCCGGTAATTCGGTGCTTCTTTCGTAATCTGCACATCGTGCACATGCGCTTCGCGGATGCCCGCGCCGGTCACGCGCACGAACTGCGGCTTGCTGCGCATGGCTTCGATGTTTGCGCAACCGCAGTAACCCATGGAGGCGCGCAGGCCGCCGATCAATTGATGGACGATGCTGCGCAGCGGCCCGCGATAAGGCACGCGGCCTTCGATACCTTCCGGCACCAGTTTGTCGGCATCGGCTTCATCCTGGAAATAACGATCGGAGGAACCTTTTTGCATGGCGCCCAGCGAGCCCATGCCGCGATAGCTCTTGTAGGAGCGGCCCTGATAAAGCTCGACCTCGCCGGGGGCTTCTTCGGTGCCGGCAAACATCGAACCCAGCATGACGGTGGAAGCGCCCGCGGCGATGGCTTTGGCGACGTCGCCGGAATAGCGGATGCCGCCATCGGCGATCAGCGGGATTTCATCCTGCAACGCGTCGGCCACCATCGCGATCGCGGTGATCTGCGGCACGCCCACGCCGGCGACCATGCGGGTGGTGCAGATGGAACCGGGGCCCACGCCCACCTTCACCGCATCCGCGCCGACATCGCGCAATGCGCGCGCGGCATCCGCGGTGACGATGTTGCCGGCGATCAGTTGCACGTGCGGAAAGTTCTTCTTCACCCATGCGACGCGATCGAGCACGCCCTGCGAATGACCGTGCGCGGTGTCCACCACGATCACGTCCACGCCGGCTTCGCTTAGCGCGATCACGCGCGCTTCGGTGTCGCCACCCACACCGACCGCCGCGCCCACGCGCAGCCGTTCGTGATCGTCTTTTGCAGAATGCGGATTGTCGCGCGCCTTCTGGATGTCCTTGACGGTGATCAGCCCGCGCAACTCGAACGCGTCGTTGACCACCAGCACCTTCTCGATGCGATGCTTGTGCAGCAGTGCGATGACTTCGTCCTCGCCGGCACCTTCCTTCACCGTGACCAGCTTGTCCTTGCGGGTCATGATGTTCCTGACCGGATCGTCCGGTTTCTTCTCGAAGCGCAGATCGCGCGAAGTGACGATGCCGACCAGCTTGCCGTCCTCCACCACCGGCACGCCGGAGATGTTGTTGGAATGGGTGATCTGCATGACCTGGCCGATGGAGGTCAGCGGGCCGACCGTGAGCGGGTCGCGGATCACGCCGGCCTCGAACTTCTTCACCAGCCGCACTTCCGCCGCCTGGCGCTCCAGATCCATGTTCTTGTGGATGATTCCGATGCCGCCGGTTTGCGCCATGGTGATGGCGAGGCGCGCTTCGGTGACGGTGTCCATCGCGGAGGACACCACGGGGATGTTCAGGCGGATCGAGCGGGTCAGGCGCGTGCTGGTGTCGACGTCGCGCGGCAGGACACTCGAATGGGCGGGAACGAGGTAAACGTCGTCGTAGGTCAGAGCCTCGGCGAGGATGCGCATGGCTGGTTCCGGTGGAGCAATGCGCGATTATACGCCGTGCCTTGCTGGCTTGCAGCCTGGCCGGCATGCCCGACAATGGCGCCCATGGCGCGGATCATCGAAATCAAGGTCAAGCCGAATGCGCGCATCAGCGTGTTGGAACGGATCGAAAACGGCATCTGGCGCGCGCAACTGAAATCGCCGCCGGTGGACGGCAAGGCCAATGCGGAACTGGTTGCGCTGGTCGCCGCGCAATTTGGTTGTCCCAAGTCGGCGGTGACGATCAAGTCCGGCACGAGCGGCCGGACCAAGCGGGTCAGGATCGAAGATTAAACACGCTACGCGGCATCCATGGCCTGCGCGGCTTCCAAAGTATTCTCCATCAGCGTGGCCACGGTCATCGGACCGACGCCACCCGGCACCGGCGTGATCCAGGAGGCGCGCTGGGCCGCTTCATCGAATTCCACATCGCCAACCAGCCGGCCGTCGTCCATGCGGTTGATGCCGACATCGATGACCACCGCGCCGGGTTTGATCCAGTCCCCCTTGATGATGCCGGGCCTGCCGACCGCGGCGATCACGATGTCGCCCTGGCGCACGTAGTGATCCAGACCTTGCGTGAACTTGTGGCAGCACGTCGTCGTGCAACCGGCGATCAGCAATTCCAGTGCGAGTGGGCGGCCGACGTGATTGGACACGCCGACCACCACCGCATGTTGGCCGCGCACCGGGCGATCGGTGTGCGCCAGCAGCGTCATCACGCCTTTCGGCGTGCACGGACGCAGGCCGAATCGGCGCAGCGCCAGGTGGCCGAGGTTGACCGCGCTGAAACCGTCCACGTCCTTGCGTGACTCAATGCGATCGATCAGCGCACTGGCGTTGATGTGTTCCGGCAACGGCAACTGCACGAGTATTCCGTGCACCGACGGATCCGCGTTGAGCTCGTCTATCAGTGCGTACAGCTCCTGCTGCTGCGTATCCGCAGGCAGGTCGTAGTCAAATGATTTGAAACCGACTTGCCTGCAGGCACGGCGCTTGTTTTTCACGTACACGTTGGAGGCCGGATCGGCGCCGACCAGCACCACCGCCAAACCCGGTGCGCGTTTGCCTTGCGCGACACGCCCCTGAACTCCGGTGCGCACGCGCGCGAGCACGTCATCGGCGATGCGGCGGCCATCCAGGATGCGTGCGCTGGGCGTATGATCGGGCATGAGCGGCGACGCGGGTTCGGAGCGAACGCGCATTGTCGCTGATCTTTCCCTTGACGTCATTCCGGCGCAAGCCGGAACCCAGTGACTTCCGCCCATGAATTCCCTCGATCGCACCGAACTCGAAGCTGCCGCGTTCCGCCGACTGCTGAAGCACCTCAACCAGGATCGCAACGATGTGCAGAACATCGACCTGATGATCCTGGCCGGCTTCTGCCGCAACTGCCTCGCCGATTGGTACCGCGAAGCGGCGGCCGAGCGCGGTGTGGAGGTTGGCAAGGATGAGGCGCGCGAGGCGATCTACGGCATGCCGTTCGCCGAATGGAAAGTGAAGCATCAGATAGACGCTACGCCGGAACAGTTGGCGGCGTTCGAAAGGGCACAGAAGCGCATTTGATTTCGCGGGCGCTCCTACCCAAGCAGATTCCGGGTTCCGCCTTCGGCGACCCCGGAATGAAGGCGTTGTTACTTCGCCGCACTACAGAGCTTTTCGTAATCCACATATCCCGGAAACGCCCTGCCCGGCGCGCACACGGGACATTCCGGATCGGGTGCGAGGCGTGTTTCACGGAAGCGCATGGCGAGCGCGTCGAACATAAGCAGCCGACCGGTGAGCGGCTCGCCGATGCCGAGAATCAATTTCAATACTTCGGTCGCCTGCAACATGCCGATCACGCCAGGCAACACGCCGAGCACACCCGCTTCGGAGCAATTGGGTGCGGCTTCCGGCGGCGGCGGTTGCGGGAACAGGCAGCGGTAGCACGGCGCGATTCCGCGCTGGCGGCCCGCATCAAACACGCTCACCTGCCCCTCGAAACGGTGCACCGCACCGTATACCAGCGGCTTCTGCAATTTTAAGCAGGCATCGTTGAGCAGATAACGCACCGGAAAATTATCGGCGCCGTCCAGTACCACGTCGGCACCATCCAGCAGTTGCTCGACATTTTCCGAAGTGACGCGCTCAGCCAAACCGGCGATGCGCGTGCGTGGATTCAGCGCGGTCAGCGTGTGCGCGGCCGACTGCACTTTCGGCATGCCAACGCGGCCGTCGGTGTGCAGGATCTGCCGTTGCAGGTTGCTGCGATCCACGGTGTCGTTATCGGCGAGCACCAGCGTGCCAATGCCTGCGCCGGCGAGGTAAAACGCGGCCGGCGAACCCAGGCCGCCCGCGCCGACGATCACCACGCGCGCGTTTTCGAGTTTGCGCTGACCGTCTTCGCCCACTTCAGGCAGACGCAAGTGGCGCGAATAGCGATCGAAAAAATCCGCGTCTACACTTTCCGCTTCGGCCACGGGCAGGCCTTCCGCAATCCACAGCGCGGTACCGCCGGCCACGGAGATGACACAGGTGTAACCGAGCTGTTGCAAAACCTGCGCAGCCATCAGCGAACGCTGGCCGTGCGCGCAGATCGTGAGGATTTCGGTGTCGCGATCCGGCGCGATCTTCGCAATCCGCTGCGCGATTTCGCCACGCGGCAAGGCGATCGCGCCGGCGGCCATACCGGTCGCGTGTTCGAACGATTCGCGCACATCCAGCAGCAGCGCACCTGCGCGCTGGCGTTGCAGCGCTTCGCGCGGGGAGATTTCGCGGAGGATCATCGGCGCATTATCGCCGGTTTGCCCAGCTCACGGCCAAACCGTCACCACCGCACCGCGATCGAGATCGCGCGCATCCTCGGGCAACAACACCAGCGCATCGGATTCCACCAGCCCACGTAACATGCCGGAGCCCTGTTTGCGGTGTGGCGTGGCCCACAGCACGCCTTCCGCATCGCAACTCAATGCGCAGCGCAGCAACTCGGCGCGTGCATGTTTCTTGTGCGCCGGTTCGGCCAGGCGCGCGCGGTGCACCTTCGCGGTGCTGCTTTCCGCGAGCAGCGCACGTAATGCGACGCGCACGAACACCTGAAACGTCACCGCCGCGGATACCGGATTGCCCGGCAGGCCGAAACACAGGCACGCGCCGATCGCGCCGAACAGCACCGGCATGCCTGGCTTGATGCGCACTTTGTGGAAATGAATCTCGCCAAGTTCGCCGAGCAGCGCCGGCAGATGGTCGGCCTCGCCCGCCGAAACGCCGCCGCTGCTGAGGATCAGATCCGCTTGCACCGCGGCATCCAGCAGCGCCGCGCGCAGTGCTTGCGGTTGGTCGCGCACGCTGACTCGCGAAACGACTTCCGCGCCGGCTTCCCGCAGCAATGCCGCGAGCATCACGCCGTTGGATTCGTGGATCTGACCGAAGCCAAGCGGCTGCCCGGCCGGAACCAGCTCGTCGCCGGTGACGATGACCGCGACGCGCGGCCTGCGCCGCACGCTCACCTGATCCACGCCCAATGCGGCGAGCACGCCGAGTTGCGCGGCATACAGGCGCAGGCCTGCGTTCAGCGCGAGATCGCCGGCAGCGAAATCCTCACCGGCCGTGCGTACATGGGCACTCGCCTTCTCGCCGGCTTGCACGAGCACGCGGCTTCCTTCCACGCGCACGTTTTCCTTGATGACCACGCTGTCGGCGCCAAGCGGCAGCGGCGCGCCGGTGGTGATGCGCACGCATTGGCCACCGCCGATCTGCGGCGCCGAAGTCGCCCCGGCGAACACGTCGCCGATCAGCTCGAACGCGCGCTCGCCCTGGTCCGGTAAATCGGCGCCGCGGAGTGCAAAGCCATCCATCGCGGAATTGGCGAACGGCGGCAAGTCATGCGGTGCACGCACGTCTTCGGCCAGGACGCGGTTTTGCGCTTCAGCAAGCTCGACGCGCTCGACCGGCAGCCGATGCCGCACGCTGCGTGTGCGCACGATTTCCAGCGCCTGCTCCAGCGCAATGCGGGTTGGGTAGCCGGGTTGCTCGCAGGGATGCATGCGCTCGTATTCGCAGAAATCATCCGGCGTGTTGAGATTGCGGAATGCTGACGCGCGGTCAGGGAAATCCACCGGCAGTGCGTCGATCTCGATATGCCAGCGCAAGGGCGAGGCGTGCACGCCGACCGCGTCGCGGGCGGATATCAGCAGTTGATCGCGGAATTTCAGCGAGTACAAGGCAAACAACGGCTGCACCCGGTGCGAGTCCTTCGCGTAGGCGCAGGGCGCATCGGGCGCGGCAAGCAGCGCCGCCCGCAGGCGCGCCAGCAAGTCGTCTGGCGGATCGGGACAATCTGCCGGCATGGTCAGCAGCCAGGAGCAATCCGCGAATCGCTCGGGCTCGCCCTCGACAATCAGCGCCAGCGCGGCGGCGACGCCGGCCAGCGGCCCGGCGTGACCGGGTATTTCATCGCCGATCACTCGCGCATGCCGCGCGTAGTCGTCCTGGTTGCGGTTGGCGACGATCAGCAGCTCGTCGCATTGCCCGCGCAGCGCCGAAAGCACGCGTTCGATGACGGGTTTCCCGTGCAGCGTCAGCAGACCCTTGTCCTGTCCGCCGACGCGCCGGCCAGCGCCGCCGGCCAGCACAATCCCCACGGTGCGTGATCCGGAATCCATGTTTTCCCATCCGCTAATTTCGTGGCGCGGGTTGCAACCCGCAGCCTGCCTTGCCAGACCAAGTCGGCGGATCAAGGGCCGCCCTGCCTACTTCCGTACGCGCCTGATCATGCGCCGGCGCTTGCGTTGCTGGCTTTCGGTCAGCGTATTGCGGCGGCCGGCAAACGGATTTTCGCCTTCGCGGAATTCGACCCGCACCGGTGTGCCTTCCAGCTTGTAGCGCTTGCGGAAAAAGTTTTCCAGGTAGCGGCGGTAACTGTCGGCGATGTGTTTGGTGCGGGTGCCATGAATCACGATGGTCGGCGGATTGCGTCCACCCGGGTGCGCGAAGCGCAGCTTCGGGGAATGGCCGCGTACCAGCGGCGGCTGATGTCCGGCGAGTGCTTTTTCCAGCGTGCGGGTCAGATCGGACGTGCCCAGTTCGCGGGTGGCTGACGAATGCGCGCGATCCACGCTGCGCATCAGCTCGCGCAAGCCGGAACCGTGTTTGCCGGAAATGAAAACCGGTTTGGCCCAGGCGACGAAATCGAGCTTGCGCGACAAGCCGTCGCGGCAGCGTTCGCGATCGTAAGTCGAAAGCCCATCCCACTTGTTGGCGGCGATTACCAGCGCGCGGCCGGCATCCAGCACCTGGCCGATCAGGTTCAGATCCTGATCCGACACACCTTCGCTCGCATCCAGCAACACGATTGCGACTTGCGCGGCGGCGATGGATTGCAGCGTCTTGATGACGCTGAATTTCTCCAGAGCATCCTCAACCCGGCCCCGACGGCGCACGCCGGCGGTATCGATCAGGGTGTAGCGCTTGCCGTCGCGCTCCAGCGGTACATGGATCGAGTCCCGTGTTGTGCCGGCAACTTCCGACACCACCACGCGGTCCTCGCCGAGCAGGCGATTGACCAGGGTGGACTTGCCGACATTCGGTCGGCCGATGATGGCCACCCGCGTGCCGGCATTCTCGTCATCGAGATTGATATCCGGCTCGTCGTCCTCGGGCAACCGCGCCAGCAACTGGGCGACCAGTTCGTCAAGGCCGCGCGCATGCGCGGAGGCGATCGCCAGCGGATCGGCGAGGCCCAGCCCGGAAAATTC
>Ga0134128_10002023_pt1 | contig 25359 bp, 26 predicted proteins | sample KB31754_FD_96462 | JGI IMG/M metagenome (GOLD analysis project Ga0134128, IMG submission 96462) | Terrestrial soil microbial communities with excess Nitrogen fertilizer from Kellogg Biological Station, Michigan, USA - KB3-175-4 | ecosystem: Environmental > Terrestrial > Soil > Unclassified ...
CACATCCGGCCTTCCGCCAAACCACTTCTGCCAGGCGGCATAACTCAAGATGACCGTTGACGGCGCCGCCTGCAAGTCTTCGCTCGCGGGGCTAGCGACGAAATCTCTTCCCAGAACCGGCGTCACGCCGAGAATGCGGAAGAAGCCGCTTGTCACGCTGGCTCCGTTGACCAGATGCGCGCTTCCTCTGTCGGAGAGAACGAAACCGTCGCCAACATAGGCAGCGATCGAGGAAAAGACGCGATTGGAACGCTCCAGGTCAAGGTAATCGGGATAGGAATATCCTGCGTGCTGACTGCCCAGCTGCGTCGTCTTGAAAACCCCCATGAGCCGGGAGAGGTTGGGATACGGCAATGGCCGGATCAACGCTGAGTCCACGAAACCGAAGATCGCTATAGCGACAGCAACGCCGAGCGAGAGCGTAAATATGGTTGCGATTGCGAATCCAGGCGACTTGTGCAGCATGCGGAGGGCGTAGCGGATGTCCTGAAGCAGCGAGTTCACCGATTAACTCCTGGCACCGCGCGCGCTACGTTTCAGGCAAAACGCCGGTGGTGGCGGCGGCGACGCGGTCGCGGGTGGTGTTTTTGACGAGGTACATGGCTTCATCGGCGAGATGCAGCAGACCGGCCTTGTCCGCCGAATCGAGAGGATAGGAGGCGACGCCGACGCTGGAGGTGATGCGAACGTTGAGGGCGTCGTTCTTCAGCCATTCCGTTTCTTTGATCAGCCGATGCAGGCGGCGCGCGACGCGGCAGGCATTCTCCTTGGAAGTTTGCGGGAGCAGAAGAACAAATTCATCGCCGCCGTAACGAAAGGCGAAATCGATGAGGCGGCAGTTGTTCTTGACCATAGTGCCGATTTCGCCGAGGAGTTTCGAGCCCATCAGATGGCCATGCGTGTCGTTGACGGCTTTGAAATGATCGAGGTCGATGAAAATGAGCGAAAATTCGTAGCTATAGCGGTGGGAGCGGTAAATCTCCGTGTCCAGCATGAAATTCAAATGCCGCGCGTTGTAAAGCGTGGTGCAATCGTCGGTGATGGTCAGTTCATGGATGCGCTGGACGTGGCGGGCATTCTCGATGGCGATGGCGGCGTAATCGGCTAGCGCTTCGAGCAGCGCGAGTTCGCGGGCGCTGAATCCGGTGTCACCGACGCAATTGATCAACTCGATGACGCCGAGGCATTGGTCGCGGAAGCGCACGGGCACGGCGACGATGGACTGGGTTTGCGTTTTTGTTTTTTCGTCAACCTGCGAGAAGAAGCGCGAGTCTTTTCGCGTGTCTGGCACGACGACTACTTCGCCGGTCTGCGCCACCCAGCCGGCGATTCCCTGCCCTAGCTTGATGCGCACGTCTTTCAGCGCGTCGGCGCCCTCACCCGTGGCGATTTCGAAATAGAGTTCCTGCTTCTCCGTGTCCATCAACAGGAGCGACCAAGTGTCTGGGCGCAGCACTTCGTTGATTTTCTCCATGATGGTGCGGAGAACCTGATCGAGCTGGAGCGAAGACGTGAGCGCCTTGCCGAGCTCGTGGAAAACGGAAATTTCGCTTCCGTATCCTGGCTCGACGGGCAACGCAGGGTTGCGGCGGCGTTCCACACCTTCAAAAGGCTTTGATTCGGGCACGTTTTGCATGCGCACGGTGAGAGTCCGAACGACTCTCCGAGGGCCACCTTCCGGTAGCGTTTTCATTATAGGTTTGGTGACACACGACTGCAACCGCCGCGTTTTTGCGGTGCGCGAAAAGCATATCTTACTCAACGGCATGGTACGGGGTGCAAGACCTTTGATTGACACCCCTCGAGTGGCCGCCTATATTTTTTATGCAGACCTCTCGATGGAATCGACACATCTGTTCGGCGAACATTTGAAGCGCGAACGCGAAATGCGCGGAGTGTCGCTCGAGGAAATTTCCGCCGCGACGCGCATCAGCGTGCGCTTTTTGGAGGCGCTCGAGAACGAGCAGTGGGAGCGCCTGCCTGGCGGCATCTTCAATCGCGGCTTTATTCGCTCCGTAGCGCGGTTTCTGGGGCTGGATGAGGAAAACCTGGTTGCTGAATACGCGATGGAAACACACGAACGTCCGGAAATTGCCGTGTGGACAAAGGAGCCGGTTCGCAAGCGGACGAACTGGACGGCCATCGGCGGCGCGATTGCGGTGGCTGCCTTAGTGATCGCGGGCGCGTGGTACGTCCATCATCGCTACGGCGCGGAAATCAGCGCTTGGCATCAGGAGCATCCGATTTTTAAGACCGTGCTGGCGCGATTCCATCATCCGAAGACGCCTTCATCGAACTCATCGGCGAATTCTTCCGCCAACGCCGGTGCGACTTCCCAAGCGACGCCGCCACAGCAGGCTGTCGCGCCTCCACCCGTGGCGCAGATGCCGACGAACGCGGCGTCGCCAGCGAACCTACAGGCGAATTCGGCTGCTCCGAATGCGGCGTCTTCGAAAAACCCCGCGGCTCCTTCGCCCGCGACGTTGCCGACCCGAATCCCAGCAGCGCCTGCCGGGCAGATGGAATTGAAAGTCGAGGCAGGTGAGACATCGACCGTGAGTGTGCTGGCGGACGGCAAAGTTGTTTTCTCTGGGACGTTGGAAGCGCAACGCACTTTGACTCTGCACGCACAAAACAGTTTCACTGTTTCGTCCAGTAAATCGAATGCCGTGCTTCTCGAACTCAATGGCCATACTGTTCCGCCGCTGGGACCACCGGGGGAGCCGGGAAAAATCACGCTCACGCGCGACAATTTGAAATCCAGTTCAGGAGAAGACGATTAGCAACGAAGTCTCAACTGAAGCCCGTGCGGAGATTCTGGCGGGCCGCGCGCGACCCGAGCGCAAGCTGGCGATTTGTACGGGCGGCGTTTCCCTTTCGCCGGCGGACCGCGCGGAGGCGTTAACCGTGCTGGCTTCGGATACAGAGGAGGGAGTGGCGCAACGGGCGGCGTCCGCTTTGCTGAGCGTTCCGAGCGATTATTTTCTGGCAGCGCTGGAACGTGCTGATGCGGCGCCGGCCCTTTTCAATTATTGCGCCGAAAATCTTTCAGCGAAGCCCGGGATCGCGGACGCATTGGCGAAAAATGGCTCGTGCGCAGTGGCGCTGGTGGAAAGAGTTGCGGGGCAATTGACCACAGTTGGAATTCAGGCGCTGCTCGATAATCTGGAGCGTTTGACTTCGTCCCCGGGCCTTGTGATTGCGCTGGCATCATCGACGACAGCAAATGCGGAGCAGCGCAACCAGCTTGTGGAGTTACAGAAAGGGGCGCTTGATGCGAAAGATCTGGAAGAAGCGGTAGCGATTGCGGCCGCCGACCCTGAGAAACGCAAGACGCTGATCCAACGCCTGGCGAAGATGAACGTGGTGCAGCGCGTACAACTGGGACTATTGGGCGGACGCGAAGAGCGCATCGCGCTGATCCGCGACCCCAATAAGGTGGTGCAGCGCGCAGTGCTGCAATCGGCGCGTTTGACGGAGTCGGAGGTCGAGGCCTTTGCCGCGATGACGGTACTTTCTGGCGAGGTGCTGCGTTCGATTTCGAATAACCGTCTGTGGATGAAGAATTACAGCATCGTTCGCAACCTCACTTCCAATTCAAAGACGCCGCTCGATATTTCGCTGCACCTGCTTCCGAGATTGACGGTACGCGACCTGAAAATCCTGGCGACAAATAAGAACGTGCCGGAGACGCTTCGCTCGATGGCCTCCAAGATGGACCGGAAGCGCAACGAGACGCGCAAGGACTCTTAATCAGAGTCACAAGCTGCGAACGATCTTCAGGAGTTCCGGTCGATTTCATAACAGTGCCGGACAATTATTTCGCGGGAGCGGCGAGAGAGGCTTTGATTTTTTTCGCGTACTCGCGAGCTTTCGCCAGGATTTGAGGCTCATCGAGAGTCAGCATGCGGCGGTGCTCCATGACGATTTTGCCGCCGACGATGACCGTGTCGACGTCACTGGCCTTGAGCGCATAAACGAGCTGAGAATACACGTTATACATGGGCGTCGCGTGCGGGAGGTCCGTGCGGATCAGAATGATGTCCGCTTTTTTCCCTGCTTCGAGCGAACCGATCTGTTTTTCCATGTGCAACGCGCGGGCTCCGTTGATTGTGGCCATGGCTACCACTTCTTCCGCCGGCAAGGCTCGCGGGTCCATGCGCACAAGCTTCTGCAATTTCGCCGCGAGGTCCATTTCCTCAAACATGTCGAGATCGTTGTTGCTCGCGGCTCCGTCAGTGCCCAATCCGACGGGCACGCCCGCTGCAAGTAAATCGACGACGGGACTCGCGCCGCTGGCGAGCTTCATGTTGCTGGAAGGATTGTGGACGCAGCCGACGTCGCGGCTCGCCAACAATTTCATATCGCCGGCATCCACCCAAACGCAGTGCGCCGCCGTGATATCCGGGCCGAGGACGCCGATGTTTTCCAGGTACGCGGTGGGCGAAAGGCCGTATTTCGCGCGGCTCTGCTCGCCCTCGAAGGGCGCTTCGGCGAGATGAATCAAAATTGGCGCATGATATTTGCGTGCGAGCGCAGCAGCTTGCTGCAAGGTTTTCATCGAGCACGTGTAAATGGAATGGGGCGCAATGGCCGGCGTGATCAGCGGATCGTCTTGCCAGTGCTTGATGTAATTCTCAGTATAGGCAAGCATTTGCGGGACGCTCTTGTTATCAGGGGCGGGAAAGTCAATTATGGTTTCGCCGAGCACACCGCGCATTCCCGCTTCCTTGGTCGCGCGGGCCACCTCATCCTCGAAGTAGTACATATCCGCATACGTCGTGGTGCCGCCGCGCAGCATTTCGAGAACGCCGAGGCGCGTCCCCCATGTAACGAAATCCGGCGTGACGTTGCGGGCTTCGGCAGGGAAAATATATTTCTGCAGCCAGTCGTTGAGCGCGAGATCGTCCGCCAAGCCGCGAAACAAACTCATGGCGGCATGCTGGTGGCCATTGATTAGCCCCGGCATCACGATTTCATCGTGGGCGTCAATCGTGCGGGCCGCGTCGTAGCGCGAAGCGATGTCGTCGCGCGAGCCTTCGGCGACAATCGAGTCGCCGCGCACGGCCACCGCGCCGTCGTTGTAAACGTGATGCGCCGCGTCCATCGTCACCACGGTACCGCCCGTGACGATTAAATCCACTCGTGTTTTGGATTGCGCGGCAAGAGTGTTGGCGATGGAAAGGAATAGGAAAGCGAAAAGAAGTTTTTTCACGATGGGCCTCAATGGGAATGAGATTCTAACAGCGTTTGCTGATGGCTGCGCGGGTGAATACTACAAATTCGAAGAATCGAACGGCCGGGGTAGCAGCTTCGACGAGTCTTCGCGTTCGATTTTACCCTTCAGGTTCGCGAGAATGACTGGCACGTTGCCGCAAAACTCCCAGATGATCTGGCGACACGCGCCGCAAGGTGGCGTGAGCGCATCCGCGTCCGTGACGACGGCGATGGCCTCGAATTCGCGTTCGCCTTCGGAAATGGCCTTGAAAATCGCGACACGCTCGGCGCAAATCGTCAGACCATAACTGGCGTTTTCGACGTTGCAGCCGCCAAACATACGTCCGGACTTGGTGCGCACGGCAGCGCCAACGCGAAAGTCAGAAAAAGGCGCATGCGCATGCTCGCGCGCCTGACGCGCCGCCGCGATCAATTTTTCCTCGTCGCTCAAAATGTATTTCCTAGCGTGCTCAATTCAAATCCGCTGCGATGCGCGGGAGGACTGCGCGCAACAGCTCGATGAACTGGCTCTGCACGCGCTCGCCCGTAGCGAGCACTTCCCGGTGATCGAGGGGCTTGTCGAGAATACCAGCGGCCATATTCGTGACGCAGGATATTCCCAGAACGCGCATTCCCATGTGGCGCGCCGCAATCACTTCGGGCACGGTGGACATCCCGACAACGTCAGCGCCGATTGCACGCAAATAGCGAATCTCTGCCGGCGTTTCGTAACTGGGCCCTGTAAGCGCCGCATACACGCCTTCTGAAACGTCGATGCCCAGCCGGCGCGCTTCTTCGAGCGCGAGGACGCGGTAATTCTTGTCGTAGGCCTGGGTCATGTCGGGAAAGCGCGGGCCGAAGCGCTCGTCGTTCGGCCCGACCAGTGGATTTGAGCCTTGCAAGTTAATGTGGTCGCGCATCACGATCAACGTTCCCTGCTTGAAACCCAGATTGATGCCACCCGCCGCATTCGTCAAGATGGCCGCGCGGATTCCCAGCCGCGCGAAAACGCGCATGGGGAAAATTATATCCTTGAGCGAGTAACCTTCGTAGAAATGAACGCGGCCCTGCATCGCGGCAACGGCCACATCTCCCACTTTGCCAATCGCGAGACGTCCGGCGTGGCCAACCGCCGTGGAACGCGGGAAATGGGGAATACGCTCGTAAGGGATTCGCGTTGCGGATTCCAGCTCATCGGCGAAGGCACCGAGTCCTGAGCCGAGCACCAGCGCGATCTTCGGCCGCAGCTTTGTCTTCGAGCGAATGAATTTCGCGGCTTGCTCGGCGCGCGCGAATTCTTCACTGCGGGAGGGTTTCGCTTTGGCTCGCGATCTCACTTGAGCATGATTCCTACAATTGACGCGGACATCAAATTCGCGGCGGTTCCGGCGAGCATCGCGCGCATTCCCAAACGGGCGAGTTCGTCTCGTTTATTTGGGGCGAGGGCACCGATGCCGCCGATCTGAATTCCAATCGAGCTGAAATTGGCAAAACCACAAAGGGCGTAAGTCGCAATCGTGAATGAGCGCGGATCGAGCGCCGCCTTCATGGGGCCCAGGCGTCCATAGGCGATCAATTCGTTGAGCACCATGCGTGTACCGAGCAGACTGCCGATATTGCCCGCGTCATGCCAGGGCACACCGATCAACCAGGCCACCGGTGCGAGTATCCAACCGAATAGTTGTTCGAGGCTTGACGGGAAATATTTGAGGCCGTGCGGGGCAAGCCAGTTGTGCAGGCCGCCCAAAAGACCGTCGCACAAATAAATAATAGCGATAAATGAAATCAGCATGGCCGCGACGTTGAGCGCCAGATGCAGGCCGTCGATTGTGCCGCGCGACAGCGCGCCAAGGGCATTCGGATCCTTTTCGAGATTGGCCATTTCGACGCGGCCCGCAGTGACGGGTTTCTCGGTTTCCGGGACGAGCATCTTCGAGAGCAGGAGCGTTCCCGGCGCCGTCATGATAACGGCGGTGATTAAATGTTTGGCGTCGACGCCAAAGGCGATGTAGGCCGCCATGATTCCGCCGGAAACGTGGGCCATGCCGCTGGTCATAATAGTCATCAATTCCGATTTCGTGGCGTCCGGCAGATACGGACGGATAGTGAGCGGCGCTTCGGTCTGGCCCATGAAAATGCTGGCGGCGATGTTGAGCGACTCAGCGCCGCTGGCGGCCATCAGCCTGGTCATTACTTTCGCGGCCTGTTTGACGATAAACGGCATGACGCCGTAATAGTAAAGCAGTGCGAAAAGCGCGGCGATAAAGATGATGGTGGGTAGAACTTGAAATGCGAAGTAAAAACCCATCTTGGAATTCTGGGCGCCGAGATCGCCGAAAACGAATGTAGAACCATAAAACGCATAGGAAAGAAGCTTGTCCACCGCTCCGCCAATGAAACTGAAAGTGGCGCGGCCGATGCTGGTATCGAGGACAATGAATGCAAAAGTGATTTGAAGCGCGAGGCCCCAAAGAACGGTTTTCAGGCGGACGGCGCGCCGGTTCGTCGAGCAAAGATACGCGAGGGCGAGAATAGTCATCATGCCCAGCAATCCAACCCAACGATGCATTCCACTCTCCCGAAAAATTAGCGATTGCGAATAGTTACCCGCCGACGATTTTGCGGATCAGCGCCGCTCGCGGAGGTGGCGCCTGTGCGCGAATTACAAAACTGTCTTCGAGCATTGCTATTGATTCTTGCAGCCTCGCGTCGGCGTTGTAATGCACGGTGCAAAGCGTCTCGCTCGATTTAACTGCGTCTCCGACTTTCCTTTCGAGCACGATTCCCACGGCGGGATCGATGGCGTCATTCTGCTTCTCACGCCCACCGCCGAGGATCAGGCTTGCCACGCCGACGCGTTCGCAGGCAATCTGCGCGACAAATCCACTCTCCTTGCTTCGCACGCTTTGCGTGTGACGCGCGCGGGGCAGACGCGACGGATCGTCCAAAACGCGCTCGTCGCCGTCCTGTTGCCGCACAACCCGACGGAATGTATCACGAGCCTGCCCGCTGGCAATCATTTCTTGCGCCAATTTCCGCCCCGCTGCCACTTCGGGGACGCGTTTGCCCAAGAGCAGCATCCACGCCGAAAGTTCCAGGCACAGTTCGCGCAAATCCTCCGGGCCGCCGCCGTCAAGAACTGCGAGGCACTCTTGCACCTCAAGCGCATTGCCAATCGTTTGGCCGAGCGGTTGATCCATGTCCGTAATCAGCGCGACGACGCGTTTCCCCATTTGCTTGCCCGTGTCGACGAGCAGTTCCGCGAGCGCAATCGCGTCCTGCTCCTTCTTCATGAAAGCGCCGTCGCCGGTTTTCACGTCGAGCACGAGCGCGTCGATTCCTTCTGCGAGTTTCTTGCTCATGATCGACGCGCAAATCAGCGCCGGACTTTCGACCGTTCCGGTGACATCGCGCAGGGCGTAAAGCTTCTTATCCGCGGGCGCAATTTCAGGAGTTTGCCCGCCGAGGGCACAACGGCAGGCGATGAGTGCTTCGCGAAATTCTCCTAAGGAGAGGTTAACGCGAAATCCGGGGATGGATTCGAGCTTGTCGAGCGTTCCGCCCGTATGTCCCAACCCGCGGCCGCTGATCATAGGAACGTAGAGTCCGGCTGCGGCGACGATTGGCGCGACGACGAGAGATGTCTTGTCGCCGACGCCGCCCGTGGAATGTTTGTCGACTTTCGCGGCAGGTAGCGCGGAAAAATCCATCACGTCGCCCGAGCGCAACATTGCTTCGGTAAGCGAGGCCGTTTCGGCGCGCGTCATCCCGCGGCACACCACGGCCATCAGCCACGCCGCGAGTTGATAATCGGGCACAGTTTCGCGCGCCGCTCCTTCAACAAGGAAGGCGATTTCTTCGCGGGTTAGTTCCCCGCGGTCTCGTTTTTTGCGGATGAGATCAACGACACGCAAGACTGGACGCATGAGGCCGGGCAGATTGCCACCCAGCAGGATACGGGTAACGGGAATCTTCGTGCAAGCTGTCTTGCAGGGGCTCCAGAACAAAATGAGGAATCTCAGAAGGGCAGCCGTAGCGGACGGGCAATACGACCGTACCGATGCCGCGGCTGACATAAATCTGCGTTGAACCGAGAGAATCGTGGCCGATTTTGAAGCGCATCCGTCTTTCCGAGCGGCCGTAGACGCAGCCGATCAGCGGCAGCTTCACCTGACCACCATGCGTGTGGCCGGATAGAACCAAATTGATTCCCATGTCCGCAGCCTCGTCGATGATCGCGGGATTGTGCGAGAGCAGCACGGTCGGCGCGCCACCCGGAACACCGCGCATCGCGCGGCGCAAATCGGCGCGGTAGAGCAAATCGTCCACACCCGCCAGATAAATTTTCTGGCCATTGCGACGCAGTTTGACGTGCCGGTTGCGCAACACTTGAATTCCATGGTGATCGAGAGCGCGTGCGATTTCGTCGGGGCCGACGCGAAAATCATGGTTCCCCAGCACCGCAAATACTCCCGAGCGCGCGCGAAGCCCGCCAAGCATCTGCGCCACAGGCTCAATATAATTGCGCGACCTGGTTACAAAATCGCCAGTCACGGCGATCAGATCGGGCTCAAGTTCGTTGGTGAGCTCGACGACCGCGGCAAGAGCCTCGGCCGGCAAATACAGACCATGGTGAAGGTCCGTCAGGTGAACAATGCGGAAGCCGCGGAATGCCTCGGGAAGTCCTTCGAGGCCTATCTGATGCTCGTTAACTTCAATTCCCGCACGCAGATGCAGCCGCCGGAGCTGACGCATGCCGTGTGACTGCCCCAGTGAATATTCTTCGACGCCGCCATTGCGCCACCGGCCTTTTAGCCGATGCCACGGCTCCGCCAGGGTCGGACGTCGTCTTGGTCGGACTACTGTATGAACGTAGGACATTCGAAGGTTTCGGTGCAACCTCAGGCTAACATCGTGTATTCGCGGGAGTAAAGCGGCAAATCCCCCGGCGTGCGCGGCAAATTACCTGTACCCAGGGCCAATGGCAATTTGAATCTGCGGAAATCCCAGAGGAAGAAATGGCCCCCACATAGTTTGGTTCCTAAAGCCTAACCAGGGTTGCCTGTCAGGCTCGCCGGCTCCTGCGCGGCCACTTGCTCCGCAACCGCCTGCATTTCCGCGTGAATCAGGCCGTTGGAGGCGAGCAATTCCCTGTCGCCGGGGTGATAGAGACCGCCGGTAAAGTTGCTGATTGCGCCCCCGGCTTCGCATACGAGCAGTATTCCTGCCGCGGTGTCCCACGGCTTTAGCCCAAATTCCCAGAAGCCCTCGAACTGGCCGCAGGCCACAGAGCACAAATCGAGGGCGGCTGAGCCGGCGCGGCGCACGCCATGCGAGCGCAGGGTGAATTCCCAATAGTAGTGGATGTTCGGATTTTGGACCCGCTTGTGGCTGGGAAACCCGGTCGCCAACAAGCTTTTCGAGAGTTTTTCGACGCTCGAGACGTGAATTCGCGTGTCGCCCCGGTATGCGCCTTCGTTGCGGATCGCCCGGAATATCTCTCGCGTCACGGGATTGTAAATCGCGGCGATGAGTGGTTCGCCATCTTCCAGCAGCGCGATGGAGACCGCGAACACTGGAAAGCCGTGGGCGAAGTTCGTCGTTCCATCCAGCGGATCAACATACCACTTGTATTTCGCCGAAGCGTTCGCTCCGGCGGCGCCGGTTTCTTCGGCAACAATGGCGTGCCCCGGGAAATGGTGACCCAGCCGCGCCAGAATCACGGCCTCGGCCTTCTTGTCGGTCTCAGTAACCAGGTCGACTTCGCCCTTGTATGAAATATTCTTGGGGCGGTCGGCGGCCTCGGCGATAACTGCGCCGGCTTCTTTCGCAGCCTCGACGGCCACTTCCAGGAAATGAACGGGGTTGTCAGCCTGCTGGGTCATTCTTCGTCACCTGAAGCAAAATATCCTTTCCGGTAGTGGACGGTATATTTGCCGCCGGGTACATCGAGATCAATCCGGCAATACGTTCCCGGCTTGGACTTGGGCGTGGGATAGTAACTCAGCAAATATTGCGTGCGGAGCTCGCGGCTGATTTTCTCGAACATTTCGTTGAGTTGCGACAATTCGTCGGGGTAATACATCGCGCCGCCCGTCGAATCGATGATCGTCTCGATGGCGTGTTCCCCAGCGGTATTGCGACCGCTTTCCGTTTTCACGGGACGAATCAGAATTGTATAGAGCAATGCTTCCGACTGGATAGCCGCCCGCCGCGCCGCCTCGAATGTTGATTTGCTGGTCGTTTCGCCAGCATCCGTAACCAGCACGATCACGCGGCGGCGATCCTTCGGCAAATTGCTGAGCTGCTGCGAGCCAAGCACGATGGCATCGTACAGGGACGTTCCGGCTCCGGGCGAGATGGTCAGCGCCGCGGCTTCGAGCTTGCGAATGTTGGAAGAAAAACCCGAGAGTTCATACACATCGTCGGAGAATTCAAAAACGGAAAGCAAATCGGCGGGCTGCACGACTAGCCGAATGAACCGCGCTGTGGCTTCGTTTTCGAATCTCGTGTCCTTCGTGGTGCTCAGACTCGAATCCACCATCAAGGCGAGCTCGAGCGGGCGGTTTGTCTGCGTCTCGAAGCGGTCGATCTTCTGCTCGTTGCCATTCTCATACAATTTGAACGCCGATTCGGGGAGGTCGGCCACAGGCTTGCCGCTCGAATCAAGCACGGTGGCGGGCACGGTCACCACATCGGTCTCAACGCGAATGCGATCTTGCCGCTGCGCGGTTGTCTGCGCGCTCCCCACGGACGCACACGAGAGAACGGCGGCCGCGAGGGTCGCGCAGAATGTCGAGGTTCGAATCATCTAGGGTGTAGATGAGCTTCCGGGCAAAAAGGCTTCCGCGGATGGTTTTTCGCCATCGGCCCAGACGGCACCGTCGGCGAAATATTCCTTCTTCCAGATCGGCACGGTGCGCTTCAAGTTGTCGATTCCGTAGCGGCAAGCGTCGAACGCCGCGCCTCGATGAGCCGCACTGACGCCGACAACAACACTCGTCTCGCCAATTTCGAGGCGTCCGAGCCGATGGACCATCGCGAGGCGGTCAATCGCGAACTGCTCGCGCATCTTCGCGCCGATCTGCTGCATTTTTACGAGCGCCATCACTTCATACGCCTCGTACTCGAGGTGCGAAGTTTGTTTCCCGCGCGAATGGTTGCGAACGATGCCTTCAAATACAATCGCGGCGCCATCTTGCGGCGCTTTCAAACTGGCGAGAATTTCCTCGGTGGGAATCCGCTCGCGTACAATTTTGTAAATGTCATCGGCGACGCCTGTCTGCTGACCGCCGCTGACTGGCGGCAGAAACGCAACTTCGTCACCGGCGCGGATGCGCGCGTCCCACGGCGCGTACTCATGATTGATCGCTGCGGCGACCGAATCGCGAAACTCGGCGAGCCGGGGAAATTCCGCCGCGTAATTTGCAAACACATCTTCGAGCCGCGCTCCTTCGGGAGCCACGCAGCCGTCCTCGGCCTTGCCGACGATTTCCTTGAGTTGCCCAAAAAAAAGCACGCGCACCAGCATGCTGCCATTCTATCGTGCCCGGGGCTCACTCGCCATCCTCCCGCGATACTCGTGTGCAAAACTGCGCAGCGTAGCACTTCTTGACGTGCGGGCGATGTCGCCGTAACGTAATGCAACTTATCGGGTGTTGCGATTGAAGAGCGAGCATGACGAGCAGGCTCGCTAGCAAGGAGTGCGCGGCGTGAAAATTCTCATCTCGGGCTCGTCGGGGATGGTGGGCAGCGCGCTGGTAAATTCGCTGCGCGCCGACGGCCATGCCATCGCGCGGCTTGTTCGCTCCGGCTCGCCTTCGCAGTCGGGACCCGCTGCTGAAAACATCCGCTGGGAGCCGCCGACAGGTTCACTTGACCTTGCAGGAATGGAAGGCGCCGACGCGCTTGTGCATCTGGCCGGTGCGTCCATCGCCGACGGCCGGTGGACGCCCGCGCGGAAGCAAATTCTGCGCCGCAGTCGCGTCGAATCGACTCGCCATCTTGTCGCGGGCCTTGCGCAACTGAAACAAAAACCGCGCGTGCTTGTCGCGGCGTCGGCCATTGGTTACTACGGCGACCGTGACGACGAAACGCTCACCGAATCCGCCGAGCCCGGCAATGATTTCCTTGCGCAGATCTGCCGCGATTGGGAAGCGGAAACCGCGCAAGCTGAGAAGCTGGGCATTCGCACGGCGATGCTGCGCTTTGGAATAATCCTCGCGGCGAATGGCGGCGCCCTCAAGCGCATCCTGGTTCCATTTCGCTTGGGCGTCGGCGGAAGGCTTGGCAACGGCCGCCAGTGGATGAGCTGGATTACGCTCGAAGAAGTCATCTCCGTAATTCGCTATGCGATCGAAAACGATGCGATTCGCGGAGCGGTGAATACAGTTGCTCCGAATCCAGTTACCAATGCTGAATTCACGAGCGTGCTCGCAGGCGTGCTCCATCGGCCAGCGCTTTTCCCCGCGCCTCGCGTGGCCTTGCGTCTGGCGATGGGCGAAATGGCGGATGCGCTGCTTTTCTCAAGCCAGCGCGTCGCGCCGCAGAAATTGCAATCGCAGCTCTACAATTTTCGCCATCCGGAATTGAAGGAAGCGCTGGAATCTGTGCTGCGCTGAGAGCTGCGTGAAACGGCAACAATCCTCCAGCGAAAAAAGAGAAGACGCTTCGGATTCGAAGCGCCTTTCTCATTCTTCTTTTCCGGCGTCTATTTTATGACGTGCAGCGTCACACTGATCTTCAGTATATGGCCATTCAGAGGGTCGGTCGCCGACGTCCCGTCGGCCGTTTCTCCATCGTGGAGTTTTAAATGAAAATCCGTGCTGAAGTTCCGGATGACCATTCGCCCACCGGCGTGAATTTGCTCACCTTCGTTTCCACCCTGACTGGGCGCATAGATGGAAGACCGATTCACCGATATACTTAAGTCATAAGAGCCGTCACCGAGCGTCCAAGGATTGCAGTCAATGTTGGTCCCCACATCCATATACTGGGAATTACCGTTCGAATCCGTCGGAACCGGAACACGCACGCCCATTCGCAACCTGCCCGGTTGTGTGTGACCTCGCTGTGGGGAAGCAACAGAATAAATGGTATATGGCAAGCTGCTTATTTTCTTTTGTCCGTCGTACTCAGTTAGCAGGAGATCGATTCGGACCTGGGAAAATGACTCGTCGTTCGACGCTTTGGCTTGCTCTTGCGCGTGATTGACCATCGGCATCAACAGCAGCGCCACCAGAATTCCAGCCATTCGTGTTAGCTTCATCGTGTGCTCCTTTTAGGATCAGTGCGCTATCGAGACTCTCCCGAACCAACGAAATTCTTGCTACCTTCAGAAGATCCTTTCGACTTATCGCCCGCGAGTTCCGGCGTTTCCAGCGGCTTGATTTTCAGGGGTTGATCGGCAGCTTTCAAATCTGCGAGCAATTTCGCACTGTCAATTTGCCCGCTATTCAGCTCTTGCGCGAACCGCATCACCGCTTCCATTTGCCCCGGCTCGACAATCACCTCGGGGACTTCGGGGACCTCAGGAACCTCATGCACGGCCGACTGCCGCTCGATTCGCCGAGCGTTAGTTTTGCGGACTGGACGCGCGAGCGCGACCATTGACCCGCGCGGTTCCGGCGTGACCTTTGGCTGCGCGCTGGCTGCCACGGCCGCGGGGCGAACTGCTTGTAGCGGTGAAGGAGGCGCCGAGCTTGCGGTCAGATCGCGTGGTGTTGCATTTCGCGGCCACAAAGTCCAGACCGATGCCGCCACGATCAACACAGCCGCGCACGCGACGGCCAGAACCCACCGCGCGTTCCACCACGAAGCAATGGGAGCCTCGTCACGGATGCGTTGGCGCACCTGCTCCATCAACCTTGCAGAAGGTTCGCCAGCCGCTTGCGCAGTTATTCCGAGGTCGATCGCTTCCATGAGTGTTCGCACGCGCTGAATTTCCTGGCGGCAGGCGGCGCATTCGCGCGTGTGATTTTCTAATTCCCCGCGGCGGCCTTCCTGCAAGCCGGCCGCGTCCGTCATCCAGTCTCGATATCGTTCGCAACTCATCGCAATTTCTCCGCCAACCTTTTGCGCGCCAATCGCAGACGCGACTTCACCGTGCCCTCCGGCAATCCAAGCAGCGCCGCGACTTCGCGCGTGTCATAGCCCTCAATCCCCGCCATCACCATCACAATCCTCAATTTACCCGGCAACATTTCCATCTCTTCCGCAAGCCGTCCCTGAAATTCCCGCGACGCCGCGATTTCCTCCGCCGTCTGCGACGCGTGCGTCATCTCGCGGGCATCGTTCACGGCAACATCTTGCTCGCGATTCTCCCGCCGCTTCCCGGCCCGGCGATGATCCATCGCCATGCGCCACGCGATGCGCACCAGCCAGCTTCGGAATCGCGCCCGGTCGCGCAACCGGTGAAAATTTCTGTATGCCCGGAGCAACGCCTCTTGCGCCACGTCTTCCGCTTCCGCGCGATTGCGCAAGATGGCGAGCGCCACTCGAAACGCGAGCGTGGCGCATTCCCCCACCCGCTCCTGGAATTCGCGCTCGAGCGAAGCGTCGCCGCCCACTACGATCTCAATGCAACTGGCCGCCAGCGCATCCATCGCCTTCCCACTATGCCAGACGCCGCCCGCCGCAAATTGGTTCACTAGTTTCATTGGAACGTTCGATGCAGATGTGTGCAATGTGAACCTAAAGGGCACGAAGCGCAAGGAGCGCGTGGTGATGGCATGCATTTCAAAACAGGAAGGTTTCCGCGAAACAGTTCCGCTTTGAAACAGCAGGACGAATTTCCAAAGCGCGTACGTGTCGCATCTCGAAGACGTGACCGCAGGCTGCCATCGCATAAGTGCCTTAGATTGAACATGTTAAAATACAGGCCGCGATATTATTTGCGCCTGCTCCGTTGTGGAACATGCCGTGCCTTTACTCGTCTTGTCTGACGGGGCCAAAGGCACATGGTCTTCTCTCTTCACGAAAATCCGGCGCGGTGCAAAGCACGCAAGAGCAAACTCATCCCAGCGGCGTCATCGCGCAGGCCCGACGCTCGGTTCGTATGTGCGCTCTGTTGTGTCGCAATCGCCGCAGCAGTCGCGATCATATCGGGCTGCTGGCTGACAAACTCCTCGTCGTCGAATCCGCCGCCAAATGTAACGGTCAGCGTGCAACCCGCTACGGCTTCCGTCCCGCTCGGCCAGACTCAACAATTCACTGCGACAGTCACCGGCGCAAGTTCGAGCGCGGTGAATTGGAGCGTCAACGGCGTCGTGGGAGGAAACTCCAGCGCCGGCACAATTTCCTCATCGGGACTGTACACCGCGCCGCAATCTTTGCCTTCGCCGTCGAGCGTCACCGTTACGGCCACCAGCCAAGCGGCGCTGTCGGCCAGCGGCTCGGCCAACGTGCAACTTCAGAGCGACATTGTTGTCAGCATTGCGCCCAATTCCGCAAACGTCGCGCCCGGCGCGTCCGCGAATTTCAGTGCGACGGTGACGGGAGCGGGGACGTCGAGCGTTGCCGTCAGTTGGAGCGTCAACAACGTCGCGGGCGGAAATTCAACCGTGGGCACAATCGCGGCAACGGGCGCAGACTCGGCGACGTACACGGCTCCGGCACTCGCACCAGCGCCGCCAAATGTAAACGTGACAGCAACAAGCGTCACCGATGCGTCGAAATCCGCCAATGCCAGCGTCACAATTTCCTGCGCCGCGCCGAATGCGATCTCGCCGGCCTCGACAAGCATTTCCGTCGGCGCCTCGCAAATCTTTTCCGCGTCCTTGTGCGTCGCTGCGGGCACGGCGATTACGTGGGAAGTCAACAGCATCGCCGGCGGTAATTCGACGCTCGGAACCATTACGTCGACGGGCGCAAATGCAGCCAGCTATGCAGCCCCTGTGAGTATTCCCACCACGAATCCGCTGACGATCCTCGCGGTCGCAGGCTCGCAATCTGCTTCGGCGGCGGTGACTATCATCAACGATGTTCCTGTATCGGTGACCGTCTCGCCCGCGTCGGCGTCGGTCGCGGTGAATCAGCGCGCGGGCTTCACGGCGACTGTCAGTGGCGCGTCGAACCCAGCCGTCACGTGGACTGTCAACAGCGTGCCCAACGGAAATCTGAGCCTCGGCCAAATCTGCGCGCCTGCCTCGAATCCTTGCGTGCCGCCGTCTGGAAACGAAGCTAGCGTCGACTATCTGGCGCCGCAAACGCAACCTCAGCCGAACACCGTCACGCTGACGGCCAGCAGCCAAGCGGCTCCCGCGCAAAGTGGGAGCGCTCGCGTCACCATCACGCCCGCCGCACAACCGGGCGTGAGCATCGCGCCGTTCTATGCGTTTCTCGCGCCGTCGCAGCCATTCCACTTCATCGCGAACGTCACGGGCGTCTCGAACACCGCAGTCACGTGGACGATTGCGACAGCTGTGCCAGGGCAAGGCTGCTCGGGCACGTCCTGCGGTTCGATCGACAATGCCGGTGACTACGTCGCGCCCGCCGTGGGACCGTCGCCCAACGCCGTCTCGGTCACCGCGACAAGCGTTGCCAATCCGTCGCTCGCTGCGACTGCCACCGTCGCGCTCACTTCCGCGCCTGTGATTGAAACGGTCCAGCCGTCGAGCATCGTCGCCGGGCCGCAAAATAGTTTTCTGCTCGCCGTTCAAGGACTCAACTTCATCGCCTCCACCAGCAGCGGCACGTCTCAACTCCTCGTCAATAATTCCCCGCGCGCCACGAATTGCCCCACGCCTAACCGCTGCACAATCACTCTGCAACCCGCCGACGTCGCCGCTGCCGGCTCGCTCTCTGTCGAAATTCAAAACCCGGGAACGCCGCCGACGCTCTCAAATCCCGTTCCGTTCGTGATTCTTCCCGCCGCGAGTTTCCCCGCCGGCATCACCCTCAGCAGCGCGTCCACATCCGTCTTTGGCAACGACATTCTCGTCCCCGAAGAAACAACCGCCGGCGCGACAACTTCGCCTGTGAGCGTCGAATTCGTCGGAATGGTCACTCCGGATGGCAGCACCTGCACGATTCAAGCCTCGCCGCTCGAAGTCACGCGCCCCACTTCCGGCAGCGCGACCGTGAACATCTGCGTGCAGGGAACTTTTCTCGATCCGACGTTCACCTACGTATTCAGTGCGCCACAATCCGGCGGGGACATCGGCATCAGCACCGCGTCGATGGCCAGCCTTTTCCCGAATCTCGTCGAGTTGACGCTTACGCTCTCGAACCAAACCGCGCCCGGCGTTCGCTCGCTTTTCATTACCACGCCCAATGGCGATATCGCCGTCGCCACCGGCATCCTCGAGGTGAAATGACATGAAACCCGCGTTAATCGACCTGACTTCCATCTCTTTTGTGATTGCGTTTGCACTGGTGCTTTCGCCGCTCGCTCAGTCCACCACCCTTGCGCCGCTTTCGCTCGCGCAGTTGACTGCGTCCGCCGCCGCCGTGGTCCACGCGGAATGCACGGACAACCGGGCGATGTGGCGCGACGGAGAAATCTGGACGGTGACGTCATTTCGCGTACTCGACAATTGGAAGGGAAATTCGCCGCACGAAATTCAGGTGTGGATGATTGGCGGACGCGCAGGTCCGATTACAAGTTACGTCCCCGGCGCGCCGCGGTTCCGCATCGGCGAAGAAGCAGTTTTGTTTCTCGAGCCGGCGCCGTCCGGATCGTTCGGGGGCGCTCTCTCCATCACTGCGTGGGGCGAAGGCACATTCCGCATTCGCCGCGATCCCCGCACCGATGAAATGCGCGTGACGCAGGACACTGCCATCACGCCGGACTTCGATCCGTCGTCGCACACGTTTCGCGAAACGGGCATTCGCAATTGGCCGCTCGCGAAATTGAAAGCGCGCGTGATGGCCGCGGAAAGTTCGCAGCGGAGAATGCCATGAATCACAAATCCCGACGTGACTTCGTCCGTCGCTGGACTCGTATGCGGGCGCTCGCGATGATTTTCGCCTTCTTATTTCAATGCACCGTCGTGCCGCTGGCGAGCGCCTATGTCCGCGACTTCACCGTGCCCGCGGCGGGCGGCTGCCCGCAGCCGCAACATCAGAACGTCGCCATCGGTTCGCCTCCACTCGCGCGTCAGTGGAGCACCTCGCTACCAAACATAAATCCTTCCTCGATTGTCACCGTCGCGGCGCAGGGCACGCCGATGCAGCTTAATGAAATCGAGGCCACAATTCAGCAGGCCTATGCGATTTGGTCCGGCGTCTCGGGCACGCTCGTCAACGCCAGCTCGTTTCCCAACGCGCTCGGCACGCTCGGCCGCACCACCACCCAAAACGCCTGCTCGCCCGATCCTGTAAACGGCGTGCAAACGGGCGTCGACGGCGTCAACACAATTTGCTTCAACCAAAATTCCGCCGCTTTCACGACGGGCGTGCTCTCTTTCACGCGTATCATGGTCGCCGACGCGCCTTCGCAAGTGTTCGGCTCCGCGCCGCCCTCGATTTTCCCCGGGCAAATCGTCGACGCTGACATTTGCTTCCGCAACGATGGCCAGGCCACGTTCGCGACCCCCGGCGCGCTTGCGACTGCGCCCGGCGCGTATGACCTCGAATCGCTTGTCGCGCACGAGCTAGGCCACGTTTTCGGCCTCGATCATTCCGGCGTGTGGCGCGCCATCATGTTTCCGTTTGCGCCTTCACCGGGCACTTTTTTTGGCGACCGCCCCAGCGTCTCCGCGCCCGACGCGCCGCTCTCCGACGATGACCGCGCCGGCCTGCGCTCGCTCTATCCCGATCCTGCAGACACCACCGACGTTGGCTTCATCTCCGGGCGCATCCTGCCCGCGAATCCCTTCGCGCTCGCCGATTTTCCCGCCACTTCGCCCGGCGAATACGTCACCGGAATTTTCGGCGCGCAAATCGTCGCCGTCGACGCCGCAACTGGCTCCGTCGTATCCGCCACGCTCGGCGGCTGGACGTGCGACGCCGCGAATCCGCCGCCACGCTTCGACGGCTCGTACACGCTGGGACCGCTGCCCATCGGCCACAGCTACGTGATTTACGCCGAGCCTTTCGTCGGCCTCGTTCAGCCCGCCGACATGGCTGGCGCCGCCGCTGGCGTCTGCGCGACTGGCGCGTCGCCGTCGTGCACCGTGCCCGCCGTCAACACCAGTTTCGGGCCCCGCCTCCGCCCGTGAGCACGCGAAGACGAAAGTTGAGTTACTATTTGCAGCATGGCTCTCCGACCAGAAGTAATCCAGCGCCTTCTCTTAGCAAAATCGATACTCGGCCCCTACCGGTTTGCACCATGGGGTGAGCCTGATGACTACGACGTCGCGTTGCAAGTTCTCGCCTCCCATGACGCGGCAGACCTTGTTTTTGCAGCGATAGCCGACCACCAAGGAAAATTCGGCGACAAGGGATCTAAGCGCTCACCGTCAATGACGGACGCGCTCGGCCTTGTTGACTGCGATAAAACTTTCTCGAAGCCGACTACATACTTTAGCCAGCTAAACGAAGCGAGGGACAGCCTGAAGCACAGAGGCATCCTCCCCAACGCTAAACAGTGGGGGCGAGCTGGGCAAAACGCCTACGAAAAACTTTCAGAGGTTTGCCGTGTTTGTATCAATTTTTCTCTCGATGAAGTCGATGAGTCTACGCTGCTGCACAATAAGGACGTGCGCGGGTATTTCAATGAGGCAAAAGATGCCGTTGGGATGAAACAATATAAGAAGGCGCTGGAAGAAATCGGCAAAGCCCTTTGTATCCTGCTGGATGAGAATCACGCTGTTGGCGACATCCGTGTCGGCGAGGCGAAAGCGGAGCATGCGATTAAGCTTTCCGGTTTCGGCGTCCATGCCAATGACTTCCTCAGGCTGCAGGAGTTCCTCCCACAAGTCTTTCGTCTTGGCGAAGAACCTTTCAGAATTACTTGGAAACAAAGTGAGTTTGGCCATCCTGGGAACTGGCGGGAAGATGCCGCGCGATTCTGTCTTGAAGCGTTCTTGAATATTGCTCCGAGAATCCAAGATGCCAAATGGATTCCTCGGGCGATAGAACTATCTTACCTTTATGAGTACAAAGTTACAGCCAAAGAGGACGACGTCGAAATCTGGGTAAAAGCATATACATTAACCTCAGAAGTGACTAGAAACACTGTGGACCGCCTTAATAAAGGCGAATCTAAGACATTTTCACCAAGCGCTCAGCCACTTGTCTCTGAGTGGCGCGACGAAAGAGGTGAGTCCTTCAAGGTCGTGAAGCTCCAAGACAATACCATATACGGGGGGCTCTTTCCCGGGTCAGACCACTTTGTCCGGCTCGACAAGGTGATAGTGACCTGCGTCCCCAGGGACCTGGAGTGGTTACGTGAACGTTTTCCTTATCTCGTCGAAATGCCTTGGATGCCAGATGACGGAGACGATGGGTGATCGTGCTCGGTGGAAACTGAGCTCGCAGTCGAGGAAACGTCTGCGAATCTCTGGCACTTAGGCGCAGAATTCCGCAACCATTTCGCGGAGGGCGGCGGCGCAATGGGTAACGGAATCTAGCGCGACGTATTCTTCCGCGCCATGGAGGCCGCGACCGGTGGGGCCGAAGACAACTCCAGGAATTCCGGCAGCGGCAAGGAGGGCCGTATCCGTCCACGCGGCCATCCCGCTCAACTCGCACGTGCCGCACACACGGGCGATAATTTTTCGTGCGCGTTGTACGAGCGGCGCGTCTTCGGCGATTTCATACGCTGGCCGCGAACCCAGCGTGCGCAGCGTGGCGCGAAATTCAGCGACATTTTTAACGGGCTTTTCGAGTCCCGCAAGCATTTCGCGCAACTCCGCTTCCGCGCTCTGCTCCGTTTCTTCCGGCAACATGCGGCGTTCGAGCTGCAAGCGGCACTCCACCGGATAGCTCGAAAGCTCCTGCCCGCCCTCGATCAGCGACGCGTGCAGCGACGCATTTCCCAGCCGCGCATGCGGCGCGCGCGAAGCGAGCTGCGTTTCCAACTCGTTGAGCGCCACCAGCACGCGCCCCATCATGCGTATCGCGTCGCGTCCCTCGGCGGGCAAGCTGCCATGCGCCGCGCGTCCGCGCGTCACAATTTCAAACCACGCGTAGCCCTTGTGCGCGACCACCAGCCTCAGGTCCGTCGGCTCCAGCACAATCGCCGCTTCCGCGCGGTGCCCTCGACGCAGCAGTGCCTCCGTGCCAATGCTGTTGCATTCCTCGTCGACGACGCACGCGATCATCACCGGCCGCGCGAGATGCGCGCCTTCGCGCACAATCTCCACGGCTGCCGCGCACATCGCCGCGACGCCGCTCTTGATGTCGAGCGCGCCGCGCCCGTACATTTTCCCGTCACGCACGCGCGGCGTGAAAGGCTCGCGCATGTCTCCCGCGCCGACTGTGTCAATATGCGCGACGATCATCAGCGCCGGCTTCGCCGATTCATGCCGCGCGCTTCCGAGGATTGCGACCACGTTGGGCCTGCCCGGCGCGGCCTCTTCCAGATCCGCCGCGATTCCATTCGCGCGCAAAAATTCCCGCACATGTTCCGCCGCGCGCTGCTCGCCCCGCGCGCCCGGCACCAGCGTCGGATTCACCGACTCAATCGCCACCAAGTCTTCCAGGAGCTTCAACGTCTTCTGTTTGTCGATTGGCATGGGCGTGCGATGCGAGGACTAAAACCAGGTGCGCTTGCGATACTCGCGATACGCGTTGCCGAATTTCGCCTCGAGCACCTGACGCTCTTTGCGGATGCGCAGCCATTGCATGGGAATCATAATCAAGAAGATTAGGAGCAGCTCTGGCCGCCCGAAAAACAAGACCAATCCGGCGAAAAACATCCCACCAAAAACGTACACGGGATTTTGAATCTTAGAATACAGGCCGTGGGTGACGAGTTCCTTGGCCTGCGCGCTGATCGCAAATGACCGTCCAAGCTGCAGCCGCGCCAGCGCCCATAAACAAAATCCCGGGACCGCAATCGCGATACCCACGATTTGATGCGCCGTCCATGCGGTGCCGCGGTTTTCGTAAAACACAAAGAACCAAACCGCGCTAGCGACAATGATCCATATCCACGTCTGCCAAGTTTTCATCCCCCGCAGTCTACACACCTTCGCTTTATTAGGCCATCTCGGCAGGCTCGCGCTCCGCGCGTTGGCACGCGGTCCAAATGAGTTTCAGACCGGCAACTGCGAAGAGCACGGAAAGAGGGGGCGCTAGTATCGCGGAACTCACCCACTGGATTCCCATGAGCAAGAATCCGGCGCGTTCTAAGCCGCTGCGCGGGTGCGACGCCCGAATCAGCAGCCCAAAAAATCGCCCTTCGTTCATCGCGGCATCCATCGGCAGAATGTTACTCTGCCGAAACGACACTTCCGCTTCGAAGCATTGGATCGCTTCTTCAAGTGCGATCTCTTCGGGAGTCGCGTCGGCAGGTTCGTCAATCATCGATGATGGATGGAACTGGTAGCGCCAACGGGAGTCGAACCCGTATTACCGCCTTGAAAGGGCGATGTGCTAACCATTGCACCATGGCGCCACAGAGTAACACGCGGAAACGTCAATCGATTATCGAAGATGCCGCGGGAATTGACAAGAACGACTTCGACGGACTCTACTTCCAGCCTTTGCGCTCGCGCAGGCCGGTGATGTGCGCCACGTGATGCCTGCCATGCCATGCGTACAATCCCAACGTATCGTCGAGCGACATTGCGCCGCGCTCGGGATGCTTCATCTTGCGCGAAAAATCCGCCGCGCTCATCCCGCGCATCAGATGGAGCCAGCGCTCGTGCAGCGCGTCGAACATCGCCAGCGAAGTTTCGACAGGTGTGGTCTTCGAATCGCTCAACTCCGCCCAGCGCGTTTCATTGTACGGCTTGATGGTCGGCTCGTCTTCCGTCAGAGCCAGCTTGAACCGCACGTACGCGTTCATGTGGCTGTCGGCGAGATGATGCACCACCTGCTGGACGCTCCAGCCGCCGTCGCGATAGGGCGTCGCGAGTTGCTCGCGCGTCAGTCCCTTCACCGCTGCGCGCAGCTTCTTCGGCGCTTCTTCCACCTGTGCGATTAGTTTCCGCCGGTCGTCGTCATTCGGCGTCGCGTTCGCTTGAAATTTTCCCACCGGATATCGCAACTCTGCATCGCTCATTCGCTTCCTCTTTCCACGGCCGTGAAATTTATTCGTTGCTCTCCTTATACTCCTCGTACCACTCCATCTGAATCGCTTCCAGCTTACCTTCGTTCGACAGTGCCGGGTCACCTGTGAATCCGTCGAGCTCAGTCACCCACTTGTGCAAATCGGTGAAGCGTACCGCCAACGGATCCATGCCCGGAAACTTCTCCGCCAGCCGGATCCCGATTTCTTCCGCGTTATCCCAGTCAAAAGTTCCCGGCATCGTTTCTCTCTGCCCTTTCACTCAGATGCGAGTTATATAGATGTCGCTGCGCTGTGCAAAGAATCTGTTTTTTAGTGCTCCGCTTCCTTCGCGTAATTCTTATTCCACGAAGGAATCTCGACCACAACATCTTTCGTGCCGTCCGGCACGCACTGACAGCCGAGCCGTGACTTCGGCGTCACGCCGGGAGCTTCGTCGAGCTGATCCAGCTCCGCATCGGTCGCTTCATTGCACGACTCCAGCCCTTCGTGCACGATCACGTGGCACGTGGAGCACGCGCAAACGCCGCCGCACGCGTGATCGAGCCCCATGTGAAATCCCGTGGCGATGTCGAGAATGCTGCCCGGCAAACCGTCATGGCCATAGGGAAACTTCGTCGGGTCTACTTCGACGGTTTTCCCCTCTTTCGCGAACGTCACTTTGAATTTCTGCGTCGCCGTCGTGTATTTAGTTTCTTCGATGTAAGGATTCTTGCCGCCCATTGCGCCTCACTTCCAAAACTTTCGCCGGACTAAACTTCGTCTATCCTCTTCCCGCCGACCGCCGCCTGCAGCACTTTGTTCATGGTCAATTCCGCCAAATTCATGGTTGCCTGATTCAATTCGTCGATTCGCGCGCGCACCAATTTGTAGTCCGTGCCGGAAACGGCCTGGCGCAACGCCGCAACCGAACGATCGATGACCGCACGTTCTTCGCGCGAAAGTCCCGCCGCGTGAACGCCCGAGAGCGCTTTCTCCGTCGCGCGCAGAATCGTGTCGGCTTCGTTGCGCGCTTCGATCAA
>Ga0134128_10002024_pt1 | contig 25356 bp, 26 predicted proteins | sample KB31754_FD_96462 | JGI IMG/M metagenome (GOLD analysis project Ga0134128, IMG submission 96462) | Terrestrial soil microbial communities with excess Nitrogen fertilizer from Kellogg Biological Station, Michigan, USA - KB3-175-4 | ecosystem: Environmental > Terrestrial > Soil > Unclassified ...
ATGCGCCATGATGCCCGGAAGCCAAAAGGAAAGTAAACTGGATGCAGTGTTCTACTTTATGTAGAACGCGTGCTGCGCAGACCGTGTGCGTGCAACGGCGCGATGAGCCGGCGACAACCAATAAGAAGGACCAAACTGTGGGCAATGTAGAGCCGCAAGATTCTAAGTCGGGGAACTCCATCAGGTTCCCGCTCAGCTTTTCCTTCGCCATGGGCGCGGTGGCCGGCGTGGTGACCCTGGTGGTCTCGGCCGGCGGCCTGAAGCATGGCCTGCGCTGGGACCTGGGGGGCATTGCTTTTGGCATCGCCTTCATCGCCTCATTGCTCATTTCCTCGCTGCTGGTCATGGGCCACAAGGAAAATCCGGCCTACCTCAGCGAGGGCTCCGGCGTAAACCGCAAGTCCTCCGACCGCCTGGCTGCCGCCCGCGCCAAGTCGGAGGAGGCCGCGAAAGCTGCCGCTGCCGACAACGAGGCTGCTACAGGCAAGAACGACGACGGCGGCCCCTCCGCACGCTGATGCCGGCACCGGAGCTGGGCCTGCTTCGGATGAAAGCAGCACGACACTAGGCGCGCAGTGCCGCCAGGCTGGCAGAAATGCGTTCAAATACAGCCTCATCTACTTTTACCCCGGCGCGTTTGAGCGCCAGGACGGCCGCTCCCGCCATGCCGTCGGCGACCAGGATTGGCACCACCAGGTTTTGGGCCCCCTCCTGCCGGCTGGCCCCTTGCTGTCTCGTCCCGCTCAGCCGTGAGACCACGGCGTCCGCAACGGAGCCGCCCCTGGTGAGGACGCTGCCGCCGAAGACCAAGGGGCCATCCACGGCACCGTCCAGCACGGCCGTCAGGGTCCCGGCCAGCGCGGCAGCTGCCCGATCGGTGATGTCCCGGGCAACGGCGTCGTCCCCGGCGTCAAAAACCATCGGTGCGAAACGTGAGAGTTCAATGGGGGCCAGCGCATAGATTTTGGCGATCAGCTGCTGTTGCGCCCGGATCCGGCCGTTGGTGCGCTCCTGGGTGCCGCCGGAGATGCCCAGCTCCGCCAGCACTGGTTCCAAGAGTGCCGTGGGCTTCCCCCGCCCATCCAGGGCTGCTGCGACAGCGCGCAAAACCTCCCGGCCCAGCCAAAATCCCGCCCCGCTGTCGCCCAGGAGCCAGCCCGTGCCGTCCGCCACCGCGGCCAGCCTGCTGTCGCTGATTCGCGCCGCCACGGCGCCGGTGCCAGCTATCAGGGCGTATCCATTGTCCTGACATGTTCCGGAGTAAAACGTAGCCAATAAATCAGATTCGATCATCACGTTTCCGCTGAGACCAAGCCCGGCGAAGCGTTCGCGGAACGGTTGGGTGGCCAGTTCCAAGGAGGCGCCAGCCATTCCGATGGTGACGGAGCTGATGGCTTGCGGAGTGCCGCCAAGGGCCCCCGACGATGCCTGCAACAGGGCCTCTATGGCACCGTCAAATCCCCGGGATACCGGGTTTCCGCCGCCGGAAACGCCGTACCCGAGACACTGCCCGGAGCCGGTCAAAAACACGGCCCGCGTAGACGTTCCGCCGGCGTCGATTGCCAGGTAATTACGCATCGTTACCATTCTGTGTCTTCACTGTGACTTGACTTACACTGCTGATGATAATAGTTTTCAGTTATTGTTTACAAAAAAGAAATGGATTTTCACATGACGTCGACTTTGCCAACTCCAGCAGTGGTGAGCGCTGCCGGCGTCGTGAACCGCATTCAGGCCAAACTACCTGACATGCCGGCGGCGATGGCCAAGATCGGTGCGTTTCTCCTGGAGCACCCCAAGGCGCCGCTGGAACTGTCCATCATGGACCTGGCCCAGCAGACCAAGACCTCCCCGGCCACCGTCACCCGCTTTTGCCGGCTGCTGGGATATGCCGGTTACGTGCCCTTCCGTGTCAGCATTGCCTCCGAGATGGGCCGCGGTGACGCCCGGGAATCGTGGAAGGCGGACATTGGCCGCGCGTTTGGCCCGGACGACTCTGCCAGGGACGTCCTGAGCACCCTGGTCAATGCGCACACCCGCTCGCTGGAGGAAACCGCGGCCGTGATGGACCTGGCGCTGATGGACAAGATTGCCCGGCGGATAGCCATGAGCGCACATGTGGACATCTACGGCATCGGCGGCAGTGCCGTCATGGCCAAGGAACTTCAGTCGCGCCTCTACCGCATTGGCATCAACGCCCACCACTGGTCCGAAGTCCATGCCGGGCTGACCAGCGCCGCCATCCAGGACACCAACTCCGTGGCCATTGGGATTTCCAACACCGGGCGCACGGAGGAGACCATCCAGATGCTCCGCGCCGCGGGGGAAGCCGGTGCGCTGACGGTGGCGCTGAGCAACAACCCGGGCTCGCCGCTGGCCGAAAGCGCCGATGCCTCCATCATCACCTCGGTCCATGAGCAGTTCCTGCAGCCTGATGACCTCTCCGCCAAGCATGTCCAGCTGCTGGTGATCGACCTGATCTACCTGCTGGTGGCGCAAATCAATTTTGCCCAAACCACGTCCAAGCTTGCCGCTTCGGCCATGGCCGTTTCCCCGCATCGGCGCCCCACCCGGGCGGCGCGGATGGAACTGGGCGGCCATCGCGGGAGCCACTCCGGTGGAAAGGCGCGCAACCATGTCTGAGTACACAACGGCCTTTAGCCTGGAAGTTTCCTCCCGGCTGGACGCCCTGACACAGTGGGCGCAGGGTGGCGGCCTGGATAAGGCCGCGGCAGCCCTGGCCGACGCCGTCGCGGCCGGCGGGGTCATCCAAGCCTTTGGCACCGGACATTCCGAGGCCTTTGCCATGGAGATCGCCGGGCGGGCGGGCGGACTGATCCCCACCAGCAAGATTGCCCTGCGCGACCTGGTGCTGCATGGGTCGCGCGGCGTCGGCGCACTGGATTCGCTGGAGGGTTCGGTCCTGGAGCGGGAGAACGGCGTGGCGCTGGAACTTTACGAGGTGTCGCTGGTGGATCCTCGGGACATTTTTGTCATTGCCTCGAATTCCGGCGTCAACGGGGCAATTGTGGGCCTGGCGCTGCTGGCCAAGGAGCGCGGCCACAAGGTGATCGCAGTCACCAGCCTGGAACATACCGCCGCGGTTGAGGCAAAACACCCAAGTGGGATGCGTCTCAGTGAGATTGCGGATATTGTTATGGATAACAAAGCTCCTTATGGCGATACAACCCTTGAAGTTTCCGACGGCATGGGCGTAGGCGCTGTCTCATCGATCACGGGTGCGTACATTGCGCAGCTGCTGACCATTGGGACAGTCCAACACCTAATCCGGGCGGGAAAGAAACCGCCCGTTTACATTTCCTCAAACATTCCGGGCGGGGACGAACACAACAACGCACTGGTTGGCCACTATGTTGGCCGTCTCAGACGGGAGGCATGATGCACAGCATTGCAGCTGGCACCGGAACCGACGCCTGAAGAGAGATGTCACTTAGGGAGCTTTGCCCGTACACCCCGTACAAAGTAGTACCGATTTAGCGTTCGTACCATCAATGGAAGGCAGTACATAAAAATGAGTATTCAGAACAAGCAGCTGCAGCGCCGCGGTTTCCTCCGCGGGGCACTGGCCACAGCCGTGCTCTTGCCTCTCGGTGGGGCCCTCGCTTCCTGCGCCGGCGGCGGTGGCGGCGGCGCCGCCACCACGGCAGCCGGCGGTGCCGTATCGGCAACCAACCCGTTTGGTGTTGCCGCCACTGGCGCCCTTGACGCAGTCATTTTCAAGGGTGGCTACGGGATTGACTACGTTGACTTCGCCGGCGCCATCCTGAAGAAGAACTACCCCGGCATCGACGTGAAGATCAGCCCCTCCACGGACATCGCCCAGGAGATGCAGCCGCGCTTCGTCGGCGGCACGCCCCCGGACCTGATCGACAACTCGGGTGCCAAGTCCATTGGCTTCAGCACCATCCTGGACCAGCTGGAGGACCTCAAGTCCGTCACCGAGGCGAACAACCTCGAGGGCACCAAGATTGCCGACACCCTGTACGGCGGCGTGCTTGCGCCCGGGACGTTCAATGGCAAGGTCGCTGCCATCAACTATGTGCTGACGGTCTACGCGCTGTGGTACTCCAAGTCGCTCTTCGATGCCAACGGCTGGAAGGTCCCCACCACCTGGGACGAGGCCTTGGCGCTCGGGGCTGCTGCCAAGGCCAAGGGCAAGTACCTCTTCCTCTGGGGCAAGGAAGCCGCCACGTACTACCAGACCATGGCGATTGAATCCGCCATCAAGGAAGGCGGCGACGAGGTCCGCCTCGCCCTGGAAAACCTCAAGCCGGGTTGCTGGTCCCTGCCCGCAATGCAGAGCGTCTTCGGCGCCCTGGAAAAAATCATCAAGGCCGGCTACATGAAGCCCGGCGGTTCCGGAACCCAGTTCACGGCCGCGCAGGCCCAGTGGTCCAACAACCAGGATGCGCTGCTGTACCCGTCCGGCTCCTGGATTGAAAACGAAATGAAGGACCAGACCAAGGCCGACTTCAAGATGACCGGCACCCCGGTTCCCGTGGTCTCGGCCAGCCCGAAGATTCCGCAGACGGGCATCCGTTCTGCAGCAGGCGAGCCCTTCATTGTTCCGTCCAAGGGCAAGAATGTTGCCGCAGGCAAGGAACTGCTGCGCATCATGCTTTCCAAGGATTCGGCAGTCAACTTCGCCAAGACGAAGCTGGCCCCCACCGTCGTCAAGGGCACCGTCCCGGCAGACGGCTTCGGCTCCACGGCCCTGGTGTCGCAGACCACCATGCTTGACAACGCCAAGACGAACATCTTCACCTGGAACTTCGTTGACCTGTACGGCATGAACCCGGACCAGCTGGTGCCGTGGAACTCCTTCCTGGACGGCAAGCTCGACGCCGCCGGGCTCACCAAGGCACTGCAGGACATCACCGACAAGGTCGCCAACGACAGCTCGGTTACAAAGATTGAAGTGAAGTGACTCAAGTAACAAGCCATGTGCAGTCGGGCAGCGGCGTTCCCGCCGCTGCCCGGCGGCGCCGGAAAAAACTGACATTCGACAAGGTCAGCTTTATGGTGGTCTTTTTAGGGCTGCCCTTGGCGATCTATCTGGTCTTCGTGATCTCGCCCTTCGTCCAGGCGATGTACTACTCGCTGACCAGCTGGAGCGGCTTCAACGACAAAATGCCGTTCGTCGGGTTCGACAACTATGTCAAGCTCTTCCACGACGACATCTTCATGCTCTCGGTGCGCAACAGCATCATTCTGGCCATCTTCCTGCCCGTCATCACCGTGATCCTGTCCCTGGTGCTGGCCACGCTCGTCACCATTGGCGGCAGCAGCCGGGGCCAGATCAAGGGCCTGAAGGGATCCGGCTTCTACCGGATCGTCTCCTTCTTCCCCTACGTGATTCCCGCCGTCGTCATTGGCATTATCTGGGCGCAGATTTATGATCCAAGTTCGGGCTTGCTTAATGGCATCCTGACCGGCATCGGCTTCGACGGATTGAAGTCATATCCCTGGCTGGGAGACCCCCGCACGGCCATGATCGCCTCCATGGTGGTGATCGTCTGGGGTTTTGTTGGCTTCTACATGATTCTGTTCATCGCCGCCATCAAGGGCATTCCGGCCGAAACGTTTGAGGCGGCACGCATTGACGGCGCAGGCCGCTTCCGCACGGCCACAACCATCACGATTCCCCTGATCCGCGACAACATCCAGACGGCCTACGTCTACATGGGGATCCTGGCGCTGGACGCCTTCGTGTACATGTCTGTGCTGAACTCCACCGGCGGGCCGGCGAACTCCACCCTGGTCATGTCTCAAAAGCTGTTCACCACGGCCTTCTCCAAGAGCCAGTTTGGCCTGGCCTGTGCCATGGGCGTGGTGCTGGCCGCAATTACCCTGCTCTTCTCGGCGCTGGTCTTTCTGGTGAACCGGATCACCGGCGGCAAACAGGATGTGTCTGAATAATGTCACTCAAACTTTCCAAGAAAACTCCGGCCGTCCACGGCCATGTGGAACGGAAGTCCCAGGAGACCAAGGGCGACAAGGTGGTGGCGGGCGTCTCGCACACCATGCTCGGCCTGTGGTCCCTGATGGTCCTGATTCCCCTGCTGTGGACCTTGATGTCGTCCTTCAAGACGACCAGCGAAATCTTCGCTTCGCCGTTCTCCCTGCCCAAGGTCTGGCAATTCAAGAACTACGTCAGTGCCTGGAACACGGCGGGAATCGGCCTCTACTTCTTCAATACTGTGATTGTGGTTGGCTTTGCACTGGTCATTGTGATGGTGCTGGGCTCCATGTGCGCCTACGTGTTGGCCCGCTACGTCTTCCCAGGCCACCGGATCATCTACTACCTCATGCTTGCCGGCCTCACGTTCCCCATCTTCCTGGCCATCGTGCCTCTGTTCTTTATTCTGAAAAACATGGGGCTGCTGAATACGCTGCCTGGGCTGATTATTGTGTACGTGGCGTTTGCGCTTCCCTTCACCGTGTTCTTCCTGTTCTCCTTCTTCAAGGCCCTTCCGGGTGAAATTGCCGAAGCAGCCCAGATTGACGGTGCCGGCGAATGGCGCACCTTCTTCCAGGTGATGCTGCCCATGGCGAAGCCGGGCCTGGCGTCGGTGGCCATCTTCAACTTCCTGGGACTCTGGAACCAGTACCTGATCCCGGTGGCCATTAACACAGACCCTCAAAAGAAGGTGCTGTCCCAGGGCATCGCGGCGTTTGCCGGCCAGCAAGGCTACGCAGTGGACTTTGGTTCGCTGTTTGCCGCCTCCGTCATTGTGGTGGTGCCGGTGCTCATTGCCTACATCATCTTCCAGCGCCAGCTGCAGGGCTCGGTGTCCGCGGGCACCATGAAGTAGGCAACCTTCCGCACCACCCCTCCCGACCGCAACACCCCTCCCCGAACGGGCACTTAACGTGGATGTTTTTCGAAAACATCCACGTTAAGTGCCCGTTCGGGCTAGGTTTGGGCGGATTTTCGACGCCTGTACGCGCCTACGTGGGCGCGGTTGCCGCAATTGCCCGTGTCGCAGTACCGCCGTGACCGGTTCTTGGACAGGTCGATCAGCACTGCCCGGCAGTCGCCGGCAGCGCACACCTTCAGGCGCCCCAGTTCCTTGCTGCGGATCACGTCCACCAGGGCCATGGCCGCCTCCACGCCCATGCGCTGCGCCAGCGGTGCTGCCGGCGCCGTCGCATGCAGGTGCCAGTCCCACTGGTCGTGCCTGACCAGCTGGGGGAGGGCGCGTGCACCGGCCAGCAGCGCGTTGACCCGTTCGACGGCGGTGTCCTCGCCGGCCGTCCAGATGGTGCGCAGTTCCGCGCGCATCTCCCGCACGGCCGCCAGCTCGGCGGCCGAGTGTTCGCGCGAGCCGGAGAATTGCTCTGCCGCCACGAAGGCGTCCAGTTCGGCCAGCGTGGCCAGCCTGTCCGCACCGGACACGCTCCCGTCCGGCAGCAGGTCGATGGGCGCCGAGTTGATCAGGTTCACGGCGGACTGCAGCGCCACTTCCGTGTCATTGCTAAAGACCATGTTGACTCCTGACATTCGACGGGCGTAATGTCATGAGTCTAACTCCTTTTACTGCTGACATACGGACACGCCCATGACTATTTCACGAAATGCCGCCACGGCACCGCCCGGGACCGGTCCTGCCCGGATCGCCTCACCCGCACTGCTCTTTGCCTTTGCCTCGGCGGCCACTTTCGCCCTGTCCGGCCCGTTCGCGAAGTCCTTGTTCGAGGCCGGCTGGTCGCCCGGGGCTGCCGTGGCCGCCCGCATAGGCGGCGCCGCCGCGGTGCTCCTGATACCGGCGGCCATCGCCCTGGTCCGCCAGTGGGCCCAGGTCAAGGGGTCCCTGCTTCGGATCGCCGTGTATGGGATTGTGCCGATCGCACTGTGCCAGCTGTTTTACTTCAACGCCGTGTCGCACCTGTCCGTGGGCGTGGCGCTGCTGCTGGAATACCTTTCCCCGGTGCTCCTGGTGGGTTGGGCCTGGCTGAGCACCTGGACCAGCCCGCGGTTGCTGACCATCCTGGGCGCCGTCTGCGCCATGTCCGGCCTGGTGCTGGTGCTGGATTTGGCCGGCAGCACCAAGGTCAGCGTCACCGGCATCCTGTGGGGCCTGGCCGCCGCGGTGTGCTCGGCAGTGTTCTTCATCATGTCCTCCCGCAGCAATGACAACGTCCCGCCCATTCTCATGGCCGGCGGCGGCATGGCTGTGGGTGCCGTGCTGATATTCGCGCTGGGCCTGGCCGGGCTCATGCCCCTGGCGTTCACCACAGCGGATGTCGGCTTTGCCGGGCACCAGGTGTCGTGGCTGGTGCCCGTGCTGGGACTGGTGCTGGTCACCACCGTCTTCGCCTACGTGGCGGGCATCATCGCCACGCGCGGGCTCGGCTCCAAGGTGGCATCCTTCGTGGCCCTGTTCGAGGTGCTGTTTGCCGTGCTGTGGGCATGGATCCTGCTGGGGGAAATGCCCCGGTTCATCCAGCTGGTGGGCGGCCTGTGCATCATGGCCGGAGTGGTCATGGTCCGGCTGGACGAGCTGCGCGGCCCCCGCCGGCGCGGCGCGTCCTACGCCGTGGACCTGGGCGCCGTGCCTGCCGGCGCCCCGGCGCGCGGGGAATCACCCAGCTAAAGGACTACCAGGGGAGCGGTCCCGAGCGGTCCGTGTACGTTCCCGTGGGCCCGTTGGGTCCGGCCAGGGCCGCCTTGACGATGACCTCGGCACCCTCCTCAACGGTTTGGGTGCCACGGTTGCCGTTGAATTCCGTGTTTGTGTAGCCCGGATCCACGGCGTTGATCCGCAGCTCCGGAAACGCCTTTGCGTACTGGGTGGTGAGCATGTTCACCGCAGACTTCGACGACGAGTACACCACCGAGTGCAGCGCCGATTCGCCGCGGGCGGGGTCGGAGGTGATGGTGATCGAGCCCATGCCCGAGCTGACATTGACGATTGTCCCGGCCGATTCCCGCAGCAGCGGCAGGAAGGCATGAATCATCCGCACCGTGCCGAGGACATTCACGTCGTAGACCTGCTGCATTGACTCTGCCGTGACATCGGCGGGGTCCGTGAACCCGCCGGAGATGCCTGCGTTGTTCACCAGGACGTCCAGCCGGCCGGCCTCTGCGCGGATCCGCTGTGCAGCAGCTGCCACGGACGCGTCCGAGGTGACGTCAAGGTCAATGAATTTCCCGCCGGCGGATTTCGCGGCGGCCAGGCCGCGCCCGGAATCACGGCAGCCAAGATATACCGTGTGGCCGGCTGCCGCGAGCTGCCGGGCGGTTTCAAATCCGAGGCCCTTGTTGGCCCCGGTAATCAGGGTGGTTGTCATGATTCCAGTGTGCGCCTGTGGCGGGCCGCCACATAGGGAAGCCCGCCCCCAAAATCATGGAGGCGGGCCGTGGCGGGGGGGCCGTTAGCGGCCGAAACGGCGCAGCCGCAGGGAGTTGGCCACCACCAGCACTGAGCTGGCGGCCATCGCGGCCCCGGCGATCATCGGGTTCAGCAGCCCCAATGCGGCCACCGGGATGCCGATCGCGTTGTAGAAGAACGCCCAGAACAGGTTCACCTTGATGGTGCCCAGCGTACGGCGGGACAGTGCAATGGCCGTGGCCATCTGGCCCAAATCGCTGCCCATGACGGTCAGGTCCGCGGCAGCAATGGCCACGTCCGTTCCCGAGCCCATGGCGATGCCGAGGTCCGCCTGCGCCAGGGCCGCGGCGTCGTTCACGCCGTCGCCGGCCATGGCCACCGTGGCACCTTCTGCCTGCAGCCTCTTGACCGCCTCAACCTTGCCCTCGGGCAGGACATCCGCGTAGACATCCTCCGGTGCAATTCCGACGGCGGCCGCCACCCGGGCAGCAACGGCGGCGTTGTCGCCGGTCAGCAGGATGGGGCGCAGGCCCAGTTCCTTGAGCTTGGCTATGGCATCCTTGGACCCGGCCTTGATGGTGTCCCTGAGCGCGATCAGCCCCGCAGCTTCACCGTCCACGGCAACCCAGATGGCGGTGGTGCCGAGCTGCTGCTGATCCACCAGTGCCGCCCGTGCCGCGCCGGAAAGCACGACGCCGTTTTCCTCCAGCCAGCCTGCCCGGCCGGCCAGCACGGTGCGTCCTTCAAGGGCGGCCCGGACTCCGCCGCCCGGTGCGGACGTGAAGTCGTTCAGCTCGGGGAGTTCCCCGGCTTCGCGGGCATGTGCCGTGATGGCGTGCGCGATGGGGTGCTCACTGTGGGACTCGACGGCACCCGCAAGGCGCAGGATTTCGGCGGCGGGCACCTGGGTGAGGGGGACGACGTCGACCACTGAGAGGCGGCCTTCGGTGACGGTGCCGGTCTTGTCCAGCAGGATGGTGTCCACCGTGCGGGTGTCCTCCAGGACCTGCGGGCCCTTGATCAAGATGCCCAGCTGGGCCGCCCGGCCGGTGCCTGTCAGCAGGCCCACGGGCGTGGCCAGGCCCAGGGCGCAGGGGCAGGCGATGATCAGCACGGCCACGGCGGCCGTGAAGGCGCGCTGGATTTCGGCAGGCTCAATCACCGGGCCGCTCAGCAGCAGCCACAGCGCGAAGGTCAGGACGGCAATGACCAGCACGACCGGCACGAACACGGAGCTGATCCGGTCCGCGAGCCGGGCGATGGGGGCCTTGGCGGCCTGCGCGGCGCTGACCAGCTTGCCCATCTGGGCCAGCGTGGTTTCGCTGCCCACGCGGGTGGCCTTGACCAGCAGGCGGCCGGAGGTGTTGATGGTGGCTCCGGTGACGGTGTCGCCGGCCGTGACGTCGACGGGCAGGGATTCGCCCGTGATGAGGGAGGTGTCGACGGCGGAGTTGCCGTCGGTGACGATGCCATCCGTGGCGATCTTCTCGCCGGGGCGGACCACGAAGATCTCATCAACGGCCAGCTCAGCCGCCGGGATCTTGACCTCCACGCTGTTGCGCAGCACGGTGGCTTCCTTCGCGCCCAGGTTCAGCAGCGCCTTGAGGGCGTCGCCGGCCTTGGACTTGGCGCGGGCTTCCAGGTAGCGGCCCAGCAGCAGGAAGGTCACCACCACGGAAGAGACCTCAAAATACAGCGGGGCATGCCCCTCCATGGCCGAACCGTGGGCGGTCATCGACGGGTCCAGGGCCAGTTCGACGGCGGAAAACAGGAACGCCGCGCTGACGCCGATGGAGACCAGGGTGTCCATGGTGGAGGCGAAGTGGCGGGCGTTGATGGCCGCCGCACGGTGGAACGGCCAGGCCGACCAGGTGACCACGGGCAGCGCCAGGATGCCGGCCACCCAGCCCCATTGCGGGAACTGCAGGGCCGGGAACATGGAGACCAGGAAGACCGGGGCAGTCAGGATGGCCGCCACGATGAGGCGCGGGCGCAGGGTGGCGGCGGTGCCGCCGTGGGCCATGTGGTCCTCGTGGCCGGCATGGTCCGCGTGCTGGGGCTCGGCGCCGTTCCCGTCATCCTGCGCTGCACCCGGGTGGGAGTCGTGCGAGAGGTGGGTAACGGCGTCGTGCTTCATGGCTGGAGGCGCAGGCGGCGCTTTCAGCGTGGCCGTGTAGCCGGTGGCCTTGACGGTGTCGATGATTTGCTGGTCGGTAATGCCGGCGGGGACCGTGACCTGGGCTGTTTCCAGCGGGAGGTTCACGGAGGCGCTGACGCCTTCGAGCTTGCCCAGCTTGCGTTCCACCCGGCTGACGCACGACGCACAAGTCATGCCCTGGATGTCGATTTCGACGGTGCGGGGTCCGGGGGAGGCGGTCTGGGACAAGATTTCTGAGGCGCTCATGGCGCTCCTTAGTGTTGTTTAAGCGTTGTTGGCGACAACCAGGTAGCCGGCTTCCGCCACGGCCTCGCTGATTTCTGCCGGATCCAGGGTGAGGGTGGAGGTGATGGTGACCTCGGAGATGCCGCCGGCGTTGAGGTCGACGGCGACGTTTTCCACGCCCTTCAAATCGGAGAGTTCCTCGGTGACGGAGCTGACGCAGTGTCCGCACGTCATGCCGGAAACGTTGATGGTGGTGGTGTGGCTCATGGCTTTAGCTCCTGAGTAGGCGGGATATTGCGGCGGTGGCTTCGGATACTTTTCCGGAAACGATTTCCGGGTTGCCGGAGGCCTGGGATTCATGGGCGGCATTGACCACGCAGTGCGCGATGTGGTCTTCGAGCAGGCCGATGCTGACGGCGTGCAGGGCCTTGTTGACGGCGGCCATCTGGGTGAGGATGTCAATGCAGTACTTGTCCTCCTCCACCATCCGGGCGATGCCGCGGACCTGGCCCTCGGCACGCTTCAGCCGGCGCAGGTAGGCCTGTTTCTGCTCGGAGTAGCCATAGGGGCCGGCGGGTTCCTCTTCATTGCTCATGCTCTCAAGTTATACCCCCATGGGGTATGTGTCAAATACCCTGTGGGGGTATCTTCGAAACGATGCGGGCTCCGGAGTGAAAGTTACCTGCCGGAAAGTCTTGCCGCCGGGGGCCGACATGACAAGACTTGACCCCATGGCTACCAACGGAGATACGTCAAAAACAACCTACCTGCTGGCCGTGGGCACCAAAAAGGGCCTGTGGCTCGGCACCAGCACGGACCGCGCGAACTACTCTTTTACCGGTCCGCACTTCCTGATGAATGAGATTCCCAGCATCGGCATCGACACCCGCAACGGCAACACGCGCATCTTGGTGGGCGTGCGCAGCGAGCACTGGGGACCCACCGTGGCGCACTCGGACGACCTCGGGGCAACGTGGACCGAACCGGAAAACGGCGCCATCACCTTCCCTGCCGACACGGAGGCCGCACTGGAACGCGTGTGGCAGCTGCAGCCGGACACGGCGGAGCGGCCCGGCGTGGTGTGGGCCGGCTGCGAGCCCATCTCGGTCTGGAAATCCACGGACGGCGGCGAGCACTTTGAGCTCAACCGCGGGCTGTGGGACCATCCCCACCGGACGGAATGGGGTGCCGGCTTTGGCGGCGCCGCCGCCCACACCGTGCTGCCCAGCCCCTCGGACCCCAACACCATCCACATCGCCATGAGCACCGGCGGCGTCTACCGCAGCACCGACGGCGGGGAGTCCTGGGAGCCGCGGAACAGGGGGATCGGCGCCGATTTCATGCCGGACGAGACTCCCGAATTTGGCCAGTGCGTGCACAAGGTGGCCCGGGACGCGGTCAAGCCGGAGGTGCTCTACGCCCAGAACCACGGCGGGGTGTACCGCACGGATGACAACGGCGACACCTGGACGTCCATCGCGGAGGGCCTGCCGGCGGACTTCGGCTTCACCATGATGGCGCACCCGCGCCGCTCCGGGACCGCCTGGGTGGTGCCGATCACTGCCGACAGCGAGCGGATCCCGCCGGGCGGCCAGCTGGCCGTGCACCGCACGGACGACGGCGGCGCCTCGTGGACGCGCCTGGCCGAAGGCGTGGTGGAGCCGGACTACAACGTGGTGCTCAGGGACGCGGCATCCGTGGACACGGCCGAGCCCGTGGGCGTGTACTTCGGCACCCGCGGCGGCACTGTCTACGCCAGCGCCGACGAGGGCAACACCTTCACGCCCGTCCTCAAGCAACTGCCGGACGTATTGTGCGTCCGCGCGGCCGCCGTCGAACTCTAAGGGAGGGCACATGCCGGAGGTGACGGTGCTCATCCCGAGCCTGCTGCGCCCGCTGACCGGCGGGCAGGAGCAGCTGCGCCTGGACGTGGGCGGCGGCGCCACGGTGGCGGAACTGCTGGACGCCATCGGCGGAGGCTTCCCCACCTTTGGCCGGCGGGTGCGCGACGAAACCGGGGCGCTGCGCCGCTTTGTGAACATTTACCTCGACGGCGACGACGTCCGGCGCATGGCCGGGCTGGCCACGCCCGTGGCCGCCGGCCAGGAACTGATGATCATCCAGTCCGTGGCCGGCGGCTGACGCGCGACCGGCGGCTGACGCGCGACCGGCGCCTGCGTGCCGGCCGGCGCCTGCGTGCCGGCAGGTGGAAGGGCCTAGACGGCGTCCAGATCCGTTTCCAGCATGGCCGCGAGCTTGTCGAGCGCCGCATCGGCGCCGTCGCCCTCGGCACGCAGCACCACCACGCTGCCGTGTTCTGCGCCCAGGGTCATGAGGGAGAGGATGCTGCTGGCGTCCATGGCGTCCTCGGCCGGCGCCCCGTCCATGGCGATGGTGACTTCCACGCCCACTTCGCCGGCGGCTGCGGCGAACAGTGAGGCGGGGCGGGCGTGCAGCCCGGAGCTGCTGGCTACGGTTGCTTTGCGTTCGGACATGGTTCCTCCTGTGGGACGGGGTGGATCAGGCGGGTCCGGAAAAGCCCCGCCAGGTGTGTCTGCTCAGAGCCCAAGCTTGGCAAGGATGGGCAGCTTCTCCCGCGCCCAGTCCTTTGCCTGCGCGGGACTGTTTGCCGAGAGTGCCAGTGTAGCGATTTCCTGCGCCTCTTTCAGCGTCACCGTGGCCAGGACCGCCCCGACGGCAGCCAGCGAGCGGGCCGTCATGGACAGGGTGGACACGCCCAGTCCCACCAGCACGACGGCGAGGGCCGGGTCCGCGGCTGCCTCGCCACAGACGCCCACCGGCTTCCCGCTGCCCTCGGCCAGCGCCCCGGCCACCGTGAGGCGCACCAGCTGGAGCACGGCGGGCTGCCACGGGTTGTTCAGGGCGGCAAGGGGGCCCAGCTGGCGGTCCGCGGCCATCGTGTACTGCGTGAGGTCGTTGGTGCCCAGGCTGGCAAAGGCCACCTCCCGCAGGATGGACTCGCTGGTCACGGCGGCAGAGGGGACTTCCACCATGACGCCGGGGACCTTCAGGCCGGCCGCGGTGCACATGGCGGCAAAATCGGCGGCCTCCGCCGGGGTGGAAATCATGGGGGCCATGACCCACACGTCCGCTTCGGAGCCGCCGGCGGCCTCGGCGACGGCGGCAAGCTGGCGTTCCAGCACGCCCGGTGAGGAGGTGTCCGTGCGGTAGCCGCGAACGCCCAGGGCGGGGTTTGGCTCCGTGGCGTCGGTGAGGAAAGGCAGGGGCTTGTCAGCGCCGGCGTCGAGCGTGCGGAGCACCACTTTCTTGCCGGGGAAGGCGTCAAAAACCCCGCGGTAGGCAGCCACCTGTTCCTCGCGGCTGGGCTCGGTGTCCCGCTCGAGGAAGCAGAATTCGGTGCGCAGCAGCCCCACGCCCTGGGCGCCGGCCGCGGCAGCCTTGACGGCGTCCGCAGCCCCGCCCACATTGGCGAGCAAGGGCACCAGGTGGCCGTCCGCCGTGGTCCCGTTGCCGTCAAAGACCGACAAAAGGGAGGAGTTGGCGGCCCAGGCGGCGGCAGCGGCGCGCTCTGCCTCGCCGGGTTCGGTGGTGATGGTGCCGGCCGCGCCGTCCACGTACACCTCGGTGCCGTCGGGCAGCTGGTCAATGCCCACGGCGGCCACCACTGCGGGCAGGCCCAGGGACCGGGCGATGATGGCGGTGTGGGACTGCGGGCCGCCTCCTGCCGTGAGGAGCGCCGTGACCTTTTCCGGATCCAGGGTGGCGGTGTCGGCCGGGGCCAGGTCCTCGGCCACGAGGATGAACGGCTGGTCGGAGGAGGGGATGCCAGGTGCCGGGACGCCGCGCAGGGCCGCGACAATGCGTGCGCGCACGTCCAGCACGTCCGTGGCGCGCTCGGCCATGTAGCCGCCCAGGTTCACCAGCATGGCGGCGACAGCTTCGGCAGCCTCCCAGACGGCGCGTTCGGCGGAGGTCCCGGCGTTGACCAGCTTGACGGCGGACTTGATGAGCATGGGGTCCACGGCCATCAGGGCGGTGGCTTCCAGGACTGCCTTGGCGTCGGCCCGGGCCGTGGCGGCGCGCGCCTGCAGCTCCGCCTGGACGGCCTTGGATGCCGCCTGGAGTGCTGCCGTGGCGGTGGCCGCATCGGTTCCCGCTGCCAGTTTCTCCCCGGCGGGAGGCTCCGCCAGCGGCCGCGGCATCTGCCTGATGGTCCCCGTGATGCGTCCGGGGCTGACGCCGACTCCTGGGAAACTCTGCATTGAAATTCCTCTATTCCTGTCTCTGGCCTTGGCGCCGGCCGGCGGGCCGCTGTGCCTGCCGTGGGACGCCCCGCGGGTGGGGTTTCCTTTAAAGATAACTTGTGATTCACTTCATATAGCAATGCTATAGATGCTAGGGTAGCAGTCATGAACTTCAACGGCCAGCTTCCGCCCAAGACCCGGTTGCTGAACGCGGCGGCGCAACTGCTCGCCGATTCAGATGGCGCCCCTGTCTCCACTCGGCAGATCACTGAGATGGCCGGGGTGACTGCACCAACGCTGTACCACCACTTTGGTGACAAGGAGGGGCTGTTCAACGCAGTCCTTGATGCGGGCTTTGAGGAGTATGTGGCCGGAGAGCGCAATTTTGCGCCGACCGGCCAACCCCTCCAGGATGTCCGCCGGATGTGGGACAACCACATCCAGTTCGGCCTGGACAGGCCGCAGCTTTACGCGGTGATGTTTGGCAACATTCGTCCCGGCAGCCGCTCGTCACGGGTTGCCGAAGCCGAGGCGTACATGGAGGAGATGCTGGACAAGGCGGCTTCGGCCGGCCAGCTCAGCGTCCCGCCCCGCGAGGCCGCCCGCAGCATTTTGGCGGCCAATGTGGGGGTGACGCTGATGCTCATCGCCGAGCCGGTGGCGGACCGCAACTTCGAGTTGTCAACCATGACTCGGGAGGCTGTGATCTCCGCCGTTTCATCGGATGCCGAACTGGCGTCGGCACCCACCCCCGTGGCGGCGCCGTCGGTGGTGGTGGCAGCCATCGCCTTGAACGCAGCCCTTGAATCCTCCCACCCCGAGCAGCTCTCCAGCACGGAACTGAAGATGTTCCTGGAGTGGCTGGACCGCATCGCCAAAACTTCATAGCTTCACCACCACGCAATACCAACATTCCTGCATTGGTGCAGGCTTTACGGTTAGGAAACTCTCATGGCAACACCATCAGTGACCGCCACAAAGGGCGGCGCCAGGGTCAAGGTGCAGAGGTTCGGCACCTTCCTCTCCGGCATGATCATGCCCAACATTGGGGCATTCATTGCCTGGGGCATAGTCACCGCCTTCTTCATCCCCACGGGCTTCACCCCCAACGGGACGCTGAACGAGATGGTGGGCCCCATGATCACCTACCTGCTGCCCCTGCTGATCGCGTACACGGGCGGAAAGATGGTCCATGGCGTCCGCGGCGGCGTGGTCGGCGCCGCAGCCACCATGGGTGTCATTGTCGGTACCGACATCCCCATGTTCATTGGTGCCATGCTCATGGGCCCGCTGACGGCATGGCTCATGATGAAGCTCGACAAGATCTGGGAAGGCCGCATCAAGCCCGGCTTTGAGATGCTGATCGACAACTTCTCCGCCGGCATCCTGGCCGCCATCATGGCGATCATCGGCAAGCTGGTGGTGGGGCCGGTGGTGATCGCCTTCAGCAACGGTGCCGGCAACGTGGTCCAGTTCCTGGTCCATCACGGCCTGCTGCCGTTTACCAGCATCTTCATTGAACCCGCCAAGGTCCTGTTCCTGAACAACGCCGTCAACCACGGCATCCTGACCCCGCTGGGCACCGAACAGGCACTGCAGCAGGGCAAGTCCATCCTGTTCCTGCTGGAAGCCAACCCCGGCCCCGGGCTGGGCCTGCTGCTGGCCTACGCGATCTTCGGCAAGGGCCTGGCGAAGGCCTCCGCCCCCGGCGCCGCGCTGATCCAGTTCCTGGGCGGCATCCACGAAATCTACTTCCCGTACGTGCTGATGAAGCCCGTCATGATCCTGGCCACCATTGGCGGCGGAATGACAGGCATCTTCATGCTGGTCATCACCGGTTCCGGGCTGCGCGCCCCGGCCGCCCCGGGCAGCATCTTCGCCGTATACGCCATGACGGCCAGTGACAGCTATGTGGGCGTGACCTTGTCCGTGGTGCTGGCCGCCACCGTTTCCTTCCTCATCGGTTCCTTCATCCTCAGGATCAGCCCCGTTCCGGCGGAATCCGACAACCTGGGCGAGGCCACGGCCAAGATGGAGGCCATGAAGGGCAAGAAGAGCTCCGTTGCCTCGATGCTCGCCGGTGCCGCCACCAAGGGCCCCATCTCCACCGTTGTCTTTGCCTGCGACGCCGGCATTGGCTCCAGTGCCATGGGCGCCTCGGTGCTGCGGAACATGATCAAGAAGGCCGGCTTCCCGGAGGTCAAGGTGACCAATTCGGCCATCGCGAACCTGACGGACAGCTACGACGTGGTGGTCACCCACCAGGACCTGGCCGAACGCGCGGCGCCGTACACCACCAGCGCCGCCCACTTCTCCGTGGACAACTTCATGAACAGCCCGCGCTATGCGGAGATCGTGGAGCTGGTCAAGGCAAGCAACGGCGCGGGCGCGGCACCTGCCGCGGATGCCGCCGTCGTTCCTGGGGATGATGAGGCACTCGCCGCAGGTTCCATCCTGGCCCGCGAAAGCGTGGTCCTGAACGGGACCGCCGCCACCAGGGATGCGGCCATTGACGAGGCCGGCGCGCTGCTGCTGGCCCGAGGGGCCGTGAACGCGGCCTACGTGGCAGCCATGCATGAGCGCGAGGAATCCGTGTCCACCTACATGGGCAACTTCCTGGCCATCCCGCACGGGACCAATGAGGCCAAGGGGAACATCTCCAGCTCTGCGGTCTCCATCATCCGGTACCCGGAAGGCATCGACTGGAACGGCAAGCCCGTGAAGTTTGTGGTGGGCGTGGCCGGAGTGAACAACGAGCACCTGGCCATCCTGTCCTCCATTGCCCGGGTCTTCACCGACAAGGACCAGGTGGCACGCCTGGAAGCCGCCTCCTCGGTGGAGGAAGTCCTGGACATCTTCCGGAAGGTCAACGCATAGTGAAAACAGTTCATTTTGGGGCCGGGAACATTGGCCGCGGATTTGTTGGCCTGCTGCTGCACAATGCCGGCTACGAGATTGTCTTTGCCGATGTGGCCGCTGCCCTCATCGACCAGCTGGCCGCGGCGGACAGCTATCAGGTGCACGAGGTGGGCGAGAACCCGGCCGTACACACCGTGGACAACTTCCGGGCACTGAATTCGGCAGCCGCACCGGACGCCGTGGTCGCGGAAATTGCGACGGCGGACATGGTCACCACCGCGGTGGGCCCGAACATCCTCAAGTTCGTGGCGCCGTTGATTGCCCGCGGCATTGCGGCCCGGGATGCCGGGCTGGCGCCCTTGCAGGTCATGGCCTGCGAGAACGCCATCAATGCCACGGACATCCTGGAGGCGGCCGTCCGCGCCGACGGGGCAGCGGGGCAGGCCGCCGTGGATTCGGCGGCCGTGTTTGCCAACACGGCAGTGGACCGGATTGTGCCCAACCAGGCACCGGGCCAGGGGCTGGACGTCACGGTGGAGACGTTCTTTGAATGGGTCATCGACAAGACCCCGTTCCGCGGGGCTGAACCGGCCATTCCGGGCGTCACGTTTGTGGACAGCCTTGGCCCGTACATTGAACGCAAGCTGTTCACTGTGAACACGGGGCACGCGTCCACGGCCTACTTTGGCCGGGCCGCCGGGCTGGAGAAAATTTCCGACGCCATGGCTGACCCGTCCGTCCAGGCCAAGGTCCGCGCCGTGTTGGAGGAAACCAAGCAGCTGCTGGTGGCGAAGCATGGGTTTGCCGAGGCGGAGCAGGAAGCCTATGTGCAAAAGATCCTGGTCCGGTTCGCCAACGAACACCTGCCGGACACCGTGGCGCGGGTGGGCCGTGCGCCCCTGCGCAAGCTCAGCCGCCATGAGCGCTTCATTGGCCCTGCGGCCGAACTCGCGGAAAACGGCGTGAAACCTGCGGCCCTGCTGGAGGCCATCGGCGCGGCACTGCGGTTTGACGACGCCGAAGACGCGGAGGCCGTGGAACTGGCGTCCATCCTGGCCGACAACCCCGCAGCGGCCGCCACGGAGCGCATCACGGGGCTGGCCCCGGCACATCCGCTGTTCGCCGCCGTCAACGCCGTGGTGGAAGCGGCGCAGGCACGGTAACTGCTCATTGCTGATCCAGCCGCGTTTGTGGAACGTGAAGGGCCCGGCACCAGGGGTGCCGGGCCCTTCCGTCTGTGGGTCAGGCCCTGGCGGTGGTGGCGAACAGCCGGCGCAGGGTAAAGAAGCAGCCCAGGGCGCCGAAGAGCAGTGCGGTGAGGATGCTGACGGTGTAGTCCTTCCAGAGGTCCTGGTTCTGGGTCAGGTTCTCACCGAAAATGGACCAGGAGCCGCCGTCAACCAGGGCCTCCATGGGGTTGGCCCCAAATTGGTGGACCATGTCCAGCCACATGCCGCCGATGAAGGCCAACACCAAGGTCACGACGGTGATGAGGAGAATTGCCCAGACGCCCCGCCGGGTTGGGTGCCCTGCCCCCAAAGCATAAAGCTTGGCGGCGCCGGCGGCGATGGCCCAGGCCACCACGGAGGCGACCACGCCCAAGTTCCAAATCACCAGCCACAGAATAATCCCGAGCGGAATGACGGCGGCGGCAAAGATGATGCCCCTGACTACGTCTTCACTGGGGCTGCGGGACGGCAGAAAACGGACGTCCATTTCACGCCCCGGGAACGTCACTGCGGTAGGTTGGCGGTAACAGTTCGTGCGGATCAGCTTCCGGTTGAAGGATGTGCCCATGGCCAAGGAACTTGCCACCCAACTCATTGAGCAGTTGCAGTTTGCCGGTGTGCGGCGCATCTACGGGATTGTGGGCGACAGCCTGAACCCGCTGGTGGACGCCGTTCGGAAAACCGGGGGTGCCAGCAACGGAGGCATCGACTGGATCCACGTCCGGCACGAGGAGGCGGCCGCCTTCGCCGCCGGGGCCGAAGCGCAGCTTACTGGGGAACTGGCCGTGTGCGCGGGTTCATGCGGCCCCGGCAACCTGCACCTGATGAACGGGTTGTACGACGCCAACCGTACCGGCGCGCCCGTGCTGGCCATCGCCTCCCACATTCCGAGCAAGCAGATCGGCAGCGGGTTTTTCCAGGAAACCCACCCCGACAGGATTTTTGACGAATGCTCCGTGTATTCGGAGCTGGTCAGCACGGCGGAGCAGGCGCCCAGGGTCATGCGCAGCGCCATTTCCCATGCCATCGGCCTGCGGGGCGTCGCCGTCGTGACCTTGCCGGGTGACATCGCAAGCCTTCCTGCCAGCGCACCCACGCCACACCGGCGCCCCTACACCCGTGCCGCACTGGTGCCCGCCCAGGAAAGCGTGAAGGAGCTGGCTGACGCCATTAACAGAGCGCAAAAGGTGGCCATCTTTGCCGGTGCCGGTGTGGAGGGCGCCCACGACGAAGTTATTGCGCTGGCGGAACTGGTCAAGGCGCCCATCGGGCACAGCCTGCGGGGCAAGGACTTCATCCAGTACGGCAACCCCTTTGACATCGGCATGACGGGGCTGCTGGGCTACGGTGCAGCCGCCGAGGGCATAGCCGACGCCGAGCTGTTGATCCTGCTCGGCACCGACTTCCCGTACGACCAATTCCTGCCCGGCACCCGCACCGCACAGGTGGACCGGGCCCCGGAACACCTGGGCCGGCGCACCGACGTCGAAATTGCCGTGCACGGCGACGTGCTGCCCACCCTGCAGGCCCTGATCCCGCTGGTGGAGCCGAAGAAGAATTCACGTTTCCTGGACCAAATGCTGAAGAAACATGACCGGCTCATGAACAAGGCCGTTGGTGCCTACACCCGCAACGCGGACAAGCTGGTGCCCATCCACCCCGAATACGCGGCCTCCCTGCTGGATGAAATTGCGGCGAAGGACGCCATCTTCACAGCCGACACGGGCATGTGCAATGTGTGGACGGCACGCTACATCAACCCCCTGGGGACGCGCCGGCTGATCGGCTCCTACCTGCACGGCTCCATGGCGAATGCGCTGCCGCAGGCCATCGGAGTCCAGTCCGCCTACCCGGACCGGCAGGTCATCTCGGTGTCCGGCGACGGCGGCCTGTCGATGCTGCTCGGCGAGCTCATCACGGTGGCCGCACACAAGCTGCCCATCAACGTGGTGGTGTTCAACAACTCCACGCTGGGCATGGTCAAGCTGGAAATGCTGGTGGACGGCCTGGCCGACTTCGGCGTGGACGTTCCGGACACGAACTACGCCGCCATTGCCGCTGCCATGGGTTTCCATGCCGTCCGTGTCACGGATCCGGCTGGCATTGCGGACGCTTACCGGACGGCGTTTGCGCACGACGGGCCGTCCCTGGTGGAACTTGTCACCGACCCGAACGCACTGTCCATCCCGCCGAAAATCAAGGGCGGGCAGGTGCTCGGGTTTGCCACGGCCATGTCCAAGATTGTACTGAACAAGGGTGCTGGGGAGGCCGTGAGCATGGCCCGGAGCAATTTGCGCAACATCCCGCGGGGCTGACCCCGGTCCGGGGCCGGCCCCGCGGGAGGGGTTTATGCGGCGACGGAGTCGTCGTGGACCACTGCGCGTGCGGGGATGGGTTCCAGTTTCCCCATGAGGAGGATGTAGGAGAGGAGGCCGCCGACCAGGGCGACGCCGCCGATGATGAAGGCGAAGGCGAAGCTGCCGGTGATGTCGACCACCATGCCGGTGACGATGGGTGCGGCGACGCCGGCGAGCAGGTTGACGCAGTTGACGATGGCGGCCAGGGAGCCGGCGCTGCCTTCGGGGGCGATGAGGGCCGGGAGGGAGTTGCTGGTGACATAGACGAGGGCGATTCCGGCGCTGCCGGCGGCGATCCAGATGATGGCGGTGGTGGCGCTGTGGCTGAAGGCGGCACCGACGGTGAGCAGGGCGACGATCATGCCGGCGACGATGATGCCCTTGCGGACTTTGTCGGCGTTGGCGCCGCGGCCGATGACCCGGTCCACCCACCAGCCGCCGATGGTCAGTTCGGAGATGAACATGGCCAGGGCGGGGACGGCGGCGTAGATGCCGCTTTGCAGGATGCTCTGGTCCATGCTTTTTTGCATGTAGCCCGGCAGCCAGGTCAGCAGCATCCAGAGGACGTAGCCGGCCCCGGCGAGTCCGAGGGAGAGGCCCCAGACCTTGCGCTGGCGCAGCAGGTAGCCGACGGTGGCCAGGTCGCTTTTGGGGCGGACTGATTCGGAGGAGGCGCCGCCGTCGACAATGTAGTTGTATTCCTCCTGGCTCATGCGCGCCTTCTTCAGGCGGGCTGCGGGTCCGCTGTACTTCCAGAGGAATGCGGCGAGGAAGACCAGTGACAGCCCGGCCTGGACCCAGAATGCTTCGCGCCAGCCCCAGGTGGCCACGGTGAAGGCGATCAGGGGCAGGCCCAGGACGTTGGCCAGGCGGGTGCCGCTGTCGAAGATGGCGGTGCACAGTCCGCGTTCGTGGCGGGGGAACCACAGGCCGGTGGCCTTCATGGCGCCGGGGAAGGCGGGGGCTTCGGCCACGCCGAGGAGCACGCGGGCCACGATGATGATCCACGCGCCGGAGGCAACCGCGGTCAGCACGGAGGCGATGAACCACAGCACGGCGCTGGCGCCCCAGATCTTCTTCACGCCGAAGCGGTCCAGGAGCATGCCGGAGGGGATCTGCATGATCGCGTAGGACCACAGGAACGCGGAGGAGAGCACACCGAATTCGGTGGCCGTGAGGCCGAATTCGTGCGAAAGCGGTGTCTGCGTGACGGAGATCGAGAGCCGGTCGATGTAGTTGATCAGGATGCCGAAGCCCATGAGCAGGGCAATGTTCCACCGCGCCTTGCCCCGGGGCTTCGCGGGGGCGCTGTGGGTGGTGGACTGGATTTTTTGGTGGTTTTCAACTGTCTTGGACATGGAGAATCCTCAGGACGGAAAGTTTTGGGCGGTACCCTGCCTGTGCGGCTTCATTGCCGGGACAGGGCGCGGACCCCGGTCGTAGGGTGTGGACGCGTCCTGCTTGGGCGCCGCGGCGCGCACCGGGAATGGCTGCATGGCTAGCGGCGGGCGTGGTTGGCCAATGCCAGGACAGGCGTTCGGTGGGTGGCGGATCTCGCCGCGAGGACCAGGGCGGCCAGTGTTGCTGCCGCCAGGACGGATTCCATGCCACACATGAGTGGCGAATGACCGGCGTTCAGCCACAAATGGCGAAATATTGTCAATGCCACCGTGGCGAACAGAATCTGGCAGAAGGCCAGGCTGCGGGGCCTGGCGTTCTGCGGGTGCATCGAACTCGCCTTCAATGCACCGTTTTCAGAATTTTTCATCGGACTTCAACCAATCAAGTAACGGATTGTCGATGTTGCGCACCTCACATTTTGAGGATGTATCGACTCTAAAACTTTCCAGCCTCTTCCACAAGAGGAAATATGATTTTCGCATAGTGGAAGTATGGAATCGTGTTGAACCGGTGATCGAGGACTTCTGCCGCCCGGCGGACATGACCCCGTATCCTTGAGTTCCCGGACGGGCCGGGACCGGGGGCGCGGCCCCCGGAATCTGCGAGGGACAGGTTCCAGATGCTCACAACCGCAATAGTCTTTGCTGTCTTGGCAGCGGCACTCCACGTCTACATTTTTGCGTTGGAATCATTGCGCTGGACTGCGGCGTCCACGCGAAAAACATTCGGCACCACCGCCGAGGAAGCGAACGCCACGAAGGAATTGGCCTTCAACCAGGGCTTCTACAATCTCTTTCTTGCCATTGTGACGCTTGCCGGCGTCATCGCTGCCGCATCCGGCCACCATTCCGTCGGTGCGGCGCTGGTCCTGGCCGGGGCGGGTTCCATGCTCGCCGCGGGACTGGTGCTGCTGATTTCCTCGCCGTCCAAGGTGAGGGCGGCCCTGGTGCAGCTCACCCTGCCGCTGGTCGCCGTCGTGCTGGTCCTGGTGTGGCTGCCTACAAACGTTTAAGCATTGAAAGCCGCCCGGAACGGGCATAGCGTTTAAGGACATCCTAAGGGGGTGCCCGAAGTGGAAATTCATCTGTGGTGGCTTGAAATGGACCTGGCGGCCAAGGAGTGGCTGCGTGAAAACCTGGAAGCGGAGACTGTTCCAGAGCACGTGCTGGCCGCTGTCAGGGCGGCCGGTGGCGAGGTGGTGGGCGGCACGCTCACACCACGCGAATGGGCGTTCATTGAGACGCAATCGGAGTTTGTCGACTGACGCCGTTCCTGTTCCATCCCGTTTCTCCGCCGAGATAGCGGAAGAACGCCGAATCCGGCAAGAATTTTCCTCACGTCTCGGCGCGGTACCGCTATCTCGGCGGAGCGGGGCGGGGCGGGGCGGGCGGATTTGAGCGGGCGGAATGTGATCTTCGCGGCCTGGGCGGGACATGCGGGGCGTTGTAGTGGAGAATGGAAAGGATGACTTCCCCCAAAAACGCCCCCAGCCCTGTTGCCGCGCCCGCGGTGACTGCCACCATCACGCGCCCCGCCCGCCGTCCG
>Ga0134128_10002025_pt1 | contig 25353 bp, 28 predicted proteins | sample KB31754_FD_96462 | JGI IMG/M metagenome (GOLD analysis project Ga0134128, IMG submission 96462) | Terrestrial soil microbial communities with excess Nitrogen fertilizer from Kellogg Biological Station, Michigan, USA - KB3-175-4 | ecosystem: Environmental > Terrestrial > Soil > Unclassified ...
CTCCCGTGGCTGCGCCACGGGCCCCTCCCTCTCCCGCCAGGGGAGAGGGAAGGAAAGCGTCTCGTCTGACGGCCTACCCCGCCGCGGCGACGGCGCGTTTGGCCATGACGGTGACGAGATGGGCGCGGTACTCGGCGCTCGCGTGGATGTCCGAGTTGAGGCCGTTGGCGCTCTGCTTCACCCCGGCGACGGCATCGGCGCTCCAGGATTTGCCGAGCGCCGCCTCCATATCCTTCTGGCGGTAGACCACCGGGCCGGCACCGGTCACCGCGACCCGCACCTGTCCGCCGGTGCGGGCGACGAAGACGCCGACCACGGCATAACGCGAGGCGGGGTTGGGGAATTTGGAATAGCCCGCCTTTTCCGCCAAGGGGAAGCTCACCGCGGTGACGATCTCGTCCAGTGCCAGCGCGGTCTCGAACATTCCCTTGAAGAAATCGTCGGCGGCGATCTTGCGCTGGTTGGTGATCACCGTCGCATTGAGGCCGAGCACGGCGGACGGGTAGTCGGCGGCGGGGTCGTTGTTGGCGATCGAGCCGCCGATCGTGCCGCGGTTGCGCACCTGCGGATCGCCGATGCCTTCGGCGAGATGGGCGAGCGCCGGGATGGCGGACTTCACCAGATCCGACGTCGCGACCTCGACATGCCGTGACATGGCGCCGATGACGATGGCGTTGCCCTCGCGCTTGATGCCTTTCAACTCGGCGACGCGGCCGAGATCGACGAGGTCGGAAGGCTTGGCGAGGCGCTGCTTCAAGGTCGGGAGCAGCGTCATTCCGCCGGCGAGCAGCTTCGCGTCCTCCTTGCCGCCGAGCGCCTTGGCGGCATCGGCGACGCTCTGGGCCCGCTGATAGTCGAAATTGTACATGGCTTTCGCTCCCCTTATTCCGCTGCCTTGGGCATGGTCTTCTCCGCGATCGCGTTCCAGACGCGCTCGGGCGTGGCCGGCATGTCGAGATCCCCGACGCCAAGCGGCGCCAGCGCATCGACCACCGCATTCATCACCGCCGCCGGCGCACCGATCGCGCCGGCCTCGCCGCAGCCTTTGACGCCCAGCGGATTGTGCGTGCACAGCGTCGTGTGCGTCGCGACGTCGAAGGACGGCAAATGGTCCGCTCGCGGCATGCAGTAATCCATGAAGGAGCCGGTGACGAGCTGACCGTCATCGTCGTAGACGGCATTCTCGTAGAGCGCCTGGCCGATGCCCTGGGCGAGGCCACCATGCACCTGGCCTTCGACGATCATCGGATTGATGATGCGGCCGAAATCGTCGGCGGCGGTGAACTTCACCACCGAGACCACGCCGGTATCGCGGTCGATCTCGATCTCGGCGATATGGCAGCCGGCTGGATAGGTGAAGTTCTTGGGGTCGTAGAACGCCGTCTCGTCGAGACCGGGCTCGACCTCCTCGATCGGATAGTTGTGCGGCACATAGGCGGCGAATGCCACCTGGCCGAAGGCGACGTTCTTGTCGGTGCCGGCGACCGAAAACTTCCCGTCCTTGAACTCGATATCGGCCTCGGCGGCCTCGAGCAGATGGGCGGCGATCTTCTTGCCCTTGTTCACCACCTTGTCCATCGCCTTGACCAGCGCCGAACCGCCTACCGGCAGCGAGCGCGAGCCATAGGTCCCCATGCCGAAGGGGATCTTGGTGGTGTCGCCATGGACGACGTCGACCATCTCGATCGGCACGCCGAGCCGCTCTGAGACGAGCTGGGCGAAAGTCGTCTCGTGGCCCTGGCCGTGGCTGTGCGTGCCGGTGAAGACGGTGATGCTGCCGGTCGGATGGACGCGCAGCTCCGCCGTCTCGTAGAGCCCGGCGCGGGCGCCGAGCGCGCCGGCAACCGCGCTGGGCGCAATGCCGCAGGCCTCGATATATGTGGCGACGCCGATGCCGCGCAGCTTGCCGCGCTTGGCCGATTCCTGGCGACGCTGCTCGAAGCCAGCGTAATCCGCCGCCTTCAGCGCCATGTCCAGCGTGGTGAAGTAATCGCCGCTGTCATAGGTGAGGGCCACCGGCGTCTGGTAGGGATAGGCGTCCTTCGGCACGAAGTTGCGCCGGCGCAGCTCGGCCCGGTCGATCTTCGTCTCGCGCGCTGCGGTATCGACCAGCCGCTCGATGACAAAGCAGGCTTCCGGCCGACCAGCACCGCGATAGGCATCGACCGGCACGGTGTTGGTGAAGACCGACTTCACCTCGACGTAGATCGCCGGCGTGGTGTAGGTCCCGGCGAGCAGAGTGCCGTAGAGGTATGTCGGGATCGCGGTAGAGAAGGTGGAAAGATATGCCCCGAGATTGGCGATCGTCGCCACCTTCAGCGCCAGGAACTTGCCGTCCTTGTCGAGCGCCAGCTCGGCATGGGTGGCATGATCGCGGCCCTGCGCATCCGAAGCGAAGCTCTCGCCGCGCTCGGCCGTCCATTTGATCGGCCGGCCGACGCGCGAGGATGCCCAGGTGACGATGGCTTCCTCGGCATAGTGATAGATCTTCGAGCCGAAGCCGCCGCCGACGTCGGGCGCCACGACACGCAGCTTGTGCTCGGGCAGCTGCAGCACGAAAGCGCCCATCAGCAGCCGGATGACATGCGGGTTCTGGCTGGTGGTGTAGAGCGTGTACTCGCCCGTGGCGCGATCGTACTCGCCGATTGCGGCGCGCGGCTCCATCGCGTTCGGCACCAGGCGGTTGTTGACGATGTCGAGCCGCGTGACATGCGCCGCCTTGGCGAAAGCGGCATCGACGGCGGCTTTGTCGCCGAGGTGCCAGTCGTAGCAGAGATTGCCTTTCGCCTGCTCATGGAGCTGCGGCGCGCCGGATTTCAGGCCATCCTCGGCCGACACCACGGCAGGCAGCACCTTGTAGTCGACCGAGATCAGCTCGGCGGCGTCCTTCGCCTGGGCGCGGGTCTCGGCGACGACTACGGCGACGGGATCGCCGACATGCCGGACCTTGCCTTGCGCCAGCACCGGATGCGGCGGCTCGGCCATGGGCGAGCCGTCCTTGGAATGGATGAGCCAGCCGCAGGGCAGGCCGCCGATCTGCATATCGGCGCCGGTATAGACCGCGAGGACGCCGGCAGCCGATTTCGCCTTGCTGGTGTCGATGCCCTTGATCTCGGCATGAGCATGCGGGCTGCGCAGGATGAAGGCGTGCACCTGACCCGGCCGGTTGATGTCGTCGGTGTAGGTGCCGCGACCCGTCAGGAAGCGCGTGTCTTCCTTGCGGCGGACGGGGGCGCCGATCCCGGTGTCGGACATTATGCGGTCCTCCCCATCGCCTCGGTGCCGGCCTTGATGGCTTTCACGATGTTGTGATAGCCGGTGCAGCGGCAGATATTGCCCTCGAGCCATTCGCGGATCTGCTGCTCGGTGGGGTTCTTGTGGCGCCTGGCGAAGTCGACGGCGCTCATCACCATGCCGGGCGTGCAGAAGCCGCATTGCAGCCCATGATGCTCGCGGAAGGCTTCCTGCATCGGGTGGAGCTTGTCGCCCGTGGCGAGGCCCTCGATCGTGATCACCTGCGCGCCATCGGCCTGAAGGGCGAGCATGGTGCAGCTCTTCGCCGACACGCCGTCGACATGCACCACGCAGGCACCGCATTGGCTGGTATCGCAGCCGACATGCGTGCCGGTGAGGCCAAGATGTTCGCGCAGCAGTTGGACGAGGAGGGTACGCGGCTCGACGGTGGCAGTGACCGACTTGCCGTTCACCGTAAGGGTTACGGTCGCCATGGACTTTGTCTCCCTCTTTATGTCGTTTTCGCTATCGTTCTCGTGACGCCATTCGAACAGTCGCCCGAAGCGTCAATGGGACGATCTTGAATCAAGTGTCGTGCGGCCGGGGCGCCGGGTCAAGCCGCTCGGGGAACGATCGAGCGTCCCGCTCGCGCGGTGATCGGGCGAAGGCGAGCCGCGCGAGCGCGCTCGCGCAGCCACATTATACGAAAGTCGAATAAGCCGGCGGGAGGCTAGTGGCCGCCGCCCCGGGTGAAGAAATAGAGCAGGACGCCGACAAGGATCACCAGCCCGGCCACCCAGACCACAGGCGAGAGGCGGGGCGAGGGGGGCGCGGCGGGTTGCGGCGGCGGTGCCGGCGCGGGCTCGGCCGCGGCGCCGGCCGGCGCGGCCGCTGCGGCGGGCGCGGCCGCGGCCGCCGGCGCGCCTTCGGTCACCGCGGCGGAGAAGCCGCGGAAGAAATCCTCGGCCATCTTGCGCGCCGTGGCGTCGATGAGCCGCGAGCCGATCTGCGCGAGCTTGCCGCCGACATGCGCATCCACCGTATAGCTGAGCTTCGTGCCGGGACCGTCATCGGCGAGGCGGACGGTGGCGCCGCCCTTGGCGAAGCCCGCGGCGCCGCCGCTGCCTTCGCCGCTGATCTTGTAGCCGTTGGGCGGATCGAGATCGGAGAGCGTCACCTTGCCGCCGAAGCGCGCTTTGACCGGCCCGACCTTGGCCGTGACCTTGGCCTCGAACTGCGTGTCGGAGATCTTCTGTACCTCCTCGCAGCCCGGAATGCTCCGCTTGAGGATCTCGGGGTCGTTGAGCGCTTCCCACACCTTCTGGCGCGGCGCCGGGATCGCGAACTCGCCGGTCATGTCCATCGCGGGTGTCCTTCGGGTTTTTCTTGAGAGAAGTTGAGCCTATCGCGGCGCCCAGCGCCGGGCAAGGCGGCCCCCGGGCGGGACTCCCCGGCGGTCGGGCCGCAGGTCATAGTGCGCGGGATGGCGATCCCTTCCTTGATCTGGGCCACCCCCTTCATCGGTCTGCTGCTTACCATCGCCCTGGCACCGCTGCTGGCGCCGAGCCTGTGGGAGGGGCATTACGGCAAGCTGACGGCCTTTTGGATGCTGGCGCTGCTGCTGCCGCTCGCGGCGTTCGACGGACCCAAGGCGACCGCGACGGCGCTGCTCTCCACGACGCTCTTCGAATATCTGCCCTTTGCGCTGCTGCTGGGCTCGCTCTACGTCATCGCGGGCGGGCTGCGCATCACCGGCACGCCGCGCGGCGCACCGGCGGTCAACACGGCCATGCTCGCCATCGGCACGGGGTTTGCGAGCCTCATCGGCACGCCGGGCGCCTCGATGCTGATGCTGCGGCCGCTCATCCGCGCCAACCGCCATCGCCAGCACAGCGCGCATGTCTTCGTTTTTCTCATCCTGCTCGTCGCCAATGCGGGAGGCGCGCTGACGCCGGTGGGCAATCCGCCGCTCTTCCTGGGATTCCTCGCCGGCGTGCCGTTCTTCTGGCCGCTCACCCATCTCTGGGCGCCGACGCTCATCGCCACGACCGGAATGCTCGCGAGCTTCTACGCGCTCGACAGCTACATCTTTCACCGTCGCGGGCGGACCGATCCGTCGCTCCTGCCGGAGATCGAGAAGCTCGGCGTCGAGGGAGGCGTCAACATCGCGCTGGTGGCGCTGGTGGTGGTGGCGACGCTGCTGCGCGCCGTCTGGCATCCGCAGCTTGCGCTTGCCATCGGCGGCCTCCGCTGGGACCTGGCCGAGATCATCGCCGACGCGCTTTTCGCCGCGGCGGCGCTGCTATCGCTCGCCTTGACCCCGCGCCAGACGCGCCGGCGCAACGACTTCTCCTGGACGCCGATGATCGAGGTGGCGATCCTCTTCGCCGGCATCTTCGTCACGCTGATCCCGGTGACGGCGATGATCGCTGCCGGGCCCGCGGGACCGATGGCGCCGGTCTTCGCCAGGCTGATGCACGGGGGCGCGCCGCAGGACCGGCTGTTCTTCTGGGCGACGGGCCTGCTCTCCGCCGTGCTCGACAACGCGCCCAGCTATCTCGTCTTCCTGCAATTCGCCGGCAGGAGCGCGGCCGAGACGGCGGTACACGCGGCGAGCACGCTGGCGGCGATCTCGCTGGGCGCCACGCTCTTCGGAGCGCTCACCTATATCGGCAACGCGCCCAACCTGCTGATCAAGAGCGTGGCGGAAAGCCACGGCATCCGCATGCCGGGTTTCTTCGCCTATATCGGCTGGGCGACGCTGGGCCTGCTGCCATGGCTGCTGCTGGTGCAGCTCATCTTCTTCGCCTAGCGTCGGCAGCCAAAGGCGAGATTGCTTGCCGGGGCTCCGCCGGGCGCGCTAGAAGAATGGGTGCCGCCTCCGTCGAGCGCATTGCAATGTCCCGGTTCCGCCTCGTCCTCGTCTTCCTCCTGCTGCTTGCTCCGGCCTCGGCCATGGGTACCGAGCTCGCCACCTTCCAGCACTCGACGCTCACCATCGACACCGATCATGGGCCGAAGCGCTTCTCCGTCGAGATCGCCGACACGCCCCAGCAGCAGCAGCAGGGGCTGATGTTCCGCCGCTCGCTGCCGGCCGATGCCGGCATGCTGTTCGACTTCGGCACGACGCAACCGGCAGCGTTCTGGATGAAGAACACGCTCATCCCGCTCGATATGCTGTTCATCGCCGCCGACGGCAGCATCGCCGATATCCGTCAGCGCGCCGTGCCGTTCTCGGAAGCGACGATCTATTCGAAAGTGCCGGTGCGGGCCGTGCTCGAGCTCAATGGCGGCACGGTCGACCGGCTCGGCATCCATCTCGGCGACGTCGTCCATCACCCGATCTTCGGCAATGTCGTCGCCCAAGCGCATCACTGACCGGCCTCGCCGCCTGCGTCATTGATGTACATCGTTGAGAAGAATTTCTCGCTCCCTCAATGACGCAGGGACCGGGCGCGACCGTGCAGCGCGCGGGCCGTCCCCGGTGATCATGCTAGACCTGCACCCCTTGGCGGGCGAGGCCCTCTTCTCGTTCTAGCGCTTCAGCGCGAGCGTGATGCCGTCGGCGAGCGGCAGCAGCGAGAGATCGATGCGCTCGTCTTGCCGGAGCTTGGCGTTGAGCGCCCGCAGCGCGGCGGTCTCGGGATCCTTCCGGCGATGATCGGCAACCCAGCCGCCCCAGAGCACATTGTCGATGACGATAAGCCCGCCGGCCCGCAGCAGGCGCAGCGCCCGCTCGTAGTAGCCGTCGTAATTCTCCTTGTCGGCATCGATGAAGACGAAGTCGAATTGCCCTTCCTCGCCGGCGGCGATGAGGCGATCGAGCGTCTCGTTCGCCGGGGCAAGCCGCAGCTCGATCTTGCCGGCGACGCCGGCTTCCTCCCAGTAGCGCCGCGCGATGGCGGTGGTCTCAGGGTTGACGTCGCAGGCGACGATGCGCCCCTCGGGCGGCAGCGCCAGCGCCAGGACGAGCGCGCTGTAGCCGGTGAAGGTACCGATCTCGAGGCAGCGCCGGGCGCCGATCATCCGGGCGAGCAGCGCCATGAACTGACCCTGATCGGGTGCGATCTGCATTCCCGCCATGGGGAGGCGTGCCGTCTCCTCGCGCAGCCGCAGCAGCAGCGTGGGCTCGCGCAGCGAATTGCCGAGGACGTAGTCCTGGAGCTTCTCGGTCAAGTCGATATGGCGCTTGGGCATGCCTCGAGATAGCACAATCCGGCTGTCCGGCGCACCGCGCCCCATCGGGCGCCCGGCCGGGAATTGCTGCAATGATCGCCGACCGCCGCTCGCCCCGGCCAAAGTAGTTGTGCACATCCTACCTTCGCCGATATATTTCGCTGGCCGCAAGGCGGGGCCGTTCACCCGGCACCCGACCCGGTCTTCACGGGGAGCATGAAGTCCATCTCGTAACGCACTTTCCAATAGCCAAGACGGTCAGGACGGCGCGGCGGGGCAAGCCCACCGCTTCAGCGAGAATTGCTCGGGTGCAACCGGGGCAGACTCGACGTCTCTGGCCGGTACTTGGTCAGGGAGAAACGCAATGAAATCGAGCAAGAGTTCATCCACCGTCCTTTCCGGCCGGCCGGTCAGCCGCCGCCGGGTCTTGGCCGGCTCGGCCGCCGCTGGCCTTGCCACCCTGGTCAGCCCGCCGATCGTGACGGCGCTGGGCGAGTCACCGCTGAAGCTGGGCTGGATCGACCCCTTCACCGGGACCTATGCGGCGCTCGGCACCTCGCAGCTCAACGGCGCCAAGATGGCCGCCGAAGAAATCAACAAGAAGGGCGGCGTTCTTGGCCGCGAGCTCAAGATCTTCGCCGAGGACAGCGCGGCCAACGTGGGCCAGGCGACCGAGAAGCTCAACCGCCTGGTCGACCAGCAGCAGGTGGACTTCACCGCGGGCGGCGTGTCGTCGGCCGAAGCGGCGGCGATGAGCCATGCCGCCAACCTGAAGAGCAAGCTCTACATCGCGGTCGGCGGCCATGTCGACACGATCACCGGCAAGGACTGTCACTGGAACACCTTCAAGCTTTGTTCGGACACCTGGATGCTGTCGAAAGCGCTCTGCGCGACGCTCCTCAGCAAGTTCGGCAAGCGCTGGTATTTCTGTACGCCGGATTACGCCTGGGGCCACTTCCTCTACAAGGGCGCGTCCGAGATCCTGCAGGAATCGAAGGGCACCAATCTCGGCAATGCCGTGCTGCCGCTGGGCGCCACGGATTTCACCTCGGCGCTCATCAAGGTGCAGCAGGCGAAGCCGGACGTCTTCGTCGTCTTCCAGAGCGGCGACGACTTCGTCAACCTGATGAAGCAGGCGGCGCAGTTCGGCATGACCAAGACCATGGCCTTCGGGTCGCCGCTGCTCGAACTGGAGCCGCTCGCCTCGCTGCCGGTCGAGGCACGGACCGGCTGGGGCGTCATGGAATGGTGGTGGGACCAGCCCAAGCAGCCGCATGTGAAGGAGTTCGTCGAGGGCTATCGCAAGCGCTACAACGCGACGCCCAGCGGCCGGAGCTGGCTCGGCTATGCCGCTTGCCACAGCATCGCTCTCGGCGCCACCGCGGCGAAGAGCGCCGATGCGGTCAAGATGGCGCATGCGATGGAAGGCATGCACCTGCCGCCTGAGGTGGCGCTCGAGCCGCATAGCCCGTATTACCGGGCCGGCGACCACCAGTGCATGATCACCGAATTCGTCGGCGAGGTGAACCAGAAGGGGCAATACCCGAACCTCTTCACCGTGTCCGACGAGCAGGCCGGAGAGAAGCTGGCCCGGTCTCCGGCCGAGAAGGAGTGCAAGCTTACCTATCCCGCCTGATCCCAGCCGCCGCGTGCCTGCATTAGGGCCAATGACCGAGCCGAGGCCGGTCACGCGCCTGTGATGCCGGAGGCGTCCCGCGGGAGCTTGCCCCGCGGGACGCCGATTGCGTATCAACGGGGCGCGCCCCCGGCGATTTCGTCGCGACGAGGATGGAAGCGTATGGAACTTTTACTGTTCGACGGGTTCAACGGCCTTATCCAGGGCACATTCTACGCGCTGATGGCGCTGGGGCTGTCGCTGATCATCAGTCTCAACTCGGTGATCAACTTCGCCCATGGCGGGTTCATGCTCGTCGGCGCCTATCTTGCCTTCACGCTGATGCCCTTCATCGGCTTCTGGGCGGCGCTCATCGCCGGGCCGCTCATCGCCGGCGGCTTCGGCATTCTCATCGAGCGGTCGCTGGTTCATTACATGTACAGCCGGCCCGATCCGATCTACAGCCTGCTGCTCACCTTCGGGCTCGCGCTCATCATCGAGGATATCGTGCGCACGATCTGGGGCGCGCAGGGCCTGCCCTTCCAGATTCCCGCGGTGCTCGGCTCGCCGGTGAGCGCGACCTACTTCTTCATCACCGGCTACCGGCTGTTCGTCATGGGCGCGATCGCGCTCGCCACCATCGCGCTCTTCGCCTTCCTGCGCCTCACCTCGTTCGGCATCCGCATCCGTGCCGGCATCCTCGATCTCGAGACGGTCTCGGTGCTGGGCGTGAACGTGTATCTGCTCCGCTCGGTCAATTTCGCGATCGGCACGCTGCTGGCGGGCTTCGCCGGAGTGCTCGCCGCCGGCGTGCTGCAGCTCGCGCCGACCATGGGCGACAATGTCATCATGGCGACCTTCGTCGCGGTCGTCGTCGGCGGCATCGGCAGCCTCCTGGGCAGCGTACTGGGCGGGCTGCTGATCGGCCTCGCCGCCGGCGTCACCACCGCCTTCTACCCGGCCGCCAGCGACGTCGTCATCTACGTCATCATGGCGGTGGTGCTGATCTTCCGGCCGCGCGGCATCCTGGGGCAGGAAGGGCTGTTCGAATGAGGCGAGGGCTCTCCCTGGACCGGCGGTTCTGGATCAACGGCGCGGTCTGGCTTCTGCTGCTCGCTGCGCCGCTGTGGCTGCCGCTGATCGGCGGCTATATGGAACTCGCCTCGCGCGTGCTGATCTATGGTCTCGCCGCCATGGCGGTGAACCTGCTGATCGGCTTCACCGGCTGCATGACCTTCGGCGAAGCCGCCTATTTCGGCCTCGGCGGATACGGCGCCGGGCTGATGCTGACGCATGTCACCAACAGCACGCCGCTGGCGGTCCTCGTCGGAACGCTGGTCGGTGGCATGGCCGCGCTCATCTTCGGCCCATTGGTGATGCGCCGCCGCGGCATCTATTTCGCGATGATCACCGTCGCGATCGGCCAGATCTTCTATTTCATCGCCGAGCGCTGGAACAGCTTCACCGGCGGCGAGGACGGGCTTTCGGGATTCTCCCGCACACCGCTTCACCTGGGCTCCCTCAGCATCCAGTTGACCGCGGTGCCGTTCTACTACTTCGTGCTGCTCTGCTTCGCGATCGGCGCCGCCATCCTCGCCTTGCTGCTGCATTCGCCGCTCGGCCATACCTTTGTCGCGATCCGCGAGAACCGTCGGCGCGCCCAATTCCTCGGCATCCATGTCGAGCGCTATGTCTGGGCGTCCTTCGCGATCGCCGGGTTCATCGCCGCGCTGGCGGGCTCGCTCATCGCGCTCGAACAGAACTTCATCTCGCCGATCAACCTCTATTGGGTCGAGTCCGGCAACCTCGTCATCATGGCGGTGATGGGCGGTATGCGGAGCTTCTGGGGCCCGCTCGTGGGCGCCATCATCTTCATCGGCATCCAGGATTACGTGAGCAGCTTCTTCCCCAACAATTGGGAAACCTTCATCGGCGCGCTCTTCATCATCGCCGTCGTGTTCTTCCCGAAAGGCATTCTCGGCATCGCCCGCCGCCGCAGGAGGGTCGCATGAGCCTCCTCAGCCTCACCAACATCTCGCGCGTCTTCGGCAAGGTGGTGGCGCTGCAGAACGTCGCGCTCGAGATGGAACAGGGCAGCATCCATGCCGTCATCGGCCCGAACGGTGCCGGCAAGACCACGCTCTTCAACCTGATCAGCGGCTTCTTTCCGGCGACCACCGGCGATATCCGGTTCGACGGCGCGTCGATCAACCGCTACAGCGCGGCCGAGCGCGTGGCGCTGGGTCTGGTGCGGACCTTCCAGATCACCGAGATCTTCCCCGAGCTGTCGGTGTTCGAGAACATCCGCATCGGCGTCGAGGCCGAGGCGGGCGGCAGCGCCCGGCCGTGGCCAGGCGGCGCCTTCGCCCGCCAGGTGAACGGGCGCGTCGAGGAGCTGCTCGAGACAACCGGGCTTGTGGCACAGGCGGACCGCACGGTGAGCGAGCTCGCGCATGGCGACCAGCGCGTCGTCGAGATGGCGATGGCGCTGAGCCGGCGGCCGAAGCTCCTGCTGCTCGACGAGCCGACCGCCGGCATGGGCCAGGCCGAGACCGAGCACATGGTGAAGCTCATCAGCGAGCTGCACGCGCGCACCAAGCAGAGCATCCTCTTCATCGAGCACGACATGGAGCTCGTCTTCGGCCTCGCCCACCGCATCACCGTGCTCAACTACGGCAAGGTGCTGGCGAACGGTGCGCCCAAGGATGTCGCGGCCGATCCCCAGGTGCAGGCCGCCTATCTCGGGGAGGCGGCATGAGCGCCACCGTCCTCAAGGTCGACAACATCCATACCTTCTACGGCAAGAGCCACATCCTGCACGGCGTCTCGATGGAGGTGAACGAGGGCGAGATCGTGACCTTGCTGGGCCGCAACGGCGCCGGCAAGACCACGACCTTGCGCAGCCTGAGCGGGCTCACCCCGGCGCGCGATGGGCGCGTCGAAATCTTCGGCCAGGACACGACGCGCTGGCGCTCCTACACCATCGCGCGGCTGGGCGTCGGCTACGTGCCCGAAGGGCGGCGCATCTTCCCCAACCTAACCGTGCTCGAGAATCTCGCGGTGCCGGTGACGCGCCCCGGCAGCTGGACGATCCCTCGCGTGCTTGAGCTCTTTCCCAATCTGGGCGCGCGGCGCGACAGTCTCGGGCGGCAGCTTTCGGGCGGCGAGCAGGAGATGCTGGCCATCGCCCGCGCATTGCTGGTCAATCCGCGGCTGCTGCTGCTCGACGAGCCGTCGCAAGGGCTGGCGCCGCTCCTTGTGCGCGAGGTCTTCCGCGTCGTCGCCTCGATGCGGGCGGAGGGGATCTCGATCCTGCTGGTCGAGCAGAATGCCCGCTTCGCCCTCGACGTGGCGGACCGCGTCTACGTCCTCAATGACGGCAAGGTGGTCCATTCGGGCCCGGCCCGCGAGCTGGCGCGTGACGAGCAACGGGTGCGCGCGCTCGCCGGCGCCGGCGCGAGCGGGCACTGAGGCGCCTCGACCTCCAGCATCCCCGGCGAATTTCGCGCTACTGTCCCTGGCCAGGGAACGGCACCAGCTTGCCCCGTCCCTCATCGCGGCTCAAACGCTCGCGTATCGCCTTTAGAAGTTCTGGCGGGCGTACCGGCTTCAGCAGGTAATCGTAAGCGCTGAGCGTGCCGGGCTTGAGGCTCAACCCATATCCCGTCAGCACAACGGCCGGAACCCCCAGTTCCTTCGCCTTGTCCGCGAGCCTCAATCCGCTGCCATCCGGCAGATTGACGTCGGTGATCAGCAGGTCGAAAGGCTGCTCGGCGATCAGCCGGAGCCCGATTGTCAGACTCTCGGCGGAGGTGACGGAGTAACCCGCTTCCGTCTGCAAGATGTGCTCCAGAAGCGGCCGCACATCGGGATCGTCCTCGACCAGCAGGATACGAGGCATGGCCGCGTCCATCTGGTTTGTTCAGCCTGCCGATTATTAGTAGGTTCAACTCTCCTCCGATTCCATGCCCCTTTTGGGCTATGAAGCACGCGTCCTGTAGCAGAGCTCAACGCGCGTTCTCTGAACTGTCGCGCTAACTTCTTCAGCGGCACTCAATTGATGTCATGCACCCAACATTAAATCGACGTAATGTTCGATAACCGCTGCGCGAGACGGCGGGTAATGGAGGCTCCGATGGATCACGCGCGGTATCTGCGGGATCGGGCAGCCGAGTTCGCCAATCTTGCGGTGACGACGAGCGACGCCGTGGCGGCGCAGAATTTCCATGAAATGGCGATCATGTGCCGCGAGTGCGCCGAGAGGATGGAGCGCCGCGCGAGAGCGCAACAGCCTGAGTTCTACCCGGCGAAGTGAGCCGTTTGAGCCTCGGCAGCTTCGCCTTGCCCTGGCTGTGAGCGCGGTGCTGCACGAGACCGACGCTCATAAGGCGGCGTCACGCCGCCGACATCTCTTGCCTGATTGTCTTGATTAGATCAGCGGCTCTGATCGGCTTCTGAACGAGCCTGCCGCTCACCGTTGCCGCGGCCTCCTTGAAGCCCGTCATGTAGACCACGCGAAGATATGGGCGCATCACCTTCGCCTGGATGACAAGCTGCTGGCCGTCCAACCCTGGCATTCTGAGATCAGTGAGCAGGAGATCGATGTGCCGGTCGGCCAGGATACGGATTGCGTCATACCCATCCGTCGCGGTCACGACGGTGTAGCCTGGCGCGCGCAGAATCGCAGCCAAGACCGACAACACATCGGGATCATCATCGGTGATCAAAACCGTATACACGCGCACCGTCCAGCCATTGAACGCGACCCTGCCCGGATTTGCCCAGGGTTCTGTGCGCTGCCGTACATTGGAATGCCTGTATCGACAAGCTATCCCAAAGGGTAGGGCGTGCCGTGGTTCAAGTGACGAGCCGACCGGGTTAGTCCTGGCGACCGTCACTGATCCTTCTGGCGACGCTCATCCCGGACCGCGCGCAGGAAGCCGCCAGCGGCAACGATCAGCACGACCAGCATGAAGGTAAGGAACGCGTACTCCATAACGACCCCCATCGCCCGAAACTAGCCGGCACGAGGTTAATGCTCGCTTACCCAGCCTCGGGGCCGCATTCGGCAGCAGCTTCGCGCGCATACATACCAGCGCGTTCATCTCTCCCGGAAACGCCTTGCTGGATTCAGCCTACTTGAACGGGAAGTCGCAGATCATCGCGACAGCGACATAACACATAACATAAGCGTCAGCGCATCTATCGGAATTTGAGTTCGTGCGCTTCGTTGTGATGTAGCCCTCCGATCCGTCTCTCCCAAGTCTCGCGAATGATGAACCCAATCTTCTCGATCAGCTCGCGGGGCATAACGGGCTTCACGATGTAGCCGTCGATACCCGCGCCGCGTGCCAGTCGGACGGAGTCGGCGTCGTCGCGCCCGGTGATCATCAGGATCGGCATGATCGGCTTCTGCGCCTTCAATAGCCGGCAGAGCTCCAAGCCGGATACGCCCGGGAGATTCCAGTCGCTCAGCACGAAGTTTATCTCGTTCTGCGGTGTCTGTAGCAGCATCAATGCATCATCCGCATTAGCCGCCTCAACGACACTCCCGACCTTCTGACGCGTCAAGGTACGGCACAGGAGTGCCCGCATGTCGGGGTCATCCTCAAGTACGAGGACGTGCAGGAGACCGAGAAGGCGGGAGGGATCACGGCGCTACCATCTGCAATGCACTTTTCGGATGTTGATCGGCATCCGCTAATCGTTCGCTAACGCTCCGCGCCCTTAAGCACGGGGCGCGCAAGCACTCCACAAGTTCGCGCGGTGTTTGCGAGGACTTCCCGACAAGACCCGGATAACTTTATCGAAATTGTGGACAAAACTTTTCGCGCTTAACGTCCGATTATTCTCTGAACAATTAGCCTCTGCCAACTTTTTCGTACAATAAAACAGCGTGGAGGCGTTGCGTGGACCTCAACATGAATGTCTTGGTCGTCGACGATTATCTGACGATGCGCCGGATCATGCGAAGCCTCTTGCAGCAGGTAGGCTTTTCGAACATCGATGACGCAGTCGACGGCGGCAGCGCGCTGCGCAAGCTGCGCGACACGCGCTTTGGTCTGGTGATCTCCGACTGGAATATGGAGCCGATGTCCGGCCTGCAACTTCTCAAAGAAGTTCGCGCGGACGATCGGCTCCGCGCGATGCCGTTCATCATGGTCACGGCGGAAAGCAAGACGGAAAACGTGGTTGCTGCGAAAGAGGCGGGCGTCAGCAACTACATCGTGAAGCCCTTCAACGCGGACACCTTGAAGAAGAAGATCGACGAATGCCTTGGAGGGCTCTGACCGTGCGCGACGGCACCCGATACACACCGGAGTGGCTTCGACACCACGCTTCCCGCTGCCGGGAGGCCGCGACTGTCGCAGGCAATCACGAAGTTGCACGAGCGCTTGCAGAATATGCGGAACATCTTGAGGCAGAGGCAGCGGCTCAAGATGCAAGACCCGCGCGGGTTGCCCAGCAATTCCCGGGTTAAGTGCCGCCGCGCGCTGCCGGCGGCGGCGCAGACCACCGGCGGTGCCGTTGGGACCGGTGCCTTTCTCGGCGGCAGCGACGGGACAAGTCCCACGACCGGTACGGGCGCCGCGGGCGGCGACGCCAGCAGCGCGGGCATTAGCGGCGCGGGCGGCGCGAGCAGTGCCACCAGCGGCAGCGGCTCCTGCTGGTCAGCAGAATGCCCGCTTTGCTCTCGACGCGGCCGACCGCGTCTATGTCCTCAATGACGGCAAGGTGGTCCATTCGGGCCCGGCCCGCGAGCTGGCACGCGACGAGCAGCGGCTGCGCGCGCTCGCCGGCGCGGGCGGCCACCGAGGCGCCCCGGCCTCCCGTCTCCCCGGCGGATCTGGCGCTACTGTCCGTGACGAGGGAACGGCACCATCCTCGGTGCGCGGAGCGGCAAACCGCGCGGTAGGGCAAGCCGGTGTCTTCCGCCCCAGGGCTGCAGATCAGACCTCGTCTTCTCCGCAACTGTTCGATAGAGATGGCCGACGAAGCGGCGGCAACGCACGCTAGACTAATGGACAGCTCTTGCGAGATCTGCGCAACCAGCCTACGAGAGGCTGATTCGATGCAGGAGCTACTCGCCCACACCCACGACGCGCTGTCCAAGAGCCGCCGGCTCATCAGACGGGTTGATCGCCAACTGGAGCGCACGGCCAGACTTGTCCCTCTGGGTTTGGCGAGCGGCAGGGCGCGCATCGCATCGAGACTGGAGCCACGATGCTGACGGTGCGACGGTGGCTCAAAGACGAGGGCTCACCGAAACGCCCATATTTCGCGATGCCAGCGCATTTCCCAGTCGTGGGGATCGCCACCGTCGCGGTCGATGTAGTCAAGGAAGACGCGTTCGACGGCCGGACCGGGGTTGCCTTTGGTTAGGGCTGCTGTGGCCAGCAGACGGCAGAGCAGGGCCCGCCGTCTCTCCTGGATGGCCGGGTCGGCGTTGTACATCAGGGCGAAGACCAGCGACCAATAGGTCGCGTATTCCTGCGAGGGCGTCAGCGCCAGGGGATGTCCGTCCATCACATCGGCCAGGTGGGGGACAATGCCGAACTTCAGCATGTCCAAGTATTCGCGCAGGCGCGCTTCGTTGACGTGATCGGCCGGCGTGCCCTGCTTCAGTGATCCCGCCTCCATGGTGGTGGCCAACCCTTCGTCCAGCCATCTGGGAATGCGCCCGATCCCGCTGTGCAGGAAATAATGCGTCGATTCGTGACGAAGGGTGGCGTCGAACACTGGAACGGCGCCGTTCGAGCACGAGACGCGGATTTGTCGGCTTTTCAAATTGTAGCTGCCGATGACGGTAAGGCCGGGCTCCCGGTTCGGCAAGTTTTGCGCCTCCCGATAGATAAGGATGCGCGGCGGCGGCGGGACCGGGCCGCCGAGCAGATCGTGCAGTCGGGAGGCGGTGGCCCGCCACAGGGCCAGTGCCCGCGCTGCGGTGCAAGCATCGGTGGCCGACGCTCGCCCGGGCAAGATTAGCGTGCTGACAAGGAGGACCAGGGCGGGAAAGGAAAGCCGGCGCCGCCTCGTCACGGCGGCGCTTCCTTGACGAAATAGCTGTCGCGGTAGCCGTCGGCAACACGATCGGTCAGCGCGGCGATATTCTTCTCGCCCCAATCCTCGTCCCCGTTCAGGTAGAGGGTGCGCTCGACGCGGGATTCCACCATGAACGTGTACTTGATGACCGCCAACACGACCCTCCGCTGGCGCGGGGGCAGGGCCTCGAGCGGGATGTCGTCGGCGTCGAATATGCCGGTGTTGACCAGCGCGAGAACCAGTTTGTCGCCGAGCCCGGGCACGACCGGGACCAGATGCCGCTGGGTCAGGTAATCCTTGATCTTCCCGGCGAGGGCCTCGCTGATCGCCGCCTTGTCGGCGATCCGCTTATCCGAATTTTGGTACTGCGCGACGAGTTTGAATTGGGACAAGAAGAGCGGAGCGCTGGGCGAGACGCTATTGGATGGATCGATCCCCAGATGCTGGGCCAGCCAATCATCCCCCGCTTCCTTCCGTCCGGTGAAGGATCGCGGGAAGGGATCCGGCAACCCGGCCAGGCGGTACATCAGGGAAACGAAGCCGGCGCAATAGGTCTTGTCACTGTCGATGTCCGGCCATCGCATGGCGTAATCGAATGCCAGGCGCCGGTGCTGCAGGGTGGCCAGGGAAGCGGCCAAGCGCCCAGGGGGCGGCGGACGCCGCAGACGCAGCAGAGCCAGGTAATCATCGTCCTTAAACGCCTTGCGAACGCCGGTGATGTGCACCCCTTCATTGTCGAAACTGACCAGCCGCCCGCCTTCGCCAGGGATAATCACATAGACATTGGCATGCGCGTATTTTCCGGAGGGGCGGCCCAGGTCGCTGATGAGAAAATTGGAGACGTTCGGCGCCGTGTCGAGAATGATATCGCCGTCTTGCAATCGCTCGGCGGTGCCGGGAAAGGTGACGGCGGCGGGGTCATGCGCACGGGCGGCGCCCGCCATCGCGAAAGCGCAAAAAAGGCAGGCGGCCGTGAAGGCCGCCTTTTTGACCGCAACGAGTGTCGCCCTCACGTCACGGCCTTCCTCATTTTGGCGCGAACGAGCGGCGATACTCTCCTTCTCCATCCGCTTGCGGTGCAAGAAGCTCGGGTTGAGAGGGGCGGCGACAGAGCGCATTCCGTCATAAGGCGCAACGATGCGCGCGCTCGGCCGCCTCGCTGCGCGATGATCCTCTCTCCTGCTTCGCGGTAGAGGGAATCGTCGCGACGAACCGGTCGCAAGGAGACCTGCTGGTCAATTCAGCCACCAGACGAAATTGACTGTGCCGCTGGTGGTGGACCATGCACTGTTGGCGAAGGTTTGACTGGCTTGCAGTGTGAGCGAGTCTCGGGGGCTGAGACGGTCGCTAAGGGCGAGTGCGCCCTCGCCGTAATTGCGGTCGATTCCCCATTTATATTGATCGAGGTTTACAAGTGACAGGTTCGCGGTGAGAGACAGTGTGGACGAGAGCCCCTGGCCCACGCCCAGACTCGCCGTGGCGTCCGACGTATCCTGGCCGAAGACCTTCTCGCCGGTGAAGTTGTGGTTGTCGATGAAGGCCGCGCCCAGGCTGAGGCGGGTTGCGGCGGCGACAGTCTTGGCGGCCGTGACGAAGGCGCCCAGCTGACCAGACGCAGGATTCTCGAAGCCAGTTAATCCGATCGGCCCGTTGGCCAAGTCCGAGGGGTCATCGAAGCCCGTGTACTGGCCTCCCAGCACGCCGCCGACATCGAGCGCGACACCGGCGACCTGTTCGAACAGCAGGTGATAGACCGGAACCACCGCCAGCCCGATGCCGGTATTGTCGAAGGCCGAGTAGCCGCTGTTGTTCAACGACCGGGTCAGGGGCAGGACAGCAGTGAATCCCCAATCGCCGAAATCCTGGACATAGGACGCGGTGATCCCGGCGGTTTGGGTGACGCGGGAGTAACCGAGGCCCGAAGCGCTGTCCGAGAACGCCGTGCGGGAATAAACGCCGCCGACGCCGACGCCTTGGATCGACAAACGGCCGGCGGCCGGTGCGACATCGTATGAAGATCCTCCAACGTATGTGCCGAAGTAGCTGTTTACGACCGGCGGCGAACCGCTGTTCGATGGACCCGTATATACGCCCCGCATGACCCCATTCATTGCCACCGCGCCCGCGGTGTTGCCGGCGAACTGCGCCGCCAATGCCTGCTCCGCTGCCAACGCGCTAGCGGAGGTCGTCCCGCAGTCTGACAACGGGACCACGCCGCTGTAGCTGGAATAACAGAGGTTGGTCGTGGGGTCATAAAAGTATTCATCGGCATCGGCCGCGCGGGGGAGCAAGCCGGCGATAAAAGCCAGGACCACGATGGCGGGCCCTGAACCGCGGATGATCATCTTGAGCAAAAAACTATCTCCCTGCTGAGTCCCAAGGGGACAGCAGGCCGGTAGGCGGTACCCCACATGGACTATGAAAATGACGGGAAATTCTTATCCGAATTGGCGCAGGGAGACAAGTCCGCGCGCAATTGCAGGTAGCGTCGAGAGCGACATCCAAGGATTCTGTACGTTGGGGAGGTCTTTCAGAAATGTTCGGGGGCTCGCGATCCGATTTCGCGGTGTGGCTGGTCCGACCGGTCCATTCAGAGTGAGCGTGCCCCCTCGGCGATCTCGGGCGGCATCTCGGGCGCGCGGAGAGAAATTCAAGGGCGCGAAGTTCGATTCGAAAACTTCCCACCGTGGGAACATTGTCGGCAAAACGCTCGCCGATCTGAATGAACCGATATGCGGAGGTCTCGCTCCACCCGAACTCGCGCTCCAGCCAGGGCAGCGGACGCGCAGCGCCGTCTGCGCTGGCGCTCGGAGAGGCCCGCTTCGGAAGCGGCGGCGGTACGACCAAACGGGACGGCGCCGCCACGCTTGAAATCTTCCGACCGCCTATCCCCTCCGGGCGCCGGTTCGATCTCCTTCAGCAGCTCGCCGTAGCGCCGCCGCCTCGGCGCAAGGTTTCACCAGCCCGGCATCCGGCTCCCGGGTCGATAAATTTGGATCAAAAGCTCGTGCTGACGGCAAGCGGCTAAGTCGGCTGCGCTAGCGGTCCCGCCACAATTCGGCGGCTTCGCGCTGGCGCAGCCGGCAAGCGTTAGCAGGGCGGCGAGGAGGACGAGCGAAGCGGCCTGCGAACGTTTCATTGGCGATCGACGGGCACATTTGCAGCCGACGCCCGGCACCGCATTGATTTGGCGCAAAACCCCGCTCGCTTCCGGTGTCACTGCCGCCAACCGCGCTACAAAGTTGAGCCATCACCACAAGGGAGGTGCGGGATGGCGGATTTCTCCGAGATCATCCAGGCCGAGATCGGCCGCGTCGTCGATGCTCGGATCAGCGCCACGATGCCCGCGATCGTCGAGCGCCTGGCGCGGCACTTGGCGCAGCACTTCGCTGCCGTCGCCCACTCCGTGGCGACAAGCTCACGGCCGTGGTCCGCGACCGATGAGGCGGCGCCCACAACGCAAATACAGTCGGGCGCAGGCGCAGCGGGACGAGGCCCGCATCGCCGAGATCCTCCGGGAGTACTGGCACCGCCGCGGCTTCGAAGCTGCGGTCGATCTGAGCGAGGAGGTGTTCCGAACCGAGGGCGGCTCCGCCGAGGCGTCGGCGTGCTGCGGTCGAACCTGGTAGGCGGGCTGCCGCGCCGAGCATCCGCGCAGTGGGGAGAGAACGGCTGGCGAACTCTCTGGCCGATGGTTTCGCCAAAGTTTGACCATTTCGGCCCGAAGTTCGCGTTTCTTTCGCATGTTCCGGCTCTTGCTCCGAGCGGCCAAAAAGGCTAGAAACCCGCAGTATACCTAGGCTTTTTGTTTGTTCGGGGCGTAGCTCAGCCTGGTAGAGCGCCAGCTTTGGGAGCTGGATGCCGGAGGTTCGAATCCTCTCGCCCCGACCAATCCCGAAACGAGGACCCTGATGGCGCTTGCCCGGATCTACCAGCCGACCAAAACCGCGATGCAGTCGGGGCGCGCCAAGACGCGCAAATGGGTGCTCGACTACGAGCAGGCGACGCAACGGACGCCCGATCCGCTGATGGGCTGGGTGAGCGCCCGCGACACCTTGAATCAGGTGCACCTCCGCTTCGACACGCTCGAAGAGGCCGTAGCCTTCGCGCAGAAGCAGGGGCTCGACTACGCGGTGATCCCGACGCAGCAGCGCGCGTTCAAGCCCAAATCCTACGCCGACAATTTCCGCTACGACCGGCCGCACTGAGCCGCCACCGCTGCGGCGCGGCACCACTGGCGCCCTGGGGCGGCGGCCTCAGCTCGTCCGCACGCCGCCGTCCGCAGGAAGCTCGCCATGCGGCGTCAGCTTGTCGATGATGCCGGGCAGATGCTGAGAGAGTTGTGCCAGCACGGTATCGGCGGGAATGCCGGTCCGGTTGGCAAGCCATTGCACGCGCTCGGCGCCTAACGCGTCCCGCAGCTGGTCAGGCGAAATCGGCTGGTTCTGGCCGGAGCCGATCCAGGAGCTGACAATGCCGCCGAGCCCCGCGGATTCGAAATTCTGCACCAGTCCGGGGAGACCACCGCTTCCGGCGTCTGCCAGCAACTCGGTGACCAGGGCGTGCGGTCCCGATGCGGCGCTGTCGCGCGACTTGCCGAACAGCGTCGCGACCTGATCGAGCAGTCCCATGCTAATCCTCCTCTGCGAAAGCGCGAGCGCGCCTTTCCTGGCGCGTCGCTTCCCCTCACTGCGCTTTCTGCGCGGCGGGCTTCTCGTTCTGCGCCGCGCGATAGCCGGCCTTGATCGTGTCGGCCTGACACATGTAGGCGCCGGCCTTGGTATGGCCGTAATCGCGGGTGCCGGCGAGGTGATAGACCTTCGACTTGGTATTGGCCCATACCACCTGATCGCTCGGGCAGTGGCGGCGCGCCTCGGCCTCGCTGGCGAACTGCCCGGCGGCAAGCGAGCTCGCGGTCGCCTTGGGCGGAACGCTGGTGCCGCTGGGGGCCGGCGGATTCGCCGATTGCGTCCCTGGTGGCTGAGTGGCGCCGCTGAGGCAGCTCTTCATGAAGCTGCTGCGGGCATCGCCCGTGAGCTTCTGTGCCTTGGCGGCTGCAGAACAGCTCTGCTTCGTATGTCCTTGCTGCGCGGCCGGCTGCTGTGCCTGCGCCGAGGGCAGGGCGAGCAGCGCGCCCAGCACCGCGGAAAAACCGATGGCCAGAAATCGCTTTGGCATGAGCGCCCTCCCTTATCGCCAGAAAATGCGCGGAACCTGGGGGGCCGAGGATGTCGATATCCGCTCCAAGCGGCCTCGCCGCTCATCCGGAGCTTGAGGTAAACGCACTCCGTACACTCTCCCTCCATGTCGGAGAGCGCATTTTTCAGGCGCTTGCTTGTGGGTTGCGAAAGGCTTGATCGTTTTGCAGCGTGGCGACGGCTGGTCGCTGCAATTCTTTTGTGCGTGCTTCGACGGGCTCAGGATGAGGAGCGTTCCTTATGGCCCCGACTGGGGTCATTCGCGCTTCGGCTTTAGCCTGCTTCCCGGGGCCTCGCGGACAGCCGCCTTCATTGGTAGACTGCGCGCGGAAGCGCCCTTAGCTCAGCGGATAGAGCAGCCGCCTTCTAAGCGGCAGGTCGCAGGTTCGATTCCTGCAGGGCGCGCCATAATCCACCGTGTCGGAGATCGCAAAAGCGTGCAAGAACGCGCGCATTGATCAAGGCCGCCGGCGCGGCGTGGCCCGTCACGGGGCTGGCCCCGGCGGGGGCCTCAGTGGCAGATAGCCAATCTCGGGCAGGAATGAAGAATGGTTTGCCCGCTCACCAGTGTGAGTTGCGGGCCGGCAAAGGCCGACCGCGGAAAAGATGATCGGGCACAAGCTGGAATGGATGCTCTGAGAAACGCCGTACCAAACTCGCTGCGGCGGCCGCTCTGATAGTCGAAAACCGACCGCGCCTCGCGAACCTCGTGGACCCCAATCACGGCATCGGGCGCGATGCAGCGCGCCGTCGCCAGACTCGCCGCGCAACTGCTCAGGCAAACGCCGCGTATTTCCGCATGTTGATGCGCTCCCAGCACACCGCCGGCGTCATACGGAACGCAAGCGGTCAGCCCCAACATGACGGCAGCAGCGCGCATCATGCGCGATCAACGCGACCAGAAGTAACAAAGGTTCGGTGGAACGCCGCGTGGTTGGCTATCTATCCAGTAGCGAACGCCACAAGCTCATAACGGTGCGCAGAGGGCGAGGATTGTGCTCCGAACGGTGAATCCAGCGACGAGTTTGGCCCGAGCAAGCGGGGAGTCCGAGACCGCTCGCATGCGATCAACGGTTGCGCGAAGCGCGGCGCGCCTCGCTCAAGCGGGCAAATTACCCGGTAGAATGGCGGCGGTCACACGGCGCTCGGATCAAAGATCGCTTTCGAACGTTCCCCGAGAGTGGCCGCTTTATACACAGCCCTGGTGGTCGATGACGATCCGCTGGTACTGGATGTCGTCGCGCGCATTCTCGCCGATCCCGGCTATAGCGTCGTCACCGCGCGCGACGGCTATGAGGCCATTCGCATCCTCGCCGAACGGCACATCGATCTGCTCATCACCGATGTGAAAATGCCGGGGCTCGACGGCACGCAGCTCGGCGTGCAGGCGAAGCTCATGCGGCCGCGGCTGCACATCGTCTACATCACCGGCTTTGCCGATGCGGCGCGGGGCGCACAACACGGCAAGGTGCTCGAAAAGCCGGTGCGCGCCGCCGAGCTTATCCGCACGGTGCAGCAGGAACTCGCTAGAAAGTAGCCTTGAAGGCTTGACCGCTGCCGCGCTTCTGCGGCTCAATCCTGTTGTCGGGGGACATCGGCAGCCGGAGGCCGCTCATGCCCGAACTCGACCCGCTCGCCTTTGCCATCACCTTCGCCCTCGCGCACAAGACCGACGGCGCGACGCGGAAGTTCATCCGCTCGCTCTCCGATGCCGATCTCGATCGGCTGGGCGAGGTGGTCGCCGAGCATGTACGGATGTCCGGCTGGCGACACGAATCGAACCGCTGATTGCGCCGGCGAGCAGAATGACGGGAGCGGCGCCGCGGTGGCGGTTCAATCGTTTCCGACGCTGACCGGCTCGAGCTCGGCGTCGCCCGCCAGCCGCGCTGATCCCCAGAGGCCGGGCTGCAGCTCCAGGCTGCCGAAATGGAAGGTCAAGGCGCCGAGGATCATGTTGACGTCGCGCCCGTCTTCGGCGATCGGTAGATAGAGGCGGTTGGCGACGAGATCGACGTCCTTGGTGGTCATATACCGGCTGCGCAGGAACATCGGCTCCTGCCGGGCGCGCACGGCCTCGTAGACGTCGGTGATCATCTTCGCCCGAGGGCCCTCGAACAGGTCGTCCGGGTAGCGCCCGGTATAGTCGCGGCCCATGGCCTCGACCAGGGCGGTGCCGATCAGGCGATAGCGAAAACGGTTGGCGACGATCTCGATGAGCTGGAGATGGGGCAGGAGCGAGCGCACCTCGATCGGGTCGATATCCCGGCGAGACGGCATGGCCCGGTCGCCGCGCTTCGCCCGCCAATAGGCCAGCGCGCCCGCAAGGACCGGGTCGCTCCGATAATCGTGATGCACGCCTCACCCGCTCGAAATCGCTCCGAATAAGATAAACGTTAGCGGCGACTTCGTAAATGAAGTGTTCGCCCGCAGGAGCGCGATCTTCGCTCCTTGGGGTCATGCGCCACCGGCACGGGAAAGATCATGGGTTGTAGAAGGGGGCGCGACTGCTCGTTTGAAAGATCGCGCTCGGGCAGCCCCGCGCATGAGCCCCGTCAGAAGGTCACCGTCGTCCGGAGCCCGACCACCAGCTCATCGCCGACGCGCTGGCTCGGCGCGTGCGGATTGGCGATCCCGCCGCCGGGATCGACCACGTATTGGAGATCGGGCTGAAGCACCCACCAGGGCGCGAGCTGGGCCTGATAGGTCGCCTCGATCAGATGCTCGGCGCCGCGGACGGGAACGAAGGCGCCGGTGAAGTGGGCCGTGTCGCGGTCGAGCGCTGCGGCGGCGGGGCTCACATGCGCCCAGCCATAGGCGATGCCGATGGTGTCGCTGTCGCGGCCCGGCAGCGGCGCCTTCAGCGTGAACCCGGCGTCGAGGCTCCAATCGATCAGGTTGCGATCGGCAGGCGCTCCCATGGCGCGCAGGAAAGCGCCAAGCACCCGCGGACCGCCGGCTTCGCGCCAGGCTTGCTGATCGATCACGCCATAAAAGCTGAAATTGCCGGGATGGCGACGCGCGACGCCGCTGCTCGCGGGATCGGCGAGCGAGAGGCCGGTCTGATCGACATGCTGGTCGGCGAAGGGA
>Ga0134128_10002026_pt1 | contig 25350 bp, 23 predicted proteins | sample KB31754_FD_96462 | JGI IMG/M metagenome (GOLD analysis project Ga0134128, IMG submission 96462) | Terrestrial soil microbial communities with excess Nitrogen fertilizer from Kellogg Biological Station, Michigan, USA - KB3-175-4 | ecosystem: Environmental > Terrestrial > Soil > Unclassified ...
CCACCGCCTCCGGTGCCCGCGCCACCTGCGCAGCGAACAACACCGGAATCGACACCCGCGTAGATGCCGGCGCCGTCAACACCGCCCGGTTACCCCACCCATCCAGGCGGACCTGCTCACCCCCATCCAGCAAATCGATCGACGAGACCCGCCGCATGGGCTCAGCGGTAACCGCCACCAACACCCGCTCCAACCGCCCCGCTAAATCGGAGACGTCAAAATTCGAAAATGGCTGACCAGCGCCCGCCGTGCTGAGAAAAAGCTGGTCGCCGAATCCAAGGAAGAACAGCCCAAAGTGACCCACGGGGCCATGAGTGGTATATGTCGCCGTTGCCGGAGCACCAGCGAGGCTGAGGGTGAGTCTGGACGGGAGGAAAGTAACTGCTACCCGATTTGCCGCCTGCCTTGGACCGCGAGGGCCGCCTTCGCCCTCAAGAACGTGCACCGGAAACCGCTGATGTCGCAGCAGTTCCCGTATTCGCGTGTCAACATGCTCACAAAAATCGGCAACCGTAGATTCCGGCGACGCCGTCAACACCAGCGGCACCACCCCGGCAAGCATCCCGGGAAGCGTCTTGGACTCCGGACGTACTCGCCTGCTGACCGGGAAATCGAGCACCACCTCTGAACCGTTAGCGCACCACCCATGCACCAAAAGTGCGCACGCCGCGGTGATGACCGCATATCGACGGACGCCCAACGCTTTAGATAATTCTTTGATTCGTCCGACGACGGACGGGTCCAATTGAACCGCCGCAGAAGGCAAGTACGGATCACGCTCGCCCGCGGCATGGGGCAACCGATAAACCGGTCCGCTTTCCGCTGGAAGGCTCCTAGTCCAATAGGCCTGATCTTCCAGATAATCGTTGGACGCCTCGTACTCTAACTCGCAATCAACCAAGCCCTGCAACGAGCCGAAGAAGGCAGGAGAAATAGGTGCCCCAGAAACAATTGCAGAGTAGATAGTTGCAACCCGACGGCTTACCAGCGCCATGCCCAATCCGTCTATGGCTATGTGGTGGCAGCACGCGAACAAATAGAATTCATCGAGCCGCGTCCGAAATAACACAAATTTGAGCAGCGGGCCAGTTAAGGGCATTGGCGTGCGTTGGATCGATGCCGCTATCCCACGGGCTTCCTGCACGGGATCCCCCGAGCAGGACAGGTCATAGAAGGCCAGCTCGACATCCGTGTAATCGATCGACTTCTGGAAAACCTGGCCATCCACCCCGAAGAATGCGGCCCTTGCTGGTTCGGCCTCGCACAGCGCTTGGCGGATCGCCCACTCAAGGGGATCACGTTCTACCGTGCCCTCGATTCTCACGAGTAGGCCAAGCTGCCACTCCGGACCGGACTGGCCCGTTTCCTGCGCAAGCCATATGTCTAGCTGCCCACGCGTCAGCGGAAGTGCCCCGCCATCAAGTTCCATCGGACTCCGAATCGGATGGTCCTGGCCCCGTCGTGGCGGCCGTTCTGGAAGAGATCAGGGTTTGGTCACCGAGGCGCGTCCCGGCGTTGCTCAGGTGGCACTCGCGCTGGCGCGGATCTTGGACAATCCCAATGCGGTTTCGAGTCAGCCGGCGGCCGCGAAGGCGCTGGCCGCGCCGCTCGACAAGCTACGTTCAGCGTCGGCGCGCGGTTCCCGAGGCTGCCTGGCGGTCGGACGAACGATGACTGACATTTCTACTACGGGACGGCAGAAGTAGCACAGATCGGGACCGAGCAAGGGATAGCCGCACGCGGCGCAGGTATGGGGGCAAGCATCAATGGTCACTATCCGCACCACCCGCTTTCTTGATATTGCCCGACAATACCCGCAATTTTGAAATATCAAACCTTGGTTCCGCCAATAATTTCTTTATTAAACTTTCGTCTACGTTATTTTTTATTAAACTTTCGTCTAAGTTAATAGAAAATTTGTCGCATATGCCTGGATGAGATTCGGCCAGATGTTTAGCAGATCTACGAACCCGCCCCCGTAGATCAGTGGCCAGGACCCATGCCGACGCCGCCTGCGCCGGAGCCTTCCGGCGCACCAAGCCGCAAATGGCGCATTGGCGCGGGTCCATAAACCCGGAAGTGGATCGCCGTGTTGATGCGGAGCCTGGCAGACAGAAAAAACGCAGCTGAACTGCGGCTCTTTTTGTGGAGCTGCCGGGAATCGAACCCGGGGCGAAGTCGGAGGCGAGATCCCGATGACACTCGGTACGCCGGTTCCCCGTTTCCGGTGACGAGCTCGCGACGCGGACGCTGCAACAGGCGAAACGGCTGGGCGCCGACATCGTCGTGACCCGTCACGTCGAAGGCATCGATCCCGCCGACATGACCGTCACGCTGGATGGGGGCGACGTTCTCCGAACGAGGTCGATCGTGCTTGCGATGGTTGTGGAGTGGCGACGCCTCCGGGTCGATTCGATGCGGAAACACTGGATTTCAGTACGCGAAAGCACGCGAAAACACCTGGGATTACGCGAAAGGTGTTGATGGCCTCAACAACGACCATCGAACTCTCCACAATCAAGGAGGATCTTTGCATTGCGAATGCCTGATTCGAGTATCTCGTCGGAGAGTTGCCCATCGGAGACGGCGCGTGCGAGTTGCAGGGTGGCAACGAGAAGCGTGAACAACCCGAGCGCCTTGGTGCGGGCGGCGGAAGGGTCGTGTGGGGACAAGTGCGTCGCAACCGTGTCGATGATGGATTGCATTCCCTCGGTGTAGGAATCGCGGATGGCGTCATCGCAGCGGCCGATTTCATCGAGCAGGGCCGCAGAGGGGCAGCCCGTGCTCGGATCGTCCCGATGACGTGGCGAGAGGTAGTCGCGCACGTATTCCTCCAGTGCCGCGCGGCCCTCGGGTAGCGAGCCGAGGTTGGCATGCTGGGCACGCAGTTGGTCGGCGACCACGTTGGCCACGAGGTCATCCTTGGATTCGAAGTGCGCGTAGAACGCGCCGTTTGTCAGCCCCGCGTCAGACATGAGGGCAGCGACACCTGAACCGTCGATGCCATCCTCTTTGAAACGCCGGCCTGCGGAATCGATAATCCTTCGCCGCGTTTCGCCTTTGTGCTCCGCGTCGTACCTCGCCACAGTCGCGTCCTCCGTTCGCCTCAAAGTCGCCCTTGCGCATCATAGCCGATTACCTTACAGTCATAATATTATGATCATCAGCCAATCCGCCTACACCGAGGAAGACCCATGGCTCCTCTGAATAAACCACAGCAGGTGGCCTGCGGACTTGTGTCACCGAACCCGATCATGAAGGCCGCGGTGCGAGCGGCCCTCGCCATCCCGGGGAACCCGCGCGGCGCCCGCCTTGGGCGGCGCTACCCGACGTGGAGTCGGGATATCCGATGACACGTCTGGCCTACGACATTCGCGACAAGGTCGTGCTCATCACCGGCGGAACCGGCGGAATCGGCAGCGCTACCGCGCGCGAACTTATCGGCCGTGGCGCGAAGGTCGCCCTGGTGGACGTCGACCCGCAGACACCGCACATTGCTGCGCACATGTCCTCACACTCGGCCTTTGGCTCAATCGCCGACGTGTGCAACCGCGACGGACTCGACCTCGCCGTTGCCGAAGTCGTTGACCGCTTCGGACGGGTTGACATCGCGATCGCCAACGCCGGCATTCTCTCTCGTGCCGCCACTTTGCGGACCACGCCGATGTCATCGATCGACTCCTTGCTCGCAATCAACGTCACCGGCGTCGTGAACACCATCCAGGCCGTCATGGATCAGGTCATCGCTCACCGCGGCCAATTCGTCGTCATCAGTTCGGTTTTCGCGTTTCTCAACGGCATGGGCACGATTCCTTATGCCATGAGCAAAGCAGCGGTTGAGCAGCTGGGCCGCGGGTTGCGCGTAGAACTTGCCGCGCACGGCGTCTCGACCACGATCGCCTACTTCTCACTGATCGAACCCAACATGATCAGGCAAGGCATCGACGCCGACCCCGCTGTCGACGATCTGCTCGCGACCTTGCCGCGGCCCCTGTTGAAACGCCTTCAACCCGACAACGCTGCAACAGCACTCGCCGACGGCCTCGCTCATCGGTCACCGCGCGTGGTGGAGCCATCCAGATGGAAGCCCCTTTCGGCGCTGCGAGGACTCCTCGCGCCTGCAATGGATTCGCATCTGGCCCGTGACCGGCGAACCCTTTCCGCGCTGTCCAAACTCGACGCGCGACCCCACATCGCACGATGACCACCAACGATCCCAATGTCTTTGCATGGACGCTCGATGAAATCGAAAGGCACGAAATGACGACGTGGAAAGACACACCGACTCGCAAGATCCACGTCAACGGCGTCGAGTTCGCATACCGCGAACTCGGCACCGGGTCGGACGTTCCGGTGGTGTTTCTCCACCACCTGACCGCGGTTCTCGACGACTGGGATCCGCGAATCATTGACGGCATCGCCGCACATCATCGCGTGATCGCCTTCGACAACAGAGGTGTCGGGGCGACAGGCTCGTCGGTGCCACCCACGGTCGAGCAGATGGGCGCCGACGCGATCGCCTTCATGCGCGCCTTGGGTCTGGAAAGTGTTGACCTGTTCGGGTTTTCGCTCGGCGGCGGCGTCGCCCAGATGGTCGCCTTGCAAGCACCCGACCTTGTGCGGCGCATGATCCTTGCCGGCACCGGACCGCGCGGCGGCGGCGGCATCGACCAGATAACCAAAATCGCCGCCGTTGCCTACATCAAAGCGGGCCTCACGCTCAGCGATCCGAGGAACTTCCTGTTTTTCCCCCGCACCCCCGAAGGCAAACGCGCCGCATCGGACTATCTCACCCGCATAAAGGAACGCACCCAACACCGCGACAAACGAATCTCGATGCAGGCCCGCATCGCTCAGCTCAAAGCCATCCGGCACGCCGGGCAGAGCCCCCCTGACGACCTGTCGGTCATCACCCAGCCGGTCCTCGTCGCCAATGGCGACCACGACCTCATGGTCGACAGCAGCCACTCAGCCGACATGGCGCGCCGACTTCCGAACTCGCAACTGAAGATCTACCCCAACTCGGGACACGGCGGAGTGTTCCAGCATCACCGGAGCTTCGTACCCGACGCCCTGCGATTCCTCGCCGAGGAGAGCACTTCCGAGACCAATAGGAGAACGGCATGAACGCGAATCAACGCCACCGCGACACGATCACGTCGTACAGGCATGCGCCATCGCGCACAGCCACCACAGCGGGTGTCACCTACGCCTACCGCGAATTAGGGCCGAAGGGCGGGATTCCAGTCATCTTCTTCGTCCACCTCGCGGCGACGCTTGATAATTGGGATCCCCGGATCATTGATCCCATCGCACAGCAGCATCATGTCATCACTTTCGACAACCGAGGTGTGGGTGCCTCCACAGGCACCGTCCCCGTCACCGTCGGGTCGATGGCCGATGACGCGTACATGTTCATCACCGCACTCGGTTTCGACACCGTCGACATCTTCGCCTTCTCCCTCGGGGGAATGGTCGCCCAGGCGCTGGTGATCAAACATCCTGAACTCGTCCGCAAGCTGATCCTCACTGGAACCGGTCCCGCAGGCGGACAAGGCATCGACAAGGTTGCCGGTACCACGTACTACGACACGTTGCGTGCCACCATCACCCGTCGGGACCCCAAGGAGTTTCTGTTCTTCAACCGCGACGAGGTCGGCAAACGCGCTGCACGCGCATTCGTCGAGCGCCTCAAAGAACGCACGGAGGATCGAGACGTGCCGATCACGGTGAAGGCCTTCCGAACTCAACTCAAAGCCATCAAACGCTGGGGGCGCTCCACGCCTGCCGACCTGTCTGTGATCACCCATCCGACGTTGATCGCGAACGGCGACAACGATCGCATGGTCCCTACAAACCTCTCCGAAGACATGCACCGTCGGATCGCCGGCTCGAGACTCGTCATCTATCCCAACTCGGGGCACGGCGCGATCTTCCAGTACCACCACGAGTTCGCCCCTACCGCAATCCAATTCATTGATAACTGACCAGCACTCCGCACTCCGCACCTCACGGCCCCGAGTACACGCGACCACACCGACGGCACTATCACTTTTCCGGGGAAATCACGACCGAAGGCAAAGAACCATGACCCACCAACACAAGAGCCACCTCGAGATCGAGGACCGCGGAGCCGTTCTGATCGTGCGAGTGGATGGCGGCCCCCACAGCGTGTTCGGCCTGGACATCGCCAACGAGCTCGACGCGCTGGTGAGCCGCGTCGACCGCGACCCTAACGTTCACGCGGTGGTGTTCACCGGCGCCCGCGAGGGCCGGTTCGTCAGCCACGCTGACGTGCGATGGCTGCAGGCCGAGGGCGCGGCTACGACGCCGGGCACTTCGAGTTCTACCTCGGCGAACCCTTCGAGCAACTGGTCGGCGATCAGATCGAGTTCCTTAACCGCCACCTGCGGCCGGCCGGGGCACCGTCGTGAGCGCCGATCCCGCCGACGGACCGGGAACGCGGCTCCCGTTGGCTGATCAGGAAGCGACACGATGAAGGCGTTCACGCTGACCCGTTACGGCAAGACCGACAACGTCGCCGCCGTTGAACGAACCCAGGCCGCCCTGGGCCACGACGACGTCTTGGTGCAGATCCACGCCGCCAGCATCAACCCACTGGATCTGAAGATCCGCAACGGCGAACTCAAACCGCTACTGCGCTACAAGCTTCCGATCGTGCTGGGCAACGACCTGGCCGGCGTCGTGGTTGAGACCGGTCCGCGGGTGCGCGGATTCGCGCCCGGCGACGAGGTGTACTCCAAACCCCGGCAGGACCGCATCGGCGCCTTCGCCGAATACCTCGCCATCGACGAGAGCGACGTCGCCCCCAAGCCCGAGCGACTCGACATGGCCGAAGCCGCCTCCCTGCCATTGGTCGCGCTCACCGCGTGGCAGGCGCTGGTCGAGAAGGCCCACGTTCAACCCGGTCAGAAGGTGCTGATCCACGCGGGTTCCGGCGGACTGGGCAGCATCGCCATCCAGTTGGCCAAACATCTCGGCGCGACCGTCGCCACCACGACCAGCGCCGCCAATGCCGGCTGGGTCAAGGACCTGGGTGCCGACGTCGTCATCGACTACAAGACCCAGAATTTCGCCGCCGAATTGTCCGGTTACGACGTCGTTCTGGACACTCAGGGCGGCCAGACGCTGCAGAAGTCGCTGGAGGTGCTCAAACACGGCGGCACGGTCATCTCGGTCGCCGGCCCACCCGACCCCGTGTTCGCCCGCGAATTCGGCGCCAACTGGATTCTGGTGCAGGCGATGCGCGCCCTGAGCTTCTCCATCCGGCGCAGGGCCAAACGACGTTCGGTGACTTACTCGTTCCTGTTCATGTCAGCCAACGGCCAACAGTTGCGCCAATTGGGTGCCCTCGTCGATGCCGGGGTGATCCGCCCCGTTATCGACCGGGTGTTCCCGTTCGCCGACACGTTGGAGGGACTGTCCTACGTCGAGAGCGGACGCGCCAAGGGCAAGGTCGTCGTGTCCGTCACTAGCGAAGAACCGCGGTCGTGACCGCGGAGGCGTTCGACGTCGACTGGCTGGTCATCGGATCCTGGTTCGGCGAACTGGTGCGCACCAATTGAATCCACCCAAGTTGGTCGCAAGACCGCGACGATGACACTCGATCAGTACGGCCACCTGTTCCCCGACCATCTCGACGACGTAGCCGACAAGATAAACGACCTTGTATCAGGATGTGCCCAAAATGTGCCCACAAAGGAAACAGGCCAGGGCGAAAACACGCTCTGACCTGCTTCTTCTGTAGTGGAGCTGCCGGGAATCGAACCCAGCCCAAAAAACAACGTGAGCTGCGTAAACACAAAAAATGGGTGCGCGAAACGACGTGAAAGGACGCTGAATCACCTGCGGATACACCGACGACGTTGATGGCATCAACAGGCGCAGCCAAAGGTCTGTGGTCACCTGGCGGGTCTGATCCCCACCGCGATGGAAGGTAACTTTGTGCGTTGTCCTCAGCCTGTGGTCACAGCGACGCCCAAGGTCCGCGTCCCAGTCGGGCATTCGGGCAGGGTGATCGCCATCCGCATCCGGTTCGCGGCGGCCGAACCGCGCTTCGGGGCAGCCAGCCTGCTCGCCGGGAGTTCCGTGCCCCGCCCCATACGCGATCAGGCCCGTCAGGTCACAATCCCGCAACACATTCCTGTGCAGTGGCGACGACGAAGGAAACGACCCGCAGCCAGCACCTGACCTGTTCGACGCTTCGGCTCCCAAGAGAAGACGCTGCACGCCAACATGGGCGGGCGCACCGGCGTCCCGCCGCTCGCCGGGGACGACGCGGCCCGCCGCACCGCGATTCGACAAGAGCTCGAGCCCTTGACACGTATCGGATTTCTACGCGAGGAGCGGCCGGACGGCGACTCGCGCGTGTACTACATCGCTACGGGAGATAGCTAAGGCCGCAGCGAAAGTACTGAAGCGCGAGGCTGTGTAATTTTCAGCGAAGCGGATTGGGTTCTATTGCTGCTGCGTTCCAAGCGACTTAATGACGCAACTGCTCCGAACGCTGATAAGTCGTCTGTCGTCCGGTCGGCTCGTTTCCCCCGGGCCAGCGAAGTTCTGCGCCGATATTATACGTCACACTATTGCTGACAGTATTGAAAGCTGTTGTATGTCTGCATATTTGATACGGCCGATGGATAATCGTCATTATCCATGAAATTTGCTAATGATTTGCCGGTTGCTGCCGCCCGTAAGTGTGATGGCCGCTCGCGTTTACCGAATGCTCCGTGAAACGCATTTTCGCCGAGGCGGAGTTGCAGGACTTTTTCGACCACACCTACGATCAGGTCGCGCTGGTCGCGCGTGTCGGGCACCTTGCGCCGGGCAGCATCACCGACGGCGACGTGCTGCCGCGAGGCACGACCTCACCGAAACTCCACTAGGCCGACGGTCTCTATGACGTCCGCGACGGTGTCGACGGCGCCGTTCTAATCAGCGCGTTGTGCGCAGCAGCGATGGCCCGTCGGTGCTGATGCGCCCGGACAGGGATGGCCGGACCCCGTGAACTGGTCCACGAGATCTGTACCCGTGTCGTAGGTCCACCGTTATGAGAGTTGGGGCACAGTGATCTGAGGTGGTCACATTGCCCCGGATCTATCCGGCGTCGGTGCGCCGGCAAATAGCTCAGCGGCTGCGATCGGGCATCACCCTTTGAAGCGAGAGTGATTCGCAACGCAGCTATCGATGGTGCTTACGTGCCGCGTCCCTACCTCAGTACAAGAACCCTGACGATTGCCGCTCGACGCCGCCAGTCGTCGTCTGGACCGGAACGTGGTCGGCGTGGTCGAGACGCTCAGCTCGTCCGACGCGCACTTAGAAACCGCCACCGACATTGGTATCACCACAGCGCAGGTGGTGGCAGGCGACCAGAACGGTCCCGCTCGAACGACCCCGCATGCCAAACGCACACTGCGCAGATGGCCTTTTGGCAGCCGTCATTGCTTGCGCTTGGCGTTCGCCCCGCGCACGGCAGCAGGGCTACATCGGGTCGAACGCCGAAATAAGCCATGTGCCATGGACTTTGCTCAGGCTGACCATGACGCTACTGGCGGTCTGGACTGGCTCGGGTGCGTCCTTGCTTGTGGTGGTCTGATCGAGGAATACCAGCACCCGGGCCGAGTCTGGGTGGAGTTCGGCGATCACGGCCCGTTTCACTGTGGCTTGGGTGGTGACGGCCTTCGTTTTGGCGGCAGGGGCCACGATTTGGTCGGTGAACTTGCTGTAGTAGGTCAAGAATTCACCGGTCAGGTGTGATTTTGCGGCCGCGAGGTCGCTTTCCAATTTGTCTGGTGCATACGAGAGAATCGCGACGGTGCCGTCGGAGGCCGCGGTGATTGCCGATTTCGCGGTGGTGTCGTTGGTCTGCTGGTCGTGTCGGTATTGGCCGAAGTACAGTCCGGCGGTGACCGCGCCGGCCGCGACCAACAGCAGCCCGATCACGATCAGAGGCCAGCGCGACATCGCTCGGCGTATCCAGTTGCGGCGCGCATCAATCGTGACGGCGGCGGGTGCGCCTTCATCGCCGATAACGGTGTCGCTGGAATCCTGGTCCGCCGCGTTCACCGTGGTGGGATCAATGTCTGTGGCGTCCTGGTCTTCGACGTGCCCGATTGTCATGGGATGAACTCCATGCTGGACATCTTGATCTTTCCGGCGTCTCGGGCGAGTTTGACGCTGAGTCGCCACGAGCGTGGCTGCTCTGGAGCGCCGGCGGTGTTGGTGAGAATGGAGCTGGCGGCGACGAGCACGACGGCAGTGTCATCGGTCATGGACTCTACGCCGGCGGCTTGCACGGTGGTCTTGGTGGAGACTTTCGCGCTCTGCGCGACCTTGATGAAATCTTCTGCCGCGCCTTTGAATTCGTCTCTGAACTGGCCGGTTGAGCTGTCGATGATGCGCTGGACATCGTCTTTAGCGCTGCCGGCGTTAATGGACATCAGGGTGATGACGACTTGTCGTGCCGCGGCGGTGAACTCCGCGGCGCGTTGCTGCTTGCGTTGCACGTCGTGGTGGTGGGCGACCATGACAGCACTCGTGGCCAGCAGCGCGGCGGTGCACAGCAATCCGATGCAGGCTGCGACCGTCGTTAGTGTCGGACGGCGGAAGCGGCGCGCCTTCCTCCCAGGAGGCTCGCTGCCTTCTTCGGCTCGGGATTCTGCGGCGTCGGCTGTTTCGGCATCGACGGCTGCGGCGGCGGGCGGTTTGGTGTCGCCATCGGATGCGATAGAAACCGGGTCCGTTCCGACTGCCACAGCGGCTTGCGGCAGGGCGGTTTCGGTTGCATCGACCCGTTGGCGTTGGCGCATGGCTTCGACGCGGGCGCGGGCCGCTTGGGCGAGCGCTTCAGCTTCGATTGCTGCTGCCTCCGCCTCTTCGATCAGGCCGGCAGCAGCGGGCCGCCCCCCGTTAGAGGCGCCGTCACTGTGCTCGAGCTTGGGAGGTGAATATGTGCCAGGCATGCCGTTCTCTTTCCGTTTCCGCTTCATGCCAGGGCTCAGTCCAGGCGCCTGGTTGACATGAATGCGGTCCGCAGCTGACAAGCTAGCTCTCTCGTCAGGGATTCTGGGACGTGGTTCCCGCTCAGTGAGCACTCACGTGCACGCTTGGCGCGCCGGTTCACCAGTGACGCAGCGAGCACAATGCGCCCTTGGGGCCGTTGTTAGTCGCGACGATTGCCCCGTCCACGGCCAATTCGCAGTGAAACTGCGGCGTGGCCGGCGCTGGCCCGCTGGTGGCGGTGACCATCGCCCACTTATCAGGGTCGGTCAACATGACATCACGGGTCCACCGCGCGCCGGGACCGACGTCGGCCTCGACCTTGGGGCTGAATTGGTATGGGTCGTGGCTGTATTCGGCCCAGTTGGGAGGGTCGGTGTCCCTGAAATAGATGTCTGCATGCGCGGGCCGCTCTGCGGTGACGGTATAGGTGACATGGTGTAGCACCGGCTCGTCGGCATGCGCCGGTGGGATGCTCGGTGCGGCGATCACGGCGAGCAGGGTCATCACCAGCCCGGCCAGGGACTCCGTGAGAGACCAGCGCATACCGTTTGTCATGTTCACCTCCGGTGGTCTAGGTGTCGCCACGAATCCAGCGGGGTTCACCGTTGACCGACAGGCAGGTGAGGAACAGTCCGTCGGGTGCTTGCGCGACCGAGTTCTCGAAGCCTTCGCAGTTGGAGTTTTCGTGTTTGATGCCCTGCATCGAAGGGGAGCGGAAGTATCGGGGCTCATAGCGCCGGGGAGAACCGCAGAAGACCAGCCGCCCCCAGGAGGTGGTGCCGAACACGTAGTGGGTGGTATCGGAGCAGGGGGCGCCCAGCACGACACCTCCGGTGATCCCCGGGACGCAGGAGGGGTCGTTGCACGCCGAGGGTTCGGCATGTGCGTGTGCGGGCAGGACAGCGGCGAGGGTTATCAATGCCGCGGCGGCTGCCGTGATCGATCGCACCGCGTCACTGTAGGGACGGCAGGCGCTGACGCGGTCGAGGTATCCCGCTGGATGGACGGCACGATCGACCGGCGTCATCCGGCTTTCACCAGCTTGAACGGCATGCTGATGAATAACGTGTTGCTGCGGCCGCATGCGCCGCTGACTCCGGTCGTCTCGTCGGCCCCGGTCAGCACGGAGGACGTCGGATCCACGGTATCGCCGTCGGGGGTGGTGGGGGCGAAGCGGAATACTTGAAGTCCTGGCCAGGTCGTTCCGTCCGGGCATGATTGCCAGTTGTCAACGGGGTGCTTGACGAACCAGACACCGCCGGTTTGGTAGATCGGGGCGGTCCAGCCCCAGGTGCTGGTGACTGTGCCGGTGCATTCGGTGGGATAGCTGCAGGCTGTGGTGATGGTCCAGGTGCTTCGAAGGCTCGTCTCGTTGTGGAAGATGTCGTTGCTCTTGGCCCACTCCCCGTTCGAGGTCGCGGTGTAGGTGCCGTTGAGGCCCCACCCGTCAGCCGCGGCTGCTGGCGGCATCGCGCTGCATGACGCAATCACCGCGGCGGCCGCCGCGGACAGCCCCACCGTCGCACAAAGGAAGTGCATCGTATGTCCCGCACCGTTTTTGGTGGCGCGGTGACCCCAGGATGGGTGCGTGCTCATGTCGGGAAAAGATCCTTCCACGACCGCGTCCCGGCGTGAGCGACCAGATCCGATTGGCGATACACGGCGCCATCTGGAGTGGCGTAGCGGCCCGTGCGTGGATCGTAAGTTGCGATGGCAACCGACGGACCGGGCCGGTGGGATGCATAGGCACTAGGTGCGGCTTGGGGAACCGAGCCCTCAGGACCCGACGGCGCCGCTGGATCAGCGGCAGGTAGCGGTCTGGGTGCCGGGATGGGCGCCGACGCCCCCAGTGACGGACCGGGTGCGGGGCCGGCCTGCGGCGCTGGGGGCGGCGGCGGGGTGCCCTCGAGTGGTCCGAAGATCTGGTCTCCGAAGCTAACCCGATCGTCGGGCGGGATGCCTTGGGCAATGAGGTTCGGATCGGTGGGGTACGGACCCAGGACGTGTTGGCGAATCGCCAACGGCTCGAACGGTTTATCGCTGTCACAGATCTCGACGGTCGGGGCGCGCTTGCCGGGATGTCCCATGCACGGGTAATTGCGGGCACCGCGAACCCCGATGGGTGAATCCTGGGGCAGTTTGCAGTACAAGCCGTCAGGAGTGTCGATCACCGACGTGTCCTCTGGCGATCGCCACGACGAGGGCGGTAGGAATCCGACCGTGCAGGCGGGCGGATCGCCGACCGTAAGCGTGAAGTCACCCAACGACATTCCGATGGGATTGTTCTTCGGTGCGCCGTAGGACTGGAGGGCGGCGATGGTGGGTGGAAGCAACACCAGCAGCTGCTCGAGTGAGGCATGATAGGTGACAGCCACTTGACCGAAGGTGGTCAGGTTCGCCAACAGCGTCGGCAGCGTGGGTTTGACCTGTTCGAAAAGTCGTGATGCCTCGTCGGCTGCGCCGGGCGCGTTGCGCAGCAGGGTCTTCATCTGCGGGTCGTTGGTGACCAGCTGTTGGCTGATGCCGGCCAGGCTGCGCGCCCAGGTCCGGATGGCGTCAGTGGATTGCGCCTGACCTTCGAGCAGTGGCGCGCTGTCATCGATGAGAGTCCGCGCCTGTTTGGCGTTCGCGTTCGCGTCGCCGATCAGCCGCGAGGAGGAGTCCAGCAGCGATCCAAAGTCGTATCCAGATCCGTTGAACGCCTTGAATGTTTCGTTGAGCAGGCCGCTGATCTTGGTCTTGGGAACGCTGTCGATGAGCAGGCTGACCTGATCCAACATCGGTCCGACAGCCTGCGGGATCGAGGTCCGAGACTCGGGAATCACCGAGCCGTCGTGAAGGTAGGGTCCTGCCGCGGTGACTGGCTGCAGGTCAACGTATTGTTCGCCGACGGCCGACACGCTGAGCACGGCCGCCCGCAGATCCGCAGGGATCTTCGGAGACGTGGTGAGCGAGAGCGTGGCAACAGCACCGGTGCGGGTGGGCCGTACCTCGGTGACTTTGCCCACCTCGACGCCGCGGTAGGTCACGTTGGAAAACTGATAAAGCCCACCGGTACCCGACAACTCGAGCGTGACTGCCATGCGGCCAATGCCCAACAGGGTCGGCACTTGCAGGTATTCGACGACCATCACGGCCATCCCGATGACTGAGGCGATCGTGAAGAGGATCAGCTGGGTTCGAACGAAACGCGTCAGCATCAGCGGTCCCCCACATCTTGGGGCACGAAATCAGTCGGCGCCGGAACCGGCCGGGTGCGTGGTGGGGTGATCACCGGTGCATCGCCAGCCGCTGGCGGGCCGGCCATCGGGGGCATCGCCACCGCGCTGGGCGGGGCCGTGATCGGGGCATTAAGCGGATCTTTGGTGAAGGTGCTATACCAGGGGTCGCCCGGCGCGGGCACCAGCGAAGCACCCTCCTGGCCCCACCGGGTCCCCAACAACAGCCCCCGCTTGAGACGGGGAATGGTGAAATCGAAGGTGATGAACTCGTTCAAGTAGTCACCCCTGATCGCGCGATCGATGAAGTTCTGCGGGTAGGGAAAGTTCGGCGCGAAGGCAAGCACGGTGTCCAGGTCGGGTCCGACGTCGGCGAGCGCGCGCACGGTGGGCTCCAGATTTTTGAGGTTGGTGACCAGATCAGCGTGGGTGGCGTTGATCACTGCGGTGGCGGTGTTGCTGAACACCCGGAATTTCTCCAAGGCCGTGGTGATCCGTGGCCGTTCCTTGATCAAGACATCCAGTGCCGGCGGGATGCGCTGCAGCGCTTGGGTGATGACCCCACTTTGCCCGGCCATCGTACCCGCCATGGTGTTCAGCGCGGTGATCGACGCGTTGATGTTGTCGCGTTGGGTATCGAGCATCCCGACGAAGTCGTTCAAACGGGTGAGCAGGTTGCGGATCTTATCTTCGCGGCCGCCTAACGCTGCATTGAATTCGTTGATCAGGCTACCAACCTTGCCTAATCCCCCGCCGTTGACGATCACTGACAGCGAGGACAGTGTCTGCTCGGTGGAGGGATAGGTCGATGAGTGCTGCAGACCGATGGTGGCCCCAGGCTGGAGTCGTCCGGTCGCCGGCTGGCCCGGCGGCGGGTTCAGTTCCAGGTGCATCGAGCCCAACAGGCTGGTCTGACCGACGGCGGCCACAGCGTTGGCCGGCACCACCGCATCCGGGCGCACGGAGATCTCCACGTCGGCGTGCCAGTTCCGCAGCGCCATCTTGCCAACGCTGCCGACGACGACATCGTTGATCAGCACCGGGGAATTCGATTCGAGTGTGCCGACATTGGCGATTTCGACGTGGTAGGTCACCGCGTCCGGCCCGCGTCCGGTGGTGCCGGGCAGGGCCAGCGAATTCAGGCCATCGAAGGTGCATCCGGTTGTGGTGATAAGGATCCATGAAGTGATCACCGCCGCGCGGCGCACCGAGCGCGGTCTCATCATGGTGTCCCGCCGGCGGGATGCGGTGCGGGGGCACCCGGTGGATGAGCTGGGGTGGGCACCATCATGTCTTGCAGGGTTGCCGGCGCCGGCGCGGGTTGCGCCTCGGTCGGCACTCCAGGGGGTATCGGTGCACCGGGGAACAATGCCGGCTGTGGGTCTGCCGGTAACCCGTTGGGCGCGTAGGCTCCTGGCGGACCCGGCGGCAGACCCCAACCCGCGGGTGGTGGGATGTCGCCGGCACCCGTATAGGCCGATACCGCGGGCGGGTCCGTGGGTAGCGGCGGGACGCCGCCCGGTCCACCGGGCGCCAGGTTCGGGTCGGAGTACACAAGGTTTTCCGGGCTCGGCGACTTGGTCAGATAGGCGTTAAACGGAATGGGCATGTAGTTGAAATTGATTAGACGCAGCGCGGGGCCGAGGTACTGCGCGCAGAGTTTGCCGGTTTCGGTCGCGGTGGCGTTTTTCACGGCTCCGATAGCCGAGCACACCAGCATGACGGGATTGGCGAAGTTCGACATGGCGAAGGCTCCTCGAGCGGTGCCGGAGTCGGGGCTATAGATGTTGTAGCCGTTGGCGATGGCGTTGGGCGCCACGTGGAGAAGGTTTTCCACCGCCATGCGGTGGTCGGCCAAGTTTTGGGTCACGTTGGCCAGCCGCTGGATCTGTTCTGCGGTCTGGTCTCTGCTTCCGGCGATGAAGCGCTGCACCTCGCCGACGGCTGATGACAGGTTGGTCAACGCGGCATCCAGATCTGACCGGTTGCCGTCCACGACGCTAGTCACGCTGGCCAGGCGGTCTTGGAATTCGACGATCTGAACGTTGCTGTCGCGCAGTGCGGTGACGAAAATCTGCAGGTTCTTGATGATGTCGACGATGTTGCCGCTGCCGCCGGCGAGGATGCGGCCGACCTTGGACAGTTGGGCGATAGTTTGGCGAAGTTTGTCGCCATTGCCGGTCATCGCGTTGGCCGCGCTGTCGATAAAGTGTCCCAGGGCGGTGGTGGACGCGCCGTTGGCAGGACCCAACTCGGTGGCCAGCCGCATCAGTTGTGTTTTGACCTGATCCCACTCGACGGGCACCGCGGTACGGTCGGCGCCGATCACCGCCCCGTCAGGCATCCGCGGGCCGCCGGGTCCCTTGGCTTCATACGCCGGCGTCAGTTGCACGTAGCGTGCAGCGACAAGGTTTTGGGCCATGATCACAGCCTTGGCGTCGGCCGGGATCGGCACGCCGTGATCGACGGCGAGAACCATTTTGGCCTGTGTTCCTTGCGGCTCAATGGATTTGATGCTGCCCACTTTGACCCCGGCGACTCGGACCTCGTCTCCGGGATAGATGGCCGTTGCCGAGCTGAAATACGCGGTAATCATCGTGGGTCCGAAGAACTCCCGGCGAACCACAAGTCCTGTGCCCGCAACGAGAAGTCCCACCAGAACAGTCAGCAGCGCTTTGGTGAGCCGTGTCCGTTTCGTCTTCATTAATGCCCTCCGGGAATCGCGTTGTGCGGCCAGGGGAATTCGGCGCGTGGGCCGGCGTTGTCGGGGGGTTGGCCCGCGTTGACGCCGCGCCGGAATCCGAAGATGTAGTCCAGGAACGGCTGAATGGATTGCGCCGGGATCAGGTTCCCGACGAAGGCGTTGTAGTAGAAGCCGTTGTTGACCGATTCGCCTTGTGTTACTTGGTATTTCGCTAATCCAACGATCGCTTTGCCGATGTTGTCGCGGTTTTTTTCCAGCATTGCGGTGACCGAGTTGAGTTTGGCCAGTGTGGGCGCCAGTTCTTTTTCGTTGTCGGCCACCAGACCGGATAGCTGCTGAGCCAGCGCCGAGGTGTTGGCGAGCAGGTTGACGATCGCGTAGCGGCGTTGGTTCAGCACCCCCGCCAGGTCGTTGGCGTTGAGCAGAAGTGTGTTGACCTGCTGGCTGCGCGCCGAGAGGATCGCGGTGACGTCGGCAGCGCTCTTGAGCAGATTGGCTAGCGATTCGTTCCTGGTGTTCAACGATTGTGACAGCCGGCTGAGGCCGTCGAAGGTGGGCCCCAAGCGCGGGGTGATCCGCTCGATCGTCTCGGCCAGTGTGTCTAAAGACCGGTTGAGCGAACCGGTGTCGGTGGCGGCGGTGTTGTCGGTGAAGTCGCTCACCGCGTCGGTCAACGAGTAGGGTGAGGATGTTCGAAAGACGGGGATGACGTCGGAGGCGTGCATGGTGCCGCCGCCTGCCGGCTCCACGGCCAACATCCGCGCCCCCAGCAGTGTCCCGGTCCTGATGTGTGCGGTGGTCTGCGATCCCAGATGCACATTCGCGTCCAGGGTGAAGGTCACCAGCGCTTTTCCGTGATTGAGCGTGACGTCGGAAACCATCCCCTTTTTCACACCCGATACGCGGACGTCATTGCCGGCCGTCAGGCCGCCGGCCTCGGTGAACAGCGCCTGGTATCGGATGGAGGTGGCCATCGACAACAGCTGTTGGGGATGCAGCCCGATAATGATGACCAGTACGACCAGTACGAAACCGATGAAGCCGGCCCGGATGAGATGGGATCCGCGGTATTTCAGCATCAGGGTTCCCCACATCTTCCCGTGTTTTGGATGATCCAGGGGAACGCGGCGGTGCGTCCCTGAAGGTCGGTGACCCGAATCGAGATTCCGCACAGGTACTGGTTGATGAAGCTGCCGTAGGCGCCAAGCCGGACGAGTTTGCGGTAGTTCTCGGGTGCCCGTTGCAGCGAAAGGTCCAGCCGCGCTTTGTCGTTGTCGAGCAACGGGGCCAGTCGGTTGAGTTGGTCAACGGTGCCCGCCAGGGGCGGCCGGGCGGCGGTGAGCAGATCCCCTAGCGATGCGGTTCCCTTGTCCAGTGCCGTGATGGCGTCGCCGATGGGATCGCGTTCGCGCGACAAGCCGGTGATGAGCTGCTCGAGGTGGTCCACGGTCCCGGAGAATTTGTTGCCGTCTTTGGCGACCGTGGCGACGATGTCGTTGAGGTTGTCGATCAATTGCTGCACCACTTGACCGTTGTCGGCCAGCGCATTCGAAAACGAGGAGGTCTTGGCGAACAACGACTCCACGTCGCCGCTGCTGCCCTGCAGAATCTGGATCAGCGAGTTGGTCAGCGCGTTGACCGCTTGCGGATTGAGGCCCTGGATCACCGGTTTGAGCCCACCTAAGAGCAGGTCGAGGTCGAGTGCCGGCTCGGTGCGCTCTTTCGGGATCTGTGATCCGGGCGGTTGGATTCTGGCTGAGCCGGGCGCATCCAGAATGTCTAGGTAGCGGTCGCCCACCAGGTTGAGGTAGCGCACCGCGACCCGGGTGCTGGTGGTCAGGGCCACGTCGCGGTTGGCGTCGAACGTCACCACCACCGCGTTGTCGCGTCGCAGGGAAACAGCGTTGACCGTTCCGACCCGAATCCCCGCGGCGCGCACCGAATCACCAGGCTTCAGGCTGGAGGCGTCGCTGAACACCGCCGAATATTTGTACGTCGAACCCGTGCGGTACTGGCCGAGAATGGCGAACAGGGCGGCGGTCAACAGCGCGGTCACCAGCGCGAAGACCCCGAACTTCAGGGCGGTTCCACCCGAGCCCCTCATCCCGGCATCCCGATCTGTGGGGTGTTGCGTGGTGGCCCGTCGATCGGGCCGAACAGCATGTGCTTGAGAGCGTCGGAGTTCAACAGGATTCCCTGGTTCCCGTATTGGGCCTGGTTTGCGTCGATGTCGGTGACCAGGTAGGGCGGGCGCTTCCCGAAGCCCACGTCCGGCAGTCCCATGCACTGCGGTCCGCCGGTCGCGGCGACCTTGGGCAGGTTCTGGGGATACCGGTAGCGTTCGGTGCCCAGCAGAAATGAGTCCAGCAACAGCACACCGGGGACCGGCAATGGTGGGCCGGTGGCCAGGGGCTTGAGGCCGGCCAGGGCGCAGGTGAGTGCCTGGTTGTATTTGTGGGTCAGGTCGGTGGTGGGTACCAGCAGATGCAGGGCGGCGGTGAACGCGTGCGCATTGGTTGCCACCACGTCGTTTCCGGTGTCGGCCAAGGCGATCGCGCTGATGAGTGCGGAGTCGAGATCGCGTTGGCGGTCGACAACGGTGTCGCTGACCCGAGTCGAGTTCTGGATTGTCTTGACCAGATCTGGGGCGGCGTCAGCATAGGCTCCGATCACCTGCGGGGCCACCGTGAACTCGTGGCTGAGGGTGGTCAGACTCGGGTCGATCTTGGTCAACAACGTGTCGAGGTCGGCCAGTGTGTGACCAAGCTTGTCGCCACGCCCGGCGAACGCCTGGGCGAGCGCACCCAGCGTCTCGTTGAGCTTTTCCGGTTCGATTTGGGACAGCACCGAGACCAAATGCTCAAACAGCGTGTTGATTTCGACGGTGACGTGGTTGGAGTCAAGGATCTGGCCGGCCTTCAGCGGCTGCGGGGAGGGATTCGGCGGCGGTATCAGCTGGACGAATTTCGATCCGAAGACCGTTGTCGATTCGATGTCGACGCGGGTATTGGCCGGGATGAGGTGCAGCCAGGACGGATCCATCGCCAGGTGAATGGCGGCCCGCCCGTCAGGCAAGTTGTCGATTGAGGAGACCTTGCCCACTTGTGCGCCATGCAGTTTGACTTTGGCGTCGGGGTTCATCACCAGACCCGCCCGCGGCGAGAGCACCGTGACCGGAACCGATGCCACGGCGCCACCTTGAAAGAGCACGACAGTTCCGGCGACGATCGCACCGATCACGGCGACGGCGGCCGCGCCGAGCAGCGGGCGAAGAGCAGAGGTTGACAATCGATTTTCTCCCTAGCCCGACAGGTTGAAGTTTCCGTTGGCCCCGTAGATCGCCAGCGACACCAGCAGCGTCACCGAGACGACGACGATCAGGGAGGTGCGCACCGCGATCCCCACCGCGACACCGACACCCGATGGTCCCCCGCTCGCGAAATAGCCGTAGTAGGTGTGGATGAACAGGATGGCCAAGGCCATCAGCAGGGCCTGCAGGAACGACCACAACAGGTCCACCGGGTTCAGAAACGTCGTGAAGTAGTGGCGATACAGCCCCCCGGATTGCCCCAGCACAACCACGGTGGTGAATTGGCTGGCCACGAACGACAAGATGACCGCGATCGAGTAGAGCGGCGTGATCGCCAGCATCCCGGCGATGATGCGCGTGCTGACTAGGTAGGAAACCGGCCGGATCGCCATACTTTCCAGCGCATCGATTTCCTCGTTTATCCGCATGGCACCCAGCTGCGCGGTCACCCCGGCACCGAAGGTGGCCGCCAAACCGATGCCGGCGACAATGGGTGCCGAGATGCGCACGTTGATAAATGCGGCCAAAAACCCGGTCAGCGCCTCGATACCGATATTGCCCAGCGAGCTGTAGCCCTGAATGGCCAGAGTCCCGCCCGTGGCCAACGTGAGAAATCCGACAATGACGACGGTGCCGCCGATCATCGCCAATGTCCCGGCCCCCATGCTGATTTCGGCAATCAGGCGCACTATTTCTCGCCGATAGTGGATGGAGGCGAACCGCGCCCCAGCGATGGCCTTTCCGTAAAACACGACATGATCGCCCATAGCGCCCAGCGCGGTAACGGGTCGGTTGATCTCACGGACCAGGCCAGGGTAAGCGGCTCGTAGCGCCACGCTTACCTACTTCGCCGTCATCTGGATACCGATCGCGGTCACCACGACGTTGATGACAAACAGCGACATGAACGCGTACACCACCGTTTCATTGACGGCGTTGCCCACCGCCTTGGCGCCGCCGCCGCTGATCGTCAGCCCGCGATAGCAGGCGACGAGCCCGGCGATCAAACCGAACAGCAGCGCCTTGACCGACGAGATGATCAGTTCGGGAACACCGGTGAGCAAGGTGATACCCGCAGCGAATGCGCCGGGGTTGACGTCTTGGACGAACACCGAGAAGAAATATCCACCCAGGATGCCGATGATGCAGACCAGGCTGTTGAGCAGCAGCGCCACCAGGCCTGAGGCCAGCATGCGCGGTGTCACCAGCCGCTGAACGGGATTGATGCCCAACACCTCCAGCGCGTCGATCTCTTCGCGGATGGTGCGTGAACCCAGGTCCGCGCACATCGCTGTGGCGCCCGCGCCTGCCACGATCAGCACGGTGACCAGGGGGCCCACTTGGGTGACCGCGCCGAAAGCCGCGCCCGCGCCGGACAAGTCGGCGGCGCCCAGTTCGCGCAGCAGGATGTTCAGGGTGAAGCTGACCAGCACGGTGAACGGGATGGCGACCAGCAGCGTGGGCATCAACGATACCCGCGCGACGAACCACGACTGGTCCAAGAGCTCGCGCCACTGAAATGGCTTGCGGAGGGCGAACTTTGCGGCATCAGCGGCCATCGCGACTAGGCCGCCGACGGCCTGCATCGGCACCGCCAGACTGGTGCCGAACAGCGGAAGCCCCGCAGACCAACGCTGTGACACTGGACCGATCACGGGCTCTGGCTCCTTTAAATCGTCAACAGCAGTCACCGCAGCCAGGGGTGATGCTTAAACCGCACCGATCCGGGCTGCGCCGAGCAGCTACCCTCCCAGGCGACTGAGACATGGGCCACACCATGTCCCACTCACTGGAATGTGTGTTGATTACTGCCGCGCTCGTGCTTCCTTGCAACCCAACGTCCAAGGGATCGCCGGGCCGAACGGAGTACCACCCACCGGGATATGTACCTGACATCTCGAATCCCGCGGCGCAGGATCCGCGTGTGAACACTCACCAGAGATATATGAACCGGCGGGTCTTGATCACCGGGGGCGGTTCGGGAATCGGACAGGCGACCGTTCTTCGCGTCCTCGACGAGGGCGGAAGAGTTGTCGCCGCAGACATCAGTGAATCCGGGTTAAAGGACACGCTGGCTAAAGCCGACGCTTATGCCGATCAACTCACGACGCTGGTTGTCGACGTGGGCGCCGAGCGGTCCGTGCGCGACGGTGTTGCTCGGGCGACCGCCACCCTCGGTGGACTCGACACTCTGGTCAATGCGGCCGGGATCCTACGCTCGGGCCACCTTCTCGAAACCACGGTGGCCGACTTCGAGCAGGTGATCAGGATCAACCTCGTGGGCACGTTCCTGACGATCCGCGAAGCTATCCCGGCGTTGCGTCGCGGCGTCGGCCCAGCCGTGGTCAACTTCAGCTCCACCTCGGCGGCCTTCGCCCACCCCTACATGTCGGCCTATGCAGCATCCAAAGGTGGCATCCAGGCAATGACGCACGCGCTGGCGATGGAGTTCAGCAAAGAGGGCATCCGATTCAACTGCGTGCAGCCCGGGTCGATCTCCTCGGGGATGACCGACGGCACGGGCGAATCCAAGCAGAGCGTAGGCCCCGGATTACCCGCTGATACCGACTTTTCGCTGTTTGGCAAAGTCCAACCAGTGCTGGCGCAGCCCGGTGGCGCGATCTTCGCCAAGCCGGACGCAGTTGCTGCCGTGGTGGCTATGCTCGGATGCCCCGACGCGTATTTCATCACCGGCACCGAGGTCCGCGTCGACGGCGGGTCGCACATGTGAGCTGGATCGTCGCGCGCGGACGAAAGTCGTGTCCCGAACGAACATTGCCCGCGGTTGCACTGCCCCGCAGCAGGTTCCGATCTCCTCCCCTGATCCGAATGGAGCGAAAGTGAAGGCCCTGATACTAAGTATCTCGTTGATGCTGGCTGCCTTGTCGCTGGCGCCCATTGCCCACGCCCAAATGCCAACCGGCAACTACCAACTAGTCGTCACCGGCAGATATGACTTCCACACCTGGATCTGGGCGATTTCGCGCTGCAACGGTAACTGTGTCGCTGTGCAGGCCATACCCCAACCCGTTGCCAAGGCGTTCGAGTACAACGGCGCCGCGCAGTTCGCCGACGGCCACTACACGCTGACTGTCGACGTTCCCGACGGTTTGCGCTGTGGTGACATCTATTACGGCCCTGTCATTCCCACCCACGACACTTACTCGTGGGATGTCGCCACATTGGTGGGTTCGTTGGACTCCTCATTCACGTCGGGCTGCGACGGTTCACCCGGGGGGACCAACACGTACCCCTTCACGCTGGCACGGATGTAGATCACAGATTCGTCCCCGACCTCGGCCCTTCGTCGCCGTTTGGAGTGAGCGTGCGGTGCTCTGCTCGCCGGGAAGGGTGGGAACAAATCGACCGCGGTCGATACGACGCCGGACCATCACCCACCAGGCGTGACCGCATGTGTGACCGAGATGACTCCCGGTGTGCGGACGCCGACCACCCGCATACCGATCAGCGACACATGATGGTTCGCATCGAAGGCTGGATGAGGGAGGGCATCGCGATGGACGCACCAAACGTAGACGAGGTGGTCACCTATGAAGTGATCACCGAGGTGGCCGTAGTCACGATGAACCGTCCGCGATACCGCAACGCGCAGAACTCGGTGATGACCTACGCCCTGGATGCCGCGTTCCAACGAGCGGTCGACGATGACGACGTCAAGGTGATCGTGTTGGCCGGCGCGGGTGAGCATTTCAGCGCCGGACATGACATCGGCACCCCGGGCCGCGATCATGACGTGAGCTACGACAATCGTGCCGTGTTGTGGTGGGACCACGTCGGCAAGCCAGGCGGCGACCAGCGTTTCGCCCGTGAGATGGAGGTGTACCTGGGGATGTGCCGGCGTTGGCGCGACATCCCCAAACCCACTATCGCAATGGTGCACGGCGCCTGCGTCGCCGGCGGCTTGATGCTGGCCTGGGTCTGCGACCTCATCGTGGCTGCCGAAGACGCCTTCTTCAGCGATCCCGTGCTACGCATGGGCATACCCGGCGTGGAATACTTCGCGCACCCCTGGGTGCTCGGGCCCCGGTTCGCCAAAGAAGCCCTCTACACCGGCGACAGGTTCGACGCCCGTCGCGCCTACGAGGTCGGAATGGTGAGCCGAGTCGTCCCCCGCTCACAGCTTCGGCACGAAACCCTCAGCCTGGCAACACGTATCGCGACGATGCCACCGTTTGGACTCGCACTGACCAAGCGCGCGGTGAATCAATGCGAAGACCACATGGGATTACGTAACGGCATAGACGCTGTCTTCGGACTGCACCACTTCGCGCACGCCCACAACGCCGAGATCGGCATGGGCTCACTGGGCGGAATGGACGCCAAGGCCATGGCCGCAGCACCCAGCCAACAGGAGCCCAGTTCCCGTGCTTAGCAATGAAATATGCACCCAGCTGGCTGCCAACTTGGCTCAGGCCGAACGCAGCCGTGTGCCGATTGCTCCACTCGCGGCGGCCTATCCGGGGATGGACGTAATCGATGCGTATGAGATTCAGTTGATCAACATCTGCCAGCGGGTCGTCGGGGGTGCCCGGGTGTTGGGGCACAAGGTGGGCCTGTCTAGCAGGGCGATGCAGCAGATGATGGGGGTCGACGAGCCGGATTACGGGCATTTGCTCGACGAGATGCAGTTGTTCGAGGACATCCCGGTCAAGGCGGGCAAATACCTGCAGCCGCGGGTGGAGGTCGAAGTCGGTTTCGTCTTGAATGCGGACCTGCCGGGTGCGGGCTGCACCGAGGACGACGTGCTGGCGGCGACCGAAGCTTTGGTGCCGTCGATCGAGTTGATCGATACTCGGATCACCGATTGGAAGATCGGGTTGTGCGACACCATCGCCGACAACGCCTCCTCAGCGGGTTTCGTCCTCGGTGAAGCCCGCATCTCCCCAAGCGATATCGACGTCGAGGGGATCGACGCGGTGCTGACCCGCAATGGCGAGGTGATCGCGGAGGGTCGCACCGACGCAGTGCTGGGCAACCCGGTCACCGCGGTGGCCTGGCTGGCGCGCAAGGTGGACGGCTTCGGTGTGCGGTTGCGCAGGGGCGACGTGGTGTTGCCCGGATCGTGCACGAAAGCG
>Ga0134128_10002027_pt1 | contig 25347 bp, 28 predicted proteins | sample KB31754_FD_96462 | JGI IMG/M metagenome (GOLD analysis project Ga0134128, IMG submission 96462) | Terrestrial soil microbial communities with excess Nitrogen fertilizer from Kellogg Biological Station, Michigan, USA - KB3-175-4 | ecosystem: Environmental > Terrestrial > Soil > Unclassified ...
GTTGTGCGCCATGCTTCGCCAGCAGCAGCTCTATCAACCCGACCGTCGTCGGCTGGCCGCGTGACCCGCCATACAGCCCTTTTCGGCTTGACTCAAAGGTGGGGAGTCCGCGCCAATCAATGTGTCGGCAGTATTGGATGCCGCCGTCAGCTAGCTTCAGGTCAACGCAAGCACAACTTGCTCGAAGACCAAACGCGGCGAAGGTGGCATCGAGCGTAGCTTGACATCGGCGGCGTGCAGAAGCTGCAGCGCTTGTTGCAATTTCACCAGCGGCATCGAACGCGCCAGGGCCAGTATGGTGTCGGCCGCGAATCCCGGAGGCCGCAGTCCTTCCGGCAGCGCGCGGTAGATGCCATTGCGATCGCTGACCCGCTCCTGCTTTAGGATGAGTGCCATCTGCACCGCGCGGCTGAGCTGAAAGACGAGGCCGATCGCGCCCGCTTCGCCCTCATCCGCCCACACGCGCCCGAGCGCGGCCAGGCAGCGCGCGCGCTCCGCCTTGGCCATGGCGGCGATCAATTCGTAGGCCGAACCGATGCGCGAACCCGCGACCAGGCTGGCGATCGCCTCCGGCCCAATCGCATTACCCGGCAGCGCATGCAGGCACAGCTTCTCGATCTCGACACTGATCAGGCCCAGGTTGCCGTCGAGCAGTTCGACCAATTGGCGCGCCGCCTCCGGCGCCAATTCACAATGTCGGTCGCTCGCCAGTTGGCGCGCTATCGCCACCGCTTGCGCCGCCGCCGGGCGGGCGCATTCGATGATCGGTCCGCAGGCGCCCAGCGTGGCTTCGATCCGCTGCAGACGAGACTTGTCCTCCAGCGACATCCGTTGCCGGTCCGAAGGCAGGTGTAAGTGGTCGGCGACAAAAACCATGACCGCCATTGGCGGGGCCGGCGATTGCGCGGCAAACGCTTCAATATTGGCCGGAAATTTTCCGTGCTTTTTTTCCCCTCGCCCAAACAGCTCTTTCACGCCGCGCACGTAAAAGACCTGCAATGGCGCCATCAACGACGGCGTGCGGGCGCGGTCGAGAATGTCGTCGAGCGGGGTCGTGGCCAGGTCCTCATCAAACCAGGCATAATCGCGCTCCGAATCGGGGATGCGCGCGGCGAGTTCCGCCCGGTAGCGGTCGCGATAATAGCTTTCATCGCCCACCAGTGTGACCACCGCGTGCGGCGTCATCGCTTTCCCGCTCAGAAGGCCTCCTCGATGTCCGCCACCAGCGTTTGCGCAATGCTGTGGCTCAGGCGTGCAAAAGCGGTCGCGTCCTCCTCGAAGAAGTTTTGTTGTTGCAGGCTGATTTCGTACTGGTCGTGGAACACCATGTCGTCATTCCGGAACAACTCGATCGGCTTGCCGCCTGGGGGCGGCACGGTCTCCAGCCACGCCTTCAAATGCACAACGACTTCGACCGTGGTGGCCCTTCCGCTGGTCGCGTCGAAGGTCACCGGGTTGAGTTCGACGCTGAGCACATCGCCGTGAAGCGCCACCACCGGCCCATTGGCGTCGGCTGGAGTCAGCGCCGGCTCGATGCGGTAATGGGTGCGCCGCGCGAACTCCTGTGCCACGGCGGCGCTCACGGCCTGTGAAAGCTGCGGTTGGCGGGTATGGTTCGCGAACGGCAACACCGCCACCGTCGTCGTGGCCGCGGGAATCACGCCGCCATGCCCGGCAATGTGGTACCCGCATCCAATCAAGCCTATTGATGCGATCAGCGCCACCGTAACCAGTGCCGCCAGCGCCGCGTCCACCGCGCTGCGCGCTCGCCGGCGGAGATTGTCGAGTGTCAGAAATAAATTGAACCCGCGGTTCCCGGCTGGGTGCGGGGGACCAACCTGAATCGCATCCTGTCCGGCGCAATCGAGCAGATCGGGTTCGCCCATGCCTGGGTTGATCCATTCGCCGGCGTTTTCCAGTTGCGGTTGCGCCGGCGCGGCGTAGCGCACATAAAGCGCCAATCCACAACCGTGAAAAACCGGCGCTTGGACCAGTTGTACCGCTATCTCCTCCGGACGTTCGTCGCCAAGAAGCTGCCGGCTTTGCATCTCAATTTGATTGCGAATGTCCTGCAACCGCGGTTGTGCCTGCTCCCCCAGCCGTGCGCATAAGTTGAACGCTACCTGGCAATCAAACACTGTTTGCGGCTGCGATTGCAGCGCCAGCAGGCGCACCGTCTGCTGCTCGAGCTCCTGGATCCCGGCCAGGCCGCGCTCGCTGGCGGGCTCGAACACGCATGCGGAGCAAACCTCGATGGCACCGGCGCGGCCCAGCAAGGGCAAGACCAACCCTAAGGCCTGGGCGGCGGGGTGGGCGACTTGTACCTGCTTCGTTTCATGCCGGGCGGCCGAAAAGCCGGTGAGGTGTGCTGTTGCGTCGGCGCCGGTGAGGTGAATCGCAATTCCGGGGAACGATACCGCCTCCGGCGGAGGAGCGGCGAAAAATACAACGTCCGCCTCCGCCAGAGCCTCGGAACGATACGGCTCCAGCAACATAGCCTCATCTGCGAACTCGGTCAGGCTGCGACTCCCCAGCTCCGGGTTGCCTTTTCCGCCCGATGGCTCCGTCGCCGCCGGAAGTTGCAGTAGTGCCGTGGCGCGCGCCGGAAAGTGCCGCTCGTACAGCACTGTGCCCAACTCCTTGCCCAGCAGCGTGTCGGCGCCGACAATCGCGATGCGATAGGACTTCACGCCGCCACCCGGCGCCACCTATGCAAGTAATACGTCAACCGCCAAGTGACCGCCGAGCCTATATAAAGCACCACTACCGCCATCAGCACCACTTCCGAGTAGTACCACAGCCCGGCCATGAGCGCCGCGAGCACCACCATAAACACATATGGATGCCGCCGCCCGAGGTCAATCTCTTTGAAGCTATAAAAGCGCCACGTGCTGACCATGAGCGAAGCCAGCGCGAGCACGAACAGCAGCCACACCACCGCCCAACTCGGCGAAACGTTGATGGTGGTGAAATAAAAAGCCGGCGAGGCGAAGAAGTGAACCACGGCGGCAACTCCGCCAGCCGCCCCTGGAATAGGCATGCCGACAAAATAACGCTTGCCGGGTTTGCCCGGGTTTGACGGATGGCTGTCGTTGGTCGCGATATTGAAACGCGCCAGCCGCGCCGCGCCCGCCACTACAAACAGAAAAACGATAATCTGCGCCGCCCGGTTGAGCCCCATCTCCACCGCCGGTGTGACCGCCAGAAACCTCAGACCCCAGACGTAGGCCAGCAATGCCGGTGCCACACCGAAGCTGATGACGTCGGCCAGGGAATCGAACTCCCGCCCAAACGCGCTGGTGGCGTTGGCCATGCGCGCAATGCGGCCATCCAAACCGTCGAGCAGAATGGCCCAGCCGATGGCTTTCGCCGCCGTATCGAGCATCGCCGCCGGATCGCCCCCTGTGCCCACCGCCTGCAAAGCGAGAACTGTTTGCTGAATGGCGATCCAACCCATGCCCAGGTTGGCAATGGTAAACAGCGATGGCAGCAGTACCACGCCGCGGCGCATCGGGCGCGGCGTGCGCGGACCGGGGAGTGGTGCGGAGTCGGACATGGCAGCCGTCACGCCAAATTCCGCTAGTTCCTCTTCTCCTCCTCGGCCTTAAACATGTACTTGATGGTGTCCTTGTACAACAACAGGTTCGGTTCGCCGGTACGGTGCACTTTCAGGCAGTGCCGGTCATACCATTCGATCACCCCGCGGATCCGCTCGCCATCGCGCAGCACAATGACCATGTCGGTCTTCGACTGCATCTGTTTCAGAAAATAGAAGCTCTCGGCGTTGGTCTGGTCCGGCGGCACCGGCTTCTTCGGAGCCCGGGCGGGCGCGGCGCCCGCCGCGCCTGCCGACAGGTGGGCGGTGGTCGGTGCCGGCGGCGGCGTGGTGCGTGCCATTTGATCGCGAACCTCGGCCAGCGACGGCCTGATCAATTTGCGGTTGGCAGTGAGGTCCGGTTCGGGGGCGCGTCGCGCGGCGGTGTCATTGAAGGTCGGAGCCATAGGAAAGCCTGTATTCACTCTGCACTCCTCTCGGAACTCAGTCCCAAAGCCCAGCTACTGAGGGCCAAGGGGCGGAAGACATTTCTGCCCGCGGCGGCTGATGCCCGGTCCAGGCGCTCGACCGCGTCGGGAACCCACCGGGGCGGGAGCCGTTCGGCCAGCTTCTGAAGTTCAGCCATCGAATCCACGTTTCTGACCGCATCGGAGAATCCCGATTGGAGATAAACAATATCTTGGATGACACTATAGAGAATTTCGAGCAGAGTTTCAAATTTTTCTTTACCGGTCCGCGTAGACTCACTCAGGCGAAAGACTGAGAGAGCATCCTGCGCCAACCCCCCGCGCAGCAGCGAAAAGGCTTCAGCCCGCATCTCCCGGTAGCGTTCCAGGTCCAGACCCAGCGCTCGGCCGGGGCATCCCTGCGCCAGTTTCGCCAAGAGTTGGGCGTCCGCATGCCCCGCCTGTTGCAGAGCCAATTGCAGTTCGGCCAATGGTACTGGAGCTAAATTGATCATCAGCGCCCGCGAGCGCACGGTGGGCAGCAGCGCCAACGGGTTGCGGGCCAGAACGACAATTGTCGTCCCCGCAGGGGGTTCTTCCAGCGTCTTGAGTAGCGCTGCTTGTGTCGTCCAGCGCGCGCGATCGAAATCAGGGATGATGAGCGTCCAGCGCGCGCCCGCGTCTGGCTGCATCTCGCTTAGGCGAATCACCGAGCGCGCCTGCGCCATCGTCAGGAAATCTCCATCGGGTGGATACAGCCGTATGGCCGGATGCAGCGCCACCTGCAGCGGCGCGGCTTCGCGCGCCTGCGTCTTAACCTCTGCTTCGCGGTACTCCAGCGCGGCGGCGATTAATTCCGGCACCGCCTCCAGCTCGATCACCCGGCTACAGCTCGTGCATGTTCCGCAAAAACCGCCTGGCGCGGGCGGCGCTTGACAGTTCAGCGCTAAACCGAGCCGCACTGCCAGCGTGGTCTTGCCCACTCCTTCCGGTCCCGAGAGCACGATCGTACGCTGCGCCCGCCCCTCCGCGACCAGGCGCTGCAGTTGTTGCTGCGCGGGGGCGTTGCCGATGAATTCAGTCTTAAGCATCGAGAAGAGGTCCCAGGGCTTTTTGGATGCGCTCGGCGACTTCGCCAATCGAGCCTTCAGCCGGAATGAAAAGGCAGCGCCTGGGCTCGCGCCGCGCAATGCCGCGGTAGGTCTCGGCGACACGTGTGAAGAAGGCTGCGTCTTCGCGCTCAAAGCGAGGCGTCGCGGCGGCCAGCCCGCGGCGGCGCGCGCGTGCCATCGATTGCTCCACCGAAAGATCGAGAATAATCGTGCGGTCAGGTTGCAAGTCGCCGCACAGCATCCGGTGCATCGCGTGGATGGCGTCTACGTCCAGTCCGCGGCCGCCGCCCTGGTACGCCTCGGTGGCGTCGTGAAATCGGTCGCACAATACCGCTGCGCCTCGCGCCAGCGCCGGACGGATTATTTCGCTCACGCTCTGCGCCCGCGAGGCGCACATCAAAGCCAATTCCGTCTCCGGCGCCGGGCGCTGCCCCGCGTCAATCACCAAACTCCGAATGCGCTCGCCCAATGGCGTCCCGCCCGGTTCGCGCGTCGTCACCACCTCGCGCGCCCGATCCCGCAGCCGATCGGCCAGCAGCGCCAATTGCGTGGATTTTCCGCAGCCGTCAAGGCCTTCGAAGGTGATGAACATGGCTGCTGGTGGATAATAACATTCCATGGAATCGGCCCTCGCCGAACAAGTCGCCACGGTCCGCGCCAATATGGCCGCCGCCTGCGCCCGCAGCCACCGGCCCGAAAGCTCGGTGCGCTTGCTGGCGGCGACCAAGACCGTCGCGCCCGGGCGGATTCGCGAGGCCTACGATCTCGGGCTCCGCCTCTTCGGCGAAAACCGCGTGCAGGAGCGCGCCGCCAAACAGGCGGCCCTGACTGACCTTGACGGCTGCCAGTGGCACCTGCTCGGCCCCCTGCAAAGCAACAAGGCCGCGGCCGCTCTCAGACTTTTCGACGTCATCGAGACGGTGGATTCCGTGGCTCTGGCCCAGCGTCTCTCGCGCCTGGCCCAGGCCACCGTGAGGGTCATGCTCGAAATCAACATCGGCAGGGAAGCGCAGAAGCACGGCTTCCCGCCCGAGTCTTCCGCGCCCGCTCTGGCGGAGATCGCCGAGCTGCCGCACATCGAGGTCACCGGCATCATGACGGTGCCGCCACAAGAGGCAAGCCAGCAAGACATGCGCCGGCATTTCGCAAGCCTCAAGGAACTCTCCGAGCAGTTGCGCGGTGGCCGCGCCAACTGGGAACTGTCCATGGGAATGTCACACGACTACGAAGCGGCGATCGAGGAGGGAGCGACCATCGTGCGGTTGGGAACAGCCCTTTTCGGCGCCCGCGGGACGAAACTATGAACCTCGAATCCATTCAGCAGGAACTGCAGGCCGCGGGCCTCGCCGGTTGGCTCTTTTTTGATCACCATCATCGCGACCCCATGGCTTACCGCATTCTTGGATTGCCCTCCGATGGCATGGTTACCCGCCGCTGGTTCTATCTCATTCCGGCGAGCGGCGCTCCGCGCAAGCTCGTCCACCGCATTGAAGCCGGAGGTCTCGACCCGCTGCCCGGCGAACGCGCCGTGTACTCGCAATGGGGCGAGCTGCGTGGCGAGCTGGCGAAAATGCTGGCCGGCCTGGGCGCGCATCCGAAGATCGCGATGCAGTACTCTCCGGGCGGCGCCATCCCGGCCGTTTCCATGGTCGATGCCGGTACCATCGAAATGCTGCGTGAACTCGGCGCCGAGGTGGTCAGCTCAGGCGATCTAATCTCCCGCTTTGACGCCACCTGGAGCGACGCCATGCTGGCCAGCCATCGCGCCGCCGGCCGCGCCATCGATGCGGCTATCACCGGCGCCTTCGCCCATGTCCGCGAATCGCTCGACAACGGCGGTGAGTTGACCGAATACGCCCTGCAGCAATGGCTCGTCCAGCGTCTGCAAGCCGATGGATTGGATATGGACGAGGCTCCCATTGTCGCCACCAACGCTCATGCCGGCGATCCGCACTATCTCCCCGCCAGCTCCGGCTCGTCGGTGATCGCGCCCGGCGACGTGCTGCTGCTCGACGTCTGGGGCAAGCTCGCGCAACCGGGCAGCGCCTTTTACGACGTGACGTGGATGGGCTACGTCCTGCGTCCCGGCGAAACGGAAGTGCCCGCTGAGTTCGCACAAACCTTCGCCATCGCTCGCGACGCCCGCGACGCGGCCATCGAGTTGGCGCTCGCGCGCATTGCCGCCGGCGCCGAACTGCGCGGCTTCGAAGTCGACCGCGCCGCGCGCGCCGTCATCGCCACCGCCGGCCTCGGTGAATTTTTCGTCCATCGCACCGGGCATTCGCTCGGCCTCGACGTCCACTCCACCGGCGCGAATATGGATGACTTCGAGACCCACGACGAGCGCCGCGTTCTGCCCCGCACCGCCTTCACCATCGAGCCCGGAATATACTGTCCCGGCGGCCGCGCCTTCGGTGTCCGCACCGAGGTCAACGTCTATGTTGGCGCCCGTGGCGCCGAGGTAACCGGGCCGCGGCAGCGGGAATTCGTGAGAATATAAAAGGGAATGGCCACCGGTGAAATTGCAGCCAAACGTGTGTCCGCGGCGTCCCCGCCGCGGAGTTTAATGGCGGCTGCCGGGGTCATGGCCTTGGGCTGGCTGGTGCCGGGTGTCGGCTATTGGGTCAGCCGTAAATGGATTCGGGGCGCGCTGGTGCTGGTTTCCGTGGTGGCCATGTTCGCCATTGGCCTCGCGCTCCATGGCGAAACCTACACCTTTAACACCGGCGCCATCCTCGACATTCTCGGGTTTGTCGGTGAATTGTGTGCCGGCGCGCTCTATTTCATTCTGCGCCTCGCGGGCGGGACGGTGGCCAACTATTATTCCGTGGGTGGGGACTACGGCACCAAGTTCCTGATTGCCGCGGGATTGCTCAACCTTCTCGCCGCCTCCGACGCGCGCGATATTTTTCTGGGAAGGAAGCGTTAGGCGATGTCCCTTTCCCACTTGGCAGCGGTCGTGCTGTTCTCGCTCTTCGCCTCGATTGTATTCGGCATCACGCTGCGCGAGGACGTGCGCGAACAGGTGCGCTACGGCCTCACCGCATTCGCCTGGTTTGTCGGTGGGACCATCGCCACCGCTTGGGTCCTTTATTTTCTGAATCGTCACTAAGCTCGCAAGGAGACACAATGTACCCGGAATTCATGATTGCTTCAATGCGCGAAGAACTCACCCGGCTGGGCGTCGAAGAAGCGCGCACCGCGCCAGCCGTTGACGCCGCCGCCGCCAAGCCCGGTACCACACTGGTCGTGGTCAACTCGGTCTGCGGATGCGCCGCCGGCAAGGCCCGCCCCGGCATCGCCCAGGCGCTGCGGCACTCAGCAAAGCCCGATCGCGCTGTCACCGTGTTTGCCGGCGCCGATATCGAGGCTACCGAACGCGCCCGCCAACTCTTCACCGGCGTCGCGCCTTCCTCGCCCTCCGTCGGCTTATTGAAGGATGGCAAACTCGTTTTTATGCTCGAGCGCCACCAGATCGAGGGCCGCACCGCGCCCCAGATCGCCGAGGTGCTAACCGGCGCCTTTGATCAATTCTGCCGCCCGGCGGCGGAATGAAGGCGGCCTCATGGGTTGTCGCCGCCAACCAGCCGGATAGCGACTTCCCGCTCGAAAATTTGCCGTACGGCGGGTTTGCGATGGGCGGACGCATCCACCTCGGCGTGGCCATCGGCGATCAGATTCTCGACCTGAACGCCGCCGCTGACCAAGGTGTCTTTGCAGCCTTACCCGAGCCCCTGCGTGGCGCCTGCCGGGCCGAGGCGCTCAATCAACTCCTGGAATTGGGCCCGGCCATGCACGCCAGACTGCGCGCCGCGCTCACTGCCTGCCTGGCCGCTGACGCTCCCGGCCGCGAGCGGACCGCCGCCTGCCTGCGTCCGATCGAAGGCGTCGCGCTCAAGCTTGCGTTCACGATCGGTGATTACACCGATTTCTATGCCTCGATCGACCACGCGCGCAACGTCGGTGCGCGTTTCCGCCCGGACAACCCACTCTTACCCAACTACGCCTACGTCCCCATCGGCTACCACGGGCGCAGCTCCTCCATCGGCGTGAGCCCGGCGGAGGTGCGCCGCCCCCAAGGTCAGCAATCGCCTCAGGGCTCGGCGACCGCCCCCGGCTTCGGTCCCGCCCAACAACTCGACTACGAAGTCGAAATCGCCGCCGTCATTGGCCGCGGCAACTCCCTCGGCGAGCCCATCCCCATGGCCGCCGCCGAGGACCACCTGTTCGGCTTATGTTTGCTCAACGATTGGTCGGCGCGCGACATCCAACGCTGGGAGTACCAGCCGCTGGGTCCATTTCTCGGCAAGAACTTCGCCACCACGCTTTCTCCCTGGGTGGTAACCATGGCCGCGCTCGAACCGTTTCGCGTACCGGCGCGTCCCCGAGGAGCCGGCGAGCCCCAGCCGCTCGCCTACCTGAGTTCCGCGGCCGATCAAAAAGTAGGCGGATTCGATATCACCGTCGAAGCCTATCTCAGCAGTCGCGCCATGCGCGAACACAGTATGGAGCCGGTCAGGCTGAGCCAGGCCAATGTCAAGAACCTGTACTGGACTTTGGCCCAGCTTGTGACTCACCACACCAGTAATGGTTGCAATCTCCGCTCCGGCGACCTGCTGGGCTCCGGCACGTTGTCGGGCCCCACGCCTGGCGAACGCGGCTGTTTGCTCGAACTGGCGACGCCGCAACAGCCCGTAGTTCTGCCCTCGGGCGAAAAACGACAGTTTCTCGATGATGGCGACGAAGTCATCCTAAGGGCCTACTGCCAACGCCCCGACGGCCTGCGCCTGGGCTGGGGCGAATGCCGCGGCACCGTCCTCCCCACCGCCCGCAATTAGGACCCGTAATTGGGAACCTGCGTAAGCGGGCGGCGCGGCGGAGCCGCGACAGGCCCGGCGCCAATATTCGTGTGGCGTCGGCGTGGGGCAATGGGGCCCCCGCGCCGACGCTACGCGTAAGCGGGTGGCGCGGCGGAGCCGCGACAGGCCCCGCGCCTATTAATGTAACGGGCACACGGCTGCCACATCGTATTAGGATGGTACATGCCCGAACCTTCAGCGTTGGTCGACGACGACCTGGGTTTGGTGCGACGGGCCTGTGCCGGCGAGCGGGATGCATTTTATGCCCTGGTCAGTCGCTATGAACGCCCCTTGTACCGAACCGCGCTGGCCATTACCCGCAACCCGGCCGATGCCGAGGATGTGGTGCAGGAAACTTTCCTGCGCGCCTACGAACATCTGGCCCAGTTTCGGGGGGAGGCCAAGTTTCAAACGTGGCTGACCCAAATTGCCATCAATACCGCGCGCATGAAGTTGCGCAAAGGCCACGGCGCCCTGTGGGAGTCACTCGACCAGCCGCGCGAGACCGACGATGGCATGATGCCGCGCGATGTCACCGAGTGGCGGGAGAATCCCGAAGAGCAGTTTACCCGCCAGGAAATGGAAAATTTGTTGCATCAGGCCATGAACGGCCTGCCTCCGGGTTACCGCGAAGTTCTTACTCTGCGCGATATTCAAATGTTGTCAACCGAGGAAACGGCGGAAGCTTTGGGTCTTACCCAGGCCAATGTGAAAACCCGGCTTCTGCGCGCGCGCTTGCAGTTGCGGGAGCGACTGGCGGGGGCTTTAAGCCATAAACGGGGAAACGGTCACCATGGATTGTAATAGCTTCTTGGATTCGGTTTCAGACTACATCGACGGTGATTTAAACCTCGATGTGGCCGAGGCGGCGCGCTTGCATGCCGCCGAGTGTTCTCACTGTCACATTGTGCTTACGACTACCCGGCAAACGCTGTTGTTGATCGGTAGTCCGGATATGTTTGCCCCGCCCGAAGGCGCGCAGGCTCGCCTGCGCCAGGCGTTGGAAGCGGGCTTGGGCGAACCGCTGATCCCGGAACAGTTACGTCCCGCGCGCGTCGCCGTTCAATCCACCCCGCCGCCCCCACGGCGTTGGTTTTCCATCCCCTTCTTGCCGGGCCGCGCGAGCGCCTTGTCGGTCGCGTTGGTGCTGTTGGTTCTCGGCGCAGGCATTATTCGCTGGCGCGCCAGCGCCAGTACCATGTCCGGCTGGTTGTGCGACCGCCATTGCTTCACCGCCTTTCAGGGCAAATATGGCGAGCATCCCCGCGACTGCCTGATGAAGTGCGCTGATACCGGCTACGGATTGGTCGATGCCAAAGGCCACTTCACCCCGCTCGACGCGAAGAGCAATGCCACCGTCCTGGCGGCGCTTAAGCAATCCCGTAAACCCGACCACATTTGGGTCACTGTGCACGCCAAGATGACTTCGCAAAACTCGCTCGCCGTGCAAGAGTTGGAGTTGACCGACCCCACGCCCGCCGCCGCCGCCACGTCCCGCTAGCTACCGGGAAAGTAGCTGCTGGAAAAAATCGAGCGCCCGCGGATCTTTCGACTGGCCCAGCCAGAACATCGCGCGTTTTCGCACCGCCGGATTGGTGTTCGTTTCAGCCACATGGATCAACAACGGCACTCCTTCGCCGTTCGGAAGCTGGCTGAGGCCGAACACCGCCCGCTCTTTGACCGACGTGACCGGGTCGTTCGCAATCGCATCCGTAATCGCGCCTTCCGCCTTGGCTCCCGCCCGCTGCGCCACCCAAAACAGCGCCTGCCCGCGCACCGCCGGCGAGGGATCGTCCTTCGCCAGCCGGATGAGCGCGTCCACCGCCGCCGGCGTGTCGGTCATGGCTATCGCGGCCAGGGCCCCGTTCCCCAGCCCACTCTTACTTAAAAAGGCCACGCTCTGCTCGGCGCTCACGCCACTCAGCAACACCACCGGCAAGCCACCCGCATCGATGGCGCAACCATCGCTGACGGTGCGCACATGTTCGATGGTTCCCGCACTAATTCGATACAGGATGGTCTGCGTTCGGGGCGATTCGAGATCGGCCGCTTCGGCCGCCGCATAACGGCCGTTATTTTCAAGGTAGGCCACGCCGCAGCTTTCCCCGCGCTCCGCGACCCGCGCCACCTGGTAGCCAACCCAAAGCGGCCCTGGGCGCTTCTCCAACTGCTGCATTTGGGCCGCGAGATCGGTGCCGGCGGCGATGGCCTCGACGTTGGCATGGATAAACCGTGGCGTTTGCGCCACCAGTGCGCTGGCGCACGCAAGTAGAACAAGGGTGTTTTTCATAAAGTGACCTCAATTCACTAAGCGGGGTCCGCGCCAGGCAAACTCGCGCAGCGCCGGATTGGGGCTTTGGGGTCCCCTTCCTGGCGCTGCGCGTAAGCGGGGCGCGCGGCGGCAGACGCGCTGGGGCCCGCGCCCATCATTGATTGAGCAGTTCCATCAAATAGGCCTCCGCCACTTTGGAATGGGTGAGCGAAAGTTCACGGACAATCGAGCGTTTGAGCTCCGGGTCCTGTTCCTTGCGCGCCAGCGCCACCAACTGCTCGGCGCCGTTATGCAAAAAGAGTCCGCGAATCACCGCCTCGCTGGTGGCGCGATCGCTCGGGCCGGCGTAAAGGCTGACCAGATCGGTATCGTCGCCGATCAGGCCCAGATCGCGAATCGCCGACTGGCGCAGCTCGGGAGAGGCGTCCGACTTCGCGACCGCCAACAAACGCGTCTTGTCGCCGCCCAACATGTAGGAGCGAAGAATGCTCGCCTTCAGGTCGTTGCTACTGGTCGCGGCATAGACCTTGGCCAGCGCGTCGCGGCCCGAAGCTCCGCCCGACATGCCCAGGTAGCGCACGGCTTGTTGGCTCAATTCCGGATGCTCGCTGCCGCTCGCGATATGCACCAGAATGTCCTGCCCGGCCGAGCCGCCGTTCTGGGCGACGACAAACAGCGCCCGGCTCTTGACCGGCTCACTGGCATTTCCGTTCAAAACTTTCTCCAGCATCGGCAGTGCCTGGGTTGCGTCGGTGCCCATCAGGCTGTTGATGGCCAACAATTTCAAGTCGTCATTGGGCTGCATGCCCGGCTGCACCTTTTGCCCGGCGTCGAGTTTCGACTGCAGCGCCAGCGCTTCCGCATCGGCTCGAAACTTGCTTTCCGGGTATTCCGATTGCAGCCGGTTGAGCGTGGCCAGCGCTTCCGTGTTTTGGCGGAGCTTTGATTGCGCGTAAGCCTCCCAGTACAGCGCGCCATCGCCGTCTTTCGAGTCCTGCAACCCCTGCAACTTGGCCAGGGCCGCGTCGAACTTGGCGGCATTGATGTCGGAGAGCGCGGCTTCATAACTGCTGTCCGTCGCGGTCTTGGCCGGTGCTTTGGGCGCGGCCGAAGCCTGGGCGAAACAGCCGGTGGCGGCGATGGCGGTGAGTGCGAGAAGGGAAACGGTTTTCATAACGCTTTGTGTTGCTCCTGGTTGTGTTGCTCCTGGTTGAGAAGTGACTTGCGCAGTGTGGCTTGTAAATTTTCGTCGGCCACGCGAACCTGAAAAAGAATGCCGCTCTCGGCGATGCGGTCCTCGAGCTTCGTCCACTCGGCGGCTGTCACCCGGTCCGGACTTTGCGCGATCTGCAGCAGGATGGGTTCCAACCCGGCCAGAAGTTGCGCAATCTTTCGGTCCCCTGACCTGTCGGCGCCCTGCTGGTACAGCCGGTTCGAAGCCAGCAGCTCGCGCGCACCACTCTGCTGCAAGCTCAAATCCACGGTGCGCGCGCCTGGCGCCGCCAGGGGGTGTTCCAATTCAACCAGCAACGCCTGCGTGCGGTCGAGATGATCGGCCACCACCACGAGCAACACGCGCGAGGGATCCGCATTGGCGGTCGCGGCGGGCTTTGCCAGAGGCGCCACCGGGCGGCTGAAGCGCCCCAGCGCGAAGGCCGCGATCAGCGCGGCCGCGATCGCGCCCGCCCAAACGCCGGCCCAAAGCGGGCGCCGCACGCCCCGCGCCTTCGGTTCCGGCAAAAGAATTGGCCGTTGCGAAATTTCCGGCACCTCCCAGCTTGAGAGCGTCGCGAGCGTAGCTTGGATTTGCGCCAACTCCCGCTGGCAGTCGGCGCAATCACAGATCCGCTCGTCACCGTCGTCCAGGCCCATGGCATGGGCAATCAAAGCCTTTTCATCGGCATGCTTCATAAGCACCCCTTTTGCAGCGGCGCCAACTCCCGCCGCAGCTTCTGTACTCCACGGAAAATCGTATTCTTGGTGGCATTGGCCCCAAGCCCCAGTGCCGCGCCAATTTCGGCGATGGATAGCTGTTCGTAATGGCGCATGGTGAAGGCCGCGCGTTCGACCGGAGTCAGCCCATCGAGCGCACGTGTAATGGCCATCTGGGTCTCCCCGCTCGCCGCCAGCCGTTCCGGCGTTGCCGTCGCGCTGACATAGTCATCTTCGATTGGTACCTGGGCCCGCTCTCGCGGACGGCGCTGCCGCAAATGATCGAGGGCGGCGTTTGTGCAAATGCGATAGAGCCAGGTGCCCATACTGGCTCGCGCGTCAAAGCGGGCCAGATTGCGGTAGGCGCGAAGGAAGGTTTCCTGCACCAGGTCTTCGGCGTCTTGGGTTTGTCCAGTCATTCGAAAGGCAAGGCGAAATAAGCGATGGCGATAGCCGTCCACCAGAAGACGAAACGCCTCCGGGTCGCCGGCCAAAGCGGTCACACTCAACTCCGCCGTGTTGGTCATCTGTTGCATTAGACGGGCCTACCGTTTCGCGGTTAGTGCCGTACGGCAATACCCCCGGGAGTTCCGGGTGGCGCACATTACCACGTCCTACTGTAACCTTGGGCGATTGGAGCGGTAAATTAGGCAAGGAACGCCTCCCATGCGGCAATTTGCCTGGTTCGACGATTTCTGGCGCGATGTCCGCTACGCCCTGCGCATGATCGCGGCCAAGCCGGGCTTCAGTGTGCCCGTGCTGCTCACCCTGGCGCTCGGCATCGGCGGCAACATCGCCATCTTCAGCGTCGTTTATGCCGTTTTGATTCGTCCTTTGCCGTATCCCCAGCCCGAGCGGCTGGTGGGCGTTGCGAACTCCGCCGTTTTTTCCGGGAGCACCGTGCCCGATTGGCCGCTTTCCCTGGAATCCTATGCGCGCTATCAGCAGGGTGCTCACAGCTTCTCCGCCTTCGGTGCCTGGACGGCGAACACGTCGGCGATCACAGGCACTGGCGAGCCCGAGGAACTGGCCACCGTGTCCATGACTCACGGTGTGTTGCCCGCCTTGGGCGTGAAGCCGGTGGAGGGTCGCTGGTTCTTGCCCGCCGACGAATTGCAGGGCGCGCCCAGGGCCGCCATCCTTTCCTACCGTTACTGGCTGCGAAAATACAACGGCGACCCGGGCGCGCTCGGGCAAACCGTGCAGATCGATTCCAATCCCTACCACATCGTCGGCGTGATGCCCAAAGGCTTCGCCTTTCTCAATGTCACGCCCGAGGTATTTCTTGCTCAGACAGTCGCGGCCGGCGCTGCCGGTTCACAGGATGCCGACTACAGCGGTGTAGCTCGGCTCAAACCAGGTGTAAGCGCAACCGCGGCAAATCAGGACCTGGCGCGCGTGCTGGCCAATGCCGCGGCCCAGGACGGCCATTGGAAGAATTTATTACAACAAATTCACCTGCGGCCGAACGTTCATCCCCTGCGGCAGGACGTGATTGGGGATGTCGCCGGAGTTCTACGCATCTTGATGGGAGCGCTGCTGCTGGTTTTGCTATTGGTCTGCGCGAATGTCGCAAGTCTGGTGCAGGTGAGAGCGGAAGCCCGGCGTAATGAATTCGCCGTCCGCGCCGCGCTCGGTGCCGGGCGCGGGCGCTTGGCCCGTCAGCTCATGTGGGAGAGTCTGATGCTCGGCACTATGGGCGGAATTGCCGGTCTGGCGCTCGCTTGGCTCGGCTTGCCGCTGCTGGTGGCTCACGCGCCCCTGGATCTGGCGGGGGCTGCACAAATCTCCGTCGGGGCAGCCGGCGTTGGTTTCGCGGTGCTATGCGCCCTCGGTTCGGGTGCGGCATTCGGCTGGATTGCCATTGTCCGCCTGGGCTCCATCGGCAAACTTCAAAATACCCGCGGCGCCACCCTGGCCAAGGAGCAGACGCGCAGCCAGAACGCGCTGGTCGTGGCCCAGGTCGCTCTCGCCCTGGTGCTGCTCGTCGGTGCCGGCTTGCTGGTGCGCAGCTTCCTGGCTATGAGCCGTGTGCAACCCGGATTTAACCATCCCGAGACGTTACAAACCATCCGGCTCTATATCCCGCCGGCCCAGGTTTCCTCCCCCGCCCGTTTGGCCCAAATGCAGAACGATATTCTCGCCCGTCTGGCGGCGCTTCCCGGCGTGGAGCGGGCGGCGTTTGCCTCGGCCTTGCCGCTCGAGGCTGAATATCAGAACGGTAATCCCATCGCGGTCGACGGAAAGACCCCGGCCGGCGGCGTGCCGCCCAACCGCACCATCGAAATCGTCTCACCCGGATTATTTGCGACGCTGGGCACGCGCCTGCTCGCAGGACGCGACTTCACCTTGGAAGAGCAAAGCGATCAGCGCCCCGTCGCAATTGTTTCGCTCAACATGGCTCGGCAATATTGGGGTTCGCCGCGGGCCGCTCTGGGCCACCGAATCCGCGTCAACGGCGGCGCCACCTGGAGCGAAATCGTGGGCGTGGCGGAGAACGTCCATGCCGGCGGCCTCGATAGGCCCACGTCTAGCCTGGTCTATTTCCCCGGAACCCGGCGTAATTTGAGTTTCGCCTTGCGCACCGGCCGCGCCGGAACCGAAGGCCTGCGCCAGGAAGTTGCGGCGGCTGTCCACGCCGTGGATCCGGATTTGCCACTGATTCAGGTGCGCACCCTCCGTGACCTCTATCGCCTCTCCGTCGCGCGCAAGTCATTCGCGCTGCTGTTGATGGCGATTGCCGCCGCCATGGCGCTTGCCTTGGCTGTGATTGGCGTCTACGGAGTGCTCGCCTACGCGGTCAGCCGGCGGCGCAAGGAAATTGGTATTCGGCTCGCGGTCGGAGCCGAACCCCGCGCCATTCGAAGGCTCATCCTGCGTCAGGGCCTCCTCGTGACCGGCGCCGGCGCACTCTGCGGCCTCGTCGCCGCCTTGTTGCTTGCGCCGGCCATGGCCTCGCTCTTGTTCGGTATTGCGCCCGCCGATCCCATAACAATGATTGCGGCGGCGGCCGCTATCCTATGCGCGGCGGTTGCCGCCAGCTATGTTCCGGCGCGGCGGGCGGCGTCGCTGGACGCCATCGAAGTCTTGCGGAACGATTAACCAGCCAGCGCGGCAACAGCCGCGCGGAGCCCCGCGCCTAGCAACGCCCGCCAGCGCGTGCCGGGAGCACCTCGCGCATTATGCGCCGCCGCTCGCCTTCGCTCAGCCTTCCCCAGGCGGCAATTTCGGCGAGCGTCCGATGGCAACCCAGGCACAGACCGTTCGCCATTTGGCAAACCCCGATACAGGGTGAAGATGCGGCCGCTGGCTCAGCGTCCGGCATGCGCTTTCCTCTCCTCCAAAACATGCCGTACCTGCCGCGCCACGCCCAGCAGCCTCCGTTCCTCGACCGGCGTCAGACGCCAGCGCACCAGCATCTCTCGCAGCACCCGAGTCTGGCTAGTCTCGTGTCCCGGCTTGACCGCTCCCAGCTCGGCCAGCAGCGGGTACCACGCCGCGAGAATCCGCTCCCGCGCGTCGGGCGCAATCACCGGCGGCGCATCAGCCGCCGGGGGAGGGAACTGCCCCGTAATCGCCCACTGATAGGCGCAGATCGCCACTGCCTGTCCCAGGTTCATCGACGGCGCCCCGGCGACGGTCGGCAGTCGGACCAGTCGATCGCAGCGGCTCATATCGTCTTGCGAAAGCCCGGTGCGTTCGGAACCAAAAAGCAGCCCCACCCGCTGGCAGGCGGGCAATGTCGCAATGACCGCGCGCCAATCTTCCAATGGCAATTCCGGAGTGCGCGCCGTCCCGGCCGTGGTGCCTATGACGTAATCGCAACCTTCGATTGCCTCGGTCGCGGTCTCGACCCTCCGCGCCCGCGCCAGCAGCGCCGCCCCCGCCCGCGCCGACCGGGCCACTTGCCAGGCATCCCCAAACGGTGCCACCGCGACTAAATCCTCCAGCCCAAAGTTGGCCATCGCCCGCGCCGCCGCCCCGATATTCAGCGAGTTGCGCGACCGCACCAGGACTATACGAAGCGAAGTAGCCACTCTCCGATTCTATGGCCAAAACTAAGAGCCCCGCGATTGCCTCTGTCGGCGCACTCTCCGCGAACCCGCCTCACCCCGCGTGCGCCGCCATGCGCCCGGTCAGCCGGCGGTAGAGCGAGCGGTAGTTTGCGACCATGCGCGCGCCGTCGAAGTTGGCCTCCGCGTGCGCGCGGCAGGCCTGCGGTGCAATACTGGCCAGCCGGGAAACGTACTCCGCCAGGTTCTGCCAGGTGTCGGCCAGAAAACCGGTGTGGCCGTGCGCCACCACTTCCGGCAGCGCGCCACGCCTCAGTCCCAGCGCGGGCACCCCTGACGCCGCCGCCTCCATAGCCACCACCGAGCTCGTCTCCTCGATTTGCGATGGAATCACAACCGCGGCCGCCTGCCGCAGAAATGCCAGCTTTCCGGCCACCGAGGGCGGCGGAAAATGCCGAATCTGCTCATCGAGCTGGGGCGCGATTTCCTTTCGGAAATACTCTGCATGGTAGGGGAACGGCCCCGGCTCGCCTACGAGGTGCAGCCGTCGCCTTACCGCCCGCGCCAGCCGGATGGCCAGATGGGGCGCCTTTTCAGGACATATTCGACCCAGAAAAAGTAGTGGCGCGTCTGCGTCGCCAGGCTCCTGCCGCGCGTGGAATCGCCGCAAGTCCACGCCGTTGGGCACCACGGCGCAAATTGGCTGGTCGGGATACTCCCGGGTCTGCGTCTGGCTGACGCACTGCAAATGCAGATGGCGCGGCCGGCAATTGAGAAACCCGCGCGGGTAGAGCCGCCTCGCCAAGTGAAGTGTAAATAGAACCGGGGTCGAGACCCGGTCGGCCACGGCGAAAAACGGCGCCCCCTGCACATGAATCAGATCCACGGGGTGCTTCTCAAGCCACTCCAGCGCCCGCTCATTGGCGCTGTGCTCGCGCGCTTCGCGTTCCCCATCGCTGACCATGTTCATATGTGCCGGTAATGAAATGCCCGCCGGCAGCCAGTAAAACTCAATCCCCGGCCCCGCCCCGCTTACCAGTTGATGTGCAATCTGCTCGCACCCGCCACAGGCGGCGGCGGATAGTGGTGCCAACGGATAGGTCAAGGTGAGCACCCGTAGCGGCTGCAATGCTAGAATCGGTGCAGACAAGTTTCTCCCCTCCCCCGCATGAGCGATCACTTCCCCGCGCTAGATTCCGCCATCCGGCAGCACGCGGATATTCTGCTGGCGGAGCTCCAGGCCCTCCTGCGCATCCCCAGCATCAGCACCTTACCCGTCCATCGCCCGGACGCCGAGCGTGCCCTCGCGTTTTTGTCCCAAAGTCTTTCCGAAATCGGCTTCGAGAACATCCAACGCATCGTTCCACCACAGACTCCAAACGGCCTTCCTCTCCTTTATGCCGATTGGATGCATGTTCCTGGTGCTCCAACAGTGCTGTTTTATGGCCACTACGACGTCCAGCCCCCCGATCCGCTGAACGAGTGGGTCACTCCTCCTTTCGAACCCACGCTTCGCGACGGTAATATTTATGCCCGCGGCGCCGCTGACGATAAGGGCCAGGTGTATGCGCAGATCAAGGCCATGCAAATGCTCATGCGCACCCAGGGCAAGCTTCCCGTAAACGTTAAATTCTTGATTGAAGGCGAGGAGGAGGTCGGCGGCGAGGCGGTTGATGCCTACGTGCGCGCCAACCATCGCCCCCTCGCATGTGACTGCGTTGTGGTGAGCGACACCGCCATGTTCGCGCCCAACCTTCCTTCACTCGACGTCGGGCTGCGCGGCATGGTCTATGCCGAAATCGAGATGCAGGGCGCCGAGCGCGACCTCCACTCCGGCCTCTATGGCGGCGTGGCGCCCAATCCATTCATGGCCCTGGTGCAGGTCCTCGCCGGCCTCAAATCGCCGGACGGCAAGATCCTCATTCCCGGTTTCTACGACCGCGTGCTCGCTCCCTCGCCCGAGGAACAGGCGGCCTGGAAGCGTCTGCCTTTCGATCAGGACGAATACCTGCGCACCGAAGTGCGCGCCTCGGCTCTCACCGGCGAAGCTGGCTACTCGGTTTTCGAACGCACCTGGTCCCGCCCCACGCTCGACGTCCACGGCATGCCCGGAGGTTTCACCGGTCCCGGCTCGAAGACGGTCATCCCGGCCCGCGCCTCGGCCAAGGTCAGCATGCGCCTCGTGCCCCAGCAACAGCCGGCCGAGATTGCCCGGCTCTTCGAAGCCGCCGTGAAAACGCTCACCCCCGAGGGCTTTCAGAGCCAGGTTAAAATCCACAGCGTCGCCGATCCGGTGCTGGTCGATCCCGGCAACCGGTTCATCCGCGCGGCCGTGAAATCCCTGGCCCGCGTCTTCGGAGCCGAGCCGGTCTTCGTACGCAGCGGCGGATCAATTCCCGTGGTCGCGCTCTTTTCCACCGAACTCAACGTTCCCATCGTAATGATGGGCTTCGGCCTTCCCGACGACGGCCTGCATAGCCCCAACGAAAAGTTCGCGCTCTCGAGCTACTACGGCGGCATCGCCGCCGTCGCCCAGTTTCTCCTCGAACTCGCCGACGGCCGTTAATAAACTGAAGGCCGGCTTGGGGTTCCGCGCCCGCAAGCCGGCCTCGTGTATTAAACGGGACGCGCGCCGACGCGCTCAGCCCCGCGCCTACTAGTGACTGACCACCAGGTCGTTCTGCACGCTGAACACGCCCGGTATCGAACGGACTGCGTTGCCGGCAACCGCCTTATCAACCTGGCTGTTGACCACTCCGGCCAGAATCACGTGTCCATTGTTCACCACAATGCGGATGGTGTGCGCGGGATCATTGGCGTAGGGAAGCAGACTCGGATTGCCGTAGATGGCCCGGGCAGCCTCCAACCGGATCTGGTCGTCCATGGGGGAGAGTGGCGCAACTTTAATTTGATCGTTCACGCCCCGCACCCCCGCCGTGTCCTCGACCAGCGCCAGCGCCGAATCACGATCGGGATAGTCGCGTACATTGCCGCCTACTGTCGCCACGCCGTTATGAACCTTGACCGTCAGCGCGTTGAAAGCCTGGCCCATGCCCATGCGATCGTAGGTCAGCTTGTCGGCCAGGGTTTTCTCCAGTTGTTGGTCGCTCACACTCGCGCCGGTTACGCTGAGGTTGTCGACAAAGCCATTGACATTGTCAAACCCGCGCGCCTGGTGCTCGGCTTCCATCTTTGCGCGATAGTCAGGCACCGTGCCGTTCAGGGTGACAATGCGGTCCTCGACCGTGGGATGAACGTTGACGAGTTTCTTTTCACCGGAGAATTTCTGCTGCAACTGACTCTGGATTTGTTGATCCAACGCGTTGCCGCGCGCTCGCCTTGCAATCTGAGCGCTCGCCGAAGAGACTCCCAGGCTCAAACCCAACCCCGCCGCCAAACCCATTACCATGATCTGCTTCCGCATAACCACCTCCATTTTGTGAGATGACTATGCACGCGGTGCAGTTGCAGAATGTGGCTATGCCGACTTCGCCCTTCGCCCCGCATACAGCGGAAATGCGTGCGACAAATCCACCACTTGGCGCTGGATTTCGGCCAGTATCGCCGGCTGCTGGCGATGGTGCAACGCTCTTGCGATCCATTGGCCAATGGTGCGCATCTCTGCTTCACCCATGCCCCGCGTCGTCAGTGCGGGCGTACCCAGCCGAATCCCACTCGGGTTCAGGGGCGGATTCACGTCGAATGGGATCGCGTTCTTGTTGGCGGTAATGTTCGCGCTGTGTAAAGCGTTTTCCGCTTCCTTGCCCCGTATCCCCTGGCTGAAAACGTCAATCAACATCAGGTGGGTGTCGGTGCCTCCGCTGATGACGCGGAATCCTTCGGCCTGCAACTGCGCCGCCAGCGCCCGCGCGTTCGCCACCACGCGCAGAGCGTAATCGGCGAATGCCGGCTGCTGCGCCTCTAAAAAACAGACCGCCTTGGCCGCGACCACGTGGACCAGCGGGCCGCCCTGGGAGCCGGGGAATACCGACTTGTCGATCGCCGCGCCATGCGCCGCGTGCGCCAGAATTAACCCGCCGCGCGGACCGCGCAGCGTCTTATGCGTTGTGCTCGTGACAATGTGCGCGTGCGCCACCGGATTCGGGTGTGCGCCGCCGGCTACCAGTCCGGCAAAATGCGCCATGTCCACCAGCAGCAGCGCTCCGACTTCGTCGGCGATGGCGCGCATCCGCGCAAACTCAATCACCCGCGGATAGGCGCTCCCCCCGCCAATAATCATTTTCGGCTTCGCCTCGCGCGCCGTCTGCGCCAGTGCGTCGTAATCAATACGCTCGGTTTCTCGGTCCACCCCATAGGGCACAATCTTGTAGGTCTTGCCGCTGAAGCTGAGCGGATGCCCATGTGTCAGGTGTCCGCCGTGGGCGAGGTTCAATCCCATCACCGTGTCGCCCGGCTGCAGCACCGCCGCATAGGCCTCCTGATTGGCCTGCGAGCCCGAGTGCGGCTGCACGTTGGCGTATTCGGCGCCAAACAACGCGCAGGCCCGTTGCCGCGCCAATTCCTCCACCCGGTCGGCATTCTCGCAGCCGCCGTAATAGCGTTTGCCAGGGTAGCCCTCGGCATACTTGTTGGTGAAGACCGACCCGGTCGCCTCCAGCACCGCTTCCGAAACGAAATTCTCCGAGGCGATCAATTCCAAATGTTCGTGCTGGCGCGTCGCTTCGAGCGCGATCGCCTGTGCGACTTCGGGATCGACCTGGCTTAACGGAGCGCTGAAACTCGCGGGTACTCTCATGCTTCAATCTTAGCGACTCGCAGCGCGTGGCGGCCAGCCAAAAAAGGCGTGGCCAGCCAAAGCCCGAGTAATTCTTCCGCCTGCTCCACCGTCAGCAGGCGCGCTCCCAGCGTTGCCACGTTGCTGTCGTTGTGTTCCCGGCTCAGGCGCGCCGAGGTGGCGTCGTAGAGATTCGCCGCCCGCACCCCCGCGGTTTTGTTGGCGCTGATCGCCATGCCAATGCCCGTGCCGCAGACCAGCACGCCGCGTCCGCATTCACCCCGCGCCACCAGTGTCGCCACCGGCCGCGCGTAGTCGGGATAATCGCACGATCCATCCGTCGCCGGCCCGCAATCGGAGACCTCGTGCCCGCGTCGGCACAATCGCTGGTAAAGTTCCTGCTTTAATTCGAATCCGGCGTGATCACTGGCCAGGGCGATTTTCATGGCACCATCATGCCTCAAAAAATCGCCGGGAGACTGTGTTCAATCTCCCGGCCATATTTCGTGTCCCTTTGCAGAGGCACGGTCAAGTGTGTGGATAAACTCAGTGTATGCCCCACTTCTACAAAAAACAATAATAAAATTTTAAATTTTTTCAGATTCTGGAATCCGCACCGCCAGGTGGGCCTCCAAACCATTGAAACCACATGTCTTATGGGTTCCGTCACAGAATGGTTTGTTGGCCGACTGGCCGCATCGGCAGAGCGAAATGACGGGTTTGTCCACTGCGATATCGTGGCCGTTCGAGTCAATTAAGCGGAAAGGCCCTTCGACTTTGAGCGAGCCATTGGGGCGAACCGTGATGGTGGTGATATCGGACATTGAATATTTTATAACTCCTGATTCTCCGGATGCCGCTTGCGCGAGCGTGCCAGGAGCTTATCCAACCGCGCCGCGCGTTCCTCCCGCTTGTCGAGTTCGAAGCGCAATTCCGGGACCTTCCGCAACTGCAGCCGGCTGCCGATCTGGCTGCGCAAAAATCCGCGCGCCGCAATCAGCCCGGCCAGCGTGCGCCGCTGTTCCGTGTCGTCGCCGACGACGGATACAAATATATGCGCCACACGCATCTCCGGCGCCAAGTTCACTTCCGTCACCGCCGCCAGTCCAATACGCGGGTCGGCGAGCTCGCCCTCGACCAGCTCCGTGAGCTCGTCGCGCATCATCTCGGCCAGTCGTTCAGGGCGGGGCGGCATGTCAGGCCATCAAGGGAGAAACTTTCTCTACCGTGAATGCTTCCAGAATGTCGCCCGGTTTGATGTCGCTGAAGTTGGCCACCGAGGCGCCGCACTCCATGCCGGCGCGCACCTCGCTGGCGTCATCCTTGAATCGCCGCAGCGAACTCAATTTGTTGGTGTAGATCACCGCGCCATCGCGGATTACCCGCACCTGGCTGTCCCGCACCAGCTTGCCTTCCTTGACAATGCAGCCGGCGATCGTGCCCGCCTTGGGAATTCGGAACGTCTGCTGCACCTCCGCCCGTCCCAGCGTCGTCTCCTTGAAGGTTGGCTCCAGCAAGCCGTGCATTGCCTTCTTGATCTCGTCCGTCAGTTCGTAAATGATCGAGTGCAGGCGGATATCCACCTTCTCCTGCTCGGCCAAATCGGTGGCCTTGCGCTCCGGCCGCACGTTGAATCCGATCACCACCGCGCCCGACGCCGAGGCCAGCAAAATATCGGTTTCGGTGATCGCGCCCACGCCCGAGTGGATAATGCGGAGCTTGACCTTGTCGGTCGAGAGCTTGTTCAGGGTATCGACCAGTACCTCTTCCGATCCCTGCATGTCGGCCTTGACGATCAGGTTGAGTTCCTTCACGTCGCCGGCGGCGAGTTGCTGACTCAATGCCTCGAGGTTCAAGCGCGACGAACGCGCCAGCGCCGCGTCTCGTTCCCGCAACTCGCGGAACTCGACGATCTGCCGTGCCTTGTTGCGGTCATTGACCACCAGCCACGTATCGCCAGCCGAGGGCATCCCGTCCAGTCCGAGCACCTCGACCGGGGTTGACGGTCCGGCCACCTCGAGCGGACGCCCGCGGTCGTCGAACATCGCCCGCACCCGGCCCATGACTGAACCCGCGATGAGCGTGTCTCCGGCGCGCAGCGTGCCGTTCTGTACCAAAATGCGGGCCACCGGACCGCGTCCGCGATCGAGTTGAGCCTCGAGCACCACGCCTTGAGCGGCTCGCTCCGGGTCGGCGCGCAGCTCGAGCAGATCGCTCGTCAGCAAAATCATTTCGAGCAGCAGGTTGAGGTTGGTCTTGGCCTTGGCGCTCACCGGCACCATGACCGTTGAGCCGCCCCAGTCCTCGGCCAGCAGGTCGCGATCGCCGAGTTGTTTCTTGACCCGGTCGGGCACCGCGTCCGGCTTGTCCATCTTGTTGATGGCCACCACGATCGGCACATTGGCGGCCTTGGCGTGGTCGA